>Ga0193696_1000399_pt1 | contig 15356 bp, 17 predicted proteins | sample L3m1metaG_FD_145074 | JGI IMG/M metagenome (GOLD analysis project Ga0193696, IMG submission 145074) | Soil microbial communities from a riparian zone of the East river system, Colorado, United States - L3m1 | ecosystem: Environmental > Terrestrial > Soil > Riparian zone | place: USA: East River... | reverse complement strand
GGAGACGACATCCTTCAACACGTAGACGTCGCGATTGGCGATCTCGGTGTGGCTGATGAAATCGATCTCGAGCGCGGCGGCGGTGTCGGTGTCGGCGATGTCGCGGATGACGTCGATGTAGCCGTACGCGACGTCGCCGGGGACGGCGCGCATCAGGTCGGCGAGGAAACAGGTCGCGCCTTTGAGGAGGCCGAGGAGGAAGATCTCGCCGGAGCCGGCATCGGCGCGGATCGTTTCGCCGAGGGCGTCGATCCGTTTGGCGATCTGCTTAGCGCTATAGACTCGCTTGACCTTCGGCTGCTTCGACTGACGCACCGGCACCTTCCAACCACACTTCGTACTGCTCGCCCACGGGGTCCGTCACCTTGAAAGCGTCCGAGATCTCGACTCCCGCGACCCAGACGATCTGATCGTTCCAGAGAAGCAGCGGAAGCAAATCGCGGACCTCGACGGCGATTTTACGATCAATGAGGAAATCCTTCAGCTTTTTATCATGGGACATGCCGAGGGGACGGAAGCGGTCGCCGCGTCTGCGATTGCGTACTTTGAATGTGCCTTTGGTGGTTCGTGGGAGCTGAAAGCGTTGCCGGTTGCCGGTTGCCGGTTGCCGTAGTGCGATGGTCGCGTCGATCTCCGCGATGTACCGCGACTCGCCTGGGGCGATCTCGATCTCCCATGGTGGAGCGACAGGCGCCCCCGCCTGTCGTCGTCTCAACACCTTCCCGACCAGTTCCACGTTCTTCGTCGACGTGGTCCGCCGAGTCAGCCGCGCCTGAGGATCGAGTCGTCGCATGTGCCGATGCAGCAGCGCCTGCTTCAGCCACGCGTCCTCCGGCCAGTGCATGAAGCGCGTCTCGCTCTCGCTTTCCTCGACTTCGTATTCATCGAGCAGTTTTTCGACGACCATCCATTGCGCGAGCGCCTGCGCCGCGACCGCCGCGAGGTTGCGCGAGACCGATTCCGGCATTTCGCGCAGCATCGCCCGCACGCGATTGCGCAGAAAGCGCGGATCGGCATTCGAGCTGTCGCTGCGCGCAACGATGTTTCGCTCGCGCAGGAACTTCTCGACCTCGGCGCGCGTGACCTCGAGCAGAGGACGGATGACGCCGTCGTCTCGGATCGGATGAATGCCGCGCAATCCGGCGAGACCGCTGCCGGTCATCAATCGCATCAGCACCGTTTCGGCCTGATCGTCGAGTTGATGCGCCGTGGCGATCCAGCGCATGCCCACGGCTTCGCGGATTTCGTGCAACCTTGCATGCCGCACGTCGCGCGCCGCCGCTTCGATGCCGTGCTGCCGGATTGCATCGGGATCGAGTGTGCCGTCGGCGACGTGCAACGTGACATTCAGTCGCGTGCAGAGCTCGCGCACGTAGCGTTCGTCGCCGTCCGATTCCTCGCCGCGAAGGTGGTGATTCACGTGGGCCGCGATGACGTCCGCTTGCAGTTCCGTGAGTGCGACGAGGAGGGCGGTGGAATCGGGACCGCCCGAAATCGCGACGACAACGCGATCGATCGCGTGCGAAGCGAGGAACTGCGAGACGACATCGGTGAGCATCTATCGCCAGCCGAGGATTACGTGAAAAAGGGAGTCGGCCGCACCGTGCGAGCCTTCGACGAATAGAAACCATTGGCCGTTGGGAGCGGCGTCGAAGCGTAGCGTGTCTGCCGGCATGCGAAACAGCTCAGCGGTTTTCGTAACGCTCCATTCGCCCGCCGATTGTGGAACGACGTTCATGAGTTCCTTCTGCGCGGACATGTAGAACAGCTCACCACCATCGCGCCGCCAGCGCGGACTCTCGCCGCCGCTCGTGGAGATGCGCACGCGCGGCAGATCGCCGTGCTCGAGATTCTGCAGATAGACCTCATTCACGCCGCTTGCATCGGACGTGTAGGCGAGCCACTGTCCGTCAGGTGATATCTGCGGATCGTATTCGTAGGCGGCCGTGGTCAGCACCGGCTCCGATTTGAGCGTGAGCATGTCGAGCCTGAAGATATCGCTTCGCGTTCGCGGGTCCTGACGCGCGAAATACAACGTCGAGCCGTTCGGGGAAAAACTCCCCGCAAACTGGAACCGCCCGGGCGGCGTGATCGGTTCCGACGCCGATGCAGCGAGCGGCCGCTTTACGATACGCGGAAGCGATCCGGCCCCGGCGGTCGAGTAGACGATCGCGCGGCCGTCTGTCGTCCAGACCGGCGTGATCGCCAGCGCAGTTTCATTGGTGAGCCGGTCACGGCTTCCGCGCGCCAGATCGTAGATCCAGATGTCGCCCAATCCCGTGCCGCGATCGACTACCGTCACGGCGGCCTGCCTGCCATCGGGCGAGATGCTCAGGCTGAGATCATCCAGCAGCGTTTTGTCGTCGATGATCTGGCGCTTACCCGATCGATCGGTTCGCACGAGCCTCCCAGTGCTCGTGTCGGTGTGATAGACGATCACACCGTTCGCCGCGTCAAAGTCGGCGCGACCGGAGGGGTAGAAATACGCGACGTCGTCGGCGACGAGCGAAGGCTCGCCGGTCAGCGTTCCCTTGTCGACGTCGATGTGTTGCGCGAGCAATTTGCCGTCGCGCACGAACGTCAGCTGATCGCCGGTGACGAACGACGCCTGCGACACATTTTTGGTGAGGACGGACGAGCCGGGTTTGTCGAGCGAGGCGAGAATCAGCCGCCGCTCGATCGAACTGGTCGCCGCAGCTTCGTAGAGGTAATGGTGGCCGTCGGCGAGCAGCCGCGGCCACGAGTGCCGCCACTCATCTTTCCGGACGACCGTTAGTTTCGAGGCTGGCCCCCCGTGCGACGAGACGCGATGAATCTCCCCGCGTCCGCCGGCGCGGTCTGCAAAGAGGATCGTGTCTCCCACCCACGACGCGATCGCCCCCGTCCCAAGCACATCACACAGCGCCTCGGGCACACCGCCGCTTCCCAGCTTCGTCTTCCACAATTTTCCGTGCGCGCTCCAGCCGAGCCACTGTCCGTCCGATGACCAGAACGGCATGTTGCCGTCGTCGGAGCCATTCACTTTGCGTACTTCGAAAGAATCGAGGCGCCGCACGAACACCGCCTGCGCGCCGTTCTTCGACCCCGTGTACGCGAGCGTCTGTCCGTCGGGCGAGAGGGCGAAGTTCGGCGACTCCGGCGAGGGAATGGCGTGAACGTCATCGGGAGGCGCGAGATGCAGCCGCAGGCCCGACGTCGCCGCCTCAGGAGCTACGTATCTCATTCCGCCCCACATCAACAGCCCGCCGATCGCCACGGCGACAGGCAAGGCGAGGAGCATGCGACGCGATGACTTCGGCGATACGACCGCGTGCGTCTCCACCGACATCGGCCCGGATGGCTCGCTCAACCATCGCAGCTGCCGCGCGACGTCGTGAGCTGTCTGCCACCGATCGTCGGGATTCTTCTCCAGCGCGGTCAGGGTGATCCGTTCAAGCGCGGGAGGACACGCCGGCTGCAGCGATCGTGGTTGCACCGGATCGGCCGAGATGATCGATGCGATGACGCTGAGCTGCGAGCTTCCCGCGAAAGGACGCTGCCCGGTGACCATCTCGTACAGGATCACGCCGAGTCCGAAGATGTCGGTGCGCGGATCGACCGTCTTTCCTTCGAGTTGTTCCGGCGCCATGTAGAGCACCGTGCCGACGATCGTCCCTTCGGCGGTGATCGGATTGACGACGGTCGACGGCGCTGAATCGGTGGAGAAGAGCCGCGATTGCGTCTCGAGCTTCGCAAGGCCGAAGTCGAGCAGCTTCACGCCCGACGCCGTGAGCATCACGTTGCCCGGTTTCAGGTCGCGATGCGTGATGCCGGCGCGGTGCGCGTCGCGCAGCGCCTCCGCGATCTCGGTGGCGAAGCGGAGGATCTGGCTGAGCGGAAGCGGACCGCGCGCGATCCGTTCGGCGAGCGTCTCGCCTTCGAGGTACTCCATGACCAGGTACTCGATGTCGTCCGCGCGGCCGACGTCGAAGACGGCGCAGATGGGCGGGCTGGAGAGCGCGGAGATGGCGCGCGCCTCACGCTCGAATCGCGCGCGGCGCTCGTCACCAGCAGTGAGGTTGGGAAGGAGGACTTTGATCGCGACCGTGCGCTCGAGCCGCGAATCGCGCGCTCGATAAACCTCGCCCATCCCGCCGGCGCCGAGGAGTACGTCGACGACGTACGGCCCAAGGAGCGTCCCCTTTTTCAGTGTCACGTGTGGGGGAATGATAGCGGACGAGTGATGAGGGTCACGGGGTGGAGTGATCGCCGCGGCGTGCAACGATTGTAGGCCAGGTGCAAACTGCTATCTGTCGTGGGAGGGGAGGCCGGGTTGGTGGCGGTGACTGGAGTCGAACCAGTGACCTAGCGCTTATGAGACGCCCGCTCTAACCATCTGAGCTACACCGCCATGCTGAGTGCGGCAGGGACTATACTCAACATCAAGCGCGCCGAGAAATTTCTCTTCATGTCTTCCACGTACGAGAGATGTTGCGTCGGCTGTGGCTCCTCAGACGAAGTCGCCCGGCTCGACCGCTGCCCGATCTGTTCCCGGTACTTTTGCGCTGACTGCGCCTACCGCGCCAGTGGCCGCCGATTCTGCTCGGAAAACTGCGCGCGCACTTACAACTACGGAGATCCCGAAGATGACGACCAGGACCTTGAGCACGACGACTGACGCGGTGTCCAGCGTCTCCACCACCCGCGCGAACCTGACGCGCCGCCCGCGCCGCCTCCGCCGTACCGAGGGCATTCGCGCCATCGTGCGCGAGACCGTCGTGCGTCCGGAAGACCTCATCTATCCGCTCTTCGTCGTGCCGAACAGCCGGCCGCGCGTCGAGATCGGATCGATGCCCGGCGTCTGGCAGTTGCGCGTGCGCGAGGCGGTGGACGAAGCGCGGCGCGCGTTCGAGCACGGTGTCCGCTCGGTGCTCCTCTTCGGTCTGCCCGAGTACAAGGACGCCATCGGCTCGTCGTCGTGGGATCCATCGGGACCGGTGCAGGCGGCGATCGAGGCGATCAAGCGTGCCGTGCCGGAGATGACGATCATGGCCGACGTCTGTCTCTGCGAATACACCGACCACGGCCACTGCGGCGTCATCGTCGATCACAACGGGACGAAGGAAGTCGACAACGATCAGACGTTGCCGCTGCTGATGAAGCAGGCCATCTCCTTCGCCGCGGCGGGGGCCGACTTCGTTGCGCCTTCCGACATGATGGACGGCCGCATCGGTGCGATCCGCAATGCGCTCGACGAGCGCGGCATGACCGACGTCGGCGTGATGGCGTACTCGGCGAAATTCGCGTCCGCGTTCTATGGACCGTTCCGCGAGGCGGCGGAATCAGCGCCGCAGTTCGGCGACCGCCGCAGCTACCAGATGGATCCGGCCAACGCGCGCGAGGCATTGCGCGAGATCGAGCTCGACGTGCAGGAAGGGGCCGACATCATCATGGTCAAGCCTGCGCTGTCGTACCTCGACGTCATCCGCCAGGCGCGCGATCACTTCAATCTGCCGGTCGCGGCGTATAACGTCAGCGGCGAGTACTCGATGGTGAAGGCGGCGGCGGAGCGAGGATGGGTGGATGGTCCGCGCATCACGAACGAGATCCTCACGTCGATCAAGCGGGCGGGTGCGGATCTGATCATCACGTATCACGCACTGGAATTCGCCACTGCTTATCGTCCTTAACATATGTGACGATTCCCGAGGAATCCTCCTCACCTCAGGTCTTCCGAACTAAGTCGGCCGGTCTGGACCCACCTTCCTTAGCCACATCCTTCTTCGAAGGCGAGGAGACACATTGAAACTACACATTGGAAATATATCCAAGGATGTCAGCGACACGGAGTTGACCGAGCTTGTCAATCCGTTCGGCGTCACCACCTCGGTCGAGATCGTTCGCAACCCCGAAGGCCTCTCCAAGGGCTTCGGTTTCGTCGAGTACGGCGATGAGTCGCATGCCCGCGCCGCGATCACCGGCCTCGATGGCAAAGACCTTCGCGGTCAGGCTCTGAAGGTCAGCGAAGCAAAGCCGCGCAAGGGCGACAAGCCGGCCGCCACCCCGACCGTGGAGGCTCAGTGAAAGCCGCGGCCGTGAAGATTCCGGTCGCGCGCAAGTCCGTAGCGAAGATCACGGTATCGGAAGGGAACATCACCAAGGCGGCGATGCGGCTTCTGTCGCAGCGTCTCGTCTCGTCCGAGATTCATTACGTGCAGCGGGTGCTCGGCACGACCGCCACGCAGGAAGACATCGACACGAACGTGCTCGCGGTGCGCAAGCTGCCGTGGAAGAGCATCGTCATCGCCGACTAATCCTCATCCAAGGAATTCCACCATCGGGGCACCGGTTGCCCAGTACATCAAGTAGCCAGCACTTCGAGGACGCAAACGTGGATTTGATTCTCCGAAGGCAGCACAGAAAGGAGATACATCCATGAGAACGTCAGGTACCGTCAAGTGGTTCAACGACGCGAAGGGCTTCGGATTCATCACGAGCGAGACTGGTGACGATCTGTTCGTCCACTTCTCCGCCATCCAGGGCAACGGCTTCAAGTCGCTGCCGGAAGGCGCCGCAGTCGAGTTCGACGTGGTCAAGGGACCGAAAGGTCTCCAGGCCTCCAACGTCACGACGATGTAAGCACTCGCCACAAGCGAGTCACGAAAGGGCAGGAGCGATCCTGCCCTTTTGCTTTTTCAGTCGCCCGCCACCAGCGCCTCGAGCTTCCACTCGCCGGTTCGCTTGCTGAAGCCGGCGCGATAGCCGATCGGACTGTAGACATCCACGGCGGAGACCCAGCCTTCGACTCCGCCGGACGTTTTCACTCTCATCCAGGCGTCGCTTCGCGAGACCACTTTCAGGATCTCCCAGTCGACGGTGGCCACCTGCGCTGCATCGTGCGATGACGAGGCGCGAAGCACGACACCTGCGCGCACGGCGGCGACGTTCTCGAATGCATCGATCGATTCGGGCCAGTTCGCGTAGACGTACGGCGCCCAGAACGATTTCGCATCACCTTCGCCGGTGAAGCTTCCTCCGAGGTCGAGGATGGTGTGGAGCTTCGGCCACAACTCGCTGTCCGCGCTTCCGGTCTTCCAGCTCTTCCTGAAATCGTCGATGCCTCCGCCGCCGCCGAAGCTCGTCCGCACATCGGGCGCGATGTGCTTCAGGAGCTCGGCCTCGTTCTTCTGCTCGACCGCTGTGCGAAGCTCCTTGCGGAACTGCTCGAACGAGGGATCGCTCGCGCCGGCGTCGGAAGGGCAGAGGCGATTGGGCGCCGGAGTGCAGACCGGTGCTGATGCCGCAGGCTTGGGTGGTGGCGGCGGCGGCTGATGCTGCGGCTCCTGTCGCCGCTCGCCGCAGGAGCAGAGGAGTGCCAGTCCAACGATCGCTACGAGCCTGCTTTTCATCCGCACCAGACCGCGCTGACCGCGTCGGGATGGTCGATGGTGAAGCCCCCCTCCGCGTCGTCGTACGTGATGACCGCTCCGTCGAGGCGCGAGTACGACATGTCGTCGAGCGCGATCGAGACGTCGCCGATCTTCACGACCTGATCGCCCTCGTTCGGCTCCCACGCGAAGTGCAGGCGGTAGCCGCTGCCGCCGCAACCGGTGGTGAAGGCGATGCGAAGGTAGCGGCCGTCGAGCTCGAAGTGGAGCTGATCGGCGGCGGCGGGGGAGAGGGAGATGTTCATTCGTTGTTGCGCGGGCCGTGGATGATGCGCCACTCCGCGTCTTCGCGCTTGAACCAGTCGCCGTCGAGCTTCAGCAGCTCCAGCTCGCGCTCCAGCTCGACGATGTGGGCGCGTTTCGTCGCGGCGATGTAGATGAGGATGTAGCGATCGACCGCCGACGCGCCGCCGACCATCGCCCGCAACCGCTTCTCCATCGACCGCTCGCGTCCGATCAATGCCTCGGTCGATTCGCGATACGACATCTCTCCTTCGAGGATGTCCTGGAAGCGGAGGTCGCCGGCGAGCGTGATGCGCACGCGCGTGCCGCCGTTGGCCATGATCTTCCCGTCGAGCAGATCGCGCGTCTCGCGCTCGTCGACGGCGAACGCCTTGAACATCTGCGCCGTCATCGGGTTCGGCAGATTCTCCGCGAGCTTCTCGAACGTCTTGTACGCCTCGACCGTGTACTGAATCAGCACGCCGAGATCTTTTTCGTCGAGGACCTGGGTTTCGGTTGCAACGGTCATTTGAGCCTCATTCGATCTTTGCCACCTTTACGATCACGTCGCCCCCCAGCTTTGCCTGGCAGCTCAGCCGGTACGGCGGCTCGATCTCTTTGTACGTCTCATCGGGGGTGGGTGGTGTCAGGTTCTCCCAGCCGTCGATCACTTCGATGCGGCAGGTGCCGCAGGCGCCGTCGCCACCGCAGACATGGCTGACGCGAACGTCCATCTCGCCGGCGCAGGAGAGGAGCGTTTTGCCCGCGGGGAACTCGGCGCTCTTCCCCTCATCGACGAAGATCACGCGCGGCATCCTGAGCGGGGGATTGTACGGCACGATGAGCCATGTAGGAACTGCGCACGAGCGGCGCTGACTCGACGTGACGGAAGCCCATCTCCAGCGCGCGCTTTCCGAGCTCCGCGAACTCCTCCGGCGTGTAGTAACGGCGCACCGGATGATTATGCTCGGTCGGCGCGAGGTATTGCCCCATGGTGAAGATGTCGACGCCGGCGTCGCGCAGGTCGCGCGCCACCGCGAGCACTTCATCTTCCGCTTCGCCGAGGCCGAGCATGAGTGATGACTTCGTCACCATCCCCGCGTCGTGCGACCCGCGCAGCACGTCGAGCGACTGCTGATATTTCGCCACCGGCCGCACCTGCGGATAGAGCCGCGGAATCGTCTCCACGTTGTGCGCGAGGACGTCCGGCTTTGCGTCGACGATGACCTGCAACGCGTCGCGATTTCCTTCGAGATCGGAGATCAGCACTTCGACCGCCGCTCCGGTCCGTTCGCGCACCGCGGCGATGGTGAGCGCGACATGCTCCGCGCCGCCGTCCGCCATGTCGTCGCGATTGACCATCGTGATGACGCAGTGCTTCACGCCCATCTTCTCGACTGCCTCGGCCACACGGCGCGGCTCATCGGGATCGGCGACGAGCGGCTTGCCGCGCCCGACCGCACAGAACGTGCAGCGCCGCGTGCAGATCTCGCCGAGGATCATGAAGGTCGCCGTGCCGGCACTCCAGCATTCGAAGATGTTCGGACAGCGCGCTTCCTGGCAGACCGTGTTGAGTGCCAGGTCGTTCATCAGGCGGGCGACCGGAAGCTGATCGAGGCCGCCGGGAACGCGGATCTTGAGCCACTCAGGGCGATGTCCGGCTCGTTTGTTGATGGGGTTCGCGCTCATCCCAGGACCCGCTCGAGTTGCTCGAGCGCCTCGCGATCGTCACTCCATTTGATCCTTTCATACGCCTCCGCGAATGTAAACCAACCGTACTCGTCGTGCTCTTCGGCGTCCATGCGGATCGGAAGACGCGAGTCGAGACGCGCGGTGAAGGCCACTTCGCTGGCGATGATCGGGAGCGGATAGCGTGCCGCCAGGAACTGCGACTCGATCATGAATGACTGCGTCAGATGCATCGATTCGGGCACCGCGCCGTTGCCGGTCTCTTCGTGCAGCTCGCGTTGCGCGGCGTCGAATGGCAGCTCGTCTTTTTCGATCGAGCCGGTGATCGGCTGCCAGAAATTTCCGCGCTCGGGACGTCGATGCAGCAGCAGGATGCGCTTGTCGTCGTGCACCAGCACTTTGATCAGCCGGATCGTCTCCGCGCGCGGCACGATCTCGCGGTGGAAGACCTCCGCGAAGTGGTGCGCTACGACGTCGCGCACTTCATCGAGCGGCACGTGGCGTCCCGTCAGCTTCTCGATCGACGTCACGCCGGTGCCGTGCAGTCCGCACGGAGTGATCAGGCGAAAGTGATCGAGGTTCGTCGTGACGTTGAGCGCGAAGCCGTGCGAGGTCACCCAGCGCGCGATGCGCACACCGATGGCGGCGATCTTCTCGTTGCCGACCCAGATGCCGCGCTTCCCCTCGAGGCGTTCTGCGGTGATGCCGTAATCGGCGACCGTGCGGATCAGCACTTCCTCGAGGTTGTACACGTAGCGGCGGACGTCGCGGTTTCCTTCGCCGAGGTGGAGGATCGGGTAGCCGACCAGCTGTCCGGGACCGTGATAGGTGATGTCGCCACCGCGTGTGGTCTCGAAGAAGCGGACGCGCTGCTGCGTGAGCGCCGCGGGCGTCGCGAGGAGATTGGCCGCATCGCCGCCGCGCCCGAGGGTGATGACCGGGGGGTGCTCGAGGAGGAGGAACTGGTCGTCGATGTCGTCGCGCTGACGCATATCGACCAGCTTCTGCTGAAGCTTCAGGGCGTTTTCGTAGGTGATGAGGTGGAGTTGGTGAAGCTCACAGCGGCGCACGCTTCGCCACAACGCGTTTCACCTGCGAAGTAGTTCCTGCCGCAATTCCTTCGCGTCCTGAATCACTTCCTTGTCGGTCGCGACCACCAGCAATGCATCGATCCGCTGCAGCGCCGCCTTCCGGTCGCCGTTTTTCAGCTCCTCGATCGCCTTGTTGTACTCGCCGATCTGGCGGTTGAGCTCGATCGTCTTTTCGAGCTGCGCGGCCTGCTTCTCGATCTCGTGTCGCGCCGCTTCGTCGGGAGTCAGAGTAGCGATCTCGTAGACGATCGGCACGGCCTCGACCAGCCTCTGGTCCGCGACGAGCGCGTTCGCCTTCGTCGTCAGCTCGCGCAACAGGACGCTCTTCGCGGCGAAGATGACCTGCCCCTCGCGCGACTGCAAGAACTCGCTCACGAAGAGCGCGTTCGCTTTGTCGCGTTGGCCGCTGCGGAGATAGATCGCGTAGAGATTGAGCGCGAGGTCGCGGCGCCGCGGCGCGAGAAGACGAGCCGCTTCGAGCGCGGCGATGGCCTGCGTTTGATCGTGCTCGATCGTCCAGCTGATGGCGATGTCGCTGCGCGCGCGCGCTTCGTCCGCGCCGTGGTCGAGTGCGTGTTGCGCGAGCTCGCGCGCCTTGCGGAAGCGGAACACCGCGTCGTCGTCCGCCGGCAACGATCCCGCCGCCGGGCCGATTGCCTCGCCGAGGAGCGCTTCGGCGTAGGCGAGGAGCACGGCGGGATCGTCGGGCGAGATCGACTCCGCCTGCTCGAAGAACGGGATCGCGCCGTCGAGATCGCGCGACTTCGCGAGGATACGCGCAAGGCCGGCGAGCGAGCGCGCGTGATGCGGATCGGCCTCCAGCGCCGCCCGGAAGTGACGCTCGGCGTCACCGCGCGTCGCGTCGAACTCGCTCAGGAACGAGCCGAGCTCGAACAGCACTTCGGCATGCGGCAAACGCTCGACCGTCACCGGCGTCTCCACGCGCGGCGTGTCGACGACGAACGGCGAATTGCGTCCCGCGCCGGCCAGTCCCTGCTCCCAGCGCTCCATCGAGACGTTGTAATGCTTGCGAAGGGCTGTCTCGACGTCGACGCCGCTTTCGATGTCCGCTTCGAACGCGTCGAACGCGGCGCGATCGGTGCGCAGCAGCCAGTCGACCGCGCCCCATGCCTCCGCGTAGAAGCGATTTTCAAGCGCCTTGCCTCGCCCGACGTCGAGGATCTCGCGCATCGGCAGGATGCCGCGCTTGCGCATCCAGGCGACGTGCCGCCACGGCGCGCCGACGCGCATCTTCGTTCCGCGCAGATCGGCGTAGCTGTAGTACTCGGCCCAGCCTTCCTCGAGCCAGAGCGGCGGCCGTACGCGTCCCGCCATCAGGTTGTGCACGAGCTCGTGGTACGGCGTGCGGTCGGGTTTGCGCATCGCCGACAGCACCATCGTCCCGCCCCAGTCGCCGTTCACGAACGCACCCGGGGCGCGGGTGCCGCGCGCGATCAACAGGTCGAAGTACGGCTGCGCCTCGCTGCGGCGCTGGAACAGCAGCACGCGCGAGCGGGTGAGCGGCACTTCTCGAAATCGCGGATGCAGCCGCTGCAGCGTCGCGGCGAGCGTCTCGAGATCGCTCGCCATCTCCCGCGTCTCGCTCTCACCTGCGCTGCTGACGATGGTGAAGTGCGGCGAGGTGGCGCGAACCCATTTCTCTTTCGGAGCGGGGGGCGGGATCTCGATCGCGTTCAGCGTCGCGGCGAGGAAGCACGCTGTGATGAGCACCACACAAGAATAAACATTCCATCCTAGAATCGGGGTCATTCGGTCGTGACCATTGGGTGAACGTAGGCCGCTGCAATCTCGCGACGCGCGATGGGCGAAGGCCACCGCCTCGTTCCTGGCGGCGCGTCGCGTCCCGCCGAATCTGATCTCGATCGGCAGCGTGCTCTTCGCCGCGATCGCAGGAGCAGCGCTCGTGTTCGCCAAGGAGCTCGTGCCGCTGCTCGTCGTCGCCGCGATCGCGATTCAGTTGCGGCTGATCTGCAATCTGCTCGACGGCATGGTCGCGGTCGAAGGGAAGCTCGGCTCGAAATCGGGCGAGATCTACAACGATCTGCCTGACCGCATCGCCGATCCGCTGATCCTCGTCGCCGCCGGATACGCGACGCCGTATCCGTTCCTCGGCTGGTGCGCGGGGTTGCTCGCGGTCTTCACCGCGTACACCCGTCTGCTCGGCGCCGCGACCGGCGCTGGACAGGATTTCCGCGGACCGATGGCGAAGCCGCAACGGATGGCGGTCATGACGATCGCGGCGCTGGCGCAGATCTTCACTCCGTACGCGCTGACCGCGGCGCTCGTGCTGATCATCCTCGGCTGCGTCGTGACCATCGCGCGCCGCACCGCGAACATCAAACGCATCCTGGAGTCGAAGTGAAGCAACTCGTGGGCGGCGCGATCGCTCGCGTCGCGCAGTTCCTCGCCGGCGCGACGATCCACGGCGAGCGTCCGTCCGACACCCGCCAGCGGATCTACTTCGCCAATCACACCAGCCATCTCGACTTCGTCGTGATCTGGGCCGCTCTGCCGCCGCCCGTGCGTGCTCATACGCGCCCGGTCGCGGCGAAGGACTACTGGGACAAGCGGGGACTGCGCGGCTACCTCGCGCGCGAGATCTTCAACGCGGTGCTGATCGAGCGCGACCGCGCGGTGGCTCACGCCGATCCGATCGAAACACTCGTCAACGGCCTCGGCGACGCGCATTCGCTCATCGTCTTCCCGGAAGGGACGCGCGGCAGCGGCACCGATCCGGCGCCGTTCAAGAGCGGCATCTATCGCGTGGCGATGCGGCGTCCCGACGTCGAGCTCGTGCCGGTCCTCATCGACAACCTCAATCGCATCCTGCCGAAAGGGGAGTTCACGCCCGTTCCTCTCCTCAGTCACATCGCGTTCGGACAGCCGATCCGCGTCGGCGACGGAGAGGCGAAGGGCGACTTCCTGGAGCGTGCGCGCAAAGCAGTACTGGAGCTGCGGCAATGGTGAATTTTCTGAAGGACCGTCAGATGCTGATGCTGTTCGGCGCCGTGGTCGCGCTGCTGATCGTGGCGACGATCATCGGGCGCCTGCTGCGGATGCGCGCGAAGAGCGACTCCGCGCGCGCCACGATCGACAACCTCAACGCGCGCATCAACGCCTGGTGGGTGATGTCGTTCGTCTTCACGCTGTCGCTCCTCACCGGCGGTCTCGGATCGGTGATTCTCTTCGGCTTCCTCTCGTTCTCCGCGTTGCGCGAGTTCATCACGCTCACGCCGACCCGTCCCGCCGATCATCGCGCGCTGTTCTGGGTCTTCTTCGTCATCGTCCCGCTGCAGTACTACCTCGTGGCGACGCACTGGTACGGGCTGTTCAGCATCCTGATTCCGGTCTACGCGTTTCTCTTCATCCCGTCGCGCATCGCGCTGTCGGGCGATCCGGAGCGCTTCCTCGAGCGGAGCGCGAAGATCCAGTGGGGGCTGATGATCTGCGTCTATTGCCTCAGCCACGTCCCCGCGCTGTTGATGGTGAAGGTGCTGAACTTCGAGGGGAAGCAGGCGCGCCTGCTCTTCTTCCTCGTGGTCGTCGTGCAGATGAGCGATGTGCTGCAGTACATCTGGGGCAAGCTCGCCGGCAAGACGAAGATCGCGCCGGTGATCAGCCCGAGCAAGACCTGGGCTGGCTTCCTCGGCGGCATCCTCACCGCGACCGCACTCGGCGCATGCCTCTGGTGGATCACGCCGTTCAATCCCTGGCAGGCCGCGCTGATGGCGTTCATCATCACCATCCTCGGTTTCCTCGGCGGCCTCACCATGTCGGCGATCAAACGCGATCGCGGCGTAAAGGACTATGGCGCCAGCATCGCCGGCCACGGCGGAGTGCTCGATCGGATCGATTCACTCTGCTTCGCCGGGCCCGTGTTCTTCCACCTGGTGCGGTACTACTTCTGATCTACATCGTGAACTGGCCGCTCTCGATCAACTGCCGCACGCGCGCCATGAACTGATCGGCGACCGCGCCGTCGATGAGACGGTGATCGAATGTCAGCGCGAGGTAGCACATCGAGCGGATGGCGATGACGTCGCCTTCCTTCGTCTCCACCACGACCGGGCGCTTCTTCACGCCGCCCACGCCGAGGATGGCGACCTGCGGCTGATTGATGATCGGCGTGCCGAAGAGTCCACCGTAGATGCCGGGGTTGGTGATGGTGAACGTGCCGCCCTGCACTTCGTCGGGGGAGAGCTTCTTCGTCCGCGCGCGCTCGCCGAGGTCGTTGATCGCGCGGGCGAGTCCGAGGGTGTTCTTCTCGTCCGCCTGCTTGAGGACGGGGACGATGAGGCCCCAGTCCAGGGCCACGGCGATGCCGATGTTGAGGTCCCGGTGATAGACGATGTTGCTCTCGTCCATCGACGCGTTGAGGATCGGGAACTCGCGCAGACCGGTCAGGATCGCCTGCACGACGAACGGCATGTAGGTCAGCTTCACGCCGCGTGAGCCGTAGCTCTCTTTGTGGTGACGGCGGAGCTTGTCGATCGCGGTGAAGTCGACCTCGAATACGGTCGTCACATGTGCGGAGGTCTGCTTCGAGACCACCATGTGATGGGCGATCTTCTTGCGCATGACGGAAAGCGGCTCGAGCCGGACGCTCTCGCCGGAGGCGAACTGCATTGCCGGAGCTTTGGGCGCGGGGGCAGGAGCAGGCGCCGGAGTGGGGGACTCGGTGCGCGGCTGCTGCAAGTAGTCGAGGATGTCGTTCTTGGTGACGCGCCCCGAGATTCCGGAGCCCTTGAGCTGCGAGATGTCGACGTCGTTTTCCTTCGCGATCTTGCGGACGAGAGGACTCGATTTGGTGCGGCGGCGTTCTTCGAGATCGTCCTCGGCCGCACCGGCGCCTGCAGCCGCGCCTGCACCGAAGCCTGAACCCGCCCCGGCACCCGCTCCCGAGCCG
>Ga0193696_1000396_pt1 | contig 15463 bp, 14 predicted proteins | sample L3m1metaG_FD_145074 | JGI IMG/M metagenome (GOLD analysis project Ga0193696, IMG submission 145074) | Soil microbial communities from a riparian zone of the East river system, Colorado, United States - L3m1 | ecosystem: Environmental > Terrestrial > Soil > Riparian zone | place: USA: East River... | reverse complement strand
GCGATCGCGTTGCGGGCGGATTAGAGCGAGACGTGCGCCGGCCGGTTCCTGCGTGATGTCGACGCATGGACGACGTTGACCAGCGAATCGTATACATCCTTCGAAGTGACAGCGATCGGCGCCAGACACCATGACGTTTCATTCTGCCGTGATAGCAGATTGGCCGCCGACCCACCTGATGCCGATGTCCGCCGCGGAACGGAGACGATCCGCGAGCTGCGCGCCGTGATGCTGGATGTGACGGATGTTCACCAATTGATGCTCCAGCTTCGACATGCGGTACCAACTGAAACCGCTCTCCGCGCTGTCGAGATCGATCGCGTCCACCGCATCATCGACGATGCGATCGCAGAACGACCAGTACTCGAGCACCTCCGGTTGCGTATATGGGTCGCCCTCGATACCGTCATCGTGGCCTCGATGCTGCGCCCACCGCTGAAACGCCGCTTCGTCGCGCTGCAAATACAAGTGCGTAAAGAACAGCGTGTGATACGCCACCTGCCAGAACGCGTTCTTGTGATCGGCGTTCGACCACTCGTCAGCAGGACAGCGCTCGACGGCCTCACGCAGCATCGCGAGCGCAGCGTGGTACTGGCTCTTGAGAACGGATCGGAACATGGCATCCGTCATCGCGCTTCACATGCTACATCGGGACGCCATCGCGAGACTCGATCAGCGGACGCGATCATCGGCGGCACTTGTTTGCACCGGCGCTGTGAAGGGTACACTCAGCGGCATGACACTCAAGCGGATGGACAACGTCGGCGTTGTCGTGGACGACCTCGCAGCTGCGATCGCTTTCTTCAAGGAACTCGGTCTGGAGCTCGAGGGCGAGGCGCAAGTCGAGGGACGCTCGGTGGACCGCCTCATCGGGCTCGACGGCGTTCTCTCCGACATCGCCATGATGCGGACCCCCGACGGCCATGGCCGCGTTGAGCTGACGAAGTTCCGGAGGCCGACGGCTGACAGCGCTGAGCCGAACAACGCCCAGCCGAACACGCTGGGCATACGTCGCATCATGTTTGCCGTCGAAGACATCGATGATGTCGTTGCCCGGCTCCGCGCCCACGGTGCCGAACTGGTTGGCGAGCTGGTGCAGTACGAGAACAGCTATCGGCTCTGTTATGTCCGTGGCCCTGAGGGCATCCTCGTCGCGCTCGCCGAGAAGATCGGCTGAGCAGAGGCGTGGTTGATACCGTGAGGGCGACGCGAATTGGCGCGGCGATCTACGGCACGATGTCCGGCATGAGCGTCACTCGGACGTAGCGAGCGGGATCGAGGTACCTGACGGCAGCGCGTGTCACCGCGCCGCTGGTGAGGGCCATAATCTCTGCCGCTTGCTCGCTCACGACACCGCGATTGAGAGACTCGCCGGTTTCATAGCGCCGCAAAATCTGGTCCAGCAGATACGCGTTGTCTTGGCTGCTCCGATCGAGCTCGCGCTGCAGGTAGCCGCGGATACGTGTCATTTGCTCGTCGGTCAACGGCGTGTCTCGCACGGCGGCCACTTCCTGGAGCACGCGCGGCACCAGGCTCTCGACTTGGGCAGGATCGCAGGTCCACTGGATCGTAATCCGATACTCTGGCCGCGGATCTCGGCTGGTCTCCGATTCAGCGGAGATTGCGTAGGTGGCGCCGAGTTGCTCGCGGATCGTGTCGCTCAAGCGGCCCTGCAGCAAGAGCGCCGCCGTCTGCAGGGCGAGCCGGCCCTGCGGCGTGAACTCGAACGGTCCGCTGAACACGATCGCCACCTCGCTCTTCGGCGCGATTCCCTTCCGCACCGTCGTCTGGACGACGCCGGCGGGCGGTCTGACGCCCTGGTCGCGCCACGTCTCGTGCGCGCGAGTCGCGGGAAGACTCGCGATGTAGGTTTCGATCAGCGGACGCATCGCCTCCAGCGTGAAGCTGCCGACGAAGACGAAGGTGAAGTTGCTGGCGTCGGCGAAGCGCGCTTTGTAGAAGGCGAGCGAGGTGTCGAGATTCCACTTCGCCACGCTGGCCGACGTTTCTGGCTGACGGCGCGGATTGTTCCCGCTCAGCGCCGAGACGAGCGTCTGGTTGAAGAGGACGTCCGGGCTCGCCGATTGATCGGCCAGCATCGCCAGCGCAGCCGCCTTCATCGCGGCGAACGCCGTCGGATCTGCGCGCGGCGCGGTGAAGCGCAGGTAGATCAATTGGAACATCGCCTCGAGGTCTCGCGGGGCGCTGCCGCCGCGCATGCCTTCGCGGATCTCGCTGATGAACGGCTGGACGGCGAGCGATTTTCCGTTCACCAGCTTGTCGATCACTACTTGGGAGAACGCGCCGATTCCACCCGCGGGGATGACATCGTCGGCGACCCGAGCCGAGAAGAAATCGGCATCGCTCGCGAGCGACGTCCCGCCTGGCGCCGAGGCCCGGAACAGGATCTGATCCGCCTTCAACGTCGTGGGCAGGAGCGCCACCGTGGCGCCGTTCGACAGCGTCCACTCGGTCACATCGCCCTTCATGACGGTCTTGACGATGCGCCCTTTCGCCGGCGGATGTTCCAGCAACGCCCGCCCGGCGCCTTCGTCGACATAGGCGGTCACTGCTCGGGCCGAAGCGGTTTCGACCGCGGCGGCCAGCTGCGATTCGGTGGGCGGCACCCGTCCCGCAACATCCGGCGTCAACGCGACCACCAGCCGATTCGCTTCCGGAAACCAGTCCGTCGCCAGCGCGTTCATTTCGTTCAACGTGATCTCCGGCAGGAAGCGGCGGTGAAACGCCAGCTCCTGCCAGATGGTTGGCAGGGCTTCACGCTGGAGAAAGTTGCGCGTGTATTCGTCGGCGCGGCTCGACGATTCGCGATCGGGGCTCTCCTCGGCGCCGCGCTCGGAGGCCGCCAGGTTCGCCTGTTTGGCCCGGTCAAGTTCGGTGGCGGTGAAGCCGAATGTGGTGACGCGTTTCAACTCGCTCACCAGCGCGTCGAGTCCGCGGGCGACGCCGTCGTTCGGCACCAAGGCCTGCAGCGTCGCTTCGTCGCGCGTCTTCGGCGCCGGAAACAGGCCGCGGCCGGCGGCGGCGCGCAGGAACGGCGGCCGCTCGCCCTGGGCGACCTCGCCGAGCCGATCGCCGAGCATCTGGGCGAACAGCTGATCCTTCAGGATGTCGCGATAACCGCCAATCGATCCTTGATTGCGTGCCGGCCGGAGATCGCTGAGGCTCACCGCGGTATTGGTGCTCTCCTTGTCCGTGAGGACAGCGTAGCGCGTGCTGGCGTGCTCCGGCACGTCGAAGACCGGCCGCGGCCGCTCGGGCCCAGGATTGTCGATTGCCGAGAAATGCTGGCGAATCATCGAGGCAACGGCGTTCTTGTCGACGTCGCCGACGACAATCACCGCCATCAGATCCGGGCGGTACCAGTCGCGATAGAACCGCAGCAGCTGTTCACGTTGCGCCGTCCGGATCACCGCCGGGTCGCCGACCGGCGGTCGGTCGGCGTATCGCGATCCCTCCAGCTGTACATGTCGCATCTTGTCTGCGGTACGTTCGTCGGCGCCGAGATTGCGGCGCCACTCGGCGAGCACGATGGCACGCTGGCGCTCGATAGCGGCATCGGCGAAGAGGGCGCCGCCCGCCCAGTCTTCGAGCACGGTCAACGCCTGGTCGAGAATGTCCGGCCGATCGGTCGGCACGCGCAGCGAGTACTGTGTGTCGTCGAAGCTGGTCACGGCGTTCGCGTCCGAGCCGATGCTGAGGCCGATCGACGCCAGGAAGTTGTCGATGGTCTGCCCCGGGAAATGCCGTGAGCCCTGGAACTGCATGTGCTCGACGAAATGCGCGAGACCGCGCTGGTCGTCGTCTTCGAGCACGGATCCAGCCTTCACGACCAGTCGCAATTCGGCCTGACGCGCGGGCCTGGGATTCGGCCGGATGTAGTAGCGGAGGCCGTTGGGCAGGCCGCCGATCATCACCTCCGGATCGACGGGCATGTCGGCCGAAAGCGGGTAGCCCGCCACCGATGCAGCGGTTGTCTCGCGGCCGCTCGCGACCTGCGCGGCCGGCGTTCCGACGGTAGCAGCAACGAGTAGACAGATCAGCAGACGCGTGGTCGCGTGCCGAAGAGGGCGGAAAGCGATTGGCATAAGCCTGAATCCAGCGTTGCTCTATCGTCGCATGGAACCCGCCTTTGCCGGCAAAGCGCGGCGCTGGCGTTCGTCAAACCGAATCGAGCGTGACGGCTGAGTCACGCCGCGTCAGCGCCTGACCCAGCGCGTTGGATTTTCGATCTTCCGAGGGACGACATTTCGATCGTCGTCAGGCAAGCGCGGCCTCGATCAGCGGACGCGATCATCGGTGGCAGCTGTTTGCACCCACGCTGTGAGGGGTATATTCAGCGGCATGACATTCAAGCGGATGGACAACGTCGGCGTTGTTGTGAACGACCTCGCAGCTGCGGTCGCTTTCTTCAAGGAACTCGGTCTGGAGCTGGAGGTTCGCATGGTCCGACACCACGGCGCAGGAGCGTTGACCAGTCCTCGACCAGCGAGAGAGCGCTGAATCACTGTCCGCCCAGGAAGGTGCACATCGCAATGTCGAAGGTTGTCGCTATCATGTCCATGTCGCTCGACGGCTACATCGCCGACCTCAACGATGGCGTGGCCGAAGTATTTGACTGGTACTTCAACTCGGGGAACGTCGAATTCCACACCGGAGGGTCGGACCCCATGACGTTCAAGGTGTCCGGGCCGAGTGCGGAGCACCTTCGCGGTCTGTGGTCCGAACTAGGCGCCGTGCTCACCGGGCGACGCACGTTCGACGTCGCCCACGGCTGGAACGGAAATCACGCTTGGGGACCAGCATTCGTACTTACCCACGACATCCCCGCCGGATGGCCGCGACCCAACTCGACTGTCCACTTCGTGACCGACGGCATCGAAAGCGCCGTGAACCAAGCCAAGGCCGCTGCCGCCGGGAAGTCGGTTGGGGTCCACGGCGCAGACACCATCCAGCAGCTCCTGAATGTTGGCCTCCTCGATGAAATCAGTGTCGACATCGCGGCGGTTCTTCTTGGCTCCGGAGTTCGACTCTTCGACCACCTCGCCGTCACGCCAGCCGTCCTTGGCAACCCGGCGGTGATCCCGGGTGTCGGCGTAACACACGTGCGCTACGCAGTACGCCGGCGATGAGAACAACTGCCCCGGCTGCGACGCTCCAAGCCGTCGTCTCGAGCCGTCTCCGCCTGCGTTCTGCCAAGCACATCCGCGTTTCTCGCATCAACGTCGGAACCCGCCAGCTGCTAGCGGCTTGCGTGATTGATCAGCTGGCTGGCCCGAGGGTTGCTCGCGGTACGGTGGGATGGCTAGCCGTATCGGGACTCAGCAGTCACGACGGCGCGCGTTAGCCGCTGAGGTGCTGGGCCATGGGCGCACGCGCGGATCCAATGGAGTTGGTAACGTCGTTCATGAAGGCCTTGTTGGCGCCTAGTTCCTTCAGCTTGGGAGACGCATCCCAAGAACTAACCTGGCCTCGCGAGCCTTCGGGAGCTGCGCGACGTCCAACTCGTCTGGAACACGGTCGGCCCTCCCTCGGTGTCTGCGCCGTCCTGACTATTGCGCTGTGCATTGGCTGCCGCACTGTAGTCAATCCAAGGTTAATCGAGGACGCGCAGACCCTGGTTCGCATCCGTACGGCGCTGGTCAACGATCCGCAACTGGGTCTGCGGGGCATCGAAGTCAGCGTCACGGCCGGCGTCGCCCACCTGACAGGCGCGGTCGCCTCAAATGAAGAGGCGCAGCGACTAGTTTCGCTCGTTCGCGCGATCGCCGGGGTGCGTTCGGTCGAGTCAGATGTTCAGGTCGGCGAGCCAGCCGCAGTCTCCCTCCCGGCTGGACAACAGCGCCACACCAGGTCTGAGGTCCCGGAGGGTCCGACCGACCGGCGACTGCTCGCCGTCGGCGGAGCCATCTCGTGGACAATCCCCTTCGGGAAAGACCTCAGCGGCGCAACATCATGGGGACCGCTCGTGCGGTTCGGCTCGGGGTCGGGCTTCTCGCCTGCGATTGACTTCAACTGGTTTGCGGTTGATGTGTTCTCGGGCAGCGACTCGTCCGCCCGCCTCGGGACCATGAGCGTGAAGCCGGTGATGGGCGGCGCGGCCTACAGGTGGGCCGGCGACCACGTGTCCCTTAGTCTGTCCCTCGTGGGCGGGTACTCCTTCAATCATCTCGAAACGAACGATCTTGCGACTGGCAAGATCCTCGCGTTGCGGGCGGACTCGAGCTTGGCGTGGCGGCCTGGCGTCACCATCTGGTATGACGCCAATACGCGCGTCGCGTTCAACGTGTTCGCCGGATACGTGGTCACGCGTCCTTCTGTGACGTTTTTCGAGGATGGACAGATAGAGAAGCGCGGCCTGCGCGCGAACACGCTCCTCGTCAGCGCCGGAGTGGCTTACAAACTGTTTTGACCGGGTGGGTCTATGCGACAACGGCTGATTGCCCTGCTCGAGATCGCCGGAGACTGGGGCGTGTTCGCGGGCCGCTCCATCACGGAGGCATTTCGTCCGCCATTCGAAGGCCGGGAAATCGTCCGGCAGCTCTTCGAGCTCGGCTGCCGCTCCATGCCACTCATCGCGGCGGCCGGCTTCGCGGTTGGCGTCGTGCTGTCGATGCACACCCGAGCATCGCTTGCGCGATTCGGCGCCGAGGCGTTGATTCCCGCCGGCCTCGCCATCGCGCTCGTACGCGAAACGGGTCCGCTCACCGCAGCGCTGCTGCTGTCAGGCCGGATCGGGGCCGGCATCGGAGCGGAGCTTGGTGCCATGCGAGTGACCGAGCAGATTGACGCGCTCGAGGCCACCGCTGTCGATTCATTCAAGTATCTCGTGGTGACGCGCGTGATTGCCTGCGTGATCGCGCTGCCGATCCTGACCACGCTCATGAACTTCACAGGCATGCTGGGGGGGTATGCCGCCGAATCCGCGGTCACCAGCATGCCCCTTCGGACGTATTTCAACGCGGCGTTTTCGTTGATCGGGTTCTCTGATCTGATCCCGGCCACCGCCAAGACGATGGTCTTCGGGTTCATCATCGCTTCGGTGGCGTCGTACCTCGGCGTCAACACGACCGGCGGCACCGAGGGCGTGGGGCGCACCTCCACGAAGAGCGTGGTGACCGCATCGATTCTCCTCATCCTCGCGAACGTCGTGCTGGTCAGGATCATCTTTTTCTTCTATCCGGCATGACATGGCGAGCGACATCGTCCCGGCGATCGAGCTCCGTCATGTCACGAAGCGGTTCGGGAACCGCAACGTGCTCGACGATCTCACCTTGTCCATTCCAGCGAGGCAGGGCCTGTGCCTCCTCGGTCGCAGCGGGACCGGCAAGAGCGTCATGCTCAAGCACATCGTGGGACTGATGCAGCCTGATGCCGGACAGGTACTGGTCGAGGGCAAGGATATCGCACGGATGTCGAGGCAGCAGCTCTCCGTGACGCGGCAGCGCATCGGCTTTCTTTTCCAGAACGCGGCCTTGTTCGATTCGCTCTCGGTCGGAGACAACGTGGCCTTTCCGCTCCGGCGCCACACCGATGCCTCGAATGCCGAGATCGTGTCACGCGTCCGGACCCTCCTCGAGCAGGTCGGTCTCGAGCGGGACTACGACACGATGCCCGCCGATCTGTCCGGTGGGATGCAGAAACGGGCCGGCCTCGCCCGGGCGATGGCGCTCGCGCCGCCCATTCTCCTCGCGGACGAACCAAGCGCCGGCCTCGACCCCATCACCGCCGCCGAGATCGACGCGCTGCTCATCGATCTGAAACGCCGGCTCGGAACGACGCTCGTCGTGGTCACGCACAACATCCCCAGCGCGCGAGCGATCGGCGATGAGCTGGTCTTTGTCCACGAGGCGAAACTTCTCGCCCGAGGCTCGCCAGATCTGCTCGATCGCTCCGAGCATCCGCTGGTACGCGAGTTCATGAGATCCGCCGGATCGGGCTGATATCCAGTGTGCGATCCAGCAAGCTAATTAGGAGTCAATCATGAGTCGAATGCGGGTCGTCGTTGGTGCCTTCATCGTGGGAGGCACCCTGCTGTTTGCGGGCGGGCTGTTCCTCATCGGAGACCGGCGGCTTCTGTTCGCCAAACAGTTCGAGTTGAACGCCACGTTCGGCAAGGTCACAGGGCTGCAGCTCCGCGGCAAGGTCCGGCTGGCCGGGTTCGACGCCGGTGAGGTTCTTGAGATCATTATCCCGCCCCGACCGTCCGACCGTTTTCGCGTCCGGATGCGCGTGCGGGAGGACTTGCACCAACTCGTACGCAGCGATTCCACGTGCGGACTGCAGACGGACGGCATCGTCGGCAGCACGTTTGTTCAAGTCAGCAAGGGCACCGACGACGCGCCCGTCGTGCCTGCTGGAGCGGTGATTGACGGCATCGATCCCATCGAGTTCGCCGATCTGATTCGAGAGGGTCGAGAGACGTTCAGGACCGTTAGCCGCGAGATCATCGATCTGAAGGGCGATGCGTCGCAGGCCATCGGTTCGGTGACCGGGATCGCGGAATCGGCCAGCGTCATGATCGCCAGCGTTGGCGAAGAGGTCCGGAACGTCTCGAAGAGCGGCACCGCGGCTCTGGACCAGGCGCAGCAGGTGTTTGCCGGTGCGCGAGACGTCATGGACGGCGTGAAGGCCGGTCGTGGCACGGTCGGCCAACTCGTCACCGACGACACTCTGTACCGGCGATTGACGGGGCTCGGAAGCGAGACCGAGCAGGCGATGCGCAACATACGCGAGACCACGGATCGGGGGCGCGCCATGATGGAGGACTTCACGGCACCGAATGGAGGGGGGCCGCAGATGGTGCAGAGCATGCGCGACATCCTGAGACAGACTCAAGAAGTCGTGTCGGATCTGGCGGACAGCACCGAGGCGCTGAAGCGCAACATCCTGTTTCGCGGATTCTTCAGGCAGCGCGGCTTCTATGACCTCGATGCCATTTCCCGGGACGCATACGCCGCGGGGGCGCTCGCAGGCAAGGACCGAACTGCGCTGAAAATCTGGATCGCGGCCGACGTGCTGTTCGCGCGCGACGCCAACGGGACCGAACGCCTAACCGATGCGGGTAAGCGTCGGCTCGATTCGGCGATGGGCGACTTTGTTCGCTATCCGCGGGACAGTCCGCTGGTGGTCGAGGGCTACTCCAGAACGGCTGAAGGCGGATCAGCATACCTGTCGTCCGCCGAGCAAGCCACGCTGGTGCGCGACTATCTGCGTGATCGCCTCCGCCGGAAATCGAGCCTGGTGGACTTCATTGCGATGGGCGACGCGGCAGTCGGCAGCCCGAACGGCGACAGTCGGTGGGCGGGTGTGGCACTCGCGCTCTACGTCAGGAAGGACGCGCTAGCCGGCGCGAGCCGATGATCTGATCGGTTCCCCAAGAGGTCAGCCGATTGAACGCCAGCCAGCACCGACGGACATCGACGAGTACATCGCGCGGGCTTCCCGCCTCATGTGCAGAAGCGTCCGAAAAAGCTGAGAGCGATCAAGAGAGCGGCCCCGGAGCACAAGAGACCATCAAGTATCGAATGCCTACGTTCTCGTTACACGATCCACTTCGCGGAGTAAAAGCACCACATCGGCCTCTATCCCGCGCCCAAGGGCACTCAGAAATTCAGGAAACAGCTGTCTCCGTCTGCAGAGAGCGGGCGCGAAAAAAAAGGAAGCGATAGAGCTCAGCGACCTCTGCGGTGAGCGGTCTGTTGGTTGCAGAACGACAGCGCCGTGGAGGTAGGATGAGAAAAACAATCTGGACAGGAACGTGTGTCGTGATTGTCGGTATCGCGGCGGCAGTGGCGACGGCGCAGACCAGTTCACCGCAGCAGACGAGCTCTCCGCCGCAAAGCACGCCCCCGACAGCGAACAGCATCGTCGTCACAGGATGTCTGAAGGCGGTGCCAGCAACTTCCGCGCAGTCGAGCGCCCCGACGGGAGTCACTGGCGCTGCAGGTGCGACGGGAACAACAGGCACGGCGGGAACAACAGGCGCCGCTGGAACAACAGGCGCCGCGGGAGCAGCCGCTGCCGCCGCCGCCGCGAGCGCGGCCGCCGCTCAGAATTTCGTTCTGACGAACGCGACCATCGGATCTGCTGAGGCGAGCGCGGCCGGTTCCACCGCTGCGCCTCCGCCTCCTGCGGCTCCACCCGCCGCGTCTGCCAATGCACCGACTCAAACCTATCGGCTCATCGCGAACGCCGCGTCCCTCAGCCCTCACGTGGGGAAGAAACTGGAACTGACCGGGACCCTCGAGGAGCCGAACAGCTTGCCGTCGACGGCATCGAGCGCCTCGACCGCTGCCGATTCCAAAGTGGCCGCGCTGAGAGTGCAATCGGGCAAGATCGTGGCGGCGTCCTGCTCGGAGTAATCATCTCTCTAGAACTCATCTCATAAATGCGGCGCAGCATCGAGGGCGGCGAGGCGCCCGGCTGGCAAGGCGCGACGACCGAGAATATCGGCAATATGCGAGGAAGGAGCAACGCCGCCAGGCGGGATGCATCGCCGGCCGAATGCCGGCGCATTTATGAGATGAGTTCTAGCCTTCAGACTGAGGGGCCGCGTGATGTCGTGCAGGAAATGCGCGATTGACCGCGGCCTCTCGCCTAGAACGGTAGCCTGAGTTTCCGCAGGAATGCGCTGCAACGCGGATCACCTCTGCGACCGAAACAAGTCGACTGCACCGGCGAGCCCTATGGACGCGCTTCGAAACTGAATCGACACTCCTGGTAACGACCGCGCAGACCGAAGTCGCGGCGCTGACGTCTTACTGGGTCATGAAACGCCAGGCATTGACCGCAGCGGTGTTCGTGATCGTCCTGGCCACGGGAGGGTTACCGGCAGCCGCTCAATCGACGAACGCGAACAATGCGGCGCCGGTCGAGGTGACGCCGTACGCCTCCCTGGGCTCATATCCCTCGCCGCGCGTCGGCGCGGCCGTCGCCTTCCGGTTGACGCCGACTCTAAGTGTCGAGAGTGAGATCGGTTACTGTCGCGACCTGACTGGAAGGCTGAGCGCGACGGCGAGTCTCCTCTACGACCTGCCGCGAATCGGACCCTTCATGCCGTATCTTGCAGCCGGCGCAGGCCTCGAGGAGTACGCCACCGCGTTAAGACTTCCAGACGGCACGCTAGCCGCGCAGTCACGGACGGCGTTTGCGATCAACGCTGGCGGTGGTCTCAAAGTACGGGTTGATGACAACTGGGGCATCCGAACCGATGCGCGCTGGTTCAACGGTGTCGGAAGAGACGCAGGCGAACACTGGCGGCTTTACAACGGCGTGACGTTTCCCACCGGCCGGCGCTGACGATCATCGCGTGGAGATGGCGGGCGACCACGTCAAGCGGCCCGACAGATGAGCCGGGTCGAAAACCGTTCACGCCGGCCGAAATGTCGCCGTCGCCGTCGTTCACGCACCGGCGGCGCCGATCGCGGCGTGGGGGCGCTTCACGAACGATGGCGCACCGGCGAGGAACCACGGCGCAATCATGCTGTCGAAAATCATGCAGCCGAACGCGGAACTCGGCATGAACGGCCAGATGGGATTGCCCCACAGGTGATGCGCAATATCCCAGCCGGCGTGAATCAGCCAGCCGACACCGATCCATCGGTACGATCGTAGCGCACGAAATCCGATCGCCGCGCCGATCACCGGGTAGATCAGTTCCCACAGACCGAATCCGCCGCTCAAGTACACACCGCTCGCCCCGGCAAGGATGATCGCGTTGAGGGTGCGACGGGTGGGTTCCGCGACCAGCGACATCACGGCCACGAACAACAGAGCGCCGACAGCCGGTCCGATGTAGTCGATCACCGCGAGCGGTGCAGGATGCATGAGCATGTCCTCCATGCCCAATCCTACGAAATGTGGCAGAATTCGCCAGTGGCTAAAAAGACGATGATCGCAGGATTCACGCCACGGCCGGCGAACGACCGACGACCACACCTAATCGCGGTCGTCGCGTTCGACGGCGTCGTGCTCGGCGACTTGTCGACGGCGTGCGAAGTGTTCGGCCTGGCGATGAGGAAGGACGGGCGTCCTGCCTACGAGGTCCGTGTCTGCAGTGACTCGGTGAACGTCGAATCGATGCACGTTGCGCTTCGCGTGCCGTGGCGGCTGTCGTCATTGGCTCAGGCCGACACCGTCATCGTGCCGGGCGTCAACGACCTCACTCGACCCGTACCTGCTTCGGTCCTGCGCGCCATACGTCGGGCGGCCGGGCGCGGCGCCCGCGTGGCGTCGATTTGCACCGGCGCCTTCGTGCTGGCGGCCACCGGCGTCCTCGATGGCCTCCGCGCCACGACGCACTGGCTTGCCGCCGCGGATCTTGCCCGTCGTTATCCGTCCATCGATCTCGACGCGAACGTGCTCTACGTGGACAACGGCCGCGTCCTGACATCGGCGGGCGCCGCCGCCGGTTTCGATCTCTGCATTCACATGGTTCGTCGCGACCTGGGCGCCGACATCGCGGCGTCGGTCGCGCGGCTGGCGGTGATGCCGCTCGAACGGGTTGGTGGGCAGGCGCAATTCATCGAACACGCGCCGCCGTCCGAAGCGCCCGGCGCCATGACGCCGTTACTCACATGGATGGAACAGAACCTCTCGCGCGAGCTCCCGCTGCCAGTTATCGCGCGGCGGGCGGCGATGAGCACGCGAACACTCAGCCGTCGTTTTCGCGAGCAGGTGGGAGCGACGCCTGCCGCATGGCTCGCGCACGCGCGCGTGCGTCGCGCGCAGCGGTTGCTCGAAACGACGGACCTGGCGATCGAGCAAGTGGCGGCGGAGGCAGGCTTCGGGTCCGCCGCCGTGATGCGTGAGCACTTCGGAACCGTGGTCGGCACGAGCCCACTGTCGTACCGGCGGGCGTTTTCCAGAGTTGGCCGCTCCGCGTAAACGAACGAGCGGTGATGTTCAGAGGCCTGCCCGGCTCTAAAATCGGGTACGTGAGCGATCTTCGTTTTGCCGTCCGGATGCTCGCCAAGAGTCCCGGGTTCACGCTGGTCGCTGTCGCACTACTCGCCGTTGGCATCGGCGCCAGTGCGCTGATCTTCAGCGCCTTTGACGCTGTCCTGTGGCGGCCGTTGCCGGTACGCCATCCCGAAGAATTGGTGCGGATAGTCCAGCGGATCCCGCGAATCGGAACCTCCAGCAGGTTTCATTACTCCTTCTACCAGGCGCTTCGCGAGCATTCGACAACGCTATCCGTATTCGGGGAAGCGCCGATCGATGTCGCCATGAATCAGCCGGCGCCAGCCGAGCAGGTTCGGGTCCACATGGCGACGCCTGAATTCTTTGAGGTGCTCGGGGTTCCGGCACTGTTTGGCCGAATCCTCACGGAAGACGATGCGAAGGCGAATCCAGGAACGCCTCCGGCCGTACTGAGCTACGGCTTTTGGCGACGGCGCTTCAACGGCGATCCAGAGGCCGTCGGGCGGACGATTTTGCTACACGGCCATCCGTTCATGATCGTGGGAGTGATGCCCCGCGCGTTCAACGGCACCTCGGTGGACACGGCACCCGACGTGCGTGTTCCACTACACACCTTCCAGGCGCTTTGGACGGGCTCAGAGGCATTCAACGTCGAAGAGGCTGACCTCGATCTCGGCGGTCGTCTCAAATCAGGAGTCACCCGCGCGCACGCGCAGGCCGAAGCCCTGGCCATTTGGCGAGCCGCAATCGAACCGTACTCCATGGGCCAGCTGGCTAGTAGAGGAGTGTTTGACCAGCTCCGGTCCGGAATGGAGCTCGATCCGCTGGAACGTGGCATCTCGATTCTGCGTGAACGTTACGCTGGCGCGCTGAAGTTATTGCTCATGTCCGTTGGCCTGCTTCTGCTGATGGTGAGTGCCAACGTGACGGGGTTGTTGCTGACACGCGTTGCGAGCCGACACGAGGAGATCGCCGTCCGACTGGCGCTGGGAGCCACGAGAGGACGGCTGGCCAGGCAGATGCTCACGGAAAGTTTCCTGCTGACGGGACTCGGCGCCGCCGGTGGCGTGCTGCTTGCCATTGTCTTGAATGGCTCGGTGGTACGCGTGTTGCCGCCGCTCAGGGACATCGGCGCGAGACGCCTCGCGCTGTCCGTCGACTTTGGGCCGGACTGGCGCGTCCTTCTGTTTGCGCTTGCCATCTCGGTGCTGACCGCCCTGCTTTCCGGCGCAGCACTCGCACTCGGCGTCTCGCGCACGAGTGTCGACAGCGCTCTGCGTGGCGCCCGCGCGAGTGGCGGGTGGCGCGGCCGGCAGGCGGTCGTCGTCTTCCAGATCGCGCTCTGCACGCTGCTGCTCACTGGTGCGGGTCTCCTCGTACGAACCTTCGAGCAGTTGCATGGCCTGGACGCTGGCTTCGATCGCGGCCTCGTCGTGACGTTCACCGGCTACCCTTATCTGTCCGGCTACACACTCCCGCAGGAGCAGGCGCTTCTTTCTGCGCTGACCCGGCGCGTGCGCGAAATACCCGGCGTCGCCAGCGTCGCCCTCGCTGCGCACGGCGTCATGCGCGGCCGAGGCATCGGGATGACCGTGGCGCTGGTGGGCCAGCAGCCGTCAACCGCCGATTTCCTGAACACCAACCTCCACGGCGTCTCGCCAGAGTATTTCGCCACCATGGGCATTCGACTCGTGGCCGGCCGCGATTTCACGGGTGCCGACGATCCCAAGGCCAAGCCGGCGAAGGTCGTGATCAATCAGGCATTTGTGCGGCGCTTCTTTCCGAACACCGATCCTCTTGGTCAACGATTCGGCGCAGGCCCACCGCAGCGCGTGGTGGACCCGATGTTTGAAATCATTGGTGTAGTAACCGACGCCAAGTACCGCTCCATGCGCGAGCCGATGATGCCGGCCGTGTATCAGCTTTCAAACGAGTTTGACTCGTTTGTGTTGCACGTGCGAACCGGCGGACGGCCAGAGTCGATCATCCAAACGGTACGGCAGGCGCTGAACGCGCTCGATCCGGAGCTCCCGTTCGTCGAAATCAGCACGCTGTCCGAGGAGGTGGACGCGAGCACGGCGGTCGAGCGGCTCACTGCGGCGCTCGCCTCGATCTTCGGAACAATCGCCGCGTTGCTCACCGCGGTGGGCCTGTATGGACTGCTGGCTTACGTGGTGGCGCAGAGGCGACGCGAAATCGGCATCAGGATGGCCCTCGGCGCGCAGATTGTGGATGTTGGAGTCCTGGTGGGAAGGCAGGCGCTCGCGATGGTGGCCGTGGGCATGGCGCTCGGGCTCGGGGCGGCGGCCGCGGCCGCTCAGTGGATGCGTTCACTGCTCTACGGCGTGGCGCCGTCGGATCCGAGATCGTTCGCTACTGCTGCGGTATTCGTGGTGCTGGTGGCCGCCGTCGCGATAGCAATCCCCGTTGCGCGCGCCACGCACATCGAACCTGCCGCAGCCCTGCGGCAGGAGACCTAACCCTTTGACCTTCTCTCCGGACTGCTCTGCTCACTCGGCAA
>Ga0193696_1000395_pt1 | contig 15480 bp, 16 predicted proteins | sample L3m1metaG_FD_145074 | JGI IMG/M metagenome (GOLD analysis project Ga0193696, IMG submission 145074) | Soil microbial communities from a riparian zone of the East river system, Colorado, United States - L3m1 | ecosystem: Environmental > Terrestrial > Soil > Riparian zone | place: USA: East River... | reverse complement strand
AGACCATGCAGACGCCGCGCTTCCCCGGCTCTGATGAGCACGGGCGCAACCCGGTGCCGCCGCGTCAGGAATACCCCGGCCAGTATCACCAAGGGGACATGATCCCGCCGCCGGGATGGGCTGGCTCGACCAACGTGGACGAGCCCTACCTGCCGCCGGATTATGACAAGGTGCTGGTGGCGCGCTGCTATCCTGATGCCGATTCCTTTACGGAGCTTCGCGAGATGGCTTACCAGGCCGGGCGCGAGGTGCTGCGGATGGCGCGCGAGTCGACCCGCCAGCAGGCCGAGATCGCGGGCCAGCCTGACCCGCATGACCTGAGCGTGGAGCGGGCGGTGACGCGCAAGCCCGGCCAGCCTAACCCTGGCCAGCCGATCGAGGCCGATCCGCAGCCACGCCCGGTCAATCAGCAGCCCAACCAGCCGCAGCAACCCGGCCAGCCGATCCCAGAGCCGACGCCTTCACCGCCCTACCCGCCGCAGGACCAGGACCGCGAGCGGCAGGAGCGTGAGCAGCGCGAGGAGCGTGAGCGTCAGCAGCCTGGGCAGCCCACACAGCCGCAGCCGGGCCGTGAGGCTAGCCAGAGCCAGGATCAGGACCGCGAGCGGCAGGAGCGCGACCAGCGCGAGCAGCGCGAAGAGCGCGAGCGTCGGGAGCGCCAGGAGCGCGAGAACCGCGAGCGGGAAGACCGTGAACGCCGGGAGCGCGAGCAGAAGCGGGACTGACCCTTGGCGTCTTTCCAGCAACTTCAGGACGACGTGCTGTGGTATCTCGATCGCCGGGATGCCGCAGCACGCATTCCGTCCTGGGTGCAGTTGGTAGAGACGGAGATCCAGCAGACCTTGCGGGCAAGATGCATGGAGGTGTCGGCGACCCAGGCGGTTGATTCGGCCTTCATCACCCTGCCGCCTGACTTCTGCACCATGGCCAGCATCAGGGACGCTGCCACGGGGCAGAACCTGGTGCTCAAAGACGAGTGGTCGGGCAGTTGGACCGACGCCTCCGGTTCGCCTCCGGTGGACTACCCGTATCCCGGCACCTACTACGGCAACCGGCTGGTCTGGGCGTATCGACTCGTGGCCGACTGCATCGAGTTCCTGCCGCACCCCTGGCTACCGGACCCGCCCGACCCGCTGTGGGTGCCGCAGACCGTCCTGATGAACTGGTATGCCAAGCCCCGCGCGCTGCTACTGCCGTCCGACACCAACCCCGTTCTTGAGCAACTCTACTCGGTCTACCTCTACGGCATCCTGGCGCATGCGACCCTGGCAGAGCAGGACGAGCCGATGGCGCCGCAGTGGGACGCCAAGTATCAACAGGCGGTCACGCGGGCCAACCTGAACACGCAACAATCTACCATGAGCGGGGCCCCGTACACCGAGGAGATGAGTGGGGTCTTTGGCTGATGTCCCTGCCCCTGATCAGCAAGGCGGCGGCGCGCTACACCGGGGCAGGCGGCAAGGAGCATTGCAGTCTCTGCCGTCACTTCTCCCCACGCCGTGGCGGGCGCTGCGCGCGGGTGCTGGGCGACATCTCGCCGAGGGGCTGGTGCAGGCTGTTCTCGCGCGAGATGCGTGGGCTGGTCGCGGACGCTTCCTCGTTCAACGGAGGAGGTGGCCCATCGCTCGGCCTCGACTTCATGATGCCCGGCGTGCTCGACCCGCGCATTACCTTCACCCGCGCGTCCACCGCCACGTATTTCAACAGCGCCGGCGTGATGCAGACGGCGGCGGTCAATCAGCCGCGGTGGGACTATGACGCCGCCACGCGCACGCTGAGGGGCCTGCTGATCGAAGAGGCGCGGACTAATGTGCTGCCCAACGGCAACGCGCCTACGGTCCTATCAGGCGGCGCCACGATCGCGGCCAGCGCCGACATCCAGCCGCTGTTTGCCGGCGCCGTGGTCAACAAGCACACGATTACAGGCGGGCCGGCGCGCGGTTATGTCTCGGTTACTGGACTAACGGCGGCAACGGCATACGCGTTCTCGCTGTGGTTGTATGTCCCGACCAGCGTCACGCGCACCGATCTGGCGCCTTACAACAATACGGGCGAGGGCCTGACCGGCACGCAGACCAACGCATCAGCCGCCTACTACAACATGACCCGCAAGGGGACGTGGCAGCGTCTGACGATGATCTACACGACAGGTGCGGCAGAGACCGCACTCAATGCGTTCTTTATGCGCGGCCTGGATATCGGTGATGTGTTCTACACCACCGCCTACCAGATCGAGGCCGGCGCGTTCGCCACCAGCTACGTTCCCACCACCTCGGCGGCGGTTACGCGGGCGCAGGACAGATGCAGCATCTCGGCGGCAAACATGGCGCCGTGGTTTAATGCGCTGACCGGGTCATGGTTTGCCGAGTTCGTCTTTCAGAACCCGACCTCGCCAAACATCCGCATTCTCGCATCTCTGGGGCAACCGGCGGGCGGTAGCGCCGGTATGGTGTTTGTCGATCCAGCCCAGCACGTTGCGCAATATGACGGCGGCACGGCCCTCGTCACGACTAGCCCTGCACTGGTGGTCAACGCGGTGAGCAAGGGCGCCAGCACTTGGGCAGCAGGGACTGGCCAGGTCTGTGGCAATGGTGGCGCCGTGCTATCCGGTGCAATGCCGGGTGGGTTCGGCACCCTGAGCACGCTAGGCGTCTGCTTCCTGATCCCGTCCAATCCAGGTGTCACGGACAACGCGACAGGCTACCTGCGCCGGGTTTCCTACTGGTCGCGGGCGCTGACCGGCGCCGAAATGCAGACGGTGACCACGCTATGAGCGGCAGCGCGTCGATCGACCTGGAGCGGCAGTTACTCGGCCATTCTCTGGCCATCGCGCCGATGCCGACGGTGGGACGCGTCTATGTGGCGTTGTGTCTGTCGGCACCCACAGAGGCAGCCGGTGGCACTGAGGCCTCAGGCGGCGGCTACGCCCGCGCCTTGGCCACGTTCGCGCTGATGTCGTCACCATCCAACGCTGCGAGCAACGCCACCTCAGTAGAGTTCCCGGTCGCCAGCAGCGCCTGGGGCACGATCGGCTATTTCGAGATATGGACCGTACCGACCGGCGGCACGCGGCTTTACTGGGGGCCGCTCACCGACCCCGCCGATGGCGTGCCGATCGAGATGGATGTCACGACGGGCGACATCGTGCGGTTCTCGGCTGGGACGTTGATTGTGCAAGTGGCTGAGAACGCGATCAGCGGCGGGTCATCCGCGGACGACGAGGTGTGTAACGTCAAGGATTTTGGCGCGAAGGGTGACGCCCTCGGGCAACTCGATGGCACGATGAGCGTCGGCAGCAATGTCTTCACCTCGTCACTGGCAACGTTCACGGCGGCTGATGTCGGCAAATCGATCATCGTCACCGGCAGTGGCCCCAGCAACACGCCGCGCCAAGGCACCATTACCGGCTACACCAGTGCCCACAGCATCACACTGTCCTTCAGCGCCGCAGTCGCTACCCCGTGGAGCATCGGCGGCGTGTCGATCGGCGGCTCGTTCTACTACGGCACCGACGACACGGCGGCGGTGACTGCCGCCATCGCTGCCGCACAGACGCAGCAGAAGACCGCCTATTTCCCCAACGGTTGCTACTGGCTGGCCAGCCAGACTGCGCCGATCCCGTTGAGCAATGTCGCACTGCGCGGCGAGGGCACAGGCCGCAGCTTCTGGCCGTTCTGCGGTGGGCGCGGCAGTGTCGTGCTATTGAGCAACACCGCCACAGCAGCCTTCAGCGGTGTGGCCGGCACGTCAGTGTCCGACATGGCGTTCTATTACCCGGCAATCGACGGATCGCAGGCCACACCGATCAGCCTGCCGCCGCTGTTCGAGGCAGATGATGCCAGCAGCAGCAACGTCAATAACTGGTTCAGCCGGATGCGGGTCTGCGCCGCCGACACGGTGTTCCACGCAACGACGGCAGGCTCGCTGGCGCGCACCTTCATGTCGGACTGCCTGATCTACGGCGTGCGCAGTGTGTTCTCGTTCCACAACGGCTATGCCGACACGTTGCAACCCAACAATACCTATTTCGGCCCAGGCGCCATGGGGGCGACGGCAACCTCTGGTGCTGCCTACCTGCAAAAACACACACGCGCCAACGGCGCGGTGTTCCGATACGATATCGGCGCCGGCAACTACGCGCGTGCCGATGGGCTGATCTGGACCGGCGGCATCGTGCAGAGCTATCGCCACGCGATCCTGCTCACGAGCGGGCTGATCGATGTCAGTAGCGTGGCCAATATCAACTTCGATTTCATCGGCTCGGTGCTACACGTAGCCAGCGGGGCGCGCATCGTCAGCACGGGGTTCACTGGCGGCGAGGTCTACAGCACCAACAGCTACGACCCGGCCAACGCCGACAACGTATTTCACTTTGCAGCCGGGGCGACTTACGGCAGCGACATCTCAATTGCCGGAATGCACATCACCTTTGCTATGGGCAATGTCGTCTATGACACCGGGGGCGCACTGACCACGCTGGTGTTCTCTGCCAACAGCGTTTCGAACTGGGGGCGAACGACCACAGCCGGATCATATTACGCCTATGCGTGCGCTGGCGCTGGCGATGGACAACAGACATTTACCGGCAACACGTTTTACGGCAACCGACTGGCCACGGCGAATGCAATCATCGGCATCGTAACCGCGCACGGCAACGGCAACATCGTCATCACCGGAAACGGGTTCAACCTCTGCACCCGCGCAGCGTTGCTGACCGGCACCGGGGGCAGCGTCGTCATCGATGGCAATGTATCGACCGGCAGCGCGGCGCCGCTACAGGACAGCAGCACCGCCTCGGTGGTCTATGGCGTTAATAATCTCGACGTTGCTCCCGTCATGCAGGCCGGCGGCGCTACCCGTGGCATCAATGTCCTGGCCAATCAGATGGCATATCTGGTTGGTGCATCCGGCTCGCACGCGTTCTCGGTCGCCGGCACCGACCGGTTTAGTGTGTCGAGCACAGCGGCCACGGTGACCGTGCCGCTGACGATCAATGCAGCTGGCCCTACCATTCGCTCGGGCACGGGTGCAGCCACCGGCACGCAACCGAAGGGATCACTCTGGCTGCGCACGGATGGCGCGGCGGGCAGCACGCTCTATGTCACGCAGGGTGGCGGCACCTGGGCAGCGGTGGCCGGGGTCTGATGCCCGCACCCCGCCCATTCGGTCGCGGTCCTTACGGCGCCGGTCCCTACTCGCGCAACGGGGCCGTCGTCTACGAGGTGGGCGGTATCAGCCTGCTGTCATTCGATGCCAGCGGTGCCGCGGCCCTGGCGTGGCGCAGGACGCCGCCTGGCAGCGTCGGTGCATGGCCACAGCAGGACTGCACGCCAGGCGTCTGGGAGCCGGTGGACGCCTGCGGAACGGGTAGCTGGATGAAGCAGCGTCTGCCTGAGATGGAGCCGGTATGAGCGGACAGCCACACTGGACTGACAACATCTCGCCAGAGCCCAACAGCGGATGTTGGCTCTGGACCGGACGCTACGGCAACAGGGGATACGGGACTTACGGGGGCGGGCGCAGTGGTGAGCGGGTTGCCGCGCATCGGTTGGCATGGGAACAGGCAAATGGTCCGGTTCCCGGAGGTATGTTTGTCCTTCATCGGTGCGACGTTCGTGGCTGCGTGAATCCGGACCATTTGTTCCTCGGCACAGCCAAGGACAACACGCGCGACATGATGGCGAAGGGGCGCGCGCACTTTGTTGGTGGCGCGTTCAATGCGCGCAAGACGCACTGCAAGCGCGGGCACCCCCTCATCGCCGCGCGGATCTGGGTCACCAAGAAGGGTGCTCGCATATGTCTGGACTGCGCCATGCTGCGCGAACGCGAGAGGCGCGCGGTTAAGAGGGCAGCAACATGAGTGGCAGCGATTATACTAAGACCCCGAATTACGACCTCTATCTGCCAGTCCCTGGTGAGGATGACGACGTCTGGGGTGACCATATAAATTTTGACATCAGCACAATCGACGCGCTGATCAAGAGCGTCTCGGACAAAGCCGACTCGGCACCCACGCCGCGCGACAAGGCCCGTCTTCAGGCGCAGTGGCAAAATGCGGCGGTGGTATCCGACGACACCGTGTGGCTGTGCTTCGATACGCCCTACGCCGGCACGGTCAACAGCCTGACACACTTCACCGGCAACGGTTCGTTCACCGTCAACATCCAGATCAACGGAGTCAGCGTCACTGGCCTCGGTGCTGTCACCGTCAACAGCGCCACGCCAACGACACTGAACGCGACCGCCGCGAATACCTTCCCCGAGCACGCGCGGGTCACGGTGGTCATCACCGGCAGCACCGGCAGCCCGACCGATGCGCTGCTGTCGCTTGCTGTGACGTGGAGTTAGACGATGGCGTTCGTATGGTCGGATGGGTTCGATTGCTACGCGACCGGCGCCGATGCCACAACCGGCTATTGGGATACCACTGTCGCAAGCTCACTCAATCTCGTGGCGGGGCGGTTCGCTGGCAGTCAGGCGTTTTCATGGAACGGCACCGCCAGTCAGACTTTGGCTAAGACAAGCAGCGTCAATGACGCGGTGCATCATATCAATGTGGCGTTCCGCCAGACGTTTGCTATCAGCGGTTCGAGCCTCGGCTTGTATTTACAGCTACTCGATGGAGCCACCGCGCAATGCTCGATTGTGTTCCGCTCCGATGGGGCGATCTTATTGACGGCTGGTGCCGCAAACGGGACCGTGCTGGCGACATATACCGGCGCGTTTCCAGTGGTGAATACGTGGTATTCGTTCGAGATTGAGGTCGTCATCAGCAACACCGCTGGATGGATGAAGGTCCGCAAGAACGGCAACACGACCGAAGATTTCACGTCATCGCTTACGTTGGATACGCAAGCCTCTGCCAACGCATATGCGAACAAATTGCAGATCGCACAGCAGATAGCAGTGTCAACGCAGAACCTGGACGACCTCTACTGGCGCAGCGACGCATCCAGTGTGCCGTGGCTTGGCGATATGAAATGCATCACGCGGTATCCTGCGAGCGATGCGAGCGTGCAGTTCTCGCGAGCGCCTACGACAGTTGTGATGACGCCATATGCGTCTTTCACCACAGCGACGGTGACGGCTGGGAATGCTCGCTACACACCATTCACTGCAAGCCGTGATGGCATGATCGGTGCCGCCACGGTGTCACTGGTTGCTGGATACACTGGCAACCTGAAATGCTCCATCTTCGCATCATCCGGCACCGCGCCAACTGCTGTGTTGGGGTCCGCTGCCGTGGTGGTGAACCCTGCCACTGGTGCCAATACGCTGACATTCAGCACGCCAGTAGCAGTAGTCATGGGCGTGCAATACTGGATCGGTTTTGTCAGTGACACGACATCTGGCACATGGAGCATAGCGAGCGCAGCCGCTGGTATGCAGAGCACAACCTCTTACGCCAGTTTCCCTTTCGCGTCGCCAGTTGCCACCAGCACCCAGGCGACAATCTGCTCCCTGATAATCTCACCGACGAATGCGGCTCTGGTCGCTGAAGCACAGCAAGACGGAACTGCCACATACGTCTATGACAGCGTGCCAGGACATGCGGACTTCTACGGCATCAACAGCATCGCGAGCACACCGCTCACCACCTTCGCCGTCACCACGCGCGCCTACGCGATCAAGAGCGACGCCGGCACGCGCACGATGGCGGTGCAACTGAAGAGCGGTGCATCCACGGTGGCGTCACCGACCGTTGTGCTCACACCGAGCAACTGGCAGTGGGCGTGGCGACATGACACGACCGATCCGGCAACTGGTGCTGCATGGACTGCTGCGGCAGTCAACGTCTGTTCCATTGGCCCGACAGTGACCGCCTAGCATGGCTCAGTCCTACTCAAACCCCGGCGGATCAGGTAACCGCGCCGGCATCATCACCGTCACCACAACCGGTAACTTCACCGGCGCTGTTTCGCTGCTAGTCGACGGCGTGACGGCAGCGGTCACCTCAATGTGGTTCAACAGCGGTAACTCCGGTGTCGAGGTGAAGTTCACCTTCGCCGCGCCGCGTCTGATCACTGAAGCCAAGTGGTATCAGAGTGCCATCGCCGCTCATGGCGACTGGCAGTGGCAGGGTTCGCCTGACAACTCGGCGTGGACAAATATCGGTAGCACGTTCACGCTTGGCACGGCCGCGACGCAGACCATCACCACGCTATCCGGCAACGCCACGGCCTATCGCTACTATCGAATGCTGCAGACCACGGGCACGGCAAGCACCAGCCCTTATCTGTATGAAATCGAGTTCAGCATTGACTCTGGGGTAGCCAACACAACGTGGAACCCAAGCGATAAGACCGCCAACATCACGCTGACTGGCAGCAATCTGATTGCCACGTCCACGTCAGTATCGCGTGGGATCGTGCGCGCAGCAGACTGTCAGGTCGCGGGCAAGTTCTACTTTGAATACACCTGCAATGTGATAGCAGGCGCGAATACGTCCCTCGGCATTGCAACCAGCCTGATGACATCAGCAGGTGCGCTTTCTGATCTCAATGCTTGCCAGATCAATAAGACATCGGGACAGGTGTGGGCCAACGGCGTGAACGCCTTCACGTTCGGCACATCCCTGGCCAATGGCAATGTCGTGTGCATTGCGCTCGATTGCACTGCGCGCTTGATCTGGTTTCGCATTGGCGCAGCAGGAAACTGGAACAATAACGCGACATACAATCCGGCAACGGGTGTTGGCGGTGTCGCCATATTCAACTTCGGCGCGGCACTTCAGGCGTTCCCGTTTGCAGGATTGCAGGCGACATCCGATCAGATCACAGCCAACTTCGGTGACACCGCGTTCGTCGGTGCAGTGCCAAGCGGCTACACATCCGGCTTCACCGCAGGCGCATCTGTTCCCACCAACGCACTCGCATCGCAGGCCGTCGCCGAGCATTGGCTGACCACCAGTCCGCAGGCCCAGGTCACCCAGGTTGTGGCCGAGCACTGGGCCAGCGTCGCGTCCGGCAACCTCCAGGCCGTCGTCACACAGGTGATGCTGGAGCATTGGGCGTCCGTCGCCGTGGTGGTCCCGGCGGCTGGCGGGCCTATGGTCACCATGATCCACTGAGGAGACAGTCATGCCAGTACTCGCTGGGACAATCCGTGCATCATCCACCGGCAACCCGGACTGGAAGGCGTGCGACGGCGGGACGGTCTACGTGGCCGAGAACAAGGTCAGCGGCGTCACCGTGCTCCCGCGCGCCGCCCCCGCGCCAGGGTTCGGCGATCACCGCGACTGGCGGCGACGCGTCGGCACCAAGTATGGCTGGACCGGACTCGGCCCGAATGGCTTTCGCTTCCGCCTGCCGGTCGCGGCGGATGGGAATTATGTGAAGACGAATGATGATACAGCGGACACTTGATCATGCCTGATTGGCAGTCTCTCACTATCCCAGAACCTAACAGCGGGTGCCTGCTGTGGGAGGGTTCTGTCACGCGTGGCTATCCCCGTCTCGGCAATGCCCAGGTGCGGCATCTCGTGTGGGAAGCGACGAATGGGCCACTGCCTGACGGTATGATTATCAGCCCACAGTGTGACAATCGATTCTGTGTCAGTGCTGATCATCTGTTCTCGCGGCTGAAGAGGACGACCAGCGACAACTGGCAGGACCACGCCATCCCCGAGCCGATGAGCGGATGCTGGCTGTGGGAAGGCATGATCGACGGTCGCGGCTACGGCAAGTATGTTGTGGCCGATAGGCACCGGCAGGCCCACCGGGTGGCGTGGGAGGCAACTAATGGCCCAGTGCCGGCGGGGCTTGTCGTCTGTCATCACTGCGACAACCGGCTGTGTGTGAACCCTGATCATCTGTTCGCCGGCACGCAGGCTGAGAACAATCTGGATCGCGATCGGAAGGGGCGAAACGGACAACTCAACAAGACGCACTGTCGGCGCGGTCACGCATACACGCCAGAGAACACATATCTGCAGCATAGGGCGGGCGGGATCAGTCGGTCGTGCAAGCAATGCACGCTGGATAGCAATGCCAAGATCAAAGCGCGTCAGCAGGCAGAAAGGGTAAGCCGCAATGCCTGATACCTACACCGAGAACCTGCAATTGGTCTTGCCGGAGGTGGGAGCCTCGCGCGACTCGTGGGGCGCTAAATTGTCCAGCAATTTCAGTGTGTTGGACGAGTTCGTATCCATGGCAATGCCGCTCGGCTCGCTGCTCGACTACGCCGGGCCAACCCCACCGCCCGGCTGGCTGATCGCGGACGGCCGCGCCGTATCCAGAACCACCTACAGCGAGCTATTCCAGGTTCTGGCCACCTACTGGGGCGCAGGCGACGGCTCGACCACGTTTAACCTGCCGAACTTCGGCGGACGCGTGGCGGTCGGGGCCGGCGCCATCACGGACGAGAACGGCACTGGCGGTAATTATTTATTTGCGTCCCGCTTGGGTGGCCAGTTGCGCGGCATATTCCAGTATAACTTGCCGATCGTTAATCTCACGGTCAGCAGTCAGGGGGCGCACAACCACGCCGGCGCCACGGCAAATGGCGGCGCACACATCCACACCACCGATGTGCAGGGTTCGCACAACCACGACACAGGCGGGACCGGGTTCGGTACGACCCTGAACGGTCAGCATTCACACAGCGGATGGACTGACGCGCAGGGCGCGCATGATCACCGCGTCAGCTTGTGGGGCATGTCTGCCGGCACGTCGGGGGGCGGTTATGGCGTCATGAGCGACCTGTTCGGCGGCGCCCTCTATACCACCGATATCGCTCCTGCCCATACCCACGCGATTGGCACTTACGACACTGGCACAGCACACGCGCATTATATCTACTGGGATGGCGGACACGCGCATACCACCACTACGATCGGCGACCACGCGCACGCCATCGGTGCCGATGGCAACCACACGCACACTGTCGCGCTGGGTGGCGGCAATCAGGGGCTGGATATCCGGCAGCCGCTCGCGGTCGTCACCAAGATCATCTATGCCGGTGGCCAGGCTGCCGCAGCCGCCACGACCACTGCAGTGCCGCTGGTGCGCCGGCTGATGTCGGCACCCATGAGAGGCACCCACTAGTGCCACGCCTCACCCAGGCCCCGCCGCCGGGCATCGTCAGGAATGCGACGCCGGAAGCCACTGTCGGGCGCTGGTGGGACTGCAACAACATCCGGTTTCGCGGCGGGCAGATCCAGCCGATCGGCGGCAACGTGAATATCATCGGCACCGGCATCGAGGGGCCGATACGCGACCTGCTGACGTGGCACGACAATGCCGGCGTCAGGTGGGCAGCGTTCGGCGGCGACACCGGCCTTTATGCGTTCCGGTTTGATACCGATCAGATATACATCCTCACCCCTGCCGGTGTCGGGCCGCTCGATCCGCCGGGCGCGCTGAACGGCTACGGGTTGGGCGATTACGGCGAGGATGCCTACGGCACCGCACGCGACCCGGACGATGTCGGCCCGCAGGACATATCGGCCACGATGGGCGATCGCTGGAGCATGGATACGTTCGGCGAGCGCCTGCTGGTCGTGCCAACCCAGGACGGCCACCTATTTGAGTGGTCACCCAGCACGCCCCTCACGCGCGCGACGCTCGTGCCTAATGCGCCGGATCAGAACAGGGGCGTGATCGTCACCGACCAGCGCCACGTGGTGCTTTACGGGGCCGGCGGCGACCCCAGGCGCATCGCCTGGAGCGACCAGGAGGACTACACGGTCTGGGCGCCAACCGCGGTCAACATGGCGGGCGACAAGCTGCTCGCGACGCAGAGCTACGCCATGACCGCGATCAAGATCGCCGACAGCATCCTGTTGTTCACCGGCAACGACGTTCACAAGATGACCTACGTGGGGCCGCCCTACGCGTACGGAATTGTCGAGATAGCATCTGGCTGCGGGCCGATCTCGCCGCGCTCTGTGGTGCGGATTGGCGCCAATGTCGCATGGCCTGGCCTGCAGACCTTCTGGGGCTATTCCGGCGCCGTGCAGCCCCTGAAGTGTGACGTCGATGACTGGTTCTTTAGCCTCGTGAACCGGCAGATGGTGGGGCGCGTCTTTGGTAGTCCCAACCCGGCATTCTCGGAACTCTGGTGGGACTGGCCGGATGAGGGCTCGAACGAGTGCAATCGTTACATCGCGGTGAACTATGCCGATCCAAACCGGCCATGGACGATCGGAGTGCGGGAACGCACGGCGGCTGATGGCACCGGAGTGATGGACAACCCGATCCTTGCCGGCCCCATAACCCCTACGGCTGGGGCGTTGTTTTTGCATGAATACAGCTACCTGGATGACGGTCTACCACGCGCCCCGACAGGTGCAGTTTACGCTGAGTCTGGCAACATCGTGCTCGCAGAAGGAGATCACCGTTTTCACGTCAGACAAGTGGTTATGGATGATGTGACGCCCAGCGGCCTTGGCGTTCGATTCCTGACCCGTGAGCAGCCAAACGGTCCTGAGCACGACACGGGACTCTATACTGTGGTTCATGATGGGTTAATGGATGTCCGGTTTAGTGGTCGACACATCCGTATGCGGATAGAGGCGCTGGCGGACGAACCGTTCGCGGTCGGTCGGCCTCGGCTCAGTATCAGGAAGGGAGGGCGTCGATGACTGTTCGCCCGGTCAGTCGTCCACCCGCACCGTTTCAGGCGCCGACTGCCGGCAGCATCGATGAGCGGCTGGCTATCATGGCGGCGGAAATCAACCGCAAGGCCAACGCCGGACTGGCGGGTCCTGCGTACCATTTCGTCGGGCTGATCTCGCCTGACGGCACGTCGTGGCGCGTGTCGATCACCGATGCCGGGACGATTGTCACAGAGGCGACTCCGTGACCAACGAACAGAAGGTCCGGCGGTTCGAGAAGGCGCTGGCGCAGGCCGGCAACACCCACACCATCGCCGACGTCATGCAGCGGATCGAGCAGAACCGCGCCTGTTGCTGGACCAACGGCGATTCGGTCGTGGTCACCGAGGTGCTCGTGTATCCCAGACTCCGTGCGGTGAACTACTGGCTGGTGAGTGGTAAACTGCAGGAGTGTGCGGCGCTGCAGCCGGACATCGATGCGTGGGCGGTGAGCGAGGGCTGCACGGTTGCCACGGCCACGGGGCGCATGGGGTGGTTGCGCGTGATCAAGACACCGCTCGGCGACGAGTGGCGTCCCGCCGGCGTTAAATATGTGAAGGACCTGCGCCATGAGTAGCGGCGTAGGCTTTGCGCCGCCTGTCGTTGTTCCTGTCTCGGTTATCTTTGGCCCACTTAGCCGAGCGCTCAATCGATTCCTCGCGGTTGGCAAGATACCACGCTTGCTTTACGGCACGCTTTCGCTCTTTCCCCACCAGGGATCCGCCATGGGGCGAGCGGTGGAGTCGGTTTCGCTCGGCGCTGTTTTCACCGTTTGTGACTATCTTAACGTTGCCGGGTTCATAGCCGCCCTTGTCCCCAAACCGCGCCATCACATACTGCCCCTTCCAGGGGCCGCGTTGATCCGACTTCCCGCTATTCCGCCAGATGGCAACCCATTCATCGAATGTAAAAAGGAACGGAATGCCGCGCTTTTTGGCGCCGTTCTTATGGTCGTTAAAAGCGACCCTCTCTGGATTGGCGGATCGCCAAGCGGCAGCTCTTGCTCTGGCTTCTTCGGTGTGGTCCGCGCGATATTTCGCGACCGCTACCCTGTTCTTTTCGCGCTGCGCTTCGGATGCTTTAAATGGCGTAGCCACTCGGTCCTCCTACAAGGATCGTCGGTTAGGGGCGGCACTGACGCAGCAACGTCGGTGCCGTTCCGGTCATACACCGCGCTGAATAGGAGTCTAGTATAATGTCCTCTGGAGGCGGTGGCACTAACACATCGACTGTTCAAAATTCTAACGCTTACATCCCGCCATGGCTGGAACAGGCCAGCGCTGGTGCGGTGCAACGCGCCGATGCGCTGAGCCAGCAGGGATACACTCCGTATTCCGGCCAGACCGTTGCCGGCATCGATCCGGCGCAGCAGCTGGCTTACCAGCGGACCGTGGCCATGCAGGGCCTCGGGACCGACCTCGCCTCCAATGGCATCGAGGCCCAGGCGGCCCTTGCCCGACAGGCGGCGCCGATCACCGCTGGTGGCATTCAGGGCAACACAAACCAGTTGCAACAGGGGTTCAACAGCCAGGTCTACGGGCCATCGCAGGGCCTGCTGGGCAACTACACGAGCCAGGGCCCGGCCACCGCGCAGGGCGTGGCGGCTGGCGCGCAGCAGTTGATGTCGCCCTACACGCAGTCGGTGATCGACCCGGCGAACCAGCTGATGCAGCAGCAACTGCGGCAGAATCTCAACACGATCGGCGCCGGGGCGAATCAGGCGGGTGCGTTCGGTGGCAGCCGGCAGGGCGTGCAGGAAGGTATCGCGCAGAGCCAGGCGGCGCTGGGGTCCGAGAAATACCTCGGCGACCTGCTCAACAACCAGTGGAACCAGGCCACCGGTATCAGTCGGGACGTGGCGCTGCAGGCTGGACAGCAGGGGCTCGCCTCCAACACCGCCTTGGCGAACCTGCTGCAGGGCGGCTACGGGCAGAATCAGAAGATGGGCGCCGACATCATGTCGTCGAATCTGAGCCAGGGCCTGGGGGCGGCGCAGAACCTGCCGCAGTCGCTGACGTCGCTGCAGAACATGATGCTTGGCCAGTCCAACGCGCTTAATCAGGCGGGCACGTTGCAGCAGCAGTATCAGCAGCAGTTGCTCAACGCGGCGCAGGGCGCTTTCGCCCAGCAGCAGGCGTTCCCGTATCAGCAACTGCAGACGCTGCTCGGTGCGGTGTCGGGCATCCCCTACAGCACCAGCAATTCTGGGTTCGCGCAGGAGATGAACCCCTACTACAGCAACCCGTGGGGTCAGGCGATCGGCGGCACAGCGGCGCTCGGCGGTCTGGCCGGTGTCGGCAGCCTGTTCGACAACACCAACGCGGGGAACGCATAGATGGCAGACGCGGGCGTAGGCGAGGCTGCCCTGCTTGCTGCGGTTGCTCCGGAGGTGATCGGCGGCGCGGCGGCGGCAGGGACCACGGCTGCGACGACGGCGGCGGCGCTGGCGGCGATGGCCCCGGAGGCGATCGGTGCAGCTGGGGCACTCGCTGGGACAGCGGCAGTGGCACCGGAGATAGCGGCGGCTGCGGTGCCCACGCTCGGGTTGGCGATTCCTACGACGGCAGCCGAGGCGGCGGCAACGATTGCGCCCGCGGCGGCAGAGCCGATCTTCCTCGGCGGCGCCGTGTCAGAGCCGGCAGCGGCGGGGCCTGTCATCGAGGGCGGCGTGTGGGACAGCGCTGCGACCCCCGGATTGCTGGGCGATACGGGTGCCGCTGGCACCTGGGAGGGACCGGCGACGCTGCAGGTGTCGGATTTGTCGGCGCCAGGCGCGATCGACACCGGCACGTGGTCTGAGGCTGGGTCGAAAGGCCTCCTCGATAAAGCCGCCGCGTGGTGGGACAAGGCGACGCTGGGCGAGAAGCTCAAGGCCGGCGGCACAG
>Ga0193696_1000393_pt1 | contig 15490 bp, 17 predicted proteins | sample L3m1metaG_FD_145074 | JGI IMG/M metagenome (GOLD analysis project Ga0193696, IMG submission 145074) | Soil microbial communities from a riparian zone of the East river system, Colorado, United States - L3m1 | ecosystem: Environmental > Terrestrial > Soil > Riparian zone | place: USA: East River... | reverse complement strand
GCCGCTGCGCGAACGCAAGGACGACATCGTCCCGCTGGCGCAGACGTTCATCCGCCGGTTCGCCGGCGAGTTGAAGAAGAAGATGGACGGGATCGATCCGGACGCGCAGAAGCTGCTGATGCGTTATAACTGGCCGGGCAACATCCGCGAGCTCGAGAACACCGTGGAGCGGGCGATCCTGCTGGCGGAAGGGCGAGCCATCGCCGCGGGCGACCTGCGGCTGGGCGAAACGCCGACCGCGGGCGGCGGACGCGAGGGCGCGCCCGTAGTGAAGATTCCGCCGACCGGCATTGCGCTCGACGAAATCGAGCGTCACGCGCTCATCGAGGCGCTGAAGATGTCGAACTGGGTGCAGAAGGATGCGGCGGAGCTGCTGTCGATCAGCCCGCGCGTCATCAACTACAAGATCAAGACGCTCGGGATCGAGTTCCCGCGCGGCCGTCGAGCCGCGCCGCTTCCCGTCGCGTCGTAGCGATCCGAAATTAGGAATTGAGAATTAGGAATGAGGAATTAATTCCTAATTCTCAAATTCCTAATCCCTAATCCCTAATTCTGCCCGCCCGCGGGTGCGCCTTTCGATACACCTCCACCAGCTGCGCGGCGTTGACGTGCGTGTAGCGCTGCGTGGTGCTCAACTGCGCGTGGCCGAGCAGCTCCTGGATGGCGCGCAGGTCGGCGCCGCGCTGGAGCAGATGCGTGGCAAACGAGTGGCGCAGCGCGTGCGGGCTGATGCCCATACGCGCGCTCGTCGCGGCCACATACCGTCGCACCAGCCGATCGACGCTGCGAACGGTCAGCCGTCCGCCGCGGTAGTTCACGAAGAGCGGGTTCCGCTGGCGCGACTCCCGTGGTACGTAGTGTCCGGCTTTAGCCGGACCTCGCGGGCGGTCCGCCCGAGAGCGGACACTACGTACGAGCATCTCTCGATCGTTCAGATACGCGCGGATCGCCTTCGCCGCGCTGGTGTTGAACGGCACCAGCCGCTCCTTGCCACCTTTCCCACGGACCCGCGACATGCGTCCGCTCAGATTCACATCGTCGAGATCCAGGCCGACGAGCTCGCTGAGTCGAAGGCCCGACGCGTAGAACAGCTCGAGGATCGCGCGATCCCGTCGTCCGAGCGGCGTGGTGTCCGGCGCCGCGGCGATGAGCGCCACGATTTCCTGTTCGGACAGGTGCGCCGGCATGCGGATGTCCCGCTTCGGCGTCGCGATGAGTGCACCGGGGTCGTCCTCGATGGTGCCCTCGCGGCGAAGGTAGCGGAGAAACGTGCGCACGGCGGCCAGCTTGCGTGCCGCCGACGCCCGCGTCTGCCCCAGTTCATGGAGTTCGCCAAGGAAGCGGCGGATGGCGGAGCGATCCAGCTGCGCCGGCGTCAACTCGCTGCGCTTGACGCCGGCGCCGGCTGCGGCATGGGCGATGAACTGCGAGAGGTCGCCCTCGTACGCGCGCACCGTGTGCGGCGACGCGTTGCGGTTAAGGCGTAGAAACTGCAGGAACCGTTTGAGATGTTCGTGCATGAACCCAGGCCTGCAGATCCTGGAGCGCGCGGTCCGCGAGCGCCAGGTTGCGGAGCTTCTTGCCTTTTGGCGCCGGCGACAACGGCGGCCCCTTGGGAGCCTCAGGGCCGCCCCGAGCCCAGTCGAGGGGCGGCATGATGCCAAACGTGATGTTCGACGGCTCGTAATGCGCGGGGTTCGCGTGCGAAACGTAGTAGGCCAGCGCGCCGATGGCGGTGGTCCGTGGCGCCGCCGATACCGGCTCCCCCTTCGCCATCGCCGCGGCGTTGGCGCCGGCCAGCAAGCCCGAGGCGGCCGACTCGACGTAGCCTTCGACCCCGGACATCTGACCGGCAAAGAACAGTGTGGGGTGCGTGCGGACCTGCCATGTCTCCGCGAGCACCGTCGGGCCGTTGACGTAGGTATTGCGATGCACCATGCCGAAGCGGACGAATTCGGCCTGCTCGAGTCCGGGGATCATACGAAGGACGCGCGCCTGGTCGCCCCATTTGATCTGCGTCTGGAACCCGACGAGGCTGAAATGGTCGCCCGCGAGATTGTCCTGACGCAGCTGCACCGCCGCGTAGGGCTCGCGACCGGTGCGCGGATCGATCAGCCCGACCGGCTTCATCGGCCCGAACCGCAGCGTATCGCGCCCGCGGTGCGCCATCACCTCGATCGGCAGGCACCCTTCGAAGAAACGTTCCTTGTCGAAATCGTGGACGGTGGCCGATTCGGCCGTGACCAGCGCGTCGTAGAACCGCTCGTACTCGTCGCGTGTCATCGGGCAGTTCAGGTAGTCCCCTTCACCGTCGTCGACGCCGCAGGCGGGTGCGTCCGGCTGAAGCCCGACACTACGTACGTCAGGTGTCTCAGAAGTAGTGTCCGGCTTTAGCCGGACCGGCCGCAGACTCCGTCCCCACCGCGATGCGCGGAAGACCTTCGACCGATCGATCGTCTCGGCGAGGACGATCGGGCTGATGGCATCGTAGAAATACAGGTGATCGCTGCCGACCACGCGCGCCAGATCCCGCGACAGGGCCTCCGACGTCAGCGGACCGGTTGCGATGATCACCGGCTCGCGCTCGGTCGACGGCGGAATCGCCGTCACCTCTTCGCGCGAGATCGTGATCAGCGGATGTCCGGTGAGCGCCGCCGTGATCGTCTCGGCGAACCGCTCGCGGTCCACCGCCAGCGCGGCGCCCGCCGGCACGCGGCTCGCCTCGGCGGCTCGCATCACGATCGAGTCCAGACGCCGCATCTCCTCCTTGAGGAGTCCGACTGCGTTATCGAGCTTGTCGCCGCGAAACGAGTTGCTGCAGACCAGCTCCGCGAGTCGATCGGTCTTGTGAACCGCCGTGGCGCGGGCGGGACGCATTTCGTAGAGAAGGACCGCGACGCCGCGCGACGCCGCCTGCCATGCAGCCTCGCAGCCGGCGAGGCCGCCCCCGACGATGCGAACGGCCATCAGTGGGCGATCTTGCGCTTGGTCGATTTCCGTTTGGCGGGTGTCCGGGCGCTGACCTTCGCGCCGGCCGGCTCGCTCGATCGGCCGGCGCGTCGCGGCCGCGGCGTCCCTGCCGGCGCCCGGCCGCGGCGATTGGCACGCGGCGGCGCATTGCGGCGCGCCTCGATCAGCGCGCGCGCCTCGTCCAGGCTCAGTCCGGCGGGATCGGTGCCACTCGGCACGGATGCGTTCGTTTCGCCGTCCGTCACGTAGGGGCCGTAACGCCCCTCGAGCACCTGAATCGCCTTCCCGCCATCGGTCGCCTCGATCTGGCGGATGACGCGCCTGGTCATTTGCCGCCGGGCGGACTTCTTCGGCTCGGCGAATAGCGCCAGCGCCCGATCCAGTGCCACCGTGAACACGTCGTCGTCGGCGGTGAGCGACCGGTAATCGTCGCCGTGTTTGACGTATGGGCCGAACCGGCCGAGGCCCGCGACGATCGGTTGCTGTGATTCTGGATGCGCGCCGAGCTCGCGCGGCAGCGCGAGCAGTTTCAACGCTTCGTCGAGCGTGACCGTCGATTCCGTCATGCCACCGGTGAGCGACGCGCGTTTCGGCTTGTCCTTCGATCCCTTGTCCGGGGTTTCGCCCAGCTGGACATACGCGCCGAAGCGGCCGTGAATCGCGTAGACGTTCATGCCGGTTCGCGGGTCGACTCCGAGCAGGCGCGGCCCCTCGGCCTTCGCGCGAATCAGGATCATCGCCTTCTCGACCGACAGATCGGCCGGCGCCAGCGACGGCGGCAGCGACGCCGTTTTCCCGGGTCCGCCCTCGCCGAGCTGCAGGAACGGTCCGTAGCGGCCGATGCGGACGCGCACGGGATCGTTCGATTCGGCGTCCACGCCGATGTCAATCAGCGGGTAATCGGCATTGGCTTCCGCCTGCTTGACCGCGTCCTCGAGCCCGCGATGGTTGCGATCGCCGCGGTAGAACTGGCGGATGAAGTCGAGCCACTCGCGCTCGCCGCGCGAAATCTCGTCGAGGTCCTCTTCCATCTCCGCCGTGAAAGCGACGTCGACGAGGTCGCCGAAGTGCCCGCGGAGCAGGTGCGTCACCGCAAACGCCGTGAAGCTGGGCACCAGCGCTTTGCCCTGGCGGAACACGTAGCCGCGCCGCTCGATCGTGCCGATCGTCGCGGCGTAAGTCGAGGGCCGGCCGATGCCGAGACGCTCGAGTTCCTTGATGAGCGACGCTTCGGTATAACGCGCCGGCGGCGATGTTTCGTGGCGCTTGGGCTCCAGCGCCACGGCGTGGAGCCGCGCCGCCGCCTCGCGCGCGACGCGCTCGCCCACTTCGAGCTTCGGCAGCACGGTCTCCTGCTCTTCGAGCTCCGCGGCCGGATCGTCGCTGCCTTCGACGTAGGCGCGGCGGAAACCGGCGAATTCAATCGCCTTGCCCGATGCGGTGAACACCGCGGTGTCGCCGTTGGTGCCGGCGCCGGAGATTTCCACACTCGTACGCAGGACCCGCGCGTCGACCATCTGCGACGCCATCGTCCGCTTCCAGATCAACTCGTACACCCGGAGATCGTTGCGATCCAGCGCCGATTCCAGGGACGTCGGCGTCGCGGCGAAATCGGCGGGGCGGATCGCCTCGTGCGCCTCCTGGGCGTTCTTCACTTTCGTCGCATACCGGCGCGGCCCCGAGTAGTACTCGGCGCCGAACATGTCGCGAATCGTCGCCGCCGAGTCGGAGAGCGCCTTTTCGCTGAGGGTCGTCGAATCGGTCCGGTGGTACGAGATGTGGCCGTCCTGAAAGAGCCGCTGCGCGGCTTGCATGGTGCGCTCGGTGGAGAACCCGAGCTTGCGGCTCGCCTCCTGCGTGAGCGTCGACGTCGTGAACGGCGGCGCGGGACGCTCGACGCCGGGCTTCTCGTCAACCGCCGTGACCGTCCATGGCAGGTGCGCCCACAGCGCGTCCAGCAGCGCGCGGCCGTCGGCCTCGGACAGCACGCGCGCGTTCTTGCCGGTCAGCGCGCCTTTCTCGTCGAAGTCCTTGCCGGTCGCGACGCGTTCGGTCCCGATGCGCGCGAGCGACGCGGTGAATTCGCGCCCGTCACCGGAGAGACGCGCCTCGAGGTCCCAGTAGGTCGCCGCCGTGAACTTGAGACGCTCTTCTTCGCGATCGACGATGAGGCGCGTGGCGACGCTCTGCACACGGCCGGCGCTCAGGCCGGTCTGCACCTTCTTCCACAGCACCGGAGAGATCGTGTACCCGTAAAGACGGTCGAGGATCCGGCGGCTTTCCTGCGCGCGGACGAGGTTCTCGTCGACGTCGTGCGCATCCTTCAAAGCCTCGTTGATCGCGTCCTTCGTAATCTCGTGGAATACGATCCGCTTGACCGGCACTTTCGGTTTGAGGATTTCCTTGAGATGCCAGCTGATCGACTCGCCTTCGCGATCCGGGTCGGTCGCGAGCAGCACCTGGTTGGCGCCCTTGAGCGCCGACCGCAGCGCCTGCACGTACTTGCGCTTGTCGTTCGGAATCACGTAGTAAGGCTTGAAGTTGCCTTCCGTGTCGACGCCGATGCGTCCCCACTTCTTCTTGCGGATCTCGTCGGGAATCTCGTCGGCTGATTCGGGCAGATCGCGGACGTGGCCGTAGCTCGCCAGCACCTCGTAGCCGGACTTCAGAAATCGCTCGATCGTGCGCGCCTTGGCGGGCGACTCCACGATCACGAGTGTCTTGGGCATTCCTGTTCACCCTAGCACGATCTGTCAAACCCGGACGAATCGGCCGCCGCCCACCCGTGCCACGGCGCCCTGCAATTCCAGCTCGAAGAGCCTCGGCAGCAGCCGCGCTGTCGTGAGTCCCGAGCGCTCCGCAATCGCGTCCAGATCGCTCGGTTCGCCCGGCGTCAGGCAGGCGAGAATCGGATCCTGATTGAGGCTCGCAGGTTCGCCGCACGTCGATGCACAGGCGGCCGGCGGCATCCGTAGCTCCTCAAGAATATCGTCGGCGGACTCCACGATCTTTGCACCGTCCTTCAGCAGCGCGTGCGCGCCGCGGTTGCGGCCGCTCAACACGTTGCCCGGCACCGCCAGCACGTCACGGCCCTGTTCCAGCGCACAACGCGCCGTGATCAGCGAGCCGCTCTTCTCGCCAGCCTCGATGACGACGACGGCGCGCGACAGACCGCTGATGATCCGGTTGCGCATCGGAAAGAACTGCTTCAGCGGCGGCGTGCCGGGCACGAGCTCGCTGACGACGCCACCGTCCTGCTGCATGTCGCGAGCCAGCGATGCGTGCTCGGGCGGATACACGACGTCGACGCCAGAACCCATGATGCCGAGCGTGACGCCGCCGGCCGACAACGCCCCGCGGTGCGCCGCCGAGTCGACGCCGCGCGCCAGCCCGCTGACGATGGCCAGTCCGCGCGCCGCAAGATCCGCAGCCAGCCGTTCGGCCACCGACAGACCGTACGCGGACGCCGCGCGTGCGCCGACAATCGCGACCGCGGGCCGATCGAACGCCGCGCTCGATCCCTGCATCCAGAGGACCGGCGGAGGATCGGCAATGGTCGTCAACGCGACGGGGTACACCGGGTTGTTCCAGGCGATTGGCGCGATCCGTCTCGTCTGTCCCCGATCGATGGCCGCGCGTGCGCGCGCGTACACGTCCGACCGGTGATGCGGATCGTCCGGCCAGTGCCTGGCCATCAGCCGGTCGAACACGGCGGCGGGAAGGTCGCCCGCCCGCAGTCGCTCGGCGATCGGCAGCCACGACCAGGACGGCAGGAGCGAGAGCGCGATGTAATGAATGAGATCGGTCATGGCCGCACCCCATCAGGCGGGGCGCGACCGGCCGAGACAAAGGCCGGTGCCGCCGCGCCGAAGCGCGCGGGGGACCGACCTCACTCTCGATTATAGGGACGATCGTGGACAGTCGCGACCACGTTTCGTAAATCGTTGTCAGTGATCGCACGAAAGATGGCGCAATTCCGCTTTCAGCCGTGGCATACAGCTTGCTGTTCGCTCGCAGGACGCCGTCGAGAGTACGGTATAGTGAGCGATAATCAGTGATGATTCTGCGCGTCGCGCTTTTCATGGCAACCGCCGCGATCGTGTCCGCAGGCACGGCGTACGCGGACGCTCGCAGCGAGGCCAAGGCGCAAGTCGAGTTCGGCATCAACGTGGCGCAGCGCGGCCTCTGGCGCGAAGCCATCTACCGCTGGGAAAAAGCCACCGAGATCGACCCCACGTACGCCGCCGCGTTCAACGACCTGGCGATTGCGTACGAGCACGAAGGTCAGCTCGACAAAGCCCGCAAGGCGTACGAGCGTGCCCTCGAGCTCGATCCGAACAACGCCCAGGTCCGTCAGAACTACGAGCTGTTCAAGGAAATCAATGACCGGACGACCGCCAAGGAAAAATAGCGCGTCGCGAAGGGTCGCCCGGCGTCTCGTGCTGGCGGCTGTCACTGCGGGCGTCGCGGTCATCGTCGCGGCCTGCGGGGCCGACTACTACGAAATCCCGATCGAAACGCCCATCCAGCCCAAGCTGGATGTCAGCGCGTTTCAGCGCGTGCTCGTCGCCGGCTTCGTGGCGGGTGGCAGCGAGGACGTCGATGCCAACCAGGAAACCGTCCGCCTGCTGCGCAGCCAGCTCCGCACGAAGTCGTCGCTGAAGGTGATCGACGCCGACGTCCTGCCGCTGCTCGAAGTGGCCCAGGACCAGGCGCAGCCTGCCATCGTCGAGGCCGGGTCTTCGTCCGGAACATCGGCCGACCGCGCCGCCGCCCCAGCTGGGCTCAAGAACATCAAGGAAGAAAAGGATCTGGAGCCCTACGAGCGCCTGTTCGCGAACACCACGTATTGGAAGCGCATCGGCGAGGAATTCCAGAATCCCCTCATCGTCACCGGCACGGTGTTGTTCACGAATCGATCGACCTCGGGCTTCGTGCAGCGCGACCAGGAAGTTTTCGACAGCCTGGGCCGCCGGCGAGTGATGCCGGTCCGCACCTACATGGAACGCAAGGGCTTCGTCCTCCGCCCCAAGTTCGTCTTCATCGATGGCCGGACGGGCGCGACGATGTACTCGGAGAGCTACCGGGAAGAGATTCTCTACAACGCCCAGCAGAACACGCCGGCGCTGTCCTCCTATTTCGAGCTCATGGACCGCCTGGTCCCGAGTTTCCTCAGCGCGCTCAGCAGTCAGAAGATTCGCGGCACCCGCGTGCTCCTGCGGTAGCGGCCCCGTCGCAGCAACCCTTTACACCTGAACGTTTTGGCTGCTATACTTCCCCCTTTGCACAGGGGCTAAGAATGTACGCGATCATCCAGAGCGGCGGCCATCAGATCAAGGTGACGAAGGGCGGGACGGCCGTCGTCGCGGGGACAGTCGGAGAGGCCGGCGCGGCCGTATCAATCGACACCGTGCTGCTGGTCGAAAAGGACGGCGGGGAAATCGTCGCCGGCTCGCCGTTCGTCGCGAATGCCCGCGTCACGGCCGTGGTCGACGGCGAGAAGCGCGGCCCGAAGATCCGCGTATTCAAGAAGAAGCGCCGCAAGGGAATGCGCCGCACCAAAGGGCACCGCGCGGTGTATACGCAGGTGCGAATCACGGACATACTTCTATAGGGATTGGGGCTTAGGGACTAGGGATTAGTGGGGCACGGCAGTTCCGCTGACTAATCCCTAATCCCTAGACCCCATTCCCTTCTGGATCACAGCAATGGCTCATAAAAAAGGACAAGGCAGCTCCCGCAACGGCCGCGACTCGAATTCGCAGCGGCTCGGCGTGAAGGCGCACGACGGGAACATCGTCAGCGGCGGCACCATCATCGTGCGGCAGCGCGGACGGCGGTTCCGTCCGGGCCTCAATGCGGGGATCGGCAAGGACGACACGATCTTCGCGAAGATCGACGGCCGCGTGAAGTTCGAGAACCACGGCGCGCACGGCAGGGTCATCAGCATTCAACCGCCAGAATAATTGGTGAGTGGGGAATTGGTGAATTGGTGAATCACCAATTCGCAAATTCGCCAAATCACCAACTGCATGTTTGTAGACGAAGTCGACATTCACGTCGAGGCCGGTCATGGCGGTCGCGGGTGTCTGGCCTTCCGGCGCGAGAAGTTCGTGCCCCGCGGCGGGCCGAGCGGCGGCGATGGCGGACACGGCGGGTCGGTCTACCTGGTCGCAAGCCCTCACATCAACACCCTGATCAATTTCCGATTTCATCCTGAATTCGAGGCCGAGCGGGGCGAGCACGGCATGGGCTCGAACTGCACCGGCCACGGCGGCGCCGATCTCGAGCTCGCCGTCCCGATCGGGACGCTTGTCTCCGAACGAACAGCGGAGGGCGATCCGCCGTACCGCCTGATCGCCGATCTGGCCGAGGAAGGCCAGCGCGTTCTCGTCGCGAAAGGCGGTCGCGGCGGCATGGGCAACGCCCGATTTGCGACGGCGACGAATCGCGCGCCGCGCAAGGTTCAGCCGGGCGAGGCTGGCGACATCAAGGACCTGCGTCTCGAGCTGAAGCTGCTCGCCGACGTGGGGCTCGTCGGCTTTCCCAACGCCGGCAAGTCGACGATGATCGCGCGCATCTCCGCCGCGAGGCCGAAGATTGCCGACTATCCCTTCACGACGCTCGTGCCGAACCTGGGCGTGGTGCGGCTTGGCGAGGACCGCAGCTTCGTGGTCGCCGACGTGCCCGGGCTGATCGAGGGCGCGCATCGCGGCCTGGGCCTCGGCCACCAGTTTCTCCGGCACCTCGAGCGCACCAAGGTGCTCGTGCACCTGGTGGATGTGTCGAGCGCGACGGGACGCGATCCGGCGGACGATCTCGACGTCATCCGGCGGGAGCTCGAGCTCTTTCAGCCGACGTTGGCCGCGAAACCGCAGATCGTTGCCGCAAGCAAGATCGACGCGGTCGACGACGAGTCGCGCGTCACCGCGCTGGCGAAAAAGGCTGCCGACCTGCACCTGCCGTTCTATCGCGTCTCGGCCGCAACCGGCGCCGGCATCCATGAGCTGCTCGAAGCCATGTGGCAGCGCCTCGCGGCGCCACGCCAGGCTGCCTGACTAGGAGCCTGTCCTGGCATTGATCACGCGAAAGATCGGCATCCTCGGCGGCACCTTCGACCCTTTTCATTGCGGCCACCTGGATGTCGCGGCCCGCGCTCAGGAGGCACTGGGGCTGTCGCGGCTGTACATCATCACGTCGAACATCCCGCCTCACCGGCAGCAGCCGTTTGCGTCCGCTTACCACCGCTTTGCCATGGTCTCGTTCGCCGTGGCGTCCCGCGAGAGCTGGCGGGCGGCCGACCTCGAGCTACGGTCCCCGGAGCCGTCGTACACGTCCGGAACACTCGCGAAGTTCCACGAGCGCGGCTACGCGGCGTCGGAGCTGTTTTTTGTCATCGGCGCCGATGCGTTTGCAGAAATTGCCACGTGGCACGACTACCCCGCGATCCTCGATGCGGCACACTTCGCCGTCGTCTCTCGGCCCGGCTTTCCGGTCGAGGAACTGCCGCATCGGCTGCCGCGCCTAATGTCGCGCATGGTGCGTCCGCCGCTCGATCCGTTGTCGCAGATCGAGCCGATGATCTCCTTGATCGACGCGCCGACCGCCGACGTGTCGTCCACCGCGATTCGTGCCCGGGTCGCCGCGGGCGAATCGATCGCCGGGCTCGTTCCTCCAGGCGTCCAGCACCACATCGAGCAGCACGGACTCTATACGTCGATGACGCCGGGGCGGCGTGCGTCGGATCACGCGCCCGCGTCCGCGGCAGGCAGGTTGCATGGCCAAAGCTGACAAACGAAAGAAGACGACTCGCCTTCCGAAACAGATCGAACGCGCAATTGCCGCCGCCGAGGACAAGAAGGCGATGGACCTCGTGGTGCTGGATCTGCGAAAGGCGGCGGGATTCACCGACTTCTTTCTGATCGCCTCGGGTAGCAACCCGCGTCAGATTCGGGCCATCGCCGACAGCGTCGTGGAGGCGTTGGCGGCGGAGGGCGTGAAACCGGCGCACGTCGAAGGCCACGACCGATCCGAATGGATTCTGCTCGACTACTTCGATTTCGTCGTGCACATCTTCGCGACCGAAACGCGGCTCTTCTACGGCCTCGAGCGGCTGTGGGGCAACGCCGATCGGATCGAGGTTGCCGCCGCGCGTTAGCGATCGCACAACGCGCGGCGCGGCTCGGCGCGGATTGGCTGCGGCCGGTCACTGCGACTGATGGCTGCGACTGACTCAGGCGTCGGCGCAGCGCGCGCCGCCTTCGACGCCATTCTCGCCGTCGTCCTCTCTCCATCCTGCGCCGCCTGCGACCGTCTGCTCGAACAACCGACGCGCGGTCCGGTCTGTCCGCCGTGCTGGGCGTCGATTCTGCCGCTGACACCGCCGCTATGCGATCAGTGCGGCGATCCGCTGGCGACGTGGCGCGCGATCAGCGGGCCGCTGACGCGGTGCCCGCGCTGCCGTCGCGCCCCGCGCCTGGTCGCCAGGGCGCGCGCCATTGGCGCGTATGACGGAGCGCTGCGCGCCGTCGTCCACGCTCTCAAATACCAGGGACGCCGATCGCTGGCCCGGCCGCTGGCGCGGTTGATGCGCGTCCGCGGAGCCGGCGTCCTCGAGGGTGCCACCTGTGTCGTTCCGGTCCCGCTCCACGCATCGCGCCTGCGGCAGCGCGGCTTCAATCAGGCGAAGGATCTCGCCCGTCTCCTGCAGGTGCCCGTCGTACCAGCCCTGCGGCGCATCCGCGCGACCGTGACTCAGACCGACCTGCCCGCGGCGCAGCGTCATCGGAACGTCCGCGGTGCGTTTGCCGTCACCCGCGCGGCCGCTTCGCTTGTCGGTGCAATCGTTGTCCTCGTGGACGACGTGAGTACCACAGGCGCGACGCTCGAAGCCTGCGCGCGGGTGCTGAAAGAGGCGGGAGTGAAGGAAGTGCGCGCGTTGACCGCCGCGCGGGTCGTCGGCTATCACGGGACGTCCGTACCCGCAGCGCAGCCCTCCTAGGGCTGCCGGCGGCCGAGAGCAGGCCTGCCCGCCTTCGCGCTCCGCGCTTCGGCGCGTCTCGCCGTAGCTCGCTGGATCGATGGCGAGCGGAGGCGGAAAGGCCTGCGCTACGAGCGGCCGCCGTTACTCTGCACTCGTAGCGCAGCCCTTTAGGGCTGCCTTTTAGGGCTGCCCGACGATCCGGGTCACTTCCGCGAACACGTCGGCGGCAATCTCGTCTTTTGCGCGCTCACCGTCGAGCACCACCCATCCGTGCGCGGCCGCCTGCCGGCGATAGCTTTCGCGCACGCGCTGCTGGAGCGCCAAATCGCGTTCGTAGCGGTCCCGGTCCACCGACTTCCGTTTCACCGCGGTTTCGGGCGCGATGTCGAGCATGATCGTCAGCGCGGCCCGCGGCAGGAACCGCTGCACGTCGTCGAGCCACGCGGGATCGAGGCCCTGCGCTTCGCCGTACGCGATGCTTGAAGCGGTGTACCGATCGCAGACGAGGATGAGCCCGCCCTCGATCCAGCGCTGAAGGTCCGCCTTTCGTTCGTAGCGATTCGCGATGTACAGGAGCTGCATCACGTCGGCCTCGTACTCCCGCTCGCCGGCCAGCGCGCGCGCGATCTCCTCCCCAATCGATGTGCCGTAGTCGGGAAACGACACCAGCCTCGACTTGTGCCCCTGTTCCTTCAGGCGATCGCGGAGCAGTTCCGCCTGCGTCTGCTTGCCGCTCTGATCCAACCCTTCGAAGGCGACGAGAAGGCCGGCCATCAGGATTCGAGAAGGAGCATGTCGTCGACGGTCTGACGGCGGCGGACGACGCGCCAGGCGCCAGCATCGACCAGCACTTCGGCGGGCAGTGGACGACGGTTGTAGTTGGAGGCCATGACCGATCCGTAGGCGCCGGCGTCGCGGATAGCGATGAGATCGCCGACTGTGAGCTGGGGCAAGGTTCTGTCGCGGCCGACGACATCGCTGCTCTCGCAGACCGGGCCGACGATCTCGTACGCCCGGTCGCGGTCGGGCCGGGACGTGACGGCCTCGATCTGGTGAAACGCGCCATAGAGCGCGGGGCGCAGCAGCTCCGTCATGCCGGCGTCGATGATGGCGAAGTCGGAGTCGCCGGTCCGCGGTTTGAGGTCGATCACGCGCGCCAGGAGCACGCCCGCCGGCGCCGCGATCGCGCGTCCCGGTTCGAGGACGATCGGCAGGCCCGTCGCCCGTACCTCGTCGAGCAGCGCGGACACGTACTCGCGCAGATCGGGCACCTCGCGGCCATCGTACGAGACGCCGAGGCCGCCGCCCAGATCTACGTACTCGAGGCGGCTGCCGGCGTCCTGCAACTCGCGACTGACTCGCGCGGCGAGGGCGGCGGCCCGCCGGAGCGGCTCGAGCGACGTGATCTGTGAACCGACGTGCACGTGAAGCGCGACGAGCGTCAGCGACGGCCTGCTGCGCAGCGACGCCAGCAGCTCGCGCGCATCATCGAGCGGCACGCCGAACTTGTTGATCCTGAGACCGGTCGAGATGTGCGGGTGACTTTTCGCGTCGATGTCCGGATTCAGGCGGATGGCGACGCGCGCCGAGCGTCCCAGCCGTGACGCCATCGCTTCGACGCGGGCGAGCTCGCCGGCCGATTCGACGTTGATCGCCTTGACGCCCAGGCCGACGGCGTACTCGATCTCCGCGGGGGACTTGCCGACACCGGTGAAGACGATCTGGGAGGGCTGGAACCCGGCCCTGCGCGCGACTTCGACCTCCCAGACCGTGTTGGCGTCGACGGCGCTGCCAAGCTCGCGCAGGAGCCGCGCGACGGCCAGCGTCGAATTGGCTTTCAGCGCGTAGTGAATCGTGTGCGGGTAGCCGTCGAAGGCCGAGTCGATCGCCCGGTAGCGGGCGCGGAGCGTTTCGGCGCTGTAGACGTACAGCGGAGTGCCCTCGGCAGCGGCGATGGCCGCGAGCGGCACGCCGTCGCACACGAGTTCGTGTTGCTCGCGGTAGAAGCCGACCGCTCGTGTCGAGGTTGGCACGTGATAGGGTATTCTACTCAATCTTTCATGCTCCCGGACTCACCGGACGCGGTCGAGGCGCTCATCAAGCGGTGCCTGAGCGGCGATCAGATCGCCTGGGAACAGATCGTCCGCCAGTACTGGCGCAAGGTGTTCAACGTCGCGTACAAGTTCGTCGGCAAGCACGACGAGGCCGAAGATCTCACACAGGACATCTTCCTCAAGATCTTCAAGTCCCTCGACACGTTCGACCGCCGCGCGAATTTTCAGACGTGGCTGATCAGCATCAGCCGCAACCTGTGCATCGATCACTACCGCAGCGTGCGCAAGGAGCGCGAGACCATCGACCGCGACGTCGACGCCAACGACCTCTCGCCGGTGTCGCGCGAGATCGGACCGGTGGCGGCGCTCGAGCAGCGCGACCGGGTCGTGCTGCTGCGGCAGGCGATGGCCGCCCTGCCGGAAACGTTGCGCACCGCCGTCCTGATGCGCGACATTCAGGAGCTCTCGTATCAGGAAATCGCTGACGCGCTGCGGCTGCCGGAAGGCACGGTCAAGTCGCGGATCAATCGCGGCCGCACCGAGCTCGCGCGCCAGATCCGCAAACTGCGCGGCGACGATTTCAGCCCGAACGATGCGGTCGCACGGCGAACCGCCAAGCGCACTGGAGCCTACTGATGAATGTCAAAACTGAGCAGGTCGGAGGCGTGTCGGTCGTCCGTGTCGGCGAGACGCGCCTCATGTACCCCATCCTGTCCGATTTCTCGTCCGCCGTCAGCGGCCTGATCTCCGCCGGCAAGCGTGACATCGTCATCGACCTCGCGCCGGTCACCTACGTCGACAGCGCGACCATCGGCTGCCTGATGGATCTCTACCGTCAGGTCGCGACGGCCGGGGGCCATCTCAAGCTGTCGGGCGTGCAGAAGCGCGTCGAGACGATGCTGACGATGACGGGCGCGCAGAATTTCCTCGAGATCCACGCCGACGAGTCCAGCGCGGTCAAGAGCTTCGGGGGATAGCGATGCGGACAATCAAAACCACCAGCGGCGCCGACATCGCGCTCGACGGCGATTTGCTCGCCGTCATGGAGGCGCTCTATCGCGAGGTCACCGCCAGGCGCGGCCTCGAGCGCTCCTTCGAAGACATGGTGAAGGAAATCCACCACCTGATCGACCAGATGGACGAGGCAGAGCGACGAACCTATCTGGCCGAAAGCATGTTCCTGAACACGGTGAAGTACGAGAACGACAAGCTCGAGTCGTATATGCGGAAGCTCACCAAGAAAGCGTAGGACTCGGGCCGAGGGGCTGGGGGCTAGGGGCTAGCAGTCAGCGACAGAGCCTACCTACCAGAGCCTGCCTCGCCGACCTGTCCCGCCGAAGCGGCCGCGCGAAGGCGAAAGCTCCTCAGTGAGGTACCCGAGCGAAGGCGGGCGCGAATACGGCGAGGCTGCTGCCGACCGATCGACCGCCTGGATTGTCTCTGTCCGACGAGACGTTGACCATCGATCGCACGTGAGTGGCCG
>Ga0193696_1000391_pt1 | contig 15527 bp, 14 predicted proteins | sample L3m1metaG_FD_145074 | JGI IMG/M metagenome (GOLD analysis project Ga0193696, IMG submission 145074) | Soil microbial communities from a riparian zone of the East river system, Colorado, United States - L3m1 | ecosystem: Environmental > Terrestrial > Soil > Riparian zone | place: USA: East River... | reverse complement strand
TGATAGCTGATAGCTTCTGAGATGGTGACAGGCATCGACCTGAATTCGGTTCGATTCGCGGAGCCGCTGTACTTGTGGCTGCTCATCCTTCCCGCCGCGCTGTTGATCGTCTGGGGCTGGCAGCTGTCGCGGCGGCGGCGCGACACGCGGCGCTTCCGGCAGCATCGGCGCCTGCCGGTGCGGGAACGGTTTCCAATCCTCGGCGGTCTGGCGTTCTGGCTGTGCGTGATCTTCGCGACCGCCTTCACGACGCTCGCCCTCGCGCGGCCGACCGCCGCTGTCTCCCTGGTCCGGACCGCAGGAGTCGATCTCGTCATCCTGCAGGACGGCTCCGCGTCGATGCGGACGCCGGACGTGGCCGGCGATCGCTGGCGCCGGTCGATGCGGTTCCTGCGTGTCCTCGGCGAGTCGCTGGCGTGGAAGGACGACCGCATCGCGATGGCGCTGTTCGCGCACATCGCGGCGCCGCAGGTGCGGCTGACGCGCGATCCGAACACGTACTTCTTTTTTCTCGATCACCTCGAGCAGGTGTCGCCGTTCCGCCTCGAGGACGACACGACGTGGGACACCAACATCGAGCTCGGCATCGCGTGGGGCATGCGGCTCATCGAGAAAGACACCGAGCTGTACGGCAAGTCGCCGAACGCGAAGGCATTCGTGCTGGTCACCGACGGACAGTCGTGGAGCGGCGAGGTGGCGCGCGCGCTGAAGATCGCCCGGACCAACGACGTCCCGGTGTTCGTGGTCGGTGTCGGGACGACGGTCGGCGGACTGATTCCCGAGGCGCCGCGTAAGCCGAACGACACGTCGCCGGTCGAGCCGCCGATTCACTCGTCGCTCGATCGCGCGTCGCTCGCGACGATTGCGAACGCCGGCGGCGGCGAGTATCTGGAGCTCGATCGCGAAGGCGACCGCGAAATCTCCAACCGGATCATCGACGCCGCGCGGCGGCGCGCCGGCTCGCGCGGGCTGCAGCTGGAGAGCGAAGAGCTCTACTGGCGCTGCCTGGCGGCGGCGACCATCCTCATGTTCATCGGGCTCCTGTTCCTGCAGGAGCGCGTGGAGCTCTGGCTCCAGGCCGCCGGTGCCGGCGTCGCCCTGGCGCTGGTGTGGACGCTGACGCGCTGACGTCCTGAGGGAGCGGAGGGGACGGAGCGAACGGGATCACCACAGAGACACGGAGCAACGGAGACGCGCAGAGCGGTTCGACGGGCGTCGCGAAGCGACGCTGCGCGATCGGATCGATCGGCAAAAACGAACACCGCTGAATTCGTGGGTGCTCGTTTTTGACGATCGATCCGATCGCGCCAGTCGGCCTGCGTCGCAGGCCGACCCGTCGAACCGTCTCATCGCTCGTTCTCGCACTTCTCTGCGCGGCTCGAGCCTGCGCGCGGGTTGAGCATCCGCTTGACGCCATCCATGAGTCTGCGAACGTTGAAATTGATCAGGAGGCCTGCTGGACACTCCGTCAGTGCCAGGTAGGTCAGTAGTTGCGATTCGTGGACTGACGACAGCGCCTCAACCGATTTCACTTCAACGACGATTCGATCCTCGACAATCAAATCGACCCGGTAGCGTGCGTCGACCGTCATCCCCTTGTAAACGATGGGAACAGCGCGTTGTGCCACATACCGAAGGTTCCGTGTGCTCAGCTCAAAATGCAGGCACGACGTATAGATCGATTCGAGCAGCCCAGCGCCGAGCGCCCGGTGAACTTCTATCGCTGCTCCCAGTATCTGCCCTGTCAGGTCGTTGAACTCCGATGGGTCGACTCGCATGCCTGCGCTGGGGTGCAATTTCGACTCCGACGGTGAAGGATTCGACGGGCGTCGCGAAGCGACGCTGCGCGATCGGATCGATCGAAAAAAACGAACACCGCTGAATTCGTGGGTGCTCGTTTTTTGCGATCGATCCGATCGCGCCAGTCGGCCTGCTGCGCAGGCCGACCCGTCGAATCGTGATTCATCGACGGTCGAGACGTGAGGCGGGGGCTGTGGGCTGAAAACTCCGTTCAACCTCCGTTGCTCCGTGTCTCTGTGGTTTTGCCGTTCGCTCCGTCCTCTCCGTTCCCGTTCCCTCCGTGTCCTCCGTTCCCGTTACCGCCGTCTGGCGGGTCTGGGCTTCCCGCCCGGCGAAGGCGGTTAGCCGGACGGATCGACCTCCCAAAGCCACGCAGCGCCGCGGACGCCGCTCGAATCCCCGTGCTGCGCGCGGACGAGTCTCGTGGCGACGCGATCCGAAAAGACGTGCGGCGTCCACAACCGCGGCACGGACTCGCACAGCCGCCCGATGTTCGACACGCCCCCGCCCAGCACGATGACGTCCGGATCGAGAATGTTCACGACGGTGGCCAGGGCGCGCGCCAGACGCTCCTCGTACCGTTCGAGCGCCGCGAGCGCACGCGGCTCGCCCTGCGCCGCGAGCGCCGCAATCTGTTCGGCGGTGTGCGGGTCTGTCGACGAGTAATCGCGGGCGAGGCCGGGCCCCGACAGAAACGTCTCGACGCAGCCGTAGCGGCCGCAGTAGCACAACGGGCCAGGCCGCTCGTCGTCTTTGGGCGCCGGCAGCGGGTTGTGCCCCCACTCGCCGCCAATGGCGTTCACCCCCGTCAACACCTTGCCGTGAACGACGATGCCCGCGCCGGCGCCGGTGCCGAGAATCACACCGAAGACCACGTCCGCGCCGGCGGCGGCGCCGTCAGCCGCTTCGGATAACGCGAAGCAGTTGGCATCGTTGGCCAGCCGGATCGGTCGACCAAGCAACCGCGCGAGGTCGTCGGCCAGCGGACGGCCGATCAGCCACGTCGAGTTCGCGTTCTTGATGACGCCGGTCGCGGGCGAGACCGCTCCAGGAATGCCAACGCCTACGGTCGCTTGCACACCGAGCTCGCCCTCGATGTCGCGGACGAGACTGGCGATGGCGGCCAGCGTGCCGTCGTAATCACCGCGTGGCGTCTGCGCACGGCGCCGCAGCCGCTCGTGTCCGTCATCGGCAATCGCAATGCCTTCGATTTTGGTGCCGCCCAGATCGATGCCGATCCGCATGGCTTCATTATCTGGCGGGGAGGCATACTAGTAGTTTCCTTTCAGCCGGAGGTGCCTGATGTCAACGACCGGATCGATTGCCGAACTCGCCCCAACCTTCACCGGACAGCTGCTGCAGCCGTCCGACACCGGATACGACGAAGCTCGCCGGGTACATAACGGGTTAATCGATAAGCGCCCGGCACTCGTCGCGCGCTGCTTCGGCACCGCCGACGTCGCGGATGCGGTCAAGCTGGCGCGTACGCTCAACCTCGAAGTCGCCGTCCGCGGCGGCGGCCACAACGTGGCCGGCCGGGCGACCATCGATGGCGGCGTGATGATCGATCTGGCGCCGATGAAAGGCATCTACGTCGACCCGGCGGCGCGCACCGTGCGGGCGCAGGGCGGCGTGTTGTGGAAAGAGCTGAATCGCGAAACGCAGGTGCACGGGCTGGCGACAACCGGCGGCGTCGTCGGCACGACCGGCATCGCCGGCCTGACCCTCGGCGGCGGCCTGGGATGGTTGATGCCCAAGTACGGCCTGGCGCTCGACAACCTGCGTTCGGCGGAGCTCGTCATGGCCGACGGCCGCGTCATGCGCGCCAGCCAGGACGAAAACGCGGACCTCTTCTGGGGGATACGCGGCGGTGGCGGCAACTTCGGCATCGCAGCGTCGCTCGAATACAACCTTCATCAGGTCGGACCGATCATCACCGGTGGGCTCGCTGCGCACCCGCTCCAGAAAGCCGGCGATGTCCTGAGATTCTTCCGCGAGCGGTGCGCGGCGGCGCCGGACGAGCTGATGCTGGTCGCCGGACTGCTCAGCGCCCCCGACGGATCCGGAGCGAAGCTCGTCGGCATCGTCGCCGCCCACTGTGGCCCGCTGGCGGACGGAGAGAAGGCGATTGCGCCGATCAAGGCGTTCGGCCCGCCGGTGATGGACGTGCTGGGCCCGATTCCGTACTGCGCGCAGAACGGCCTGCTCGACGGTGCGTTCCCCAAGGGTGCGCTGAACTACTGGAAGGCGCAGTTTCTGACGGATCTCACCGACGACGCGATCGCGACGCTGATCGAACGTTTTGAAGCGTGTCCCTCGCCGATGAGTCAGATCGTGATCGAGCACTTCCACGGTCTGGCGAGCCGCGTGCCGGTGGCGGATACCGCGTGCACGACGCGGGTCAACGGCTTCAACGTCGTCATCATCTCGGAATGGACCGAGCCGCGCGAGAACGATCGCCATATCGGGTGGTGCCGTGACACATACTCGGCCCTCAAGCCGTACTTCTCAGCAACGCGCTACATGAACTACCTCGGCAGCGACGAGGAAGAGGATCCGGCCGCGGTTGTCTACGGGACGAACTACAGCCGGCTGCGCGATCTCAAGACCAAATACGATCCCGAGAACTTCTTCCACACGAACGTGAACATCCGGCCGCGGTAAACTGCGGGGATGAAGCAAGCCCTCTTTCTTGCTGCTGCCTGCGTCGGCATTCTGAGCTGCGCGGGCAGCAGCGGCGCAGTCAGCAGCGGCGCTGCGCCCACCACTGCAGACGCCAAGACCTTTCTCGACACCGTCAACGACACGATGAAGCGGCTGGGCGTCGAGCAGAGCCGCGCCGGCTGGGTCCAGCAGACCTTCATCACGGACGACACCGAAGCGCTTTCCGCGCGCGCCAATCAGCTGGCCATCGACGCCGCCGCGCGCTTCGCGAAGGAGGCGGTGAAGTTCGACAAGGTCGACGTGCCAACGGAGCAGCGCCGTCAGCTGAATCTCCTGAAGGTCGGCCTGGTGATGGCGACCCCCGCGGATCCCAAAGAATCCGAGGAGCTCACCAAGACAATGGCGCGGCTCGAATCCGCTTACGGCAAGGGCAAATGGTGCCCCGACCCGAACAAGCCGGAGGCGTGCAAGACGATTGACGACGTGACGAAAGTCATGGCGACGTCGAGGAACGAAAAAGAGCTGCGAGCGGCGTGGGAAGGCTGGCACACGATTTCGACGCCGATGCGCGGCGACTACACGCGGTTCGTCACGCTGTCGAACAAGGGCGCGAAAGAGCTGGGCTTCGCGGACACCGGGGCGATGTGGCGCGCGAAGTACGACATGACGCCCGACGAGTTCATGAAGGAGCTCGATCGGCTGTGGGATCAGGTGCGGCCGCTCTATCTGAAGCTGCACGCCTATACGCGCTTGAAGCTGCGCGAGAAGTACGGCGACATCGTGCCGGCGAATGGTCCGATTCCAGCGCATCTGCTCGGCAACATCTGGGCGCAGGACTGGACCAACATCTACCCGCTGGTCGCGCCGCCGCGCGCCGACCCGGGCTACTCGCTCACCGACATCCTGAAAAAGCGCAACATGCCGCCGCTCGACATGGTGCGCGTGGGCGAGCGCTTCTACTCGTCGCTCGGCTTTGCGCCGCTGCCCAAGACTTTCTGGGACCGATCCCTGTTCACACGGCCGCGGGATCGCGACGTGGTGTGCCACGCCAGCGCCTGGGACATCGACCTCGAAGACGACATCCGCATCAAGATGTGCATCGAGCAGACGGCCGAGGACTTCACGACGATCCATCACGAGCTCGGTCACAACTACTATCAGCGCGCCTACAAGATTCAGCCGGTGCTGTTCCGCGACAGCGCCAACGACGGGTTCCACGAGGCGATCGGCGACACCATCGCGCTGTCGGTGACGCCCGAGTACCTGGTGAAGATCGGCCTGCTCGACAAGGCGCCGGACGCATCGCGCGATCTCGGGCTGCTGATGAACAAGGCGCTCGAAAAGGTCGCGTTCCTGCCGTTCGGGCTGCTGATCGATCAGTGGCGGTGGAAGGTATTCTCCGGGGACGTGAAGCCCGCCGACTACAACAAGGTGTGGTGGGAGTTGCGCTTGAAGTATCAGGGTATCGCGCCGCCATCCGCGCGCGGCGAGGAGTTCTTCGACGCCGGAGCGAAATATCACGTACCTGACAACACGCCGTATACGCGCTACTTCCTGGCCGACATCCTGCAGTTCCAGTTCCATCGCGCGCTGTCGAAGACAGCCGGCTGTACACTGCCGCTGAACCGGTGCTCGATTTACGAGAGCCAGCCGGCGGGCCAGAAGCTGAATACGATGCTGTCGATGGGCCAGTCGCGTCCCTGGCCGGACGCACTCGACGCGCTGACGGGCGAGAAACAGATGGACGCTACGGCGATTATCGATTACTTCGCGCCATTGTCGAAGTGGCTCGACGAGCAGCTCGCGGGCAAGCAAGTGGGGTGGTAACCGCCGTGAACGGCCGGCGGCGCTCGTGGCAGGCCTAAAGGGCTGCGCTACCAGACGCCGCCGGCACACTCGTAGCGCAGCCCTTTAGGGCTGCCTGGGAGGCTCTGATGACCGTGCTCGATCTCATCGGCTCCCGAACCGACGTCTATTCGATCCGCGACGATGTCACCGTGCACGATGCCGCGCGCTACCTGCGCGAACGGCAGGTGCGCTCGGTCGGCGTCCTCGACGCCGACGGCCACCTGCTCGGCGTCGTCTCGCAAAGCGACATCTCGGACAAGGTCGCCGCCGAGAACAAATGCCCCGCCTGGATGCGCGTCAGCGAAATCATGAGCACGGCGCTGGTGACCGTGACGCCCGATCGGGCGCTGCACGACTGCCTGCGCCTGATGGAGCAAAACGGGATCTACCACCTGCTGGTCGTCGATCCGGCCGGCGTCTATCGCGGCATGGTATCGGTGACCGACATGGTCACCGTCATTGCATCCGACGAAAAGGCGCGGGCCGACATGCTCGAGGCGTTTGTGTTCGAAAGAACTTCGCCGCCGTAGCGTCTCAAACAGGTGACAGATGTCGAAGACAGAGCACGCCCAGACAACCGGACGTCTTCTCCGTTGTCTTCGCGCCCGCCACGCCCAAGCTCGCCTACGCGTCGAGCTGAGGTGGGGGCTTTGCGTTCTCACGTTGGTGGGTCTGACGCTCGGAACGTCCGCTCAGCAACCCAGTTTCCGAGCCCAGACTGACCTGGTCGCCCTCAACGTCACCGTAATCAACGAACACGGCAGGGCCGTCCGCGGACTGACCCTGGACTCGTTCACGGTCATGGAGGATGGCAAGCCTCAGAAGATCGCTCAGTTCGCAAGCGATCCGGTACCGCTCAGCCTGCTTGTCGCAGTCGACGCGAGCGAGAGCATGAGGGGACGCCGGTTTGACTTTGCACGAGAGGCCGTCCTTCAGCTCGTAAACCGACTGGGGCCGGACGACGAAGTCGGAGTGTTCGGTTTCAACGATCGCGCGTTCAACATTCAGACGTGGACCAGAAGCCGCGACAGCGTGGCGCAGGCCCTCCAGCAAGTGAAGCCCACAGGCTATACCGCCCTGTATGGCGCCGTGTCGATTGGTCTGGACGCATTTCAGACCGCACGTCATCGACGCCAGGCCATGATTGTAATTTCGGACGGCGATGATCGCCTTCCAGGCGATGTAATACGGTCCGGCGATTTCAAGCCCGCGCACCGTCGTGCGCTGCCGGTCCTGGAGCGCGCTGTTCACAGCGAGGCACTGATCTATGCCGTCGGTGTCGACGCGCCAACCGATGGCCGTACGCCGTCGATCCCGTGGCCCTTCGCAAACTCACGGATCCAACGGGCGGCATGACGCACGTTGTCAGTTCGGATAGAGCCGTCGTTGGTGCCGCCGAACGCATCGGCGACGAGTTGCGACAGCAGTATGTGATCGGCTTCGTGTCCGACCGTCCGAAGGACGGTAAGTTTCACAATGTCCGCGTCACTGTGAGCGGCTGTCAGAAATGCGTGGTACGGGCACGCCTCGGGTACGTCGCTGACAAGCCAAACCCTTCACCATGACGCGATTGTCCGCGGGGCTCGTCGCCGCGCTGATCGCCGTCCAGCCGCCCGAGTTTCGGACGCGCACTGATCTCGTCGCCCTCGCCGTCACCGTCGTCGACGCCAATCACCGTCCCGTGCTCGGACTGAGCAAGGACGCCTTTTCGCTGACTGAGGATGACCGCCCCCAGCCGATCGTGCAATTCACCGGCGATCCTGTTCCCCTCAGCGTCGCGATCGCGCTCGACGCCAGCACGAGCATGAAGGGCCGCCGGTTCGAGTACGCGCGGGACGCGGTCTGGCGGCTCCTCGACCACCTCGCACCGGAGGACGAGGTGTGCGTGTACGGGTTCAACGATCGGCCGTTCGTCATCGCGCCATGGACGAGCGATGTTCACATGGTCCAACGCTCGCTCCTCGAGGTTTCCCCCGACGGCAATACGGCCTTGTACGCGACCGTGTCGAGCGCGCTCGGCGCGCTCGCAACCAGCCATCACCGGCGCCAGGCGATGATCGTCATCTCCGACGGTAACGATCGCGAGTCAAGCGACAACCCGATGTACCGGGGACCTGCGCGCACTTCGCCGCTCGACGTGGCTCCCGGTCCAGATCCACTGTCTCCGGCGAGGCGTCGTCTGCTTGCGCTGCTCGATCGCGTTCGACACAGCGAGGCGCTCATCTATTCAATTGGCATCGACGTGCCGAATCGTGACGGCCACGATCCGCTGGACCAGGCGGCGCTCCGGCAACTGACCGATCCGACCGGCGCCTTCACCGAAGTCGTTCACGCCGATGCCGATGCCGTCACGGCCGCCGAGCGGATAGCGACCGAGCTCCGGCACCAGTACCTCATCGGTTTCGTGCCCGCTCGACCAGACGATGGGAAATTCCACCGCGTGCAGGTTACGGTCACGGGCTGCGCCTGCCACGTGCGGGCACGCGCCGGCTTCGTCGCCGAGAAGCGCAAGGGCCCGTAGGACCAGAAACTTCCGCGCAGCGTTCGACGTCTGATATGGTCAGTCCCATGCCTCGTCAGACACTGCGTCGACTGACCGCCGTGGCAAGCGCCGGCGTGGGCCTCCTGGTCGCCGCGACTCTCACGACCCCGGACCTCGTCGCCCAGACGGACCTCGACGCGTTCATGCGGCAGGTGCTCGTCCGGCGCGACGACAACTGGAAGAAACTGCAGCAGTACGTGCTCGACGAGCACGAAACGATCGACGTGCGCGGGCCGTCGCGGCTGCCCTTGTGGGGCGAGCGCCGCGATTACACCTGGTATATCCGCGACGGCTTCTTCGTCCGGAGTCCCGTCAAGGTCAACGGCGTGACGATCGCCGAAGACGAGCGTCGCACCTTCGAAGCCGCCTACTTGAAGCGCCAGCAGGAGCGCGAAAAACGCGGACAGCGCGGGATGATCGCGCTCGGCCCTTCGGGGCTCGTCGTCGAACCGGCGGATCGCGATCCCGTGCAGGCCGATGGCGTGTCACCCAGCGTCGACGGCCTGCTCAAGCAGACGCGGCAGCCGGGATTCATCTCTTCGGCGTATTTCCTGCGCTTCAAGTTCGAGGAAGGCAAGTACGCACTCGTCGGCCGCGAAACGCTCAACGGCCTCGACGTGTTGAAGATCGAGTACTACCCTGCGAGGCTGTTTGGCGGCACCGATCGCCGCCGGGGGAAACAAGGCGCCTCGGAGCAGGACCGGGCCTACGACGCCGAATTCAAGCGCCTGATGAACAAGGTCGCGATGGTCACGCTCTGGGTCGAGCCGAAGGCCCACCAGATCGTGAAATACACGTTCAACAACCTGCCCTTTGACTTCCTGCCCGGACAGTGGCTGCTGCACGTCGACGACCTCCGCGCGTCGATGACGATGGGGCAGCCGTTCCCGGACGTGTGGCTGCCGAGCGAGCTCGAGTTCGAGTTCGGCATCTCCCTCGCGGTCGGTCAGGTCGACATGCGGTACGCGCTCGCGTACCACGACTACCGCCAACCCGACGTCACCACCAAAGTCAAGATCCGCTGACCATGTGGGCAGCGCTCTTTCTGCTGCTCGTGGGCGGGCCTGAAGGGCCCGCCCTACACACAGCGCCCGTCGCAGCGGCGTGGCAGGGCCGCGAGACCGTTGCGGCGATTCAGGTCCACGGCAACACCATCACCAAGGACGACGAGCTCCGCCGCCTCGCGGGCATCGAGATCGGCGCGGTCGTCGATGCGAACACCATGGACGACGTCGCGGCCCGGCTCCGGACCGCGAAGCGGTTCGACGACGTCCGGGTCCTGAAGCGGTTCGCGTCGATCGAAGACCCGTCGCAGATTCTGCTGGTGATCATCGTCGACGAAGGTCCCGTCCACATCGAACGGACCGGCGACGAGGTGAACCCGACCCGCGTCGTCCGCAGCCATCCGCTGGGGCTGATGGTCATGCCGGTGCTGACCCGCGAGGACGGCTATGGATTCACCTACGGCGCGCGCCTGGCACGCCGGACGGTTGCGGGCCGAAACAGCCGCCTCTCCTTCCCATTGACGTGGGGCGGTGAGAAAAAGGCGGGCGCCGACTTCGAGAAAACGATGGAGCACGCGCCGGTCGATCGTGTCATCGGCGGGGTGGCGGTGTCGCAGCGGACCAATCCGTTCTACGAGCAGGACGACAACCGCCAGCGCGCGTGGGTGCGCGTCGAGCGCGAGCTCGTTCCTACCCTCCGTGTCGGCGCGACCGCCGGCTGGCAGCACGTGTCGTTCATGGATCTCGACGATCGCTTCGCACAGGCCGGCGCCGACGTCGTGCTGGATACGCGCGTGGATCCGAACCTGCCGCGGAACGCGATATTCGCCAGGGCGTCGTGGGAGCACCTCGGGGGTCCGGCTCAAGCCGGGCACTACGTACTCGATGGGAGAGGCTATCTCGGACTGTTCCGCCAGAACGTACTTGCGGTACGTGCGTTACGCGATGCGGCGGATGGTCCCCTTCCGCCGTACCTGCAACCTTTGCTCGGCGGCATGGCGAACCTGCGCGGATTCCGGGCCGGCACATTGGCCGGCGATATCCTCGTCGCCTATTCCGCGGAGCTCATCGTTCCACTCACGTCGCCGCTCAGCGTCGGCAAGATTGGTTTGAGCGCGTTCGCGGATCGCGGGACGGTGTACGACGCGGGTGAACGGCTGCGCGACCAGACGATGAAGCAAGGGTATGGCGGCGGCGTGTGGTTCTCTGCCGCGTTTCTGAAGCTGAACATCGCCGTCGCGCACGGCCGCGGATCGTCCACGCGCATGCATGTGGGCGCCAACGTCTCGTTCTGATCGCAGTCGGGGCTAGGGGGCTAGCTGGCTAGCTGCCGCTCGCGGCCCTAAAAGGGCCGCGCTACTTCCAGATAGACCCGAGCTTCGCGCGGACCTCGGCGGCCTTCTTCGCGTCACCGAGCTTCTCCGCCGCCTGCATCAGGCCGGTGAGGCTCGCCGTTCGTTCCGGCGCGCGAGCCAGGGACTTCTCGAACGCCGCCAGCGCCTCGCGCGGCCGATTGGCGGCCAGCAGCGCTTCGCCCAGCAGCTCGTGCGACGGCTTGTCGACCGCCGGCGGCCCGAACTCGATCGGCAGCTTCTCTTCCGCGATCGCAATCTCCTGAAGCGTCTGAATCGATCCCGCGAGACCGTTCGTCACCGCCGCAAGCTGGGTTTCGAGAATGCGCGCCCACTCGCGCGCCACGCTGGCGTCGTGTTCCGCGTTGGCCGCGCCGACGCCGGCCGCCAGCGCCTCGCGCGCCCGGCGCAGGCGCTCGAGCGCCGCGACGGCCTCGTCGTGCCGTCCACCGCGCGCCGCAGCGTACCCGGTCCCAAATTCGAGCGCGATGCGGGTCCGCTGCTGCGTGCCGGGGTCGACGGTCAACGACACCACGTCGCTGCTCCAGTCCTCCGTGTCGAGGAGGTAGCGCAGTCGCATCGCGGCAAACGAGCCGGCCAGACTGCTGTCGGGGTCCAGCATCTGACGTCCATCCGGCGCCGCGGCCGCGGTCGAGGCACGCGTGGCGGCCGCATGGCACTTCGCAACCAGCGTTCGTGCGGCGTCGAAACGCCGCTGCTGCAGGTAGCCGTACTCGAGCCAGAAGTTGTAGTGCCCGCAGGCGGCAGCGCCGAGCCCGCGCGCGGTACGAGCGGCATCGACGACCTTGATCGCCGCTTCGTTCGCGGTCACCACGTCGTCCCACATCCCGAGGGCCAGGAAGATGTGCGATGTCATGTGCTGCGCGTGACCGGCAGACGGCGCGATTCTGGAGTACGCCCGCGCAGCCCTCAGCCCGAGCGGTGCGTGAACCGGGTCGTCGTAGGAGTGAATCAGATAATGCGCCGCGCCGGGGTGGTTCGGGTGATCGCGAAACACCGGCTCGACAATGGCCGCGGCGCGCATGTAAAGGGTGAAGTCGCGTCCCTCGTGCGCCGTACCGAGGAGCGCCAGCGCGTAGAACGCAGCAGCGTCCGGATCGTCCGGATAGGTACGATGGAGCTCCGCCATCGCATCAGCGTAGGCCAGGTCGCAGGCCTGCTTGTCGACGTCGCCGTAGAGGATCTCGACGGCGCGGATGTAGGCCTGTTCCCGCGGCGTCTTCGCCCTCCCGACGCGCGCCTCGCGCGTCGGCGCCAGCCTCGCCAGGGCTTTGCGCGCGGCGCCGCGGTCCTGCTCCATCCAGACGGGATGGTTATAGGTCATCGCCTCGCCCCAGTAGGCCATCGCGAAGCCGGGATCGATCTGCTCCGCGCGGCGGAAGAGATCGGCGGCGGCGGCGTACTCGAAGTTGTGAAGCTGGGCGAGACCGGCGAGGAAACTTTCCTGCGCGGCTGGCGCTCCGGAATTCTCGAACGACACCGAACCGAGGGCGGGTTGCCGGGCGAGCGTCAGCGCCGACGACAACAGGACCACGCCAGCCAGTGCGACCGCCGTTCGCATCGGCACACTATAACGCGGGCGCGCCAAACATCGTCCGATAGTGCCGGTACCAGTTGCTCTGAAAGGTTTCGTCCGGATCGTGGCGCCGCTTCAGCGCGAGGAATTCGGCGAATTGCGGATAGCCCCGCTCGACCTGGTTCTTGCGAGCCCATCGATGGTAGGTCAGGTAGTAGCTGCCGCCGTGCTGAATGCCCAGCTCGATCAGGTCGCGAAACGCGGCGGCCGCCGCATTGATGGCCGCCGGCGTGTGTTCGACGTGGAGGTTGAAGATGACGCACGCATAGCGATCGCGCGCCCACGCCAGAAACGTCTCGTCGTCGCGCTCGATGAGGCGAACCGTTCCGTAGATCATGTTCGCCCGGCGCGTCCGCAGCGCCGCCCGTGCCGCGTCCATGAAGGCGGTCAGCTGCGACCGCTGCACGTAGATTTCGCTGATCATCTCGGTCGCCTTCACCTTCGCATGAAGCGCGCGATCGAGGTCCGCGTGGTAGTTGTCTACATAGGCCGCCGAGAGCTGCCAGTCGGCCCAGTAAATCTGTTCGGACGTCTTCAGATACCGAGATGAATACACCTCGAAGGCGCGGCGCTTGTAGTTGTGCGAGTAGAACGTCAACCGCGCCCAGTCTTCAGGATTGAAACGCGTCGGGTGCTCGGTGAGCGGCGTTTCCAGTGGAACCGGCTGATAACAGGAGAAGACGCCGCGGCGCAGGAAGCTGTCGCGTGTGGCGTCGGTCGCGAACTGGTAGTCGCCATACAGATAGCCGTCCCGAATCCGTTCCTCGAAGCGCTCCATGATCGTGGCGGTCTCGCCGAGCGCGACCACCCGGCGCACTTTCACCCGAGGCCGCAGCCGAAGGCGAACGCGGGTGATGACTCCGAACAACCCGTATCCGCCGATCGCCAGCCTGAACAGATCCGGGTGTGCGTCGCGCGTGCACGTGCGCACGTCTCCCATCGGTCCCACGAGGTCGAAGGACTCGACCTGGTCGACGATCGGCTTCAGGTTGAGACCGCGGCCGTGGGCGTTGCACGACAAGGCGCCGGCGATGCTCAGGCGATCGGCGCCGGTCTGCTTCTGATAGATACCCCATTGATGATCGCCGGCTGCCGCGGACGCTTGCACGTTATTGAGGTGCTCGATGATCTGCGGCCATTCGCTGCCGCCTTCCACCTCGATGACACCGTGCTCGGTATCGAAGCTCAGTACGCGATTGAGTCCGCGCATGTCGAGGAGGACGTTGGCCTCGCCGAACTGTTGACCTCCCATGGCGTGGCGGCCGCCGGCGATCGACACCGACTTGCCCTGCGATCGAGCACGGGACACCGCGGCGAGCACTTCGTCCACCGTCCCTGGCTTGACGACGGCGTCGACGCGCGTGGCATTGAGCTGGGAGTGAATGTCGTTGACGAGGAGACCCTCGTCTCGATCCGGGATCGCGGAGGCGTTCGGCGAACGGACTGGAAAAGGCCGTGGAACGCAGGCGGCGACAGGGATCGCCGCGGCCGCCGCTGAAACTCCGATGAAATCGCGCCGTGTGATCTGCTCCGCCATCGCAGCTCCCCCTGTCGGAGCATGCGAAAGCGGAGCAGAAACCGGCTCAGCGCCCGACTACGGCTTCTTCGGGCCGATCGTCAGCTGGTTCACGACCCTGCGGACGCCCTCGACTTCCTTGGCTTCGGCGGCCGCTCGCGCCCTGGCGGCCGCGGACAGCACCGTCCCCTTCAGCGTGACGACGTGATCCTTCGTGTCGACGTTGATGTCGCTGTCCTTCAGCAGGTCTTCGCCGATGAACTTCGACTTGACCCGCGTCGTGATCCAGCCGTCCGTGATCACTTCGCCGGTCTTGCTCAGGCCTTCTTTTGTCTTGTCGACGACTTTCTCGGCGCCTTCCTTGGTTTTCTCGCCGACTTTCTCAGCGCCTTCCTTCGTCTTCTCGGCGCCTTCCTTGGCCTTCTCCTTGATGGTTCCCGCCGTGCCTTTGGTCGCGCCAGGCAGATCGACGAGGATCTTGTTATCGACCCGCGCGATGCCTTTGACGTTGGCGAGTGTCGCGGCCTTGGCGCGGTCGGCCTCGGTCGGCACCGTGCCGCTCAGCGTGGCCACGCCGCCGTCCACGTCGACGTCGATGCTGTACTTCTTGAGCGTCGCGTCGCTGTGAATCTTCTTCTCGATCTGGTCGTGGAGCAGCTTGTCCGACGGCGCGGGGCTCGCCTGCGGGACCGCGGCGACCGTCGACGTCGCGCTGAACCCGTTGATCGCGACGGCGCAGATCAGGCTTCCGAGAAACACGTTCATGGTGATCACTCCCTCTACGGTCGAGCTGCTGCGCCGGGGCACAGAGCAGACCGTTCGGGAAATGCGGAGCAATCCGCGGACCAGTCGGGTGTTGCTACAGCTGAGGCCGGTACGTGCCAAACGTCCACACATACCCTTCCAAATCGCGCGCAGAGTAGGTCCGCGCCCCGTAATGGGTGGTTTCGATCGGCAGGACGATGCCGGCCCCGGCCGCGACCGCGGTAGCGTAATGCCGATCCGGGTCGTCGAGTGCCACACACACGGCCTGTCGAGCACCGCCGAGCACCGCCGCATCAGATGGCTTGCTCGAGCTCAGCATCACCACTCCCGGCCCGAGCCGAAGCTCCGCGTGCACGATGGTCCCGTTCTCCCCCGGGATGACCACCACCTTCTCGAAGCCGAATCCCCGTTCGAGCCACGCCACCGCACCCGGTGCATT
>Ga0193696_1000390_pt1 | contig 15547 bp, 19 predicted proteins | sample L3m1metaG_FD_145074 | JGI IMG/M metagenome (GOLD analysis project Ga0193696, IMG submission 145074) | Soil microbial communities from a riparian zone of the East river system, Colorado, United States - L3m1 | ecosystem: Environmental > Terrestrial > Soil > Riparian zone | place: USA: East River... | reverse complement strand
GTACGATCTCAGGGTTGGTTGTGCCGTGGGGTGCGGTGGCGATGTCTGGCGGTCACCGTTGGCGGTTCGCGGAGAACTCGCTGCGGTGGGGCAACGCATCCCGGATCAAGTTGAACCTCGGGCATGACCGTGTGCAGACGGTCGGTTCCGCGGTGCGACTTCAGAACACGCCTCAGGGTCTCGACGCGACATTCGGAATCGCGCGAGTTGAAGAGGGCAACCGGGCGTTGATCCTCGCTGCCGACAAGGCATGGGACGGACTGTCGATCGAGGTTGACTTCGACGAAGACCACGGCGACGGGTGGCAGGCCGATCCTGCCGACAAGACCACGCGATTGGTTCACCGAGCAAGATTGACTGCGGTCGCGCTGACACCAGCGCCCGCATTCGACGACGCTCGCGTCGCTGCTGTCGCGGCCCACCAGCAAGAAGGGAGCACCCAAAGTGCCGCCAGCAGAGAACCAGACCGGTCGCGTCCGGTCATTGTCGTTCGAGCGCGAACCTGACAAGACCAAGACCGACGACAGCGGCAGTGACGGAGGCGGCGGCGGTGAAACCCGCGACTTCGTGTTCGACGCCGACAAGTTCGTCGAGCTGCTCGCCAAAGAGATCGCCAGCTCGCACACACAGCTGACCGAAGGGCTCGCCGAGTCGCTCGGCGCGTCGTTCTCGGCGGGGATCAAGACCGCGCTCGAAGGTCTCTACGACCCGCAGCGTGACGGCCCCGAGCCGGTGCGAGCCGCCCGGTACCAGGTGACCCGTGAGGCGCCGATCTACTCGTTCAACGGCGGCGGCCCGTCGCTCGTCCGCGACGCGTGGTACGCCTCACGCGAGCACGACGACGACGCCAAGGACCGGCTGCGGAACTTCGCCAAGCAGACCGCCGAAGTCCAGACACTCGTCGCTTCGCAGGTTGCTTTCCAGGTCGATCAACACCTCGGGTTCACCACGCAAACCACGACGACCGGTGCGTCGATCATCCCGCCCGGCTACCGGCCGGACCTGTTCGTGCCGCTGCTCGCCCAGGACCGTCCGATGGTCAACCAGCTGTCGCGGGGCACCATCTCGAACGCGACCCCGTTCGTGGTGCCGGTGTTCGGTTCGATCGCCACCCCGTTGACGGCGACTCACACCGAAGGCAACGCCCCGACCGAGGGCAACATCACGTTCACCACCAAGACCGTGACCCCCGGCGCGATCTCCGGCAAGCTGCCGCTGACCCGTGAGATCGTCGACTCGTCGAACCCGGCGATTGACCAGATCGCGTTGGCGGCGATGCGCGAGGACTACGCCCGTCAGACCGAGGTCAAGGTGTACACGCTGCTGAACGGGACGTCCGGGTCCGGCGGTGTGATCACCGGTGACTTCGTGCCGTCAGGGGCGCAGGCGTCGACCACCGCCGGCGGCACTGACAACCAGACGTTGGTCAAGCACATGCGTGAGCGTCTCGCCAAGTACCCGTTCAACCGGTTCTCGTCTCCGTCGATCGGTCTGCTCGGCCAGGGCGCGACGGTCCGGTTGGCGACCGCGGTCGACACGACGCAACGTCCGTTGCTGCCGTCGATCAACGCTGTGAACGCTTTCGGTTCCGGCAACCCGATCACTCAGGGCTGGGTGCTCGACACGTTGCCGATCATCCCGGCGTGGGCGATGACCGGTGTCGCCGCGGGCGACTCGCAGATCTTGTACATCAACAAGGCCGACGCCTGGGTGTGGGAGTCCCCGACGCTCAGCTTCCGGTTCGAGGAGAAGTCCGGCCCGCAGATCATCGAGCTGGCCCTGTTCGGCTACTTCGCTGTGCACCTGCTGCGCCCGGTCGGTCTGTCCGGGATCCGGATCACCTGACGATGGCTACGACGCGCAAGCGGGCCGCGCCGAAGAAGGCGGCGGCCAAGCAACCGGCTACCCGGAAGCGGGCGGCGGCGGTGGAGCGTCCCGCTGCCGCCCGCAAACCGGCAGCTACGCCTGCTGCGCGCGATCGCGCGCAGCAGACCCCCGCGGAGCGAGACGTCGAGCAGCGTTTGGCCGCGGAGCCCGGCAAGTCGAAGGCGAATCAGTCGACCCCGGAGGAGCCGGACGTGTACCCGAAGCGGGTCGGTGGTCACATCGACCGGGGCGACGGCAACGGGTGGGTAGTCGACGACGACCCGCCGCCCGTGCCTGAACCCACGCCAGCACCGCCGCTGGAACCGACCGGACCGAAGAACGCTGGCGGCTGGCGGCTCGTCGCCGAAGACGTAGAAGGGACCTGACACATGGCTGCGCTCACTGTCAACGACGGCTCGGCCGGGTTCGCCACCGCCACGTTCGACACTCCCAACGCTGGCGGTGACACCATCGCTGTCGGCCGCGCGACCGTTGCAGGAGGCTGGCAGCTCCCGGTCGTTCTGCTCGTCAACAACACCGACGCTGCCACTCGCACAGTAACGGTCGGGTCGCAGGCCGGTGTCGTAGTCCCGGCGACCACCGGGCGGGCGATCATCCCGGTGCTTGTCGGCCAGTCAGCGATCGGCACCCCGGTACCGGTCACCTACTCGGCTGTAACGAACCTCACCGTCTTGGCAGTCCGGTTGACTGCGCCGCTGGCATGACCGAGCTCCAAGCGTGGATCGTCGTCGTCGAGGTCGGGATCATCGCGCTCGTCTCCCTGTTCGGAGGGGTGCGGCGAGGCTGACGTGGACGGCTACGTCGACACGGCCGAGGTGATCGACCGGTTTCCCGGTCTAGCCGGACACGAAGAGTCCGACCTGATCGCCGCGATCGTGTCGACGGCGGAAGACATCGACAACCTCGCCGGTCGCACCTTCAACCTGTCGACAGCATCCGCTCGCCTGTTCACTGTGTGCGACACCTACCTCGTCAAGCTCGGACGCAACGAGATCGGCGGCAGCGCCGGAGTGGTCGTCAAGACAGACGACGGCTCCGGCGCGTTCGCCACCACCATCGCCGCCTCCGGCTACTCGCTAGAGCCAGTCAACGCGCTCGCCTACGGACGGCCATTCACAGCGATCCGCCGCCTCGGCGCCATGTGGCCGTACGCCACGACCAGCAACAGCCGCCAGGAGCGGCTACAGATCACCGCCCCGTGGGGTTGGCCGACGATCCCCGAAGGCGTGCGCGAAGCGTCGCTAGTGCTCATCAACGCCCGACTCACCAACCCCGGCGCGGTCCAGTCCGAGTCCTACGACGACTACCGGGTCGTGTACGGCACCATCGCCGTGCGAACCGCCCGCCGTCTACTCGCCCGTCTACAGCGGCCGCTGGTGGCGTGATGTCTCTCGGCCCGAACCTGACGACTTTCCGCAGCATGGCCGCCCGCACACTGCACGACCGTTGCCGGGTCACCCGACCGTCAACGTCGGGCACGCTCGACGGCAGCGGGGTGTGGACCCCAGGCACCGCCACAACCGTCTACGACGGCCCCTGCCGGGTCCGTCCGGCCAACACGCTCGACACTGAGACGATGTTCGGTGGAGAGGCCTCAACGCTGTCCCGGTTCGTCGTCACACTCCCGTTCGACGCTCCGGTTGTGGAGCGCGCCGACCGGGTGACGGTCTACGAGTCCGGTGACGATCAGCTCGAGGATCGGCACCTGTCGGTAGTGGCGGTGCGGGTCCGCTCCAAGCACGTCGACCGGCGGTTGGGCTGCGAAGAGGTCGTCCAGTGAGCGTCGACTACAGCCAGATCAACCGGTTGCGCGACAAGTTCGCCCGGCAAGCCAAGGCGTTCCCGAAGGTGACCGCCACCGAAGTGTCCGCAGCCGGAGATGAGACCGCGGCAGAGGCGAAAGGGATCGCCGGCGGATACCCGAAGGGCACCGGGGCGCTGGCGGCAGCAGTGCAGGTGACCCGTGCGGGCGGCGGGGTTGTGTCGGTCGGGGCCGCGGTCCGAGAGGCGTGGTATCTGGAGGTCGGCTCGCCGAACACGGGCGCCCCCCGCCCCTGGTTGACGGGCCCTGCAGTGCGCGCGCTCGACGAGCTCCTCGACAGGATGTCGAAACGGGCGGTGGACTTCTGAATGGCTGATCTTCGCGACGAGATCCCTGACAGCGGTTGGGCGAAGATCGACGGCGAGTGGTTCGTCCGTCCGCCCGGATGCCCGTTTGCCGCGTCACTACGGGATCACACGGTCACCGAGCACGACGACGGGATGATCACCGTGACTCCGTCGATCCTCTACGAGCCCAACTCGCAGCACATCGACTACTCGTTCCACGGCTACCTTGAGCGTGGCGTCTGGCGGGTGTGCTGATGGGCACACTGCACCTAGAGCGGCCGACGAGTGACGCCGTGATCTTCAACCTGCGGGCGGCCGGGCTGCTCGTCGGTGACGGCGACCCCGACGACGCATGGGGCTGGCAGGGCACACCGGGCGCGTCGACGTTCAAGGGCTACGTGAACATGTACCCGTTGGGCGGATCCAGCGACGGCACGATCGCCAACCCCGACGAGATCGCGATGGTGCGATATCAGCTGTCGTCGGTCGGAGCGAACCGCCGTCAGGCCGAGCAGATCGCTGACCTCGTCCGTGTCGTGATGCTCACCTGGCCGCTCACAGTGCCCGGCCGCAGCGTCACTCTCGTCAGGTTGGAGCCTGCCGGAGCGTTCCGCGAGGACGAAGGCTCACCGCCGTTGTGGTCAGTCCCCGACCGTTACCGTGTCCACACCGAACCCGCATAGGAGAACCGATGGCTGACTTCGTGAAGATCGTCCACCCCGACCTGCCGGCCGAATATGAGTGCTCCGCCTGTGTCGACAAGGACGACTACGGCAAGCGTTGGTGCTACGAGTGCATGGGCACTCAAGTCGTCCAGCGGGCGCCGTCAGAGGTGCCCCGCGACACGCTCGACCACTGGCGGTCGCTCGGCTGGCGTCTCGTCGACGACGACGGCCACGAAGTCGGCGGCAGACCGGCGAAGTCGGCCAGGCGCGACGCGTGGGTCGAGTACGCCGACGCTGTCGGCGTAGAGAACGTCGAATCCAAGACCCGAGCCGAACTGATCGAAGAAGTCGAGCAGCTCGAACTGACCACACAGGAGTAACCGATGGCAGCAGTAGCCCAGCAAGCAGCGTTGGCGACCGGCCCGGTGATCACCGGGCAGACCGTCGCCGCTTCCGACACGTTCCAGCCGCACCCGCGCGGCGTCCTCGTGTTCGCTTCCACCGGCACCCCGTCCAACATCACGTTCACGATCCCCGGCACCAACGACCTCGGCCAGAACACACCGGACCCGGTGATCGCTCTCGGCGCCACCGAGACCCGGGCGGTGCACACCGGGCCGTATGTGCCTTATGCCGACGTGTCCGGCAACGTCACCTACAACACGTCGTCACAAACCGGGGTCACAGTCCGGTTCATCGTCGTCTGATCCCTCAACCGGCGTGAGGAACGCCGAACAACCAAAGGAGAACCCATGCCGGTCTACGAGGCCCAAGTCAAGGTGAGGTGGTGCACCACCATCTCCAACATCCAGTCACCGACAGTGGCTGAGATCAACGCCGGGACCGACCTGTCGCCGTTCGTCACCAAGGACGGTGTGCGGCTGCCGACCAACCAGAACATGGTCGACACCGCCGACATCAGCACCGTGTTCGACTCGCAGGAGCCGGGGTCGTGGGGTGGCCCAGTCGGGTTGACGATGAAGCGCACCACCGCCGACACAGCGTGGACCCTGTTCTCCTACGGGTTGGTCGGCTTCCTGCTCATCTCGTGGGACAACTTCACCAACGGCACCGTCTCAGCCGGAGACAAGGTGCAGGTGTTCCCGGCGAAGTCGCACCACCCGGTGATGGTGCCCCCGGCCGCGAACGAAGTGCAGCGTTTCACGGTCGACTGCGGCGTCACCGCCGAACCGGCCCTCAAGGCTGTCGTGGTCTGATGGCGCGAGCCAAGCCGAAGCTGCCGACCGAGATCGAGGCGATCCTCGAAGCGGCCGAAACCGACAAGTTCGTGCGGGTCGCCACCGCACGGGTGCCGTTCATCACTCAAGCCCAACGAGACGAGCATGCCGCGCTCGAAGCGGAGCTGGTCGCCGCGATCGAGTTCGACAAGGTTGAGAACGTCGACGCGCTCAACCCGGTCGACACCACCGGCCCGATCGTCGACCGACTTCAGGCGGTCCAGGACGAGATCGACGCCGCAGTCGTCGAGTTCCGTTTCAAGGGTGTCGGCCGCAAGGCGTGGTCCGACCTGGCGCGCGAGCATCCGCCGACGAAAGAGCAGATTGCCCGTAACCATCGGGTCGAGTTCAACGAGGACACGTTCGCTCCGGCGATCATGGCGCTGTCGTGTGAGCAGCCGAAGATGACAGTGGAACAGATCACCCAGTTCCTGGCGTCCCGCGTGATCGACGCGTCGGCGTACATGGAGCTGTGGGGTGCCTGTCTGCGCGCCAACGTGTTCGACGACGTACCAAAATCGTCGCTGCTTCGTGGTGTGACTCACCGCACGAAAGGCGGATCCTCGAAGCAGCACACCACTACCGAGTCCCCCGTAGCGTCTTCCTCGGACGAGTAGTCGAACCCGGGGAGCCAGAGTGGTTGCCCGACGATTACGACGCTGCGCTTGCCTGGATGGATTGGGAGGCGTCGCTGTGCGGCAACTGTCGACGGCAGCGCTCCGAGACGATGGACCCGACCAACGACGACGCCTACACCGCGACCCCGATCCGCTGCTTCGCTTGCGCGGCCCGCGAGCGCAGCGCAGCCGAGTTCTCGCGGGCCGCGCACGCCGACACCGCAGGGCTCTACTTCGCCATCGACGGACCTGATCCGATGATCGAGCCTGACTGATGGAACGTTCGTTCATTGTCGACATCGGCGCCCGCACCCAGGCGTACGAAGCAGCGATGAAGGCTGCCGAGGGGGCGACCGGCCATCTGATCGGCAAGCTGGCCGACCTCGACGACCGGGTCGAGGCGTTCGGGCGGCGGATGACGATCGGTGTGTCAGTGCCGTTGGCGGCCAGCGGGGCCGCGGCCGTCAAACTGGCGTCCTCGTTCGACGCTTCGTTCGCCAAGATGGTGTCGCTGGCCGGTGTCGCCACCAGTGAGGTCGGCGGGTTGAAGGAACAGGTGCTCGCTCTGTCGGGCACGACCGCGCAGTCGCCGCAGGAACTGGCTGACGCCCTCTACTTCCTCCGCTCGTCCGGTCTCGACGCTTCCGCCGCGATGGATGCTCTGGAGGTGTCAGCGAAGGCGTCAGCGGCCGGGCTCGGTGACACCGCCACGATCGCTGACGCTGTGTCGTCAGCGATGAACGCCTACGGCTCCGACGTGCTGTCGGCCGCGGAAGCGTCGGATGTGCTGCTCGCCACAGTCCGGGAAGGCAAGGGTGAACCGGAGGAGCTGGCGGCGGCGATCGGCCGGGTGATCGCACCCGCCGAAGCGTTGGGTGTCGAGTTCTACGAGGTCGGTGCGGCGCTGGCGTCGATGACTCAGGTCGGGTTGGACGCCGACGAGGCGACCACCTCACTGCGGGGCACGTTGATGGCGTTGCAGAACCCGACGAAGGAACAGGCCGACGCGCTGGAAGAGATGGGGTTCAGCCTGCAACAGGTCCGGGACGTCGTGGCCAACGAAGGTCTGCTCGCCGGGCTAACCATGCTCGCCCAAGGGGCAGAGGGCAACGTCGAGGCGATGTCGGCGCTGTTCGGCAACGTCCGCGCGCTCAACGGTGTGCTGATCATGACCGGCGAGAACGCACCGAAGACCGCGGAGACGTTGGATCGTCTCGCCGGGTCGGCCGGGTCGACAGACCGGGCGTTCGACTCGATGGCGGACACGGCCGGGTTCAAGATGTCGCAGGCGTGGGCCGACTTGCAGACAGCGATGATCCAGGTCGGTGACGTGCTGCTGCCGATCGGCGCGTCGATCGCTGGTGGGGTCTCCGACATTGTGGGAGTGTTCAACGATCTGCCGGGACCGATCCAGACGGCGATCGTCGCGCTCGGCGGGTTCATCGCCCTGATCGGCCCCGCCATCTTCATCGCCCCGACAGTCGCCATGTTCCTGTTGGCTGGTGCGTTGAAACAGGTTGCGACCAACGCCCTGCTCGCCTCCGGTGCGATGGGTACGTTGGGTGCCACATCGAACACGGTCACGACGACCGGGTTCATGTCAATCATCGCCCGGCTCGTCTCGGTACGCGCCGGGCTGATCGAGACCGGCGCTATCGCCGCGATCTTCGGCGAACAGATGCTCAACTATCAGGAGCGCACCAAATCGACTATGTCGGGCTGGGAGGCGACCGGTGCCGGGATCAGAGCGGTGTTCACCGGTGACGTGTTCACCCCCGGCTACTGGAAAGGGTTAGATGCTTCGATCGCTCCGACGCTGGCGCATGCCCGTGACGTTGTGGAGGGGTTGACAGTCGCCCAGTCGGGCCTGGTGTACAAGATTCAGGAGATCACCGCCGCCGCCGGGGAGCAGGTTGTCGCCTACGACGAGCAGCAGGCCGCAGCTGTCAAAGTCGCGGAAAGTGTCGACCGGGCTGCGCAAGCACATGAAGGGTTCCAGCGGGCCGTTGCCCACGGTGAAGCAGAGCGAGAATCGGCCGAAGCCGCCGACGTGGCCGCGGCCGCCCACGAAGCGCTCCAGCAGGCGTACCTCGACGCTGCCGCCGCCGCCGACAAAGCCCGTCAGGCGGCGCACGATCTGCGGATCGAGAACCTGCAGGCGGCCGGCGGCGTACTCGACTTGGAGTCGAACCAGCTGCGGTTGGCTGACGCGATGGCGACGATCAAGGACCGGGAAAAGGACGCCGCGGACGCGGTCGGAGAGTTCGGGGACCATTCCGACGAGGCGACAGCGGCGACGAACGATCTGCGACAGGCACAGATCGACGCGGCCGAGCAGGCATTCGCGACAGCGACAGCGTTCGCCAACCAGTCCGGTGCTGTCGAGGGATCTCGTAAGCACACGAACCTGATGCGGACCGCGTTGACGATGCTGGCGGCGGAGAACCCCGGGATCCGTGGCGAGATCCAGGCGATGATCGACAAACTGAACGAGATCCCGCCGAAGAAGCACACCGATGTCGGTCTCGACGGCAGAGACAAGGCGGTCGGTGACGCCGGCGACGTCAGGAAGGGTGTCGACGACATCCCCAAGAGTCACGACACCGAGATTTCCGTGACGGATCACGCCACCGCGGTGCTCGTCGCTATCCAGAACATCATCGCCGGAATCCACGACAAGACCGTCACCGTCACTACCAACTTCACGCCCGGCATGGGTGACCATGCGAGCGGCGGCCGGATCCCTCCGGGCGAAATGGTGTCGCTCGTCGGGGAGCAGGGACCGGAGCTGGTGTCGCTACCGGTCGGATCGTATGTGTACCCGCACGGCGAGTCGATGCGGATGATGGACGAGCTGGGCATCAAGCGGTATGCGACCGGGGGCCGGGTTGAGCGGGGCCCGGCGGTGCACGTTCGCGAGTCTCCGGCTGTGCGGTCTCTGTACGCCCGAGCCGAGGAGCTGCGCGCGTTGGCCGACGCCACCAAGGACGCTTCCGAGGCTGCCGACCTTCGCCGCAAAGCCGAAGATCTGGCGGCGAGAGCGTCGAAGCTGCACGGCCAGGCCGTCGAGCGGGAAGCGGACGAGATCGACCGGTACACCGACAAGCTGGAGCGCAACGCCGACGCTCTGCGCGACGACGCTCGCGCCGTGATCGAGGCGTCGAGGGACCGGGCTGACGCGCTCGACGCCCAAGCCAACTCGGTGCGGGACGTGGTGGACGCCGAACTGGCGCTACACGCCGCTCAGAGGGCCGCTGGTGACGCCACAGCGAAAGCGTCGAGGGCGATGCAGGTGGAAGGGGTGACGGCCCGTCAGCGGGCTGAGGCGCTCGATGAGGCCCGTCTGGCGGTGTTGCGGCTCGCCGACGCCGAGGTCGCCCAGGCTCGTGCCCGGGCGGCAGCGCGGGGGCAGCGGTTCACCGACGCCGACGCCGCCCAGGTGACCCGCCAGTCGCTCATCCGTCAAGCCGGCCGCGACAACCTCGATCCCGCGGTCGCCGCCAACTTGCGGGCGCTGATCCGCGACATGAACTTCGCCCGTCAACGCCAGCTGCGCGAAGACGCCCGCGACGAGCGACGCCGCGGCGCCCGAGAGGCGGGCAGCATCCGCCAGGACGCCCGCGACCTCGACAAGCAACGCCACGCGCTCGACAAGGTGTCCACCGGGCTGCACCGGTTGAGTGACACGCTGGAGAACGTGCGAGTCAACGCCGGAGATCAGCTGATCTTCCACATTCACGGCAACGCGGTGGCGACCCCGGAGTTTCGGCGCATCATCCAGCAGACGATCAACGACTCGGCCCGACGAGCGAGAGCAGGCACACGATGAAAATCCACACGCTCGCCAACCCGCCGCCCGGCATCACGTTCGACCCGCTCACCGTCGAGACCGTCAACGTGCTCGCCACCGAGGCCGGTGTGCGAAGGGTGCTCGTCAAGTTCCGCACCAGCTTCAACGAGCCGGTCACCGCCACGTTCACGTTCGCCAACGCCAACGCCGACACCGAGCTTCCGTCAGTCGGTGACACGGTCAACTATTCGTTCTGGCGTCCGGCGTCGTGACCACGTCGATCCTGCGACCGGATGGGCTCGTCACCGCGGGAGCCGGAGCGTCGGCAGTCGGCGGTACCGGCACCCTGTACGGCGTCACGTCCGACAACTCCGACGCGTCCTACATTCTCAACACCGCCCAGGTGGCCGGGGCAATCCCGACCAAGCTGAACACCACAACGGTGTCGATGGCGGCGGGGTCGTTGACGAAGACCGCGAAGGTGCGGGCGCGCGGACGCTACGACACGGCCGGGTTCACGCCTCGCACGTTCAAGGTGGAGCTGCGCGTCGGCGGTGTGGTCAAGGCGACGATGACCACCGGGGCGTTGACGGCGACGATCACCGACTACTCGGGTTCGGCTGCCGCGGTGACCCTCACCCAAGCTGAGGTTGACGCCGCACAGCTGTGGATGTCGTGCATCAACGGCGGCACCGACGTGCGGGTGATGGAGATCTACTGGGATCTCACCTATGTCACGGTGCCGACAACGGTGGCGGTACTGCCGACCGGATCGGTCACCACCACCACCGCCCCCGTCGTCACGTGGACGCACACCGCAGGCTCGGACGGCGGAGCCCAAACGAAGTATCAGGTCAAGATCTTCTCGGCTGCCCAGTACAACCTCGCCGGGTTCAACGCGGACACGTCTGTCGCCACTGTCGACTCGGGAGAGGTTGTCGGGTCGGTCGCCCAGTACCAGCTGCCAGCGCTCAATAACAACACCGCCTTCCGGACGTATGTGCGGACCGCACAAACCGTCAACGGTGTCTACCAATGGGCAGCGTGGGACACCGAAGACTTCACAATCTCGGTCACCCCGCCGACAGTGTCGACGGTTGTGCCGGTGCCCGGCACCGGCTCGGTGGCGGTCACTGTCAACCGGAACACCGGCGGGCCCGCCTGGGACCATGTGACCGTCGAGCGGGGCGAGACCCCGACTGTCGAAGGCGTCGTCCTCTACGGCACCTCCGGCAACTACCTGTCGTCGCCGGACGCGGCAGCGTTGGACATCGTCGGTGACATCACCCTGATCGCCCGCATCGCCGCCGACGACTGGTCCCCGTCGACGACGATGGAGATCGTCAACAAGTGGTTCACGACCACCAACCAGCGGTCGTACCGGCTGTTCCTCAACACGGACGGGACAATCTCGCTTTCGCACTCGACGACCGGCTCCGACACGATCACCGCCACCTCGACCGCCAACCTTGCGGCGCTCGCACCGGCAGACTGGAAATGGATCGCAGTCACTCTCGACGTTGTCGACACCACGAACCGGTCGACCCGGTTCTGGACATCGGATGACGGTGTGGTGTGGACCCAGCTGGGGGCGACAGTGACAGTGGCCGGAACCACCTCCATCTTCTCATCGAGCGCATCGCTGAACGTCTCCGGGTTCAACAACGGGATCTCGGGACTGTTCTCCGGCAAGGTGTCGAACATCTCGATCCGCAACGCCATCGGCGCATCCGGCACAGTCCCCGCCGGCAACGAAGTGTTCGGCTTCGGCCCCGCCAACTTGCCGACCACCGAAGCCGCCACCACGTTCACCGCGTCGACCGGGCAGACCGTCACCCTGAACCGTTCCGGTTCCCCGGCGATCACTCTCGCCTGGACCGCTGCGACGTGGAAGTTTGTGCGGGGAGCCAGCTACGCGACAGCGGCCGGAGACATCTTCACTATCACCGACTACGAGGGGCCGAACGGCGTCAACGTGTTCTACCGGGCGCAAGCATTCTCCGGGGCGTTCGGGTCGGTCATCTCGGGACCGTGGGTTCTGTCGGTCCCGGTCCAGTGGACGTCGACGAGCGCCTGGCTGAAGACGATCACGCCGGGCGGTGCCGGTAACGTCCAGGTGAAGCTGCGCGAGACCCCGCAGATCGCGACCGGCGACACCCGCACTGTGACCGTCAACGTCAAGACCGACACACTCGTCGAGGCTGCCGCCCTCGAGACAGTGCTGGGGCCGATCCGTCAGTCCGGCGTGTTCCACGTCATCGGGTCGCAGTATCCGGTGGTGTCGGCCGACGCCGGGTCACGGCTGCTGTTCCAGTCACCGACAGTATGGGGGCTCCCCGACCGGTGGCTGGCTCTGCTCAACTACAACCTCGCCTACCTGAACTCTCGTGTCGGCGCCGACCCGCATCGGGTGTATACCCTCGCCGCCGTCGAAGTGACCCGCCCGCCTGACGGAGTGTGACGTGCAACCGGTCAGCGCGAAGTTCCTTGCCGGACTCCGCAGCGCCACGATGGTCACCCGTCTCGACGTGCTCGCTGACGGCGAAGTGATCCACCCCGGCATCGCCGTGAACGGCGGCACACTCGTCCGCAACCGCAAGCAGGCACAGTGCGCGCAGCTGTCGTGCGTGGTTGCCGACCCGGAGCTGGCGCCGACAACACCGGCCTCCGATCTCGGCCCGGCCGGGTTCGAGGTGACGTTGTGGCGAGGCTTGCGGTTCTCTGACGGCACCGAGGAACTCGTCCAGATGTTCACCGGCCCGATCCAGGACGCCAACGTCGACTGGGTCGACCTGACGACGTCGGTTGAGGCGGTCGACCGCAGCCAGCGGGTCATCGACGCTTCACTGGAGCGAGACAAGCACATCGCCCCCGGTTCGGACACCGGCCTGTCGGCGATCGCGCTAGTGCAGGACGTGATCCCCGACGTGATGTTCGACATCGCCGGAGTGTCGTTCGAGCCGTCCGGGCGGCTCGTGTGGGCGGCTCAGTCGGATCCGTGGAAGATCAACCGGGACGTGTTCAAGGCGGTCGGCGCAGAGATCTGCTTTGACGGTGCAGGCGCGCTGATGGGGCGCCCGGAGCCTGACGTCCGCACCACCGACCCGGTGTGGGTCGTCAACGAAGGCGACAGCGGGGTACTGATCACCGGCGAGACCTTGTGGTCGCGGCGCCCGACCTTCAACCGGGCGATCGTCACCGGCACCAACACCGAGTTCGGTGTCACCTACCGTGGGGTTGCCACAGACAGCGCCCCGTCGTCACCTTCGGCGTACGCCAGCCGGTTCGGGCCGAAGCCTCTGTTCTTCGCTTCGCCGCACGTCACGTCGACCGCCTCCGCGACCGCCGCCGCCGCCGCGCTACTGCGATCCAAGCAGGGCGTAGCGATGTCGCTCGACTTCTCGGCGGTCACCAACCCGGCGCTTGTACCGGGCGACGTGATCACAGTGCAACGGTCCGCGCTCGACCTGAACATGCCGGTCGTCATCGACGCGATCACTGTCGGCCTCGCCCCAGACGCCCCGATGACCTGTCAAGTGCGTGCCCGCCAAGAGGAAGACATCGAAGTGTGATCGACGAACTCGCGGCTTTGCTCGCCCCGGAGGACGACGGCACACCACTTGCCGAGCTGTGGCCCGGTGACGTCACCGACGCGTCGGTGTGGCCGCCGCTGATTCAAACCGGCCACTCCGACACAGCAGTGCCGACGCCGTGTGTCGGCTACTGGCCGGTGACCGGCGACCACGTCGAGGTGCTCATCGCCGGGGCGGTCCGGGTGTGCATCGGTCGCCCGGACTCGAACACCCGCACGTTCACCCCGACAGTCACCATCTCCGGCGGCACAAACCCGAACCTTGGCACCACCGGCACCGCGACCGGACGCTACGAAGTGGGCGACGGCTGGTGCACTGCCGCCGCCGTGTTCGCTTTCGCCGGAACCGGGATGACCGCGGGGACCGGCGCCGGTCTCCCCTACAACTTTTCGGTCCCGGTGCCGCCGCAAGGCTGGTCGAGCTCGTCGGTCGTCACCCGTGGCGATGTCGTGTTCCAACGCTCGAACACCGTGATCCTCGACTCGGTCGCTCTCATCGGCACCGTCGTCCAGGCTCGACTCTCTCGCGACAACGCCGGGACGCGCCAAATCATCGGCCCCGACGAGATCGCCTTCGTCGGCGCCGGCCCGATCGCCGGGTCGGTGTGGACATACCAGGTGCGCTACCAAGTCGGCTAACCTCTGTACAGATGCCCACCCCCCATCATCATCATCCCCAAGCCGAGACTGCGGACTGCGGCAAGGCCGACCCGGTCGAAGTGTCGAAGATTCTCGACGCTATGCCGGACCACTACGGCGCCGACCAGCGGTACGACGAACTGCTCGAATACTTCGAGGGTCTCGATGGGAACTGAGTACACGGTTCTCGGTCGACGTATCCGCATCCACGACCGGGAGGAGTGGCAGATCCCGTCGCAGGCGATCACCCCGCCACCGTTCCCGTCGCCGGAGCTTGTCCATTGGGGGATCTGCCACTACCCGGGCGCGGCGAGCAACTGGGTGCCGCCGTTGGACACGGCGAGTCATCTGCGGTGGGCGAACGCGCTGTACCTGGCTGACCCGAACCGTGGCTACAGCTACGGCTACGGGTTCGTGATCGGAGCAAACCCGGTCGACTGGTTGGCTGACACTGTCGTGTTCGACACGTGGGAGGTGCGCGGGTTCGACATCCGGGTCGCCTCGAACAACGGGGACTTCCCGCCGTGGTCTAGCTTCGAGGATCCGAACTTCAACGGCCGATCGCTGTCGGTGCAGATCATGTGCTCGTTCGACCATCCGGCAACCGACCATCAGCGGCTCCAGTTCCGTTACATGATGGCTCTGTGCGATCAGGTGTACGGCGAGACCGTGACGGTGCAACCGCACCAGACATCCGACCAGACAGACTGTCCCGGTCCGTGCATGGATGTGATGGCCGAACTCGCCACCCGGCCGACGCCGTTCGCCCCGACCCCGACCCCGCAGGAGGACAAGTTGCTGTTCGTCAACAAGATCGACAAGGACCACTTCGAGGTGGGTGACACCATCTGGGCGCGTGCCTACGACGGCACACAGATCAACAACGTCATCGGCAAGTTCGCCGCTCTCGGTCACCCGTTGATCGACTACAAGTCCGGGTTGCCGGTGTCGGAGCCGGAGGAGGTTTCCGCGGCGCAAGGCGCCCGGCAGCTCGGCAAGTTGGTGTCCGA
>Ga0193696_1000389_pt1 | contig 15560 bp, 21 predicted proteins | sample L3m1metaG_FD_145074 | JGI IMG/M metagenome (GOLD analysis project Ga0193696, IMG submission 145074) | Soil microbial communities from a riparian zone of the East river system, Colorado, United States - L3m1 | ecosystem: Environmental > Terrestrial > Soil > Riparian zone | place: USA: East River... | reverse complement strand
GCGACCAGCTGCCCGAACTGTTGATCGAGCGGGGTTGCCACGGCCCGGCGACGGCGGTGGCGGTGGCCGGGTCGATCTTGCGGGTCGTCCACCAGGCGTGCGTGCCGACATCGCCGGGGTCGAGACCGAGGCGGGCCGTCAACGTCGTCGAGACGACGAACCCGGCGTCGATCTGGGCTTGCGGCCAGGTCTCACCGACCCCGTTGTTGCCGAACTCGATGCCGACGGCGTAGCTGTTCATCGAATCGGCCGGCACGGTACCGCGGGACATCGTGACCGGGCCCCCTTTGCCGTTGGTGTTGGTGGCGCCGGCGGCCAGGATCCACACTCGGCCGGCCCGGTCGAGGTACAGGTTGGCGAGGGGGGCGTCGGGGTCGCCGGTGGCGCAGTAGTCGGCGTCACGCTGCCCGTCCCACGACACCGAGCTGGCGGTGTGGTGCCACATGATGCACGTCGGGCGGCCCGAGCTGTAGCCGCCCGAGCTCCGGGCCCGGGTCGGCCAGCCGGCGACCTCGACGACCTCGAGCCCGGCGCCGCGCAACCATCCGGCGAGCTCGGTCAGATACCGCCCGCTCACGGTTCCGGTTTTTCGTGCTCGTCTGCGGCGTCGTAGGCGTCGTCGTCGTCGACGTCACCGAACTCGGCGGCGTGACGGACCTGGCGGCGCCGCTCGGCCTCGAACAGGGCCCGTTCGGCGTCGGCCGGGGTCCGCGGATCGGTCATGCCGGCCACTTGGTCTGGACGTTGGCGAGGATCATGCCGTCAGTGACAACGGTCGGATCACCGCCGGGGTCGGGGTTGCCGGCGGCCAGCGCCGAGGCGTAGGCGGCCTCGACATCCGCGGCGATGCACACCGGCCAGACCATCCGCCGGCCGTTCTCCGCCGACGCCTGCACATCCTGCCCGAACGCGCTGTCCCCGGCGGCCGGGTTGTTCCACGCTTCCTGCACGGCGGCGGCAATGACTCGCGACCCGAGCGCCTGGTCGACGGCCGATTGAGCGATCGTGGTGAACGACATAGCGGGGTCTCCTTACGTGCGGCGGCCGATGACGATCCAATTGACCTGCGCAGCCTCGTTGGCCGCGGCGGAGCCGTCGAAATGACGACAGCTCAGCGTGAAGTTGGTCAACGTGATCGACACCCCGGAGGGGACGTGGGTCGGGGGAAACTTGGCGTTGGCGACGACGACGGTGAGCACCGAGCTAAACGGCCCGGCCAGGGTGACCAGGGTGTTGCCGTTGACGTCGAGGGTTCCCCCGAACTGGCCGGTCTCGATGCGCAGCAGACCGAGGGGATTGCCGTTGCCGGCGATGACGTTAGGGATCTTGATCTTGCCGAATGAGTCCGACGTGGCGTTCCCCCACGCCGATTCGATGAGCTCGTCGGCGGCGACGTTGCCGGGGGTGCCGTCGGGGTTGATCGTGGCGAACGGGACGGCCAGGGCCGGGCCGGCGCCGAGGGCCTCGAGGCGGGCGACGACGGCCTCGAGGCGAGCCAGGGTGGTGGCGGCGTCGGTCATGGCGCGGCTCCGATCAGTTCGGCGCGCAGGGCGCGGGCCTCGGCGGTCAGGGCGACGACGTCGGTCCACGTCGCACGGTCCCACCCGGCGCGGTCCCAGCGGCCACCGGCGGCGGCGAACGGGGCGGCCGGGTCCAATGTCAGCCGGCAGTACCAGCGGCCCCGGTCGGTGATCGTGTGGCGCACCCCGGTGACGAACATGGTGAGGTCGAACACGTCGCGGCCGTCACGGGCCCGGAGCCGGCAACGGATCCGGGTCGGGGTCTCGGGGCGGGCGGTGGCCATCAGCTCGACGACCCGGCCGTCGCCGGGGTCGGTGGCGGCGTCGAGGGTGACCGCTTCGATGCGGGGCATGGTGGCCACGCCGCGGGTCTCGAGGATCCGGTTGGCGAGCGTGGTCAGGGTGGCGTCGTCGGCGGTGAGCAGATCGGAACGGGTGAACGGTTCGAACCCGGCGACGGCTCGGCCGGCGTCGTCGACGACGGTGACATGCTCGTCGGCCGAGCGGCCCATGCGGGCCACCGTCGTCACGTCCCGGCGGCGGAACGACAGCTCCCACGTCGACGGGCAGACGTCGGCCGGGTCGATGTTGCCGACGGTGGCGTCAGGCGGGGTGTCGGGCAGGTAGGTCTGCCAGTCCCGAGCCCGGTAGACGACGCGGCCGGCGAGGTCGCCGAACACGGCGCCGCCACCGGAGTCGGCGGCCTGGCCGAGCAGGTCGATCCCCGCGCCGCCGAGATCCGAGGCGAGCAGACGGACCGACGTCGGTTGCAGATCGCGGTAGGTGGCGGGCCAGCCGCGGGCGTCGAGGATGCGGGCGACGCGGACGTCGACGGTGTCACCGTCACCGACCGGGGCGGCGAGCGGGTCGAGGGCGGCCCGGCCCGCTTCGCCGACGGCGTCGATACACGAACACAGCACGACATCGGTGCCCCATGGCTGGTAGATCGGGACGGCCTCATCGATGTAGCCGCGAAACAGGATGTGCCGGCCGGACACGGTGTCGACCCCGTAACGGAACTGGCGGCCCGGACGCAACGGGAGCAACGCCGGCGGCGTCGGCGGCGGCGACAGGTCGGCCCATCCGTCGAGGTTGCGCAACACGACCTCGGCCGAGCCGGGCCGGAACCGTTCGACGACCCGGGTCCGCCCGGTGTCCGACTCGGCCGAGTTGACCTCGCAGGACACGTCCAGCCAGGTCGGCTCGGTACCGGCCCAACGGGCGGCGGGCGTATCCCAACGGTCACGGTCCCATCGGGCCTGCCCGGTCGGGGCCCGGGAGTCGCCGACACCGAGCTCGGCCCACGGGAACACGGCCACGGGGCCGAGCAGGGGGCGCACGGCGGCCATCAGCCGCGGCTTCCGGCCAGGCGGACACCGTCGCGGACGGCCTCGCGGACGGTGCGCACGACGTCATAGCGCGAACCGAGGATGGCGCCGCGCATGTCGACAGTGACCGGGGCCGCGACGGGCACCCCGACATCGAGAGAGATCGATGACGGGGCGGCGGCGGCGGCCGGGGCCGGGACGTCGAGGGCGGGGACGGCCCGCAACCCGGCCCGTCCAACGGGCGCAACCGTCGACGTGGTCGTCCGGCCGAGCGAGGTGCCGAGGACGCCGGCGCCGGGCCCGAACACCTTGGTAAAGATCGAGACGTGACGGTCCTCCTCGAGCTGGTCGAGGGACCGTTCGGCGGCGACGAACGATCCGCGATCGATGTCGGCGTAAATGTCGGTGACCTGTTGCGGGGAGATCCCGCCGACCTCCACGGCGTAGTCGGCGACGCGCTGTTTGAGGTCGATCACCGCTTGTTCGTGGGCCCGAGCTTTCTGCTCGGCGTCGACGGCGCCGGCCGCGGCGGCATCCCACGCCTCGACGGCGGCGGTCTCCACATTGTCGAACGCATCTTGGATGTCGAGGAACGCGGAGCGCTCCGACAGGGTCCCTTTGAGGTTGTCCCAACGGCGAGCGAGCCGGTCGGCCCGGTCGGCCATCGTCTCAGTGGCCGACGTCGTGGTCTCGATGACCCGGCCGAGCTCGGACAGCTTGACGGCCAGATCGGCCGTCCCATCACCGAGCAACGCCTCATTGATGCGGGCGGCCTCGGTGGCGTCGGCCTGATTCTGACGGGCGATCGTCGCGGCGTGCAGGATGTCGGTCAGCACCCCGTCGGCGACCCCGGCCGCTTTCATGCGGGTGATCCATTCGTCCTCGCTGGCCGCGCCACCCTCGATCAGACGTTGGAACTGCTCCAGCGACATGCCGGCCTGGACAAGGTTGTCCGACACGTCGTCGGACCACGTCGAATCGGCCAACGGACCGAGGAACGTGGCCGACTTGAACTCGAGCTTGCCGGTCTCCTCGAGCTGGCGGCGCAACACCGAGGCGGCATCGGCGCCGTCGCGGATGGCTTCGGCGTAGGCCTTGACCTGGTCAGCATTGAACGCCCGTATCTCGGCGGCATCTTTCAGCGATTTGGACACGAACGCGGTGGCGATACCGAGGGCGGCCATCGGCCCGACGATCGACGTCAACCCTTTGAGGTTGATGTTCCCTTCGGTGGCGTACTCGCCGATCTGGCCGAGACCGACCCCGAGATCTCCGACGACGCCGCCGAACTGGGCGAACGTCTGCGATGAGTTGCCGACCATGTTGGCCAACACCGAGCGGGACTGGTCGGCCTCCTCGCGGGCGGTGCGCAGCTTGCCGTTGATGTTGCCGAGCCCCTGATCGACTGCTGAGACCTGGACGGCGTCGATCCGTTTGATGGCCGCGGCGAGCTGTTCGGCGTCGGCCTCGATCTCCTCGAACGTCAACCCGAGCCGGGTCAGGTCACCGACCTTCTCGGCGATCCCGTCCTGTCCCATGCGGGCCGCGAGCTCGGGGCCGAGGGCGGTACCGAGGGCGTCGGCGGCCCGGGCCGCGGCCCGCAGCTCGGTCTCGGCCTGGTCGGCCATGTCGCCGAGGGCCCGGGCGACGCGTGACGCGTTCGTGCCGGTCTCGTCGAGGGACTGGTCGACCGATCGGAGCTCACGGTTGACGGCCCGCGAGAAATCGCGGATCCCGGCGGTGCCCGCCGCGGCGTCGACGGTGATGCGGTAGTTGAGGTCGCGGCCGGCCACCGGATCACTCCGTCAGGGCGTCGTCGAACACGGCGTCGACGGCCCGGTCGATGACCGGGGCGGCGGCCTCGGTGGCCCGCGTCCATACCCGTCGACCGGTCTGGCGTTTCGGCTCGGCGGAGACCCGCGGCCCGTACGGGGTGCGCAGGGCCCGGGCCCGACGGGCCCGGACCGTGTGCGCGCTGGCCCCGGATTCGACGATCGACCACGGGCCGGGCGGGCGGGCCGCGACCTCGACGGTCACCGTCGAGGCGCCGGCGAACGTGCGGGCCCGCACGCCGAGGCGGACCCCCATCCCTGACAGGGTCAGCGACCCGCGGGCGGCTTTGGCGGCGTCGAGTTGCGCCTTGCGGGCGACCTTGGCGAGCTCGCGGCCGACGTCACGGTTGGCGGCGCGCAATGACCGCTCGAGGGCGCCGACGTCGAACGTGTCGGTACGGGTCGCGGCGATGAAGCTCACGCCTCGGCGTCGACGAGCTCGGCGTCGGCCGCCATGCCGGGCGGCGGCCCGGCCGTCGACGCGGACCCGTCGCCGGGGATCACCTTCCAGGCGAGGGCGGTGCCGAACTGGCCGTCCGGCTTGCGTTTGAACTGGAACGTGACCTGTGACCGGGCGGCCGAACGGCCCCCGCCGAGCGACGACGCCGAGAGGGTGACGACACCGATGAACACCGGCGGCACCCCGTCACCGCCACACCCGACGTACAGGTAGGCGTCCTTGCCGGCGTGCTCGAACAGGTACGAGGACAGCCCGTCGGCGAGCGTCGGGTCCTGGTAGTGGTCCCACGCCACGGCCCACGAATCGGCGCCGGCGATCTGCTCGGTGGCGGGCAGGTCGCACCAGGTGCCGTCAATCGTTTCGGTCGTCGTGTTGGCGGTGGCCGTGACGACGCCGGTGACCAGCTGGCAGCCGTAGCCGGTCGTCAGGGCGTCGTAGTCGGCGATGCGGACCGTCGGCAAGGTCTTGCCGCCGGGGGCCTGCCAGGCGGGGTCATAGCCGACGGCGGCGGGGTCGACGAGGTCGAGGGCGACGACACCGGCGGTGATCTTGAACAGGGTGCGGCTCATGCGGCGGTCTCACTTTCAGCGCAGAGGGTCAGGTGGGCGACGACGACGTCGACGACGGTGATCAGGGCGCGCAGCCGGGGCCCGCCGACGTCGACGTCGTCGGCGACGGCGGACACCGGTTCCCCCTCGAGGGCGACGGCGGCATCCCAAATCTGGTCGCCGAGGGTGTCGAGGGCGGCCATCTGCGCCTCGTCGGTGCCGTCGACGACGGCGACGACGGGGAACGTGACGACGATCAGCGGAGCCCCGTCGTCGTCGGCGGCGCGGCGCCCGGCGACGTCGAGGTAGACGCACGGCGTCGGGAGCTCGGACGGCCGGAAGGCGAACACCGGCACCGGCGCCACCGCCGCGGTCAGGGCCTCGGCCAGGGTCTGGCGGGCCTCGGCGGTAATGCTCATGCCGGCGCCCATTTCGAGCCGTGGCACCACGGCGTCAACAGGTCGCGGTAGCCGGCCAGCGGGTCCCGCGGGATGCGCAGGGCGCCGGTGTCGGACCAGGCGTCGGACACGTCGGACTCGGCGTCCTTGAAGCGGTAGACGCGGATCGCCACACCGAGCGCGGCCCGCCACACCGACTCCGGATACGGCACCTCGAGGACGACCTCGAGCTCGTCGTCGACGAGCTCGTTGGCCGCCGCAGTACAGCGCGTCACGTAGCCGATGTCGGGGTGCCCGGCGGGCAGGCGGAGGCGGGCGATGACGTCGTCGGCGAGGACGTAGTGCGGTACCGGGTCCCCGACGGTGAAGCTGAACAGCAGCGGCGGCGCCTCGGTGGCGTCGGGGTTGCGGACCGTGACGGTCACCTCGGCCGGCCCCGACGCGGTCGAGGGTTGAACGATCGTCGTCACCTCGCCGTCGGCGACCCATGTCGTTGGTTCGTCACCGCCACCGAACACGATCACGGCGGCCGGGTCGAACCCGGCACCGAGGACGCGCAAGGTGAGGTTCGCTCCGCCGACCCGGGCGCCGTCCGGGTCGAGCGCGGTGACGACCGGCGCCGGCACGGCGGGCTACTTGGCGGCCGAACGCTTCGTCGCCGCGACGAGCGGGGCGGGCAGGGTGACGGTGACCTCGACGACGCCGGCCGGCAGGAACACGCCGGCCGTGCCCATCCCCCAGATGGCGACGTTGGTGCCGAGTTTCTCGATGTCCTCGGCGGTGACGATGAACGGTCCTTCCTCGAACCATGCCGCGGCGCCCGGGTTGGTGATGATGAGGGTTCCGGCCGGCAGTCCGGGCGCCTCGGTGATCGTCAACCCGGACACCGAGATGGTCAGCGTCGAGGCTTGCGCCGTGCCGGCCGTGTTCTGCGTCCCATACATCTGCGGCCACAGCCACGGGGCGCCGCCGAGGGCGATGAATACGTCGGTGGCGGCGAGGGCCACCGAGGCAGGTTCCCCGGTGACGTTGCGGACCTTCGTCGAGGCGGCGAACAGGACGGCGCGGAACGCGGAGCCGTCGGTGTCGGCGGCCAGGTCGTAGGCGTCGGGGGCGGCGTCGACGGCGGAGAGGACGGTGGCGAACGCGACCTCGGTGGTTAGCCCGTATGCGATCTGCAGGATGCGGTCGTACAGGGCCATGTATGACGGCGACGACCGGCGCTGGAGCTGATATGACACGTCGGATCCGCCGGCGAATGTGTCGAGGGTGGCCTGCCCCCGTTTGAAGCTGACCTTGACCGAGTTGATCGGGCTTTTCTCGGTCGGGGTTTGCTCTTTGACGATGGCCAGCAGGTCGCCGTCGTAGTACGGCCAGTAGACATCCATGCCGGCGTCGCCCGGGTTGCGGGGTCCGCCGAGGGCGGTGACCGACGGGCGGCCCCGGTCGACGATGCCGAACACCTCGGTCAGCCATGACGGCGGCATCAGCCCCGGATTGTCGGCGGTGACCTGATCGAGCAGGGCCCGCCCGACGATGCCGGTGGCGGCCACCCGGTCGAGCTCGCGCCATTGCTGGTAGGCGGCGGCGAACGCCGTGCGCAGCTCGGCGGCCCGGTCACCCTCGGCGGCCCGCGCCGCGGTGACGAACTCGCGGAAGTTGGCGAAGCGGGCCAGCGGCCCGGCAGTGCGGCCGGACGGGCGACGGCCCGGCGTCATGCCGTAGCGGGCGAGCTCGGCGCGGACGAGCTCGGAAACAGCGGCCCGGCCGGCCGGCGCCTCGGTCTCGCCGGTCTCGTCGGTGGTCTCCTCCTCGGTCTCCTCCTCGGTCTCGTCCTCGTCCCCGGCGGCCCGGCCCGCCGCGGCGACGGCACCGGGGAAAGCGCCGCTACCGGGCGGCAGCACGACGGCGATGCCGGTCAGCGGACACGGCGCGGCCGAGGTGCGGGCCACGGTGCCGGTCCCGCCGACGGGGACGTCGGCCTCGAGGGACACGTTGACGAAGCCGAGGACCCGGGCCAGCTCGTAGACGTCACGGCCGCGCGTCGTGTTGGCCAGACGCAGCGTGGCGTACAGCCCGTCGGGACGGTCGGTGAACCCGTCGGCCCGGCCGATCGGTTGACGGTCCGGGTTGAGTTGGCCGTCACCGCCACCGCCGGGGATGTGGCCGTCGTAGATGACGACGCGGTCGTCGGGGACGAGGGAGCCGGGCGACCAGGTCTCGCTGTAGAACGTGCGGCCGTCGTCGGTGACCCGGGCCGCGGTGTGCCACGGCACGACGCAGGCGGTGAGGGTCAGGTCGTCGGGGCCGGCGGTGACGGCGGCGCGGCGGCCGGCATGCCAGACCGGGGCGATCGTGGCGGTCGAACGGAACGCGGGAACGGTGACGGTCACGGCAGTACTCCTGACGGGTCGAGGAACGGGGACGGGGTGACGGCCGGCGACGTCGGCTCGCCGGGGAACGTGCCGGCCGGCATCGGACGCAACGATTCGGCGGCGCGCACCTCGTCGACGGTCAGCCAGCGGCCGAGGGCCACCGAGTAGGCGCCGTAGCGGGCGCTGAGGTCGGTGCGCAGCAAGGCCGAGCTGTCGGCGCGGACATGCTGGCCGAGCGGGCGCAGCTCGGAGAACCCGGCCTCGATGCGCATCAGGTAGGCGCCCAACCCGAGCTTGAGCCATTTCGACAGTTCGGCCTCGGTCGTCGCGTAGGTCAGCGAGTCCCCGACGCGCACGTTGACGAGCGACGGCATCACGGCGAACGCCCGGGCGACCTCGGCGTTAGCGACCTCGATCGACTCGACGAGCTGCGAATCGACGGCGTTCGACCCGATCGGCTCGAGCCGGCCGCCACGGTCGACGACGGCCGGCTCATGGCGGCGGGCGAACGCGGCGAGCATCTCGTCTTTCGCTTCGCGTTTCTGCGTCGTCGAGAGCGCCCCCTCGATGACCAGGGCGATCGACGGGAACCCGGCCTCCCAGAACGATCCGGCCATCTGCCACAGCGCGGCGAGGTACTCGACGGCCTGCATGCACGATCCGATCGGGCCGGTGCCGAGGGTGCCGACGCGTTCGACACGCCACGGGATCCACACCGCGCCGGTCGGGCCCGGGTCGTAGCGGATGCCTTGCCAGATGATCCGCTCGAGCCGGCCGGACGGGTCGAACGTGCCGGCGGCCTCGGCGGCGTCGACGACGCGTACGGCGGCCGGGGTGACACCGTCGGCGTAGAAGGCGGTCGGGATCAGCCACACGTAGCCGGGGCCGGTCAGGTTCATCACGAGACGGTGCATCGTCTGCCAGCGCGGCTCCCACGGATCGGGGCGGATCACGATCGGCGGCTGTTCCGCGGTCGGCAGGTTGCCGCGGAAGTTGACGAGCGGAAGTTGCGCCACGGTGTCGGCGACGAGCTGGCGGCAGGCGACGACGATCGGCAGCTCGAACGGGGACAGGTCACCGAGGCGTTCGCGGCGGGCCCGGGCGTCGGCGATGATCCGCTCGATGGCGCCGAGGTTGCCGTCGGCGGCGGCGCGGACCTCAGCGGCGGCGGCGCGGGCGGCAGAGCGGCGGCCCATCTGTCGCAAACCGTGATGTAACGCGCGCCGGGCCGTCTATAACGCGTCACCAGGGGCCCGTAGCCGGTTTGCCCGCACTGAGGTACCAGGCGGGGTCCGTTTCGTCGCTCAGGCGGCCACAGAGCGGCCAGCGGCCCCCCGATTACGGGGTCAAGTGACCGACGGGCGGCCGAGGGTGGCGTCGCGGTGCGCCCACACGGCCATCGTCGCGGCGATCAACGGGCAGGCGCCGGGCTGGCGGCGGTCGAACAGCCAGGCGCCGCCGGCCCGGCGGCGCCGTCCGGCGGCAATCGCGCCGTCGAGGTCGACGTCGGCACGGTGCACGACATCGGCGGTGTACACGACGCGGTCGTAGAACCATCCCGCCGCGGCGGTGACCTCGGCGGTGCGGTAGGGGACGAGCCGGGTCGGCACCTCGACGAGCTCGGGGGCCAGGGCGCCGGCCGGCCCGCCGGCATCCCATACGACGGCCATCGGCGACCACCGTTCGGCGAGCTCGACGAGACGCGGCCCGACCCACGGCCCGTGCGGGCGGTGGTCGACGAGCTCGACGACGACCCGGCCGTCCGGGCCGGTGCCGGCGGCGACGATGCTGGCCGTCGTGCGGTCCTCGTCGACCTCCAGGGCGAAGCACACCGGGTCGGCGAGGGCGACGTCGGCGACCCCGGTCAACCAGGCGTCGACGAGCACGGTGTCAACGAGCGTCTCGGGCCACCAGCCGAGGTACTCGCAGGCGAACGCGTCCGGGGCCATCACCTCGTAATCGGCGCGCAGGGCGTCGAGGTTGACGTGATGGCCGAGCCCGGGATGGGCCCGCCACCAGGTCGCCTCATCGGCCGGGTCAGCATCGGGCGGGGCGGCGTACTCGACGTAGCACAGGCGCGACGTGCGTCCCTCGGCGACGGCCTGGCGGCCGAGGTCGCGCCAGCGGGCCAGCCATGCCGACGCGGCGGTGCCGGCGTTGGACACGATCCATGTCTGCCCGCCGGCCCCGGTGGCCTGCGTCGGGAACACGGCCCGCTCGAGCTCGTCACCCTCGTCGACGGACAGCCCGCGGGCCTCGTCGATGATGACGAGGTTCGTCGCCGCGCCGCGGATGGCGTCACCGCTGGCGGCGACGAGACGGAACGTCGACCCGCCGAGCCCCTTGCGGTAGGCGATGGTCTCGGAGCCGTTGCCGTAGACGAGGCGGGTGTAGGGGCCGAGGGCGGAGCGTTCGACGGTCGGGAACCAGTCGTCGCGCCACATCCGCGCCGCGTTCTCACGGTGGGCCGAGGTGTAGAACGCCCGGCCGTGCGGGGCGCGGATCGTGGCCAGGGCGCGGGCCAGCATCAGCGCCGACTTGCCGGCCCGGCGCGGCGCAATCAAGACCACCCTTGAATACGCGGGCAGACCGGTCGCCGGGTCGCGTTCGCCGGTGACGTCGGCGACGTCGCGTTGCCAGGGGATCAGCGGGCGGCCGATGGCCCGGGCGAACGCGGCGACATGGGCGCCGTCACTCGGCCGGGCCGGCGTCCTCGAGGTGCACCAGAGCGGCGAGCAGGTCGTCGAGGGAGGCAGTGTCAGCATCGGGTCGGGTCTGGTCGCGCAGGGTGACGATCGTCGTCAGCATCGTCTTGTACAGGGCGTTGCGCACGAACGGTGACTGCTCGGGGTCGTGCTCGATGGCGTCGGCCTGATCGGCGACGACCCGCCCGAGACGGATCACGGCCTCGTCGATCGGCTCCAGCCGGCCCGTTGCCCGCAGCGCTCGCACGGTCACGTCCCATCCACGGCGAACCCGGCCGATCCGCCGCGATCCGGGCGGATCCGGCGGGAACAGCGGGGCCTGGCCGGGCTGGCGGCCGGTCATGTAATCACATATCCGAGGGTCATGACCCCGACCGGAGAGAGACAGGTGGGGGAGCGGCGGTGCCCGCCACGAGCCCCAAAAATCCGCGAGGTCACCAGACGCGCGACGCGTTCGGACGTCGACGCGCGAACGCGCGCCGACGGACGGCGGCGATGCGCGCCCCGGCCCCGTAGTTGCACGGCGCGCAACGCGGCACACCGACGCAACACCCCGAGCCGCGGCGGTGACGGTGCAAGGCCAGCGGCGGAACATGATCGATCGTCGTCGCCAGTGCCCCGCACCGGCACATGACGGGATGCCGGTGCAGGGCGGCCACGGCGGCTCGGTGCTCGGGGTCGCGGTAGGGATTCACCGCCCGACGCGGATGACGTGGTGCTCATGCGTCGGGAGCGTGAGCTGTACGCCGCGCCCATCGGCCGGGGCCGTCGAGGTCTCACGGACGGCACCCGACCGATAGGCGGCCTGATAGCCAGCATTCGCCCGCCGGCACGGCAGACACCGGCAGGCACCCTGACGGGACTGGTACCGGGCCCGGGTCCCGTGCGGCGGGAGGGCAAGCGGTGGACGACCGGCCACGGATCGAACGCTAGCGCGATCGATGCAGATGCAACGGGCATCATCGCCCGAGCATCGCAGCGACCCACGCGCCCGGCGGGAACCGTTCGCCGGTGTCCCCGTCGTAAGCGACGAGGCACGCCCCCCAGCCCGGCATGTCGAGCTCGGCGGCCATCGTCGCCGCGGCGTCGACGTCAGCGCCCGGCCACAGGTGCTGGCGGATGACACGCACGTTCGAGGGAACGGCGTAGACGTCAATCACGACCCCGCCCGGACAGACGTCGGGGTCGATCCGTGACGGCCCCGGCCGCACCACGGAATCGGACAGCGGTTCGTCAGCCATCGGCGGTGACTCCGATCGCGAGCCCACCCGAGGCGAGTAGCGCGAATAGCTCGCGCACCGACTCGGGTGTCATGTCCACGCCATCGATCGTGATGGTCCCACCCGACGCGAGCGTGATGACGGTGTGCACGTGCATCCGGGAATCGGTCAGCGGTTCGATTCGTTCCTCAGGAGGCATCGCCCCACCACCGTCCATAGACCCCGTGACACGGGCACTGGCACTCCTTGCCGACGACCGCTGCGAAACGTTCGTGATGCTCGATCGGTAAATGTGTCCGTTGGCGACACGACGGCGCGTAGTACGAGCTGATGGACAGCGGTTCGTTACTCATCGGTCGCGGTCCGTTCCTGCGCCACGCCGAGAGCGTCCTCGAAACCCTCGTGGTATGAACAGCAGGACAGCGGTTCATCAGCCACGGATCTGCACCCGGCGCCCGGGTGCCGACGTCCTTTCGATGTGATCGGCCAGCAGTGTCGCGATCAGCGCGACGTCCGCGGTGAGGTAGTCGAGCGGGTCTGCCAGCTCGGTACCCGAGTCGAGGGCGCGGGCCTCGAGCTCGGCGGCCTTGGCGCGCAGCAGGACGCACAGTGCGCTCGGGCGTGAGGGCATCGGACTGCGGCTTGTCAGCCATCGGTGGTGCTGATGCCAGGCGGTGCGATCGGCGGGTCATTGACCGGTGTCCGCTTCTCAGCCAGTAGCTCGGCTAGGGCGATGGTGCGTCGCCGGGCCGCGTCGAACGATGTCTGCACATACTCGGCGGCGATGGGTTGACCGAGCTCGTAGGCGTAGAGCTGCCAGATCGAGGCGTGGTACTGGGCCCATTGCCAGGTGCGCGCGACGGCTTGGATCTCGTCGGCGGTCAGTTCGTCGACGAGCGTGCTCATGGCGTGCACCAGGTCGGCGCACGCGGTTCGCATCTGCTGGACGTAGCTGTACGACGTCGGTAGGTCGTACTCGGTGGCCTTGAGCACCGCATCGATCGTGTCGTCGGTCATGGTGCGTAGAACCCTTTCCATGGGTCGGTGTTCGGTGCGGTGACGGTACGTTGCGCGTCTCGAAGGGCGATGTACTCGGCGGGGAGCTGCGGGGTGCACTCGGTGCAGACGGTGCGATCGGGTTGAGCCGCTCGGCCGCAGCCGGTGACGCAGGGGGGAGGCGCGCCGTCGTCCGGCGCCTCCCCCTGTCCCCCCACGTAGTGGGGGGACTTGCGCGGCTGTCCCGCGCAGGCTGCGCGGCTCTCCCGCGCAGGCTGCGCGGCTCTCCCGCGCAAGCTCTCGACTGCGCGGTCCAGCCGCGCAAGGTGCGCGGCAGAGACGCGTGTCACATCATGTACCCAGGTCAAATGGATTCGGCCGAGGGAGTCGCGGCGGATGTATCCGTGGTCATAGAGCCCGGTCATCTGCTCGGAGATCGAGCCTCGGGACTTGTAGCCAAGATCACCCGCGAGCTGGGCGAAATCGGCCAGGCAGCGGCCGTCGGTGTCAGAGGCTGCGACGATCGCGGCGAGCAGTCGCAGCTCGGCGCCGGAGAGCTCAGCGACGGCGTCGCGGGGCAAGCAGATCGTCGGCGCGCTATGTCGGGTGACGGCGTCAACGGGCTGGATGCGGCGACGGGTCACTGCGCCTGGCGCCGTTCGGCTTCGTACCGGGCGACGGTCTCGCGGTGGGTGAGCTCGGCCTCGACGGCGTGATGGACGGCCTGGTGGTAACGAGCTCGGGCGGCGGTCACCCGCCCGAGCGCCCACTCTTTGCCGGCGCGGTCCTCGGCCCGCACGGCCTCGACATAGGCGCGCACGGTGGCGGCGTACTCGAGGTGGGCGTCCTCCATCAGTGTGCGGGCCTGGGCCCATGCCGTCTCGGTCGCGGCGAGGGCCACGGTCAGCTCGGCATGGGTGGACGGTGGATCGGCAAGGCGGCCGATACCGTCCGTGCTCATGGCGTCTGAGCTGGAGCATTCGCGGTCCATCTAGACCTCACCCACTCATCCAGTTCGGCAAGGTAGAACCGACGCTGCGCCTTCGGACCATCGCCGAGGCGGTGCACCGGGAGCCCGAGATCCCGCTCATAAACCCGCAGCGTCTGCGGGGTGACGGACAGGTAGTCGGCTGCTTCGGCGGGGGTCATGAGCCGATCATGAACCTCGTTGTCAACTTTCATCTGTGTAGTTTCGCCCATTCGCCTCATACTAGGCGAGATGACAACAAGCATCAACGATGATCCATCTTCATCCGTCGACCTGGATGCCTACCGCCGGTACATGGTGCGACGCCGCTACAGCAAGGAAGTCGTCTGGGCGCGGTTCGCGAACGCGGTCCGCTGGGTCGAATGGTGCGATGACTGGCGGACCGCGACGTTCGACGATGTCGAATGCTGGATCGCCGAGCGGGACGTCTCGCCGGCGAGCTCGAGGAACCTGGTCGGCTACCTGCGGGCGTTCTACCGTTGGGCGATGCGACAGGGATCGTGCGACCGCGATCCGACCCAGATGGTCGACCCGTTCCACGTGCCGGGGCGCCTGCCACGACCGGCGACCGAGGAACACATCGCAGTCGTGCTGCGCGATGCCGAACCGCAGCTGGCGGCGATGGTGGCCTTGATGGCGGGCGGGGGTCTGCGCTGCTGCGAAGTGTCACGCCTCGATTGGTGCGACATCGATCTCGTCGGAGCGCGGGTGCGGATGACGGGCAAGGGGATGCGTCAACGCGTCGTCACGGTGTCGGATCGTGTGCGGGATCGTCTGGCGGCGCTGGACACGACCGCCGGCGCGGTGTTCGTCGGGCCATCGGGTCGCCGACTATCGCCGGCGCGGATCTCGCAGATCGTATGTCGTGCCTTCCGGGCGAAGGGAACGACCGTCGTCGCGCATCAGCTCCGTCACCGCTTCGCGACCCTGGCGTTACAGGTCGACGGCGCCGATCTGCTGATGGTCCGCGACGCGCTCGGGCACGCCAACGTCTCGACGACGCAGATCTACACCAAGGTCGTGCCGAGTCGGGTCGACGCGATGTCGCGAATCGTTTCGATCCCTTGACCAGGCGCATTAGCAGTCTCGGGCACATCGCGAATCGCGGTGACGTGCCTCGCCCCGGCCGTTGCACGTCGTGGCCTGCGCTGTGCGGTTGTGCCCGCATGACTGGCTACCCGGGAGGCAGG
>Ga0193696_1000386_pt1 | contig 15617 bp, 11 predicted proteins | sample L3m1metaG_FD_145074 | JGI IMG/M metagenome (GOLD analysis project Ga0193696, IMG submission 145074) | Soil microbial communities from a riparian zone of the East river system, Colorado, United States - L3m1 | ecosystem: Environmental > Terrestrial > Soil > Riparian zone | place: USA: East River... | reverse complement strand
GCCGCGCGAAAGGAGCTTGATGTCTTCGTCGGCATACTCGTACATGTACATCTGGCCGTCGTCCGTACGCATGACGAACCCGCGCTCATCGTTGCTCCGACCCTCGCGTGGATAGCCGGGAGCATACTCATTTCGACCGATCACGACCACAACGATTGCTGGATGACCACTGAACAGAACCCGGTCGCCTATATGGATTTCTTCACCAGTAAGGTAATGCACTTCGAATGGGTTTTTCGTCATGGCCACGTATCCGATGTTGGCAGTGGGACGGCCCACGACACCGGCGGCGGCGCAAACGCGAGGTGCAGGTTCTTCCATCGGCAGTCGCAGGTATGTGGAATCTGCTGCATTTGGAAGTAATGCACGTGATCGCCATCGATGCCGGGGTGTGGGTCGTGCGGCGGCACTTTGTGGTGGTTGTACCCGAACGTTCCTACCGGCGGATTGCACGGCGAACAGGTGTTCTCCTGACACTTCTTTGCGCACTCGGGATAAGGCACTGTTCAACAACACCTCAGCCGCCGGCTCGTCTGCGCCCGAGATGTAGTCCGCGTTTGAGTGTCGCCCGTCCGCTTTGTACTCGCTGCCTGCCTTGATGACTCCGTTGACCGGGGCGCTGCTCTTCGGTAAAAAAATACACAGCTTCGATATCAAGATCCTTTGTGAGCACGTGACGTTCTGGCGCCTTTGGACGCGAACGCCCAGACGACTCCACCGCCGAGCAAGACGCCAACAGTTAGTCCGATTCCACTTTTCCAGCTCATTCAGGCCTCTGTGTCACGGCTGACGAAGGAACGGCCGCCAAGGATGAGGCGATCTTACGCGCCGATCGATTCTACGTAGTCAAGTGTCTACATTCGAATGAGCTTCGCCCCAAGTCAGCGCACGTTCAAATGCAGGACGCAAATCATCATCGTCGTGCCATGTTTCAAAGAAGCTTCGAAGGACAGGACGTTCAAGCAGATGCTCGAGAACACAATGAATAATGCATTCGCGGACTTTGTGATCGCCGTTTCGGTACAACGCCGACAGTTGGTCGCGCAGTTCTGCAATGACAGCACGATTATCTTGGTGCGAAGCCCAGGCACTTAAAGCTCTTCCTGCTTCGTAAGGGCTAAAGGCAAGCCTTGATCTGACTTCATCACGATCTTCAACAGCACATCGAAAATTCCTCATCAGAAGCCTGAACGTCTCTGTCGTTGTCAATGGTGGCTCGATGTCGTGACGCCGTAGATCCCAGAGATGCATGAGACCACCCAATATGTTGATATCTGAAGACTGCATCCACGAGATCACGGCTTCTTTGCCGATAGGTTCGTCATCAGTCAGTGCGTCGAGGATCTCGACAATACGCATGACATCAGGGGAGCTGGTCATCGATGATTCCTCATCATGGGGCGACGGGCACAGGGACCGTCACTGTTCCGCCTCCTGGCACGGGGAACGTCCAAGCCGGTGGCGGTTGAAGGAACCTATCAAGATCATGGAGAAGTTGATTCACCTTCTTTAGCCATGAAGGAGCGTCTTTTAGTGATGGGTCCTCTTGCGGATCGAGGCCACCTATGCAGTTACACTTCTTCTTGATGTAAATATCTGCGCAATTCTGGAGTCCCTTTACCAATTCAACGATTTCAGTCGTGTGCGGATCGTTCGGGTGAGTCAGCGCCCACATTTTGTGGCTGGCAATCGTCAGTGCGAACTCGATCATTTTGCCCTCTAGCACGATGCAGGGGTCTTCCTTAATACATTTGATCTTGACGTCGTTGGAAGGGTGATAGGGTCCACCATGTGTGTGCGCCAGCCCTAAATAGTCCACGTAATACGTAGGGTTGCCTGAAGCATATGCATAGACGTTTGGGCCGCTAGCGAGGCCCAACGGATCCGCCTGCATATACCGCCCCCACGCCGCCCGGTACCACCGGAAAATGTTGTACCGCTCCTCCGCCCCCTCCCATTTGCGCTCGTACTCCTGCCCCGGAAAGCGGAGGGGTTGTTCGGCGGCGGTGGTGCCGGCGCGGAGGAGGAAGGTATCGCCGTACGGCTCGTATTCGGCGCGCCAGATGACGGACGAAGTGAGGTCGGTCTGGAGGATGGGGGTGCCGAGGTGGTCGGTGAAGGTGTAGCGGACTGTCTGGCCGTCGAGTTGGCCGACGGGGCGGCCGTTGTACCAGAGGAATTCGGATTTCATTGCGGGGGTGACGTTGGAGATGCGGCGCTTGCCCCAGATGTTGGGGTTGTCGTCGACCGACGTGGCGAGGAGATTCAGCTCGGGACTGTAGACGTAGTAGCGGTTCGCGAACGGAGTGCCGGTGCCGGTGGTTCCTTCCGAGCGGACGACGCGGACTCCGCGGCCGTCGTAGCCATAGCTGACCGTGTGCGGACGGTTGTCCTCCGAATCCTCGGCGATGGACGACATGAGATTACGCGGCGAATAGGTGCGCGTGGCGAAGTAACGGGTCTCGTTCCCCGCGGCGTCGTACGTCATCGTGTGATCGATGCTGTCCCACGTGATTGTGGTCAGCTTCGGCGTGGTGCCGAGATACGCGTAAGTCTCGTGGACCGAGCCGGGGACAGGAAGGCTTTCAGCGCGCATGGAGAACGGATGCGTGCGGACGAGTGGATCGTTGGGATCGACTTCTTTCATGCCGCCGAGGTCGCGGGCGAGGAGGTTGCCCATGGCGTCGTAGCGATAGCTGCCTGGACCCCACAGTGACGGGCCACTGTTCGCGGTGACGAGACGATTGAGGTCGTCGTAGGCGAAATCGCGATTCCAGGCGGCGTCGACCATGTCATGGATCGACGTGATGTTCCCGACCGCGTCTTCGTTGTACGAGTAGTCGGCGATCATGCCTGGATTTCCGGTGAGCGTGTTTCGCTGGATACGATAGCGCGAATCGTAAGTCCGCGTATGACTGAGGCCGTTGCCGTACGTGACTTCGCTCTCCGGGCCGAACGGCAGGTACTTCGTGCCGGAGATGAAGAGGCCGCCCCAGACATTGAGCGTCAGCGGGCGATTCGCATAGTCGAATGCGTACGTGATGCTGGTGCCGCTCGGATAGGTGATGCCGGTGCGATTGCCGTTTGCGTCGTATTTGAAAGAGGTCGACAAGAGCACCGAACCGCTGGTGCGAGTCTCGGAGAGCAGCAGCCCACGCCGGTCATAGGTGTAGGCCGTCGATCCGGCCGGGTCGGTCATCGAGGTCATGCGCCCCAGACCAAACGGTCCGCTGTCGTACGTCCAGTTGATGGTGTCGGTCTGACCACTGCGAGTCGACGCTGCACTCGTGACGCGATCGAGCGCGTCATACGATCTCGTCGTCGTCGCGCCGTTCGCATCTGCGGTGGTCAGCAACGTGCCCGACTTGCCGTACGCATACGTCGTCGTTCCCGTGACTGGACTCGTTTGCGCGGTCATCTCCCCGAGATCGTCGTAGGCGTAGGTCGTGACGTTGCCGTTCGGGTCGGTCACGCTCGAAAGATTGCCGGCGAGGTCATAGGCGTACGACGTCGTGATGGTGCTGGCGCCGAGGGTCTGCTGGACGGATGTGAGACGGCGCGCGGGATCGTAGACGTAATGCGTATTGGCGGCGGAATGGTTCTCGTCGCGCACCGACGCGACGCTGCCGGCGTCGTCGTAGGTGTAGCCGACGCTCGTCGTATCGGCGTGCGTCTGCGCGGTCAGCTGGGCCAGAGAGTCATACGTGAACGACTCTCGATGCTTTTCGACCCAGGAGCCGTTTTCCAGGCCGAGATAGCGTTCGGAGCTCTTGCGGCCGGTGGCGGTGTCGTATGTGTATTCGAGACGTTCCTTCAGCAAGGTCGCGGACGCGCCGCGCGACATCGCGATCTGCCGGCCGCGCACGTCGTACTCGAAGGTTCTCGCATTGCCGTTCGCGTCGGTTTGCGAGGCGAGCGGACCGGTCGGCGGCGCGTAAGTGAGCGTCGTGGTGAGATCGGATGTGCACAGTGGATCGGCGACTGTGTCGCAGCCGGAGACGCCCTTGAGTGTCGTGGTCAGAACGCGTCCCAATGCGTCGTATGTCAACTCCGTCGCCACGCCGTTCGCATCGACGACGCGCGCGGCGTTGCCGAAGACGTCGTAGTTCTCGAACGTCGTGATGTGTCCCGCCGCGTTCTGTGTCGCGGCCAGCCTGCCGCGATAGGTGGCGGGCACGCTGCTGTCGATCGGGTAATAGACGAACGTCATGACATCGGTAGTGATATCCGTGCGCGGTCCGTCGACTTTCTTTCGCTTTCCGGCCGGCTGGGGGAGGGTGAGCCAGGACGGGACGAAATTGCGCGCCGGATTGAAGGCCGCTGTCGCGGCGCCGTCGTACAGCGTGACCGTCGTCGTGCGCGATTCGCTCGCCGTGCTGCTCGTCCAGCCGGTCGACGTCCGCGCGAGCGACGTGCCGGTCGTGAAGTCATACGTCACGCTGTCGACGCGCGTGTCGCCCGGTTTGGCCACGCTCGGCGTCGTCACCGACGTCGGCCGGTCGGGCCACTGTGCGTTGCCATAGGCGTAATTGACGAACGTCGAGGCGGAGGTCGACTGCAGTGACGCGATCAACAAACCCGCCGGCGTCATCCGGCAATGACTCGGATCCCGGTCCGGATCGCACGTCGCGGGACGATCGTTGCGGCGCTCCTGAATCAGGCGGCCGGTGCTGTCGTACGCGAACGAGCTGATGTAGCCGCGCGCATCCTGGTTTCTAGTCACCAACCCGCTTGCCGCATCAACCGCATACGTCGCATCGCGGCTGCCGCAACTGCCGCAACCACCGACTGTTGCAATCGTCTGCTGACGTCCGTGAATGAAGCGCTGCTCGAACGTCGTCTGGTCACCGGTCGCATACGTCACGCGTGTGATCGTGCTGTCGGAGAGCGAGCCGGGGAGGTCGTATTCGATGTTCGTGATGTCGGTCGTGCCGCTACCGATCGAGTCGATCGCCCGTCCGAGCGCGTCGTATGTGTGACTCTCGATCAGATTGCCCGCCGCATCGCGCACCGCGGACAATCTGCCGCCGCTGTATTCGTATGTGCGCCACGGAGCGGAAGGGCCGCTCAGCGTCACCGATTGCAGGAGCGAGCCCGCGTAGTTGTACTGCCAGACGAGATCGGGACGTCCGTCGACAGAGATCGCCGTGATGTGATTGCCCGTGACCGTGACCGTGCACGACCACGTTCCGTCGGCGGCGTAAATGCGCTGCGGCAAGCCCGACGCGTTGTAATCGATGAGCACTCTCGTCGCCGACGAACGGTCATCGAAGCCGGCGAGCCGCCCATCCGCGCGGAAGATGCGGACGAGTGTCGACCCGCCTTCGCGATACTGCCACGTGCCGTCGCCCGGCTGGCTCAACGTCGCCGCGGGCGACACGGTCGGCCAGCTCTGCGTCCAGACGCCGTTCTTCTTTACGAACGCCGCCTTCCTCTCCCCCTCGGTCTGGATCGTCACCGTGTCCAACGGTCCGGTCATCAGGTGAGCCAGCCCCGCATTGAACGCCGAGCGCCATCCGGTGCCGAACACCCCGTCATTCGTGTAGAGCGTGTCGTAGTTGCGAGTGAAGACGCCGAGGCCTTCGGCCGGCAGCGGATCGCGCTCCGAATACGTCATCGAGCCGTCCCAGAGGCGCACCGGACGGGGCGCCGTGCTGGGGCCTTCGTTCGGACGACAATCACAATCGATGAACGTGTCGACGGAGTCGACTTCACCGCAGGAGTTCGAGGCCCGTGCGCGGAGAATGCCCGAGACGCCGAAGTCCGAGACGTCGACCTGCAGCGTATCGGAGGGATTGTTGACCGGGGTGATGTTCCGCAATTCCGTGCGTGTGAGCCCAGGAAAGACCGGCAGATACTCCACTATGAGCGAACGTCCGTTCGGCTCATCGTCCGGAAACTGGTAGCTGACCAGGGCCGTTTTCGTCGTGCCGCTCTTCTGCAGCGCCACCTCGACGTGAGGCTTGCGCACGATCTCCAGAGTGGCGGTGTCGGTACTGGTGGTCCGATTACAGACGCTGGCGTTGGCCGTGAACGTATGGGTTCCGCTCTGCCAGCAGGTCGTGTCGAATGACTTCGACCAGGTGCCGGACTGCTGGTCGGTCGTATAGATCCAGATCAATCCATCTGTCGTGCCGTCGGGGTGGGTATGCGCGAGATTGAGTGCGTGGTTTGCGTGATTGGCCTGTCGCGGCGAAAAGCCGAACGTCATGTCGACACGCGCCGTATTCGGCCCCGGGACGACAACATTCGCCGCAATCGACGGCGTCTCATCCGGGACGGTGTAGGTCGTCTCAGCGCTGCGCCCGAATCGATTGCACGCCGTCGCAGTGGCGACGAAGCGATGATTGCCGGGAAGCCAGCAGCTGATGTCCGTAAAGTCCCTGATCCACTCGCCGGTGATCGGATCGCCTGCATTCGTGTAAACGAATCCGTCGCCCGTGCCATCAGGCAGGTAGTGCTCGAGTTTCAGAGCACGAGACCCGCTCGTGTTCGTGAATGCGTACGGCATGTGGACGCGGAGACTGGCCGGCGTCGGCTGTTCGGCCGAAACGGAGATGGTCGGATAGATGTCGGATGCCGTGAATGACGACGTTGCGTAGCTCGGCGTGCCGGTGTAGCAGTAATAGGTAAGCATCGTGTACATGCACCCGAATCCCGCCGTAACGGTGTGTGGGCCGGGTGTCAGGCACATCAGGTCTTGCGACGAATAGAAGAATGTGAGCGTACAGCCCGAAAGCGTCGGACAGTGGTCACTGCGGTTGAAGTTGTAGCCTTCGACCGAGATGCTGACGCCCGGCGCGATGCATTCGGAGTTTCCGGGTGTCGCGGTCACGAGCAGCGTGTTCGCGACCGGATCGTACGACGTCGTCATTGAACCGGTGCACGTGACCGCGTATGAGGTTCCGGTCGACAACACGAGGACAACGGCAAGCAGCAGCCAGCGAAGCTTCATCAATCGGGGAAGAGAGTGACCTGAAACGGATTTTCCCCGCTCACTCCGGCAATTTCATATCCGGCTCCCGCTCCCTTGTGACCATCACCACCGAGTTCTGATTGAGCTTCAATGCGCGCTCGAGCTCCTCGGGACGGATGGGAACTCCACACAATGCCCCGAGCTCCAACGTCACACACAGCGCCAGCGCCTTGACCGACTTCTTGTTGAACGAAAACACGTCTCCTCCGAATCGATACGAACGATGGGAGCGAAGGCGAGCGGCTACGCTCTCGGAGGACGGGGAAGGTGATTCGATGACGCGAGCGCGCTGAGCGCGGGGCGGATTCGATGCGCGCGCACCGGAGCGGCAAAGCGCGTGGTGTTCCACGTGAGCGTCGCCACCACCACGAGCGGCATGGCGATCGCGAACACGAGCGTCAGAAGCAGAAGCGCGAACATCTCCATCAGTATAGCTACAATCGGATCGTGGCCCGCCGCGCGCTCGTCCTCTTACTCTTCGTCGGTTCAATGTGGTGCGTGCGTCTCGCCGACACGTTCCGCGACGACGGCACGTCCATCGCCGGCCTCGGCGTGATCCCGCGCAGCACCTCGCATCCGGCCGGATTCCTCACGGCGCCGTTCATCCACGCGAACTGGCCGCACCTCTTCGCCAACACCGTTCCGCTGCTCATCCTCGGCGCGATCGTGCTGATCGGCGGGATCGGCGAGTTCGTCTTCGTGACGATCATTTGCGCTGTCGTCGGCGGCGCGGGAACCTGGCTCTTCGGCGAGTCAGCCAATCACATCGGCGCGAGCGGCATCATCTTCGGCTACGTCGGCTACCTGCTCTTCCGGCCGATGTTCGATCGCCGGCTCTGGTCGATGCTCGTCACCATCGTCGTGGGCTCGCTCTACGGCGCGATGCTCTTCTCTTCCGCGATGCCGAAGAGCGGCATCTCCTGGAGCGCGCACTTCTTCGGCTTCCTCGGCGGGATCATGGCGGCCAGCCTCCTGCGCCGCCGTGCGTCTACTGCAACGCCGTCAACACCGTCGTGGTCGTGACGTTCCCCGCCGCGTCGAGCGTGTCCTGCTTCACCACGATGCTGCGGTCCATCGACGTCCAGGTGATCGCGGGCTGCAGCGACGTGCCGGAGACCGTGTAGCTCTTGTACTTCACGGTGTGAAAGTTTCCCGCCGGCACGCTCACCACTTCATCGACCGCGAGCACCTGACCCTCGGACGCGATGGTCGTGACGATGCTGCTCTGCTGACCGGCGAGCGACTTCGAGACGATCGTCTCCGTCGACGCCGGCACGGTCCATGTCGCGTTCGCGCACCAGCCCCCGGCCGGTCCGGCGATCAGCGCGGGGACGAAATCGATGTCCACTTCGACGACCGTGTTGCCGAGGAACGGGACGGGGGTGATCGACTTCGTGTAGAGGTGCTTGATGCCGCGCAGCGGACCGGAGACCACGCCGTCGAGCGTCGTCTCGACGTCCGTCGTCGCCTGCGGCGTCACGACGTGCTGCGTCGTTTTCGTCTGCGTCGGCGTGTCGGAGATCCACGTGATCGTGAAGTTCACGTTGCCGCTCGGCGTGGTCGTCAGATACGTCCCCTTCGTGCCGGGGGTGACGAGGCCGAACGTGTGGCAGTCGCTGCCGCCGGGTGTCGGTGCAGCCGGATTGGATGGGGCGGCGCGCCTCCGCGCGGCTCCGCTCGAGACAGGGGCGATGAGTACGGCAAGCAGACAGCCGATGACGATGCGTAGCATGGGTGGACCTCTCCTTCTAAGAGAGATCGCGCAAAGCGGAGGGAAAGTCCCTCAGATTTTTTCCGCCCCCAGCGGCCACCCGCCCCGCAGGAACTCGCGAATCGCGCCGAACACGGTCAGCGGATCGTCGACCCACATCGCGTGCGCGCCGCCCTCGATGGTCACGAGCCGCGCGTTCGGGAGCGACTTCGCCCACTCCCGTCCCGAGCCGTACGGCGCGTTGCGGTCCTTCGTGCCGTGGATGGTCAGCACCGGCATGGTGATCTTCGCCAGGTCGGCGGGGCCGAATTCGACCTTCATGATCGACTGGAACGACGCGCGGAAATGGCGGTCGAGGCTCGCCGGCCATTCGTTCTCCAGCTCGCACGTCGACTTGATGCGCGAGGCGTGCGCCTGATTGCCGACGAGGAGCGACTGCAGCGCCTTCTCCTGCGCCAGGCAGAGCTCGTGCTGCGGCGTGGTGGTGTCCTTCTTCGCGTTCAGCTCGTGCCAGCGTTGCACCGGCTCGTCGTTTTCGTTCGTCAGGTTCTGCGGATACTTCGTGCCGTATTTCATCGGCACCGGTCCGAGTTGAATCACACGCGTCACATGCTCGGGATGCTCCGCCGTGTACATCGCGACCATCAGCCCGAGGTACGAGAAGCCGACCGGGACGAACTTGTCGACGTTGAAATGCTGGCGGACGGTCTCCAGGTCCTTCACGTCCTGCTGGATGGTCAACGTGTTGACGTCTTCCACGCGCGAGGAGCGGCCGCGGTCGCGCAGGTCGTAGGTGATGATCGTGGCCGCGTCGGCCAGTTGCTTGAAGTCGTCGTAGAGGATGAAGCCGAGCGGCACGATCAGCGTCCGACCGCCGTCGCCGATTTTTTTGTAGTGCAGCTTCGCGCCGTCGGGAGTGGTGATGTCTCCCTCGGTGATCGGCGGGACGTTCTCCGGGAGGCACGCCGCCGGGCCGCCCGGGCCGTCGAAGAGCACTTTCCACGTGCCGTCCGCCTGCTTGATCCAGGTCGAGTTGAAGTAGCCGACGTGTACGCCGTTCGGATCGAGCACCGGTCCGGCGCTCAGGCCGATCGTGCCGGCGGCATTGACGGCGACGCGGTCGGGCGCCCAGCTGAACGGCGCCTGCGGTCCGGTGAAGAAGCGCGACCAGCGCTCGACCACCGCCTTCTTTCCGCTCAGCGTGCCGCCCGGCCCGAGGAAGCTGGCGTCGTCGAGGACGTGCGCGAAGAACTTCGCCTGATCGCGGTCGGCGAATGCTTTGGCGAACGACAGCTCCGCGTTGCGGACGTCGTCGCGGGCGTCGGCGAAGGCGGAGAAGGCGAGGAGAAACGCGGTGAGGATCAATGTGAATCGGCGCATGTCGGCTCCCTTGCAGTGAAACATCGCGCGCATGGTGCCATTGGTCGCGATGTCACGAGCGGTCGAAACGCGGAACGAGCGGTCAACAATGAGTAACGTAGGGCGGGTTCTCCAACCCGCGCCGTCGGATCGCGGTCCGGCGTTCCGTCTATCATGCCCTCGTGACCCGCGCGCGCATCGCGTTGTTCGTCTTCGTGGCCGGCACCGTCACCGGCATCTACTTCGCGCTGCAGGCGCACTGGAATCCGAACCTGATGCCGCCGCCGACGTGGCGTCACGCGTTCGGCGTCAACCTCACCTACTACTACCTCTGGGCGCTGATGACGCCGATCGTGGTGTGGATGGCGCGCCGCTTCCGCTTCGAGAGCGGGCGGTGGGCGATTGCGGTGCTCGCGCACTTCATCGCCAGCGCGATCCTCACGGTCATCCAGATTTTCACCGGCGAGGCGATCGTCACGCTCCTCGGCTTGCGCCCTTCGCTCAATTTCTTCACCAAGGTCAGCTACTCGTTCGTGGCCAACGCGCAATCGAGCCTGCCGACGTACTGGCTGATCCTCTTCGCCTATCTGGCGTTCGATTACTACGTGAAGTACCGCGACCGCGAGCTCCGCGGCGCGCAGCTTTCGGCGGAGCTGTCCCGCGCGCACCTGCAGGCGCTGAAGATGCAGCTCAAGCCGCACTTCCTCTTCAACACGCTCAACTCGATCTCGTCGCTGATGTACAGCGACGTCGAGGCCGCCGACGCGATGCTGGCGCGCCTCAGCGAGTTCCTCCGCCTCACGCTCGACCGCGATCTCGATCAGGAAGTGACGCTCTCGGAGGAGCTGGAGTTCGTGCGGCGCTATCTGGAGATCGAGAAGATCCGCTTCGAGGATCGATTGACGGTGAGCGTCGACGTCGAGCAGGACGTGAGCGAGGCGCGCGTGCCGTCGCTCGCGTTGCAACCGCTGATCGAGAACGCGATCCATCACGGCATCGCCTCGCGGCCGAAAGGCGGAACCATTGCGATCACGGCACGCCGCGACAACGGCACGCTGCACATCTCCGTCGCCGATGACGGCGTGGCCTCATGCGGCGAGCATCCGGTCGAGCGGATCGGTCTGGCGAACACGCGGAAGCGCCTCGAGCAGTTGTATGGCGCGGAGCAACGCTTCACCGCCGGCGCGTCGCCGGACGGAGGATTCGTGGTGGAGATGGCGATTCCGTTTCATACAGCACACACCTCATGAAACGCATCCGCACTCTCATCGTCGACGACGAGCGCCTGGCGCGGCAGAAGGTGCGGACGCTGCTCGAGGACGACGCGGAGATCGAAGTGGTCGGCGAGTGCGCGAACGGCACGGAGGCGATCGCCGCGGTACGCAAGCAGAAGCCCGACCTGCTGATGCTCGACATCGAGATGCCGGGCCACAACGGCTTCGAGGTTCTGCAGCGCCTGCGCAGCGAGCGGCTGCCGATGGTGGTCTTCATCACCGCGCACGACGAGTACGCCGTGCGCGCGTTCGAGGTCGAGGCGGTCGATTACGTGATGAAGCCGTTCGACCGCAAACGCTTTCACGACGCGCTGCGCCGGGCGAAGCGGCAGATGAGCGATGACAGCTCGGAATCGGAAGCGCGTCTCATCCGCCTCCTCGAACGCGTGGTGAAGCCGAAGCAATCGCTCGATCACTTCGTGGTCAAGGCGCGCGACCGGACGTTCCTCGTCGCGGTCAACGACGTCGACTGGATCGAGGCGGAAGGGAAGTACGTCCGCCTGCACGCCGCCGGCGCCGGTCATCTCATTCGCGAGTCGATCAGCGACGTCGAGGAACGGCTCGACGCGCGCAAATTCCTCCGCATCCACCGCGCCACGATCGTGAACGTGAAGCGCATCCAGGAGATGCACAAAGGCTTCGGCGGTTCGGTGTTCGTGCTGCTGCGCGACGGGACGAAGCTGACCATGAGCCGCCGCTACCGCGGACGCATCCGCGAGCTCACCGGCATGGACGTCTGACGCCGCTCGCGCACGTCAAACGACCGCTCGTTCCTTTCCCGCAACCCGCGCGCGTCCGCGGCGCGAACATCGCCGCATGAACATGCTGCTACTCGCCGTCGCACTCGTCTCGACGTGGGGAAATCTCGACAAGGGTCCGTACGCGGTCGGCTACAAGGTGCTCGACCGCTACGACTACACGCGTCCGTACTGGATGGCGCGCGATCTCGACGGGAAGCCGCGCACGATCGAGCGAGCGCGTCCGATGCGCATCAGCGTCTGGTATCCCGCTGCCGCCAGCAACACGCCGTTCATGACCCTCGGCGATTACATCGATCAGATGGGCGCCGAGGATCAGATGCTGACGTCGCTCGGCGACCAGCAGAAGCGCGCGGGACGCGCGGCGTTGTACGCATTTCCGGTGATGCGCGCTGCGACGCCGGAGCAGCGCGCGAAGATCGACGCGCTGACGACGCTCGCACAACGCAACGCGCCCGCCGCCTCGGGCAGGTTCCCGCTGATCCTTTACAGCCTCGGCTCCGCGGCGCCCGCGGCGATCACGCCCGAATACCTCGCCAGTCACGGCTACGTCGTCATGCAGATGCCGCGGCTCGGTGAGTTCGCCGGCCTGCCGCAGGACGGTCCGACCGACACGCTGACGAAGGTGCTGGACACCGATTTCGTGCTGCAGACGGCGCACGAGATTCCATCCGCCGATCGCAACGTCATCGGCGCGATCGGTTTCAGCGCGGGCGGGCGGTGGGCGCTCAGCGAGGCGATGCGCAACCGCGACGTGCGCGCGGTCGTGTCGCTCGATTCTGTGATGCTCTTCCACGACGCGGCCGGCGACAACTGGCGCCGCCTGCCGTTCTACGACGTGAACGCCGTGCAGGTCCCCGTGCTGCACATGGTCCGCCGCGAATTTGAGCGGCAGCAGGACGCGGCGATCTGGGAGTCGATGCGCTTCGCCGATCGGACGCAGGTCGTGTTCGACGATCCGAAGCTCGATCATTTCGATTTCCAGTCGCTCGGCTACGCGATGAAGCTCGCCGGCATGCGCGCCGACGCCGCGGTATCGATCGACGAGACATTCCATCGATTCAATCGCCTGACCCTCGCGTTCCTCGATCAGCATCTCAAGGGAGCGCAGCCGGTCGCGATCGCCGGCGATCGACTGACCGTCGCACACCTCGCCGCCGCCCAGCCGCCCGCGCATCTCGCCGACGTCATGAACGCGATCGCCGAGGGGAAGACCGAGCAGGCATTGAAGCTCGCGGGGAAGGGAATCGACGTGCCGGAGCAGACGATCAACCTCGCCGGCTACAACCTCCTCGGCGCGGGCAGACTCGACGAAGCGATCCGCATTTTTCAGATGAACGTCGACGCGCATCCGGCTTCCGCGAACGCATACGACAGCCTCGCGGACGGCTACGTCGCCACGGGAAATCGGGAGAAGGCCGCCGAGCTCGCGCGCAAGGCGCAGGCACTGCTGGAGACGGACACGACGATCCCCGCCGCGCGGAAGCAGGCGATCAGGGAGAGTATTGAGGGGAAGCTGAATGCCGCCCCGCCCACCCTCAACAGATAGCGGATAGCGGATAGCAACGCGGTTGGCTTTTTTGCTATCTGCTATCCGCTATCTGCATTGGGCGGGCGGCGGGGCTACAGCAATTCTTTGAGCCTCGCGTACCCGCTCCTGCTCACCGGCACGCGTGTGCCGTCGCGGAGGATCGCCACGCGACTGTCTTTCGCGTAGAGCTCGATCTTCTCGATCCGCTCGATGTTGAGCAGGACCGACCGATGGACGCGGACGAAGCGGTCGGGGTCGAGCTCGCGCGCGAGGTCGCCGATCGGCTGCTGCTTGCGCAGCTTCGTCCCGCCGGTGTGGATCACGATCGCGTCGTCGTCGGCCTCGACGTAATCGACGCGCGCGAGCGGGATGACATGGATCGTCCCGTCTTCGTGCCGCACGACGATGCGCTGCAACGGTTTCGCGCGCAGCGACGCGGCGAGTCCGGCCACCGGCGTGTGCTCGCGGCCCGCCTGCTGCTTCACGCGCTCGAGCACCTGGCGGAAGCGCTCCTGCGAGAACGGCTTGAGCAGGTAGTCGAGGGCGTGCACTTCGAAGGCGCGCAGCGCGTACTCGTCGTGCGCGGTGACGAAGACGACCAGTGGCGAGCGGTCGAGCAGCTCGAGCACTTCGAAGCCGTCGAGCTTCGGCATTTGGATGTCGAGCAGCAGCAGATCGGGATCGTGCTCCGCGACCGCCTTCACCGCCTCGAATCCATTCGCGCACTCCGCGACGATCTCGAGGTCTTCGTCCGCGGTCAGGAACTCGCGGAGGATCTCGCGCGCGAGGGGCTCGTCGTCGACGATGACGGTTCTGATCATCGCGGCAACTCGATGCTCACGCGGAACCGCCCTTCCGCCTCGTTCGCATTCAGCACGGCGCGTCCATCCGAAACCGTGTGCAATCGTCCGCGCGCGTTCTGCAGGCCGATCCCTTCGCCGCGGTTGTCGGTGCGGTCGGGATCGGCGGGGTTGTCGATGAGGATGCGCAGCATGCCGTCGCGCAGCGTCGCCTCGATGTCGATCGTTCCTCCTTCGAGCACCGAGGCCAGGCCGTGTCGCACCGCATTTTCCACCAACGGCTGGAGCAGGAGCGGCGGCACGAGGCACTGCGCGGCCCCTTCATCGATGTTGATCGTCGTGCGAAGGCGGTCGCCGAAGCGCACCTTCTCGATCGCCAGGTATCGATTCACGAGATCGATCTCCTCCGCCAGTGTGATTCTCTCCAGCGCGCCGAGACGGAGGATCAGTCGAAAAAAATCCGCGAGGTGCTGCGCCATTTCGCGCGCGTCATTCGGGCGCGATCCGCACAACGACGCGACGGCGTTGAGGCTGTTGAAAAGGAAGTGCGGATCGACCTGCGCCTTGAACGCGCGCAGCTCGGCCTCGCGCGCCAGCACGCGAAAGCGGAGCGCCGACTCCTCGGCCTCGCGCGCCGCGTCGATCTCCAGCACGAGGTACTGCACCGCGACCGTCGCGAGATAGAGCAGCATGCCGAGGCCGAAGAGGAGCGTGAAATCGGCGGCGATCGGACGATTGAGCACGCCGATCCACCACTTCCAGGTCAGCACCCAGAGGCCGCTCGCCGCCGCGGCCGAGCCGGCGACCGCGGCGAAGATCGACGCGCGGCTCGACGAATGGATCGGCATCGCGCGGCAGAGGTAATGCGACGCGAGGCCGATGAATCCGAGCAGCAGCGACGGCGGAATGGCGGCGGTGATCGCCACCGTCGCCGACACTCCGCGTGTGGTCAGCAGGAACGCCGAGGTCGCGAGCGCGGCGCCGCTGACCGCGCCGACCGCGTAGAGAACCAGTTCACCGCGTCTCATACCGCCATCTCCTTCGGATTGCTGTGAGGGTTATGCTCAACGGCATGACGCTCAAGCGGATGGACAACGTCGGCGTTGTTGTGGACGACCTCGCAGCTGCGGTCGCTTTCTTCAAGGAGCTCGGTCTGGAGCTGGAGGGCGAGGCGCAAGTCGAGGGACGCTCGGTGGACCGCCTCATCG
>Ga0193696_1000384_pt1 | contig 15665 bp, 10 predicted proteins | sample L3m1metaG_FD_145074 | JGI IMG/M metagenome (GOLD analysis project Ga0193696, IMG submission 145074) | Soil microbial communities from a riparian zone of the East river system, Colorado, United States - L3m1 | ecosystem: Environmental > Terrestrial > Soil > Riparian zone | place: USA: East River... | reverse complement strand
CGAGCACCCAGCACATCGGGCAGCCACGCATCGCGACAACAGCGAGCACGATCGCGGTCACCGCGAACGCAGGGTTCGAGGACTGATGGAGTGCCGCCCACGCCATGAGCGTGGCCGCGACGACACAGCGCGTCAGGTGAGCGGCAATGCTTCTGCTAGCGAACATGAACGTCCCCTACTTCGCGAGCTTCAGCGTCAGCGGAAACGCCGTGCCCTGCTGGGTCCACGTTCCAGCGAGCTCCATTCCCGCGGGGTTCAGGACCCCGACGTAGGAGGCACCGATGGACGGGACCTCAATCGTCAGACTGGAGCCCTTCTGGGCCATGCCGATTGGGATTTCGACGCCGCTGCCGTCGGGGCTGACGACCGTACCAGCAGCGGTGCCGTCCGGCTGATTCGTCATCTTCACGACGAGCCGCATTTGCGCGCCGTTGACGTCGAGCGTTCCGTTCCAGGTGCCTTCGAGCTCCTTCGCAATCGGAGCGCTCTTTGGCGCTGGAACAATTCTCGCGTCGCCCGTCCGCGACAGATTCATCGGAATGGTGAAGCCGCCCTGCATGACGGTGCCGGCGATCGACGTGCCGTCCGCCGAGAGCGCGCCGTCGAAGGTCGCTGGCTCCGCCCCGCCTTTGACAACGAAGCGGACCGCCGACGCCTCGACGGTCACAGATGAGAGCGGCAGGCCCTTCACGCCTTGTGCGGGCTGACCGAACGTGCCGGCGAAGACTCCGCGGCTGTCTCTGGCGAGGTCGATTTCGACCTTCAGTTCCATCTGAGGCACCTTCAGGGTGCCTTCCCAGTGGCCGGACGGGTCGGCGGCCCCCTGGGCCTGCGCGAGCGAGCCGGGCGTCAGGAGCAGGACGCCGAGGAGCAGGGTTCGACGGAATGAACGCATGTGAGGTCTCCTTTCGAGTAAGTGTACTAGTGACATAGCACACTACTACTGTCAAGGAAGCCGCGTCCGTTTGTCAAGAAAAAAAAGCTGCCGGTCCTGTGCTCTGAGGATCAACTACCGGTCCTGAGCCCTAAGGATCAGGACGTGCGCCGCGGTGTTGGGCGATTGCAGGACGTCGACGCCGTTGGTCATCAGGGAGGCGCCGGTGGCGGTCCCGAGCACGCCGGTGTCCACCGATCGCACCAGGTACAGCGTCGATTCGTCGAGGCCCGTCGGCTTGATGTTGATCGTGTGCACGCTCTGGTCGGTCTGGAACGCGCTGAGGAGCAACTGGTGATTGCCCGGCCCGGCCTCCTGCAGGACGTCCCACGCCGGTCCATCCGCCGCCTGGGCCTGCTCCGTCAGCAGCGACCCGGATGCGGAGGAAAGTGTCTCGCGCATCGTCTTGTAGATCGCAATTTCGTGCGCGATGCTCGCGGACTCGCCCTCGCGGAAATCCGCGGTCCGGAAGCAGAGGCCGAGCGCCCCGACCATCCGGCTCCTGAAGTACAGCGACAGATCGGGCGCGTCGTGCAGCGGCTCGCCGTCATGGTCGGTCACGAACGAAAGCAGGTACGCGGGTGGGAACACCGCGCTCAGTCCTTCGATGTTGTGACGGACATGGGCGGACGGCGCCGTGCGGTCGTCCATCCAGGCGACGTCGGTGTAGCGCAGCATGCCGACGTCGAGACGGTTCCCTCCGCCCGAGACGTTTTCGATCTGCAGATCCGGGTAGCGATTCCGCAGCGCGTCCAGCATGCTGTAGAGGCCGCGGACGTGCGCGAAGTTGCCGTCTGCCGACCCGTGGCCGTGTCCCTCACGGTCGCAATTGACCCAGAGGTTGTTGTCCCACTTGATGTAGTCCGGCTGTACGTCGTCGACGAGCGCCGTCAGCTGCTCCAGGAGCCACTGGCGGGCGGCCGCGGCGGCCAGGCAGATCTGCGCCGTGGATTCGGCGCCGTGTTCGCCGCCGTGCGTCGCCAGCCACCGCTCGTCGAGGCCTGCCTGGCCGACGACTGACAGGTTGACGCGCTCGGGCTCGACCCAGAGGCCGAACTGCATGCCGAGCTGGTGCGCCGCGTCGCGAAGCGGCTTCAACCCGTTCGGGAAGCGGACCGGATCCGCGGTCCACGAGCCGAGACCCGAGTCGAAATCCATCGGTCCCGCGGCGCCGGCGCCGCCGTACCAGCCGGCGTCGACGACGAACAGCTCGACGCCGAGCGCGGCGGCGCGCTCCATCTCCGCGAGCAGCGACGACTCGTCGATCTCGGTGCCGAACGCAAACCAGGTGTTGTAGGTGACGAGCGACGCCAGCGGCCGGCCGGCGCGAATGCCTTCGAGCACGTACGAGCGCAAGGCTGCCGTTGCCTCCGCGAGGCCGCCGGGCACGACGCCGAAGACGGCGTGTGGACCGTCGATCGCCTCGGTGATCGTCGTCTTCATCGTCGCGAGGCCGAACGAGAAGGCGAGGCCTGTCGAATTCCTGTCGATGACGAGCGACCACGCGCCGGACCACATGAGCGCCGCGTAGAACTCGTCCTGGCCGCCGTCGATGGCGAACCACGGCACGTTTTGCTCCGAGGCGCGGCCGTGCGCGCCGATCGCGAAATGCTGACCATTCGTCAGCTGCTGCTCCTGGAGCGTGAAGGGATTGTCGCCAGCGACATCAGCCGAGTCGCCGAGCAGGCCGGACAGATAGCGGACCGTTCCCGCGCCGACCGTGAGTTGCACCGCGTTGAGATCCGAAAGCACGACGTCGCCGCTGGTGGGGACGTAGGTGTTCCAGACCTCGAAGGTCGGCGAGCCCGATACGATCGCATAGTGGCGTGTCACGCGCAGCCGCGCGCTGGCGAGCGTGAACGAAGCGCTCAGTTGTAGTGTGGCCCCCAAGGTCTCGACGTTCACGTTCTCGAAGGCGAACCCGGCGGATCGCCGGCCGAATGGCACCGCGCTGCCGTTGGTCTGGATCAGCGAATCCGACACGCCGGTCTGCGCGATGCTTTTTCCGGACGGCGACAGCAATCGAAGCACGGCGAAGTCGCGCGACGAGTCCGCGGCGAGCGTCAGCGCCGCGCCGCCCGCCGCGAGAATCCACGTGCCATCGGTTTCATGGGAGATCGTCGCGTCGCCGGAGGCGGCAAGCGTGGCTGCCGCCGAGGGTCGGGCGGCGGCGATGACAGCGAGTGCAATTGCGGTCAGAAGCCGCCCGAATCGTCGTGGTCGCATGCAGCTGGCGGCACCCGTCACTGCATGGCTTGGACCAGTTCTGTATGCAAAGGTTTAATGTCGTCATCGATGACAACATGTAATGCCATGTATCGTTTACGAGGCCAAAGATGACCGATCGCACGGCATTCGCGACATTCCGTTCCGGTAGGGCATTTACATAAACGTCACTCGCCGCGTCTGGTAGCATCACGCCATCATGCGTCTGTCGTTCCTCGTGTCACTTTTGGCGGCCACTGTCCTGGCAATTGTCACCGCTGCACAACAGCCGCGGCGCTTCGACGTTCTGCTCATCAACGGCCGCATCGTCGACGGCAGCGGCGCGCCATGGTTTCGCGGCGATGTCGGCATCCTCGGCGATCGCATTGCGGCGATTGGCGCGCTGAAGGACGCGTCGGCTGGCACGACCATCGATGCAGCCGACTTCGTCGTCGCGCCGGGATTCATCGACCTCCTCGGTCAATCCGAATTCAACGTCCTCGTCGACGGACGTGCGGCGAGCAAGCTGCTCCAGGGCGTGACCACCGAGATCACCGGCGAGGGCTCGTCGATTGCGCCGGTGAACGACCGGCTGATTGGCGAGGCGACTCCGAGCGCGACACATTTCGGCATCGTGATCGATTGGCGCACACTCGGCGACTATCTCCGGCGGCTCGAGCTGCGGTCGCATCCCGCGATTAACGTCGGCACGTTCGTGGGCGCCGGCAGCATTCGCAACTACGTCGTCGGAAAAGACGATCGTCCGGCGACACCGGCGGAACTCGAGCGCATGAAGCAGCTGGTCGCCGAGGCCATGCAGGACGGCGCGCTCGGCCTGAGCACGTCGCTTCAATACGTCCCCGATCGGTTCGCGTCGACCGACGAGATCGTCGAGCTGGCCAAAGTCGCCGCGCGCTACGGCGGCGTGTACTTCACGCACCAGCGGTCGGAGAGCGCGCGCATCTTCGAATCGCTCGACGAAGTGTTCGCGATTGCGGAACGCGCCGCGATTCCCGCCGAAATCTGGCACTTGAAGACCGCGTACAAGGCCAACTTCGGCAAGATGCCGGACGTGCTGAAACGGATCGAGGCGGCTCGCGCCCGCGGCCTGGACGTCACGGCGAATCAGTATCCGTACACGCGCGCGTCGAACGGGCTGGATTCGTGCCTCCCGCTGTGGGCTCGGGAGGGCGGTCTGGAGAAAACGCTCGGCCGTCTGAACGATCCCGCGATGCGCGAGCGGATCAAGAAGGACATGGACGACGCCAACGCCGCCACGTGGGAGAACCAGTGGTACGGCGCCAACGGCGGCGACGGCGTGATGCTGTCGTCCGTGCTGAACAACGACCTTCGCAAGTACGAGGGGATGACGCTCACGCAGATCGGCAAGGCGATGGGGAAGGATCCACGGGATGCTGTCATCGATCTCGTCATCGCGGACCGCGGCGAAAGCTCCGTGATCACCGCCATCATGAGCGAAGACGACGTGCGGGCCGCGCTCAAACACCCGCTGGTTGGCGTCGGTACGGACTCCGCGGCGAAGGCCGAGGATGGCCGATTGTCCGAATCGAAGTCCCATCCGCGCGCCTGGGGGTCGTTTCCGCGCATTCTCGGCCGGTACGTGCGCGAAGAACGCCTGCTGACGCTCGAGGAAGCGATTCGCAAGATGACGTCGAAGGCGGCGGCTCGCGTGCACTTGCCGGATCGCGGGCTGCTGCGTCCCGGCATGGCCGCCGACATCACCATCTTCGATCCCGCGACGATCCGCGACGTCTCGACGTTCGAGGATCCGAAGCACTATTCGGTGGGCGTCAAGCACGTCCTGGTCAACGGCCGCCGCGTCGTCGCCGACGGCGTGATTACTTCCGAGCGGCCAGGACGGCCGCTGCGTGGCAGCGGTAGCCGGTAGCTGCGATTTTGCCCGAGTGGATTGTCGATCTGTTCGCCCGCTACGGCTACGCTGTCGTGTTCGCGGGCGTCTTCCTGGAAAACACGGGACTGCCGGTGCCGGGCGAGACGGCGCTGCTCGCCGGAGCTGCGCTCGCGCACTCCGGGCGGCTGTCGCTCTGGCACGTTGTCGTCACCGCGATCGTGGCGGCGATTCTCGGCGACAACCTCGGTTTCTTCATCGGTCGCCGGGGCGGACGCTGGCTGCTGGAACGTTATGGTCCCCGTCTGGGTGTGACGACCGCGCGGCTCGCTGACTTCGATGGGTTCTTCCATCGCCACGGGGCGAAAACCGTGTTTGTCGCGCGGTTCATTACCGGTCTGCGCGTGGTCGGCGCGATCCTCGCCGGCGCCAGCGGCCTGCGGTGGCCGACGTTTCTGTTCTACAACGCCACTGGCGCCGTGGTCTGGTGCACCGCCGTGGCGGCGGCCGGCTACGCGCTGGCCAACAGCTGGGATACGCTGGAACGCTGGATTGGCCGTACCGGCCTCGTGGCGCTCGTCCTCGTGATCGTCGTAGCTTTGATCGCGCGCCGGCGCGCCATCACCAAATCACCAACTCACCAACCCACCAAATGAACGTGCTTGCATCTGGCCTGTCGTATGTCGATCTCAACTTCCTCGGCGTGCCGCGGATCAGCGCCGCCGTCGTGCTGCACGGTCCCGGGGGCGTGGCCCTCATCGATCCCGGACCGTCGAGCACGCTGCCGGCGCTTCGCGCGGCGCTCGAGCAGGCGGGAATCGCAATGGCCGATCTCCGCGCGATTCTGCTGACGCACATTCATCTCGACCATGCCGGCGCCACCGGCACGCTCGTACATCAGAATCCGGGGCTGCGCGTGTACGTGCACGAGAAGGGCGCGCCGCACCTGGTGGCCCCCGAGCGGCTCATCGCCAGCGCGACGCGCCTGTGGGGCGACGAGATGGATCGGCTCTGGGGCGAATTCCGGCCTGTGCCCGAGCACGCCCTCACGATCCTGCGCGGCGGTGAGCGCTTCACCGCCGGCGCCCGGGACCTCGACGTGGCGTATACGCCGGGACACGCGTCGCATCACGTCAGCTACTACAACGCCGACAGCGGCGTGGCGTTTGTCGGCGACACCGCCGGCATCCGCCGCGCCGAGCGGGGATTCGTACTGCCGCCGACGCCGCCGCCCGACATCGACCTCGAGCTGTGGCGCGACAGCCTGGCGCGAATCGGGCGGTGGAGTCCCACGACGCTGTTCGTCACGCATTTCGGGCCGCACGAGCCGGCGGCGGCGCACCTGACGGAGATGGCGGAGAACCTGGATCTGACCGCCGGCCTGGCCAGGGCTTCGCTCGCCCGCGAGGGGACGGACCAGGATCGGGAAGCGTGGTTTACCGAAGAAGTCCGCCGCGAGCTGCGCAAACGGCACGGCGAGATGGACGCCCAGGCCTACGAAGTGGCGGGGCGCTTCGATCTGAATTGGCGAGGGCTGGCCCGGTATTGGAGGAAGAAGCAGTCGGGGCTGGAGGCTAAGGGTTAGCCGACCCCGACCGTGACAGCGGAAGGACCTGGGGACCCGAGGACTGGGGACTCGGGGAGGGGGAGGCTCAAGTCCCCCATTCCCGATGTCCCCGCTGGTTTTTCAAACTACGCGGTCGCCCTCGTCGCCACCGAGTCCATCGGCGCCATCCGCGCCGGGTCGATCATCAGCCTCAACGCCAGACCTTGGGGCCGCGACGCCGAGGGCGGGGACACACGATAGACGGCCGAGAGCAGACGACCGGGTTGCTGCAGGGAGCCGGGCAGATTGCCGTCGTACACGTCTCGTTCGAGCTGGAACTGCACGAGGCGGAACAGCGGGATCGACACCGGGGAGTGACATTCGACGTAGACGCCGAAGTCGCTGACGTTGCGAGCGACCACAGTGGCGAAGCGCGTGGCGCCCCGCTGATCCTTCCATGTGAGCCGTGCCGGCAGCGCGACGGGACGGCGCTCGGTCGAGCGCTTGTTTTTGTCGGCCGGTTTTGGAGTCGGGTCAGTCCAAATGTGCTTCACGGCGCCCCCCGGAGTTATGGTCGGATGCCACTGGAACCTACAAGGCGTACGCCCGCGAAAAAATCGCATCAGCACCGGCGGCCGTATTAGAGGTTAAATGGTTGCCACGTCAAAACTTAAAGAACTGTGCAACGCGGACGAAACATCGTGCAATTCGGATACTTGGTATCCAGCCAACGTGGAAACTGAGTAGCCAGTATCCACCTGCGTGGACGCTAGTGGGTGTCTAGTTCCGGCCGGGAATCGAGTCCGAGCCGTCGCAGCTTCAGATAGAGACCCCTTCGAGTCAGTCCGAGCAAGCGTGCGGTTTCAGAGATATTGCCGCCGGCGCGGTCGAGCGCCGTTTGAATCATGTCGCGCTCGACCTGCTCCACGGCTGATGCCAGGTCCGGGGCCGAGCGGAACGTACGTGCCGGCGCCGGCTGCGACATCGAGGGAAGCCGGTTGTGGCTGATCTCGGGCGACAGGTGTGACGGCTCCACGATGCCGCCCGGCGCACTGAGGGCCACCGCCCGCTGGATTTCGTTCTTCAGCTGCCGGACGTTACCAGGCCACCAGTATTGCGAAAAAGCGTCCAGGCTCTCGGAGCTCAGATGGATGTCGGGCTTCCCGAGCCGCTCGGACGCTTCGCGCAGGAAGTAGGTGCTGAGATGCGGAATCTCTTCGCGCCGTTCGCGTAAGGGCGGCACCAGGATTCGGATGACGCTCAGCCGATAGTACAGGTCCTCCCGGAACTTGCCTTCCGCGACGCGCTGTTCGAGGTCGGCGTTCGTGGCCGCGAGCACGCGCACGTCCACCTTCTGCGGCTTGGTCTCGCCAATCGGCATGATCTCCTGCTGCTCGAGGAACCGCAGCAGCCGCTGTTTCTCGTCGAGCGGCAGGTCGCCGATTTCGTCGAGAAACAGCGTGCCGCCGGCGGCAGTGCGCACCAGGCCCGGTTGATCCGACACCGCGCCGGTGAAGCTGCCGCGCTTGTGCCCGAACAGCTGGCTGTCGGCGAGGTCGCGGCCCGTCGTCGTGCAGTTGTAGGGCAGAAACGTCGCCGCGCTTCGATGCGATCCGACGTGGATGGCGCGCGCCACGAGCTCCTTGCCGGTGCCGCTCTCGCCGGTGATCAGGACGTTGAGGTCGTTGCCCTGCATCCGTTGGATCTGCTCCATGATGCGGTTCATGGCGGCGCTGGCGGACAGGAACCCCGGCAGCAGCGGCTCGAGCGATCGATCGACCGCGAGGTCGGTCACCGCCGTGGGGCGATCGCGCGCGGCGCACAGCGCGAAGCCCTGGCGCGCGACGGCGGCAATCATCCGCAAACGCCTCATCACTGGATGACCGATCGGCCGTGGCGACGCGACGAGGCCGAACCGCGGTCCCTCGTCGTCGCGGCCGAGCGGTTCCACGAGGACGGTGCCGCGGCCGTAGGCGTTGCCGTGCGACGCGGCGCGCGCGATCGTCCGCGCGGCGTCGGCCTCGCAGCCGGCGGAGGCAATCACGCGCACGTCGCCGCCGGCCAGCTCGACAAAGACCACGCTGGAGTCGGCGGCGGCAGCCTCGAGCAGCGCCGCCGCGGTCTCGCGCCCGAGCAATTCGGGCAGGGCCGCCGCGTCGACAATCCGGCGCACGATGGCATCGTCCGCGTCCGCCGGTGAGATCACGTACTGGCCGGTGCCGACCGACGTCAGCAGCGCCTGCGCGGCGTGCGTGTCCTCGAGATCCCGTTCGGCCCCGAGCTGCGAAAAAATCGCGATCGCCCGATTGAGGTGCCGCTCGGCCACCGACCGCGCGCCGGTTTCGGCGACGAGGCGGCCGAGGGCCAGGTGACTGAGCCCCGCCTGGTAGCGCTCGCCCAGCAGGTCCAGCAGCGCCGCGCTTTGCGAGAGGTCGTGGTACGCGTCGGCCGCGCTTCCGGCCTTCGCCTGCACCGCGCCTCGCAGCCGCAGGTATTCGCCCCACGCTGCGGGCGCGATTCGCGGGTCGAGCGCGTCAGCGGCGGTCGCCAGCCGCTGCTCGGCCTCTTCGAGCCGGTTGGCCGCGGTCAGCGCCTCGACGGCGATGAGGGTTGCCTGCAACGCGTCGAACGGCGGTGCGCCCGCCTGCACGATCTCGTCGGCTCGCGCGACGGCCTCGTCGAGCGTCGACCGTCTGAGGGCCAGCCGGGCACCCAGCACGCGAACCGACCACTCGTACCATCGGCTGGTCTGCCGGCCGTAGGCGCCGTAGGCATCGCCGGCGCGCTGGAGAAAATCGCTGGCGGTGTCGTAGCGGCCGCGGATCAGGTGAATCTGGGCCAGCGTGTCGAAGACGGCGCCGGTCGTCTCGTGGAACTGAATCGGGCTCCGGACATCGAGCGCCCGGTGCAGCGCCTCTTCGGCACGCCCGAGATCCCCGAGGCGGACGCAGATCTGCCCCAGCGTCGCGAGCGCCACCGCGAGCCCGTGCCCCGAGCCGTGCGCCTCGTGCAGCGCGACGCTGCGCTCGGCGAGCGCCAGCGCTTGCTCGTAGTGGTGCTGCAGCATCGTGACGTTCGCCTGGTTCCCGCAGACGATGGCGAGCACGTCGTCCGCCTGCACCATGGCCGCGAGGCGTTCGGCCTGCCGCAGCGCGGCCATCGCTTCCTCATTGCGGCCCAACTGGGCGAGCGACACGCCCGACAGCGAGTGCACCAGCGCGAGGTGGCGGCGATCGCCGGCGGCGTGGAGCGCGGAGGCGGCTTTCGTGATGTGCTCGCGCAGGATCGCGAGATCGCCGACCTGCCGGTAGCACTGACCGAGCTCGTAATGGGCCAGGCCGATGCCGGTCGAGTCGTGGGCGGTCTCCGCGTGCTTCAGCGCGCGCACGAGCAGGCCGATGGCGCGGGATTGATCGCCGCGCGCCGACGCGAGACGGCCGTGCAGCCGCCACAAGGTGGAGAGGCGGCGTGACGGCACCGTATCGCGAAAGGTGTCGGGTGGGCGGCCGAGGGCCGATGCCGCCTGATCGAGATCGTCCTGGAGCAGCGTCGCTTCGGCCATCATCGAGCGGACGGCGAGCTCTTCGTCGCGCGTCAGCGTCGAGGATCGGAAAGCGGGCGCCAGCAGCTGCGCGGCCTCGGCGCCGCGGCCGCGCAAGAGCGCGGCGCCGGCGCGCGTGAGCAGCGCCTGCAGCGAAGACGACGGCACGACGCGAGTATAATCCGGGCACCGCACAACAGCACCGCGATGCCGCTGGTTCCTGGCGCCCGGATTGGACAGTACGAAATCGTCACGCTGCTGGGCGCCGGCGGCATGGGCGAGGTGTATCGCGCGCGTGACGCCCGGCTGCAGCGCGACGTGGCGATCAAAATTGTACGCGACCTCGCCGCCGGCGGACCGGATCGAGTGGCGCGGTTCCGGCGCGAAGCGCAGGTGCTCGCGTCGCTCAATCATCCGCACATCGGCGCGATCTACGGCGTCGAGGACGCCGGCGAGTCTGGAGCGCTCGTCCTCGAGCTCGTCAACGGACCGACACTGGCCGATCGCATCGCGCGTGGACCGATTCCGCTCGACGAGGCGATCGCCATCGCCCGGCAGATCGCCGACGCGCTCGCCGCGGCGCACGACCAGGGCGTCGTCCATCGCGACCTGAAGCCGGCCAACATCAAGCTGCGTCCCGACGGCACGGTCAAAGTGCTGGATTTCGGGCTGGCCAAGGTGTTCGCCGACGAGTCGGGCGCCAGCGAGCCGTTCAACTCGCCCACCCTGAGTCTGGGCGCCACGCATGCAGGCGTCATTCTCGGAACGGCCGCCTACATGAGTCCGGAACAGGCGCGTGGCAAGGCGGTGGACAAGCGGACCGACGTCTGGGCGTTTGGCTGCGTGCTCTACGAGATGCTCGCCGGACGTCGCGCGTTCAGCAGCGACGAGGTGTCCGACACGCTCGCGTTCGTGATCACCAAACCTGTCGACTGGGCCGCACTTCCTCCGGATACCCCGCCAGCCATTCGGCGTCTGCTGCGGCGGTGTCTCGAGAAGGAACGCGGGCAGCGCCTGCGCGACGTCGGCGACGCCTCTCTCGAACTGAATGACATCGCGAGTGGAGCCGACGCCGGCCAGGCGCCGGCTCCGGAGGTCCGGCCGCGCCGGCGCTCGCTCGGAATCGGCCTGGCGGGACTGGCGATTGGTGCCGTGGCGGCGGCGACGGCCGTTCTGCTGTATTCCCGATCGTGGCAGGTAGTGCCACCGCGCGCGCCCGAGCGCTTCGCGATTGTGCCACCGGCGAACGCCGCCCTCGGGGCGACCGTCTATCTTCGAACCATGGCCATTTCTCCGGATGGAAGGCGCATTCTCTACATGTCAGTCGACGGCCGTCTGATGATGCGCACCCTCGACCGTCTGGACGTGGTGCCGCTGCTGGAGACGGGGTTGCCCAACGCCCCGTTCTTCTCGCCCGACGGCAGTTCGGTCGGTTTTTTCGCCGTCGGGACCAGCGAGCTGTTCCGCATACCGGTGGCAGGCGGTCCGACGATCCTCGTCACGAGATCGGTTGGTGTGTCACGAGGCGCGACCTGGCTGCCGGACGACTCGATCGTGTTCGCGACAACCGCCGCGGCGACTGGGCTCCTGCAGGTGTCGAGTTCAGGAGGAGACGCCAAAACACTCACGGTGCCGGATCAGAAGGCGGGCGAGCTCGATCACGTGTGGCCGGAAACACTGCCAGGCGGTCGCATCGTGCTGTTCACCGTGCTCTCGGGCAGCGGCGTCGCCAATGCCCAGATCGCCGCCCTCGACCTGCAAACTGGCGCCAGGAAAAACCTTCTTCGTGGTGGCACCAACGCCATATATCTCGCGTCGGGCCACCTGCTCTATGCAGCCGGCGGATCGATGCGTGTCGTGCCCTTCGACGCGGACCGCCTCGAGATTCGCGGCGACCCTGTGCCCGTGCCCGATCAGATGACGGTCAGCAACCTCGGCGCCGTCAACGCGTCAATCTCGGACGACGGCACGCTTGCGTACGTGCCGGGCGCCGGCATGAGCGCGGCGGAGCGTTCGCTCGTATTTGTGGACCGCACCGGTCGCGAGGAGCGGATCGACACGCCGGCCGCGTCATTTGCCGTCCCCCGCGTGTCGCCGGACGGCGGCCGCGTCACAGTGCACCTGGACGCCGACACGCCCGATGTGATCGTCATCGACTTGCGGCGCCATAACCAGGTGCGCCTGACGTTCGGCAAGTCGCCGAGCATCCGACCGATGTGGAGCGGGGATGGGAAGTGGGTGCTCTTTCGATCCGACGTCGACGGTCCCGCGATTTATCGGAAGAGCAGTGACGGCGGTGGGTCGATCGAGCGCGTCACGCCGGTCGCGGGCGACGGATCGGTCCACGCGGTTACGCCAGATGGTCGCACGATCATCTACGCGCAGATCAGCCGGGACACCGCACGCGATCTGTGGATGGTCGATGTCGAGGGCAAGGAGAAGCCGCAGCCGCTCGTCGTCGAGTCCGGCGATCAGGCGAATGCGGTTGTCTCGCCCGACGGCCGATGGCTCGCGTACCACGCGAGCGAGGTCGGCGAGATCTACGTGCGACCATTTCCGAAGGTGGCGGATGGCAAGTGGCAACTGGTGACCAGGGGCGCGAAGTGGCCGCTCTGGTCGCGGGACGGCAAGGAGCTCTTCTACGTCACGACACGCGGCATCATGTCGATTCCGGTGGACACGTCGCAGCCGACATTCCGTTGGGACAGCCCGACGCTGCTCTTCGAGGCGTCGTACTCTTCGTTTCCGGGCCTGGCCGGACCGCGGAATTACGATCAGGCACCCGACGGCCGTTTTCTCGTCATCAAGGAGAACCAGGGAACAAGTCCCGGGGCCCTGGTCGTGGTGAAGAACTGGTTCGACGAGGTCAAACGGCTGGCACCCGGCCGGCGCTAGCGGAACCGCACACCCTTTCGCGCGAGGTGCGCCTCGAGGCGCGCGGTGCAGTCGCAGTCGCCGCACGACCACGGCTCGGTGCCGTTCAAGTCCTTACACCGGCTGCGCGCATGTGCATCCTGGACCTTCTCGAGCACGAAATACTCTTCCCAGTACTCACGCTCTTCCTGGAGCGGCGTCGCGCAGTAGCAGACCTCGACCCACTTCACGCGCCCATCGTCGAGTTGTCGTGCCTCGGACATGTTGCGCAGGTACTCGTCGCCGGCCACCGAGCCCTGTCCGAGCGTGCCGTCATCGATCGCGTCGGCCAGAGCGGCCGCGCGGCCAGGCTTGACCCTCGCGGTGACGAGGTAGCGCATGTCTACAGCTTACGCCATCGCCGGCCCGTGGCTTCGATGAGGGCGTCGGCCTCTGCCGGGCCGCAGCTGCCGTCGGGATAAGTGGGAAGCGGTTGCTGCTGCTGTGACCAGTGCTCGAGGATCGGCATGACCCATCGCCACGCCGTCTCGACGGCGTCCCGGCGCATGAACAGTGTCTGATCGCCGATCATCACGTCGAGGAGGAGGCGCTCGTAGGCTTCAGGCGACGAGGTCGGGAACTCGGTGTTGTAATGGAAGTCCATCTTCACCGTCTCGATGTGGACCTGCGGTCCGGGCTCTTTCGAGCTGATCTCGATCGAAAAGCCCTCGTCCGGTTGAATGCGGATGGAGAGCACGTTCGGCGTGAGCCGGTGTGCCGGGTCGGCGTTGAAGAGAATGGGCGGGATGTCCTTGAGCTGAATCGTGATCTCGCTGACGCGCTTCGCCATCTTCTTGCCGGTGCGAAGAAAGAACGGCACGCCGGCCCATCGCCAGTTGTCGATGAACAGCTGCAGCGCCACGAACGTTTCGGTCCGCGAGCCGGGATCGACACCAGGCTCCTTGACATAACTCGCGTACTGCGCACGCACGAGGCAGGTGTCGACGACCCGGGCGTCCATGGGCCGCAGTGATTGCAAAATCTCGAGTTTCTCGTCGCGAACGACCTCGGCTTTCAGTGCGTGCGGCGGTTCCATCGTGGTCAACGCGAGCAGCTGCAGGAGGTGGTTCTGGATCATGTCGCGCAGGGCGCCAGCCTGCTCGTAATATCCCGCCCGCGTGCCGACACCCTCGGCTTCGGCGACGCTGATTTGCACGTGGTCGATGAACTTCAGGTTGAACAACGGCTCGAAGATGCTATTGGCGAACCGCAGCACCAGGATGTTCTGGACGGTCTCCTTCCCGAGGTAGTGATCGATGCGGTAGATCTGCTCTTCGTCGAAGACTTCGGCGAGTGCGTCGTTGATCGTGCGCGCGCTGTCCAGGTCGTGGCCGATCGGTTTCTCGACGATGATGCGGGCGAATGGCTCGGCACGCTGCGACGCGCGCGCCACCATGCGCGACCGCGCCAGGTGTTTCACGGTCGGCGCGAACAGCGCCGGCGGGATGGCCAGGTAATAGATGCGATCGCCGGTCAGCCCGCCTTCGTGCTCGACGCTGTCCAGCCGCGCCCCGAGGGTGCCAAACCCGCGCTCGTCGTCGAGCGACATGTTGACGAAGCAGAGCGTCCGGGCAAACGTCTCCCACGCCGCCTCGTCGATCGGCCGCCGCGAAAACTGCGTCACGCCGTCTTTCGCGAACGCGCGGTAGGCGTCGTCGCTCATCTCCTTGCGACCGACGCCGACGACGGCGATCTTCGGCGGCAGGAGGCGATCGACGTGCAGGTTGTAGAGAGCCGGCAGCAGCTTGCGGTGCGCCAGGTCACCGCTGCCGCCGAAGATCACGATGGTGACGGCCGCCGGAAGCTTCATGCCTTCTTCACGGCATGTCCGCCGAACTGATTGCGAAGCGCCGCGAGGAGCCGCTCCGCAAACGGATTGTCCTCGCGCGATCGGAAGCGCGTGAACACCGATGCCGTGATGACGGGAAGCGGCACGGCGCGTTCGATCGCTTCGTTAATCGTCCAGCGCCCTTCGCCCGAATCGTCCACATAGCCCTTCAGCGTCGACAGATCGGGGTCCTCGGCCAGCGCGCGGGCGGTCAGGTCGAGGAGCCACGAGCGCACCACGCTGCCGTGCGTCCACAAGGACGCGATGGCACCGAGATCCAGTTTGTACGGGCTGGCGTACATCAGCTCGAACCCCTCGGAGTACGTCTGCATGAGGCCGTACTCAATCCCGTTGTGGATCATCTTCACGTAGTGGCCGGCGCCGTGGTCGCCGACGCGCAAGTAGCCGTCTTTGGGCGCGAGCGTGAGAAAGATCGGCTCCAGGTGCCGGCAGACCTCGACGGCGCCGCCGACCATGAGGCAATAGCCTTCCTCGAGCCCCCAAATGCCACCGCTCGTTCCGGCGTCGACGTAGCGAATTCCGTGTGTTGCCAGTGACTGCGCCCGCCGCACGTCGTCGTGAAAGTTGGAGTTGCCGCCGTCGATGACGATGTCGCCGGCCGAGAGCAGCGGCGCGAGCGCGTTCACGGTCGATTCGGTGGCGTCGCCCGCGGGCACCATCAGCCAGATGGCCCTCGGCGCCACCAGCGTCGAGACCAGTGCTTCGAGGGAGGCCGCGCCTTCGGCGCCCGCGGCCTCGGCGCGGGTCACAGCCTCCTGACTGCGGTCGTACGCGACGACCTTGTGGCCGTCGCGCGCGAGGCGCGTC
>Ga0193696_1000383_pt1 | contig 15722 bp, 19 predicted proteins | sample L3m1metaG_FD_145074 | JGI IMG/M metagenome (GOLD analysis project Ga0193696, IMG submission 145074) | Soil microbial communities from a riparian zone of the East river system, Colorado, United States - L3m1 | ecosystem: Environmental > Terrestrial > Soil > Riparian zone | place: USA: East River... | reverse complement strand
CTTCTGGATCGGAATAGCGCCCTCAACGTCGCCCATGTCGTACACCTGTCCCGGCACACGGATGCCCGGGAACTTGATTAGCGGTAGCTTGTCGGTCGGGTAGGGCCACGCCTGGTCTTCCAGTACGTGCTCGTCCACCCACGTCACCATGCGCCCGTTGGGGATGGTGGGCTGGGGGAGGAAGTAGCCGACGTTGACGCCCTTGACGCTAGGCTCGGTCGCATTTAGAGCGGAGCCCGGCATGGTGGAGCCGACATCGTTCCCCGTGGGGATAGCATCGGCCTTGACATCCACGTTCCACTTCTTCTTGATCTCATCCGGGGTCATGTTGTGGACACAGATGGCGTACTTGGCCTCGTCAAAGACCTTCGCCGATTCGTCCACGAACACGTCAAACGGGGAGAGAACCTCCACCTTAATATCGCCCATGTAGACGACCTTCTCCTGCGGCTGAACCCCCTGATTGGATAGCTCAGCGCGGAATAGATCCTCCAACGCAGACTCGGTGATGGGCTTCCCCTCCGGGTCCAGTAGGAAACGCATCTGCTTGCCTGCGTCCTTGTCCCAGGTGACCTTCCAGTAGCCCTGGCCTGTGATGACAGACCATAGGAGTGCTTCCGCCAGCTTGTCGTCTAGACTGAACTCAGTCCACCAATGCTCCAACAGCTTGTCGGCTAGCTGCGCCGCCTTGATATCGGCGTCAGAGCCCGATGTTGCCGTTGCATGGGTGACCGGCTTGGTCTTCGTCAGCTTCGCCAGAAGCGCGTGCGCCCCCGGGCTGATCTGATTGTTCACGATCCTCACCCGGTAGCGGGGCTTTTCGCCATCCTCCACCGGTAGGGATTCCAACCGTCTAAGGGACTTGTTGTAGTATGTGTACTGCTTGCCCTTATAGAAGGCGAGGGACAGTTTCCACTGTGCCTCTAGATACTGGCGTCCACGCTTCAGGCTGTCCAGCTTTTCGTTGAGGTCGGAGGCAGAGCTTAGCTTTCCTACGTCTTTGCTCTGTCCTGCGGCCTGGTCTGAATCAGCCACTTATTTCTCCTAGAATAGACTTAGTTCCTCTGCATCATCAACGATGATGGTTTCATTGTCGAACTGAAGCTGGCGGAGCATGTCCTCGGCCTCAGAAATACTGATCTGCTGCGTATCCTTCAGGAAGCGAATGTCCTCCTCGGACTCGCTCATGTACAGCGGGGTACTACTGCGCGAAGGGACTGGTTGAGAGGCTAGCTCCTGAATATGTGTCATCAGGCGCTGTAGGTCGTCCTTGAGCGCCAGATTCCTGGTCTGCTCCAACTTCAACCTCTCCTGCGCTATCGTCAGCTTCTCCTGCGTCAGAAGCAACGTCCGGTTTTTCACCCATAGCTCCGCTTCCAAGTCTCGTTTCCGAAACATTTCGTACCTCGTCAATCAGGATATTAGGGCTTTCAGTGATGTTTCTCAGATCCTCGAACAGAGTGTTGAGGCGGAGCTTCAGACCCCGAAGGATCTGCTCTGCCTGTAGCTTCTCTGCATTTGCTCGCTCGACGGTAGCGATGTCCGCGAAGTCGAAGAACTTCAACATGTCGTTGATGCACCTCTCGCACACATAGCGCCGTCCCTGTAGGTTATAGGGATGACCGTCGAAGTAACGCTCGGTGTCGATGACCTTGGTACCATGTCCTGGTGTGGTCTCGCAAAGAAAGCAGACGTTGGGACGTTCTAGCCTTCCACCTTCAGTAAGTTTCATTACTCTTGTACCTCCTTATCGCCATGATGCACCTGCCGGTGGCAGTTGGCACACAGCAACACACATTTTTCGATTTCCGCCAAGGTCTTCTCAAAGTTTTGAAGCTTACTTCTTCCAATGTTGATTTCCTTGGTGGCAGGATCGCGGTGGTGCCAATCCATGACGTAGGAAGGATATTTCTTCCCACATAGATTACAGGGCTTGTCCTTGAGAGCTTCTACTCGCTCTTTTTGCTTCCGCCGAGCCTCTTTAATCTTATACTTTCCGGCTCCTGCTCTGTAATCTCTCATATAGTCGCGCTTTTGTTGGCGCTTCTGTTCGAGAGTCAAGCCTAGTCCTTTCTTCTACCATTCGAGACCCAGATGCTCGTCCATCTGATGTTGGTCCTTCCTCTTAGCGGAGGCTTTGGCTGCGATACTAGACCACATATCAGCAGTAGTCGCCGCTCCTTCAAGGATAGGGTCTTCATTAGGACGCTGCTGGCTCGGTAGGACAACACCTGCAATACGCAGGGCCATCTCCACTGAGTCCAAACAGTCGTCTTGGGGGTTCTTCTTGAGAGAGTCGTAGTCAACCCACTCGTTGATGAAATCAACCTGATCCCGGCTTATCTTGATCCGTCCGGTGCGAAAGAACGGAGACATCGCCAGGATACGACCAGCCTTCTTCCCCGGGGCCCACAGCGGGACTACCGGAGGCAGACCCTCAAGTCGCTGCACTTGCTGCACCAGGGCTAGCTGGTAGGCTGTCTTTTCAATCCCAATGCCGAAGGGACTGTACTTCTGATACCACTGGTTGATCTTGTCCACTTGCTCGGGGAACGGGATGCGCCCCGCCCACTGGTCTACAAGGTACGCCTGGCGGCGATCCTTTGTGACTCCGATAGCTGTGATGGCGAATCGGTCCGCTGAATCAGCCAGTGAAATAGCGGGATCAACAGCGACGTACATCGTAAGTTGGTCACGAACACGGTCCAATTCCTCCGCATCGTAGTAGTGAAGCCACTCGCCTGCAAGCTCCTTGCCTGCCATAGCGTCGAAGGACGCCATGAACTCCTGCTTGAACTTGAAGGGGTGATACTCCTCAGCGAGGCGTTTCCACTCCTCGGTGGCGTAATAGGGGCTGTCAATAGACCAATACTCCACCCGCCCGTGCATGGGCGACGCAAGCGCCTTGTCGGACCAGAAGTAGTTGTAGAACCAGTTCTTCCCGTCCGGGGTGGTCGTAGTGAGCAACAGCCCAAGGGTTTGAGTGAGGGACGGGGACGAAACATCCCACGCCTCCTCGTTCACAATGAAGGCCGACTCGTCCATCCAGAGGATGTCCACACCGGCACCACGGAGCTTCTGAGGGTTATCTGCCGTTTTGAACAGCAGGAAGGAGCCATTGGTGAACTCGATCCACTGGTGGCCTCGGTTCTCCCTATAGTCCACACCCTCTTGCATCCCCGCTGCCTGCAATACCTCTCGGATAGCCAGCTTAGCGGGGAGTCCCATCGTATAATCCTGGGCTAGAACCCAGATAACCAACGGTTTGCGCGACTTCGTACCATGAAGGTCTTGGTGGAAAACCTCGGGGTGGAGTGCGTAAAAGACCGTTTCCCAGGCTGCTGAGATGGTTTTACCCCCTCGCCGCCCTGCGACTAGGTGCCGGAAGCGGGTGAGTCTGTCATTCTCTGGGTTCGTGTTCGTGTGGAACAGGAACTGCCAGTAGTGCGGGTGGTAGCCGTTCTTGGCAAACCACAAAAACTTCTGGGGATATCGGGCCAGAAGGTCTACAACATCCCCATCAGTGAGGGTAACGCCGTCTTTACGGTGAAAGTCGGGCATCAACCCTCCTTTTCTGTTAGCCGATCCCGGTCACTAGGCAGATGAGTCGTGCCCTCTGAGCAGACAGATCGGTGTTGTTGGCGATCTCGGTTAGACCGGAGGCGGAGCCTGCGGTACCGTACGCCTTGAGCTTTCGGTTGATATGATCCCACTGTAGGTTGGCTGACGCGCCTCCCACAGAGGCACCGGGCTGGGGAATGACGGCCAGTAGACCGCCCTTTGCGCCCGGAATCTGTCCCACATCAAACGGCTCCCCGTTGGTGGTATAGTTGGCACCTGCGGAGGGCTGAACGTCCACAATGAACATGTTCAGGCCGCCGACGATACCCTGATATACCGGAGTAACCGTCCCGAGAGCCATATTACGAGAGGATCAGTAGGCGCTGCTTTTCAGGAGCACCCGACAGATCCGTGTTGGAAGCGGCCTCGATGAGGCCGACATCGGTGTTAGCGGTCTGGTTGTAAGCAACTAGCTTACCGGTGGACGGGTTCCACTGAAGAACCGTCTTGTTGGTAGCGTCAATCGGCGAACCGACCGGCACAACTGCGACAACCTGGCCTGTAAGACCTAGCTGAGCGGCACCAAAGACCTCTCCACCCGTGGTGTAGTTAGCACCAGACGAGGGGTTCACGTCAGCGATGGTGACACGCATGTTACCGAACACCGTACGCTTGACGACTGTAACTGTTCCTAGAGCCATTATACTTGCCTTTCTTTGCTGTGGGGTACCCCAGAAAGGGGGTTGGTCTAGCTTTCCCCGTGGACTTTGTACCGCTTGAGGAACCGCTCCAAAGAGTCTCGGTTCTCGTTTACGGCCTTTGCGTTGCACTCGTGGGGCGAGGTTGGGTTGTAGTATCGGCCACACTCGCTGCACCACTTGATGTCTTCTGGCTTTTGAATGTGGGACATTCCAACCCTCGCTTCGACGACCTTTCGGCCGATCCCCTTACAGATTGAGTCATTGACAAAGTTCAGCGTGGGACGTTTGACAGACCCACACCCGTTCATTAGTACAGAACGTGAAGATCGGTAGCGGTGCCGCCGGTCTTGACGTGCGTAATCCTCACCGGTAGGACCTCGCCAGCCACCATTGAAACGGTGACCGTCTGCCCTCCCACTGTGATTACAATAGCCGTACCCGTGGTGCCGCACCGGAGGAAAACAGGCTGAGCCACTCCGTTCACAGCGACCTGAGGAGTACCATCGCTCTTAGTAACGGCAAGAACATTGGTAAAAGCCGTTGCTACTGCCATATTGCCTCCCTATACATAGATCGAATGCTCTCGACCCTCTTGTTCCATCTTCTCGAACGCCTTGCGAACTGAGCGTTTGCCCAGAAGGCCAGCGTGTTCCTCCAACCTTTCCTTGAATCCCCAGGTGTGGAGGACAGTAATGTCTTCCGGGTCGTCGTCGTTCACCCGGACTAGAGCGAACTTAATCATTTACGGAATCTCCTCTGTGAAGACCATCAGGACGGTCAGACGAAGGGCTGTAGCGCCCGTCATACGAGCAACAACGGCCCAACCCCCGTATACTCCAACCGGGGCTGTAGGGGCCATAACCTGGTCATCAAGTTGGCTAGCATCAAATAGGACGAGTCCGCCAGTAGCATAGCCTTGCGGATGCGCGAAAGCTGCGGTAGCCACTGAAACCGCTTCATCTGTGACAAAATGAGCCAGTGGTGAGTTCACAGCCGCCTCAGAACCCTGCGTTGTAGGCAGATAGAGGGCAACAGCCTCGTGTGCGCCTGTCCCGATTCGGTGAGGTCTGCCGGTAATAGCCGGGTTTCCTGTAGCCGGAGGGGTGGTGACAGACAGTTCTCGAAGCTCAATGATCCCCTGAGGGGCCACCGCCGTAGCGCCGGTCATCCAAACAACCACCTTATTCAGCTGAAGCTCCTTGGTGGCAGCCGCTGTGTGGTGCAGGGTGGCATACTGCTTGTTGGTGTTAGCCGTGAGGGTGAAGGTCTGATCCAGCCTTGCTGCGGCCTCCGCTAGGCGGAAGACGGCCGTGTAAGATTCTCGGATCTTTCTCCTTCGCACGATCTGTGCGCCGAACTTATCGACCCAGATGCGTGCCCTGTCCCCGTTTGCGGAGACCGCCGTAGGCGGAAGGTCCACAGGAGAGGCGTGGCCTGCCACCTGGATCTGCTTGAGGGTGTTGACAGCATCGTGGTCTACATCTCCATTGACCAGCCATACACCCGATTGAGAGGCTGGAATTGCGCTCTGATCGGAAGCAAGGACTACCGGTAGTGAGTTCAACATCGACTTCTGCCCGATCTGGGCAGCGGTGCCGTCAGAGAGCCTCACGAAGACCGGAGTGCCCACAGGGGCGTCAACGGTCAGAGAACCGGCGTTATCAGAGACCGGGAAGGGCCCTGTGCCTGCATTGGCGGTCACAGTACCCGAGATGGGGACGGTAGCAGCACGTAGCTGAGCGTCGGTCAACGGGCCTGAAACAGGGACAGCAGACGCTCTTAGCTGGGCATCTGTGAGTCCCTGGGCTGCTCTATCCCAATTGCCTCCGCCTGCATCCCAGATGAGGGGGAAGTTGTAGACGGACGGGGCTGTAGGAGCCGCCTGGTTGTCGGCCGAGATAGCTGCCGCCGCAGGAAGTTCAGTGTCAACCGAGCCGGATACAGAGACTGTACCGTCAACAGTAAGAGACCCACCAGCGTCATCCACGCTGAGGACACCACCGTTGTCAGACACAGGCTGAACAGCAGGAAAGTTAGAAACGGAAACTGATCCGTCCACAGTGAGAGAACCGCCGCCGTCATCGACAGAGAGCGTTGAAGCGTTATCGTCGACATGGAATACGCCGGAACCACTAACAGGAACCGGAGTGGCCCTAAGTTGGGCATCTGTAAGCCCTCCTGGGGCTGCCCCCGCCGTATATGCGTCCCCGGATGTATCCGTGAGGACGACAGAAAGTGGGTTGGAGTTCACGTAATCCTTGACGGTGGCCTTGATTGCGGCCGATACGCCGTCTAGGATAGCGCCGTCCCCTCCGCCACCACCTCCGCCTGCTCCTGTACCACGAACCCAGGTGCCTCCACCTGCGTCCCAGGTGTACAAACGGGCGTGAACAACCTCTGCGGTAGCGTTTCCTTCGTCTGAGGTAGCCTTAGCGATTGAGCGGGTGGAATCACCCATCTCCTGCCAGGACTGTCCCCGGTCATTTCCCGCTCGATTAGCCATTACTCCCTCTCACGCTCCCAACGGTACAAGGGAGACCGGATTCGCTTCATTTCTTCGTCGATCTCGGCCTGTAGCTTCTGCTTTGGCCTCTTTTCCTGTAGATCCTTGGGGGAGGACCAAGAAATGTCCTTCTTGCCCCCTGATCTGTAGGTCCTGGACACGGATTCTCCTGTATAGTGGCTGAGACGGCTGGACTCGAACCAGCAACCCTTCGGTTAACAGCCGAACGCTCTGCCAATTGAGCTACATCTCAGTGAAAGTGGCTGGATCGCTAGGACTCGAACCTAGATCACCTGGGTCAGAGCCAGGCATCCTACCAATTAGACGACGTTCCAACGTAAAATAGTGGCTGAAGCCCTCCCAACAGCCTGTTTCCCCGGGGATAACCCCGTCTCACAGTCTTGTAGCGACTGATGGCGTATGGACGGCGCTGCTAACGGTACTGGTCTCCCAGAGCGTCAGCGTCCCCATCCCAGGAGAACCCTGCCTCCCGGCATCTATCGCATCTGCGGCCACGCTCGCTCTCCGCTTCCAGATCATTCTGCGAAGTCGGGAACCTGCGCCCACAGCACGAGCAGGGTAGTGACTCCCGCCCGTTGTACTCAAACGCTTCTCTTAGCACAAACACCCCTTTATTAGCTTATTTAAGCCAATATAGCACTTATGAGCGTACTTGTCAAGAAAAAGCACTTAAGAGTGAAGTAGAGCTACCTTAGCTTAGATTAGCTTGTGAAGGACTAAAGTAAGCATATATTAGGTTATCTTCCCTCCTGTAGTGTATATTACCCTTGAAGGAGGTCTTTGTAAAGCTGTGGAGTGGATCTTAACAAAGATCCCTCGATTGAGGGATAGGGACGCCCATGAAGCTAGGGTGTCGAAAGTCGTCTATAAACCCCTATTCGAACCCGGGGTGTCGAACCCTTTGGGATTTGTTGGTATAGGGGGTGAAATCCATATATATGCACAAGTACCCCGGAACGGGGGCATGGGGTCGCTTTACATAATGAAGTGGCGATGCAGCGTTCAGGTTACGTTAACACAATGTGTGTCACACACTCTAGGGTCATAAGCTCGCAACCCCTGTCATACCCTCACATCACACTGTCACACACTCTGTCACAATGTAGGGCCGCATGGACGGCGCTTACAAACGCCTTACATCTGTGCCCCTATGGTCAGCAGCAGCAGCACCGCTCCGGTAGCTGCACGTAGCCCCCTAGGGGCAGAAAGGATAGGGATAATGGCCCTGTCAGCAGCGGATCGTAAGGCGATCGCGGAAATGATCGCAGGGGCATCGGCTCCGGCAGTTGTGGAAGCTCCGAAGCCCCGCACTACGCGTAAGGCGAAGGCTAGCCCCGTCGTCAGCTGTATCACGGCGGAAATCGCGTGGAACCTGCTCGGCGCTGACCCGAAGTATGCGCCGAAGTCGGAAGCCAACGCACAGAAGCCCGCATCTAACGCCCAGCTGTGGAAGCTCAACAGTCTCGGGCTACTGGATGTCGTCACGCGCTAGCCCTAGCGCATAGTTCTACCCTGCCCCCTAGGCTACGTCAGCTAGGGGGCATTTCTATGCCCCTGGACGGTCGATATCGGGCTACCCCTACAGCTACCCCTAGCCCGTATCCCGAAGCCCGGCAGAAGCCCCTACAGCGTCCCTAGCCCGGACGCTAGCCCCTGCTCGCATAGCCCGTAATCGCGCTGTATGCGATTCTCTGCCCCTGCTAGCCCTATCCCTGGGTGCTGATACCCCTGCCCCGATTCTGAGCTTAGAAGCCCGTACAGCGCATTAGCCCCGTATGCCCCTGCTAGCCCCCTGCCCCTGATATCTGACCCTCCCCATATCACGCGCCCATGCGATAGGTCAGATTGCTCATGGACGGCGAGAGTAACTCTCCGAGTTATCGAGGAGTGAGTCAATATGGTACGTGATATCACGATAGGTCGTACAGCGCATGTGTTGCGAGAGTGGGTCAATATCATGTGCATATCAGGTATGTGGGAGGCTCGTGGTCGGCGCTCCTAATACCTATATGGGGGGAACAGATGTTCGTCACAAAGTCGAGGGTAGGTTGAGGGTTGAGTGGGCCGAATCTGGCTTCACCACAGGGTTTGAGTCCTTCACACGAGCTTAACTTGACGGACAAACTCGGCTCGACTAGGTTGTGGGCCGTTGGATCGGCTCCCGACCAACTAAGGTAGTTACTACCAACATAGCGACTGAATGTCCCTGTCGGCACCGCTCTCTACTGATACAGTATGCAACCGAGCGGCAGGGCTGGTGTCTCGGACGGCACTAGGGTAACCATCATAGCCTACTAAGTCCAGGGCCGCTGCGAGCAGGGAAGCCCCACAACTCCCTGTAGAGTATGAGCATATGCTGCCTCATGCTAGCTCACCGGAAGGGTGAGCCTCTATGGAATCGCATTTTATCAAGGTGAGAGGGCAAGGTGGCTGTGTACCTCGTGTAGGGTATGCGGCTCGGTGCGAGAGCATCCGTCCACCCTTCCAACCTGTAAGTCCTAACAGAGGCAGAATACGACGTGGGGTAGCCAGCTTAGTGACGCCAGAGTGCAGCGCATGGGGAAAGCAAGCCGATTATCGGACAGATAGTACCCGAGCAGCGCATGACCGTCACAGGTTCGGAGTAATCAAGCGAATTACACACACCGTATTGGTAGTGAGGAATTACGGTGGTTCTGTTGCTTCCCATCATGGGGCACATAACGCATGACTGATACTCGTGCATCCTGTGCCTCCGGGTAGGGCAGAATCGCCGTAGCTTCACGCATAATGCGGGAGCTATACACCCTCGGTTGAGGGAGAAGGAGGATGCAGCTATGGCACGCACAGTGTCCAAGCACATCCAGATCGCACGCACGGAGGGGCCGGAGGCTGGCCTCGCGTTTTACTTGCAGACCCCTGCGTCTGCGAGGCACCCACAGTACGCCCAGATCACGAAGCGGCGTACCGACAAGACCCGGCTGGCTGCGTATTGCAGTATCTACGCGGACCAGATCGGGAACGTCGAGGACGAGGCACAGGCCGAAGGTGGCCTGAGCGACGACGACAAGCGCGAGATCGCGGCCATGATCGCGGCCAGTCTCACGGGTACCGAGGTCGTCACAGAGACACCCACCGTCCCGGCCACCGTGGTCGAGCGTGGTTCCAAGAAGGCGCGTAACGGCAAGCGGATGCCGAAGGCAGCCGTCAACGTCATCACGCGTCACGACGCCTGGTTGATCGCAGGCGCAGACCCGAAGTTCGAGCCGAAGGCGAACCCCGATTCCCCGGCCAACAACGGGCAGCTGTTCCGCCTGAACATGATGGGCAAGCTCGTCCTGACCGACTGAGCGTGTTTATCATCGGCGGAATCGCCGTGGTACTGCTCGTGGGCTTTTCCTTCTGGCTCATGAGTAAGTGATAACAGCGCAGCCGTGCAGGCTGCGTACAGGGTATGTGGCGCTGGGAGGCTCACCATGTATCCTGTACGGAGCCTGCATAGTAGGCTCTGTACCAAGCCTTGTGTATAGCGAAGGCACAAGTACGCGTACGGTTGATCCTGATTTGTACGCGAAAAAGGCCCAAGCCGAAACGGGTGGGTGATCTTACTTTACCTACACGAGGTACCCACAACCGAGGCTGCGGGAGTGGACAGGCCCAAGTGAGGCGACGACACCCCACTCTGTCCCTCCCGTAGCCAATATCGGAGGGAGGTGTAACACATGGAGAGTAACCCTCTCACGTTGGAAATCGTCGAGCAGGCTCGGGATCTAATCTCGCCTGACAGCATCGACGCAACCAACGAGCGCATGGGCGGTAGGGAGGTTGTGGATCAGCTGGTGCTCCATATCCGCAACTCTGTCGCCGAGAACTACCCCGCAATCACGGTGCTGGGTGTGGACGGCCTCGCAGTAGTCGAGATAGCTGTCTATACCGGTATGGCGGCAGGTGTGGCTGCTGAGAGACGCGCTCGTAAGGGCGACGAACTCATGAGGGAGTGGGGGCTGGAATGATGTGGCGCAGCCCACACAAGCGCGGCGTAAGGCGCTCCTTGCGCGTTAAGGAGTACAAGACCACCGTGGGTAAGAGCGCAGGTATCAGCGGTGGAGCGTCAAAACGACCCCCAATCCAACTACCTGGGTATCCCTCCGGGCGATGCCTAGGGGCTGGTAAGGAGGCTGATTGTCGGTGCGGGAAACACAACCGTTCCGTAGCAGGAAAACGCTAATCACGCACATCAGGGCGTATACCGGAACCATCGGTAGCCTGGGTCGTGCGTTCAAGCGTGCTGCAAAAAGGGCCGTGTAGTCTGCGGCCCTACTCGCGCTCGTGGTGGAATTGGTAGACACGCTAGGTTTAGGACCTAGTGCCGTGAGGCGTGCAGGTTCAAGTCCTGCCGAGCGCATATAGGCGTTCCCAACGTCTATAGAGGTGACCGTGTACCGGCACGGTAGGGGTGGGTGCATCCACGCCGAAAGCACCGGGGGCATATTGGCATGGTAACGCTGAACCCCCTTTCGCAAGAGGGTAAGTCCGTGTCCCGAGGTTAAGGACGGCGGTAAGACCCGCGAGCGGCCTACTGGATTGCAACTGGTAGTGGCTATGCTAGGCGAAGGGATAAGGGTTCAGTAGAGCGTGCGTGTGACTGGCTGAGGGCTGGCTTCCGTGTCTCGCCGCCCAATAAAACGCTAAAACGCGCACGTTCTACTGAGCCCTTACGGCTCATCGAGGTACAGTCAGCGATTCGTGTTAGTGCGTCCGCGCAACTAGGAGCGCCACGGCTAAGAGACGTACCACTGTACCTCACGAGGGAGTAGCTTAACGGTAAAGCCGTGGGTGGTGATCCCATCAGATATAGGTTCAAATCCTATCTCCCTCTTGGGCTTCGTAACCCGGTGTCCTCCTTGTGTGCCGCTAAGTCCTACGCGACAATGGCGGGAGTGAGACACCAAAGTAATACAAATCCTACGACAAAAGGGGTACGTTTATGTCCTTTTGTGGAGACGACGTATACTGGCAATCAAGTGCCCGTAATGTCGTCAAGAAAATCGCCACGAAAACTAATCGGGCGAAGTTCGACATGATCGTGTGCCAGGGATTGTCCGGTCAAAGCATCGGCTTCCTTGCAGCATACGAGATGGGAGTGCCTCTGCTGGTGCTTCGTAAGACCACGGGGGAGGAACACTCAAAGCGAGCAGCGAGTAGGCAGCATGTTGCGCTGCTAGAGGGCGCGAATCTGGTACGCCAGTGGGCACACGCCCACGGTAAGCCGCCTCGTGTCCTGTTCGTGGACGACTGTATCGCAAGCGGCAACACCCGCGCTCGTTGTGGGGCAGCCGTACACGCAGCAGGTGGGGTTTTAACGTGTGAGGCTACAGGCGACGGCTTCCACACGCTCACCACTAGCTGTGTCGAGTCGTTCAAGAACGCGAGCATGACCGCAAGGAGGGCTGCCCAACCATGGGGATAAAGCTCTGGCACGATGACGTGCGCCCCGCACCCGAAGGCTGGGTATGGGCACGCACAAACTGCGAGGCAATCGCAATCCTCCAAGCCGGGGATGTAACACACGCGAGCCTCGACCACGACCTCGGCAATCACGACGCTGTACCGGGCACCTGCGATATGGGTCCTGGCTCAGGGAGTGGCCTGCCGCAGAAGGGCGACGAGAACGGATACCACTTGGTCGAGTGGATGGTCGCAAACGGAGTGATTCCTGATTGGGTTCGCATCCACTCATGGAACTACTCAGGCGGTACACGCATGGAGTCGGCGCTTCACAAGGCAAGGCCGGATGCCTACGTGTATCGTGAAACCTTCAGGGAAGGACAGACACTCCCATCATGAGGGTACTCATCACAGGATGCTCGGGTTGGAACGAGCCGGACGTGGTGTACGAGCGCCTCGCCAAGCTCCCATCCGACACGACCATCATCCACGGCTGCGCCTATGGTGCAGACACACACGCGGGAGAGGCAGCGAAGAAGCTCGGATTCGCCGTCGAGGAGTTCCCTCCCGATTTCTCCAGGTACGGCGTAAAGGCGACAGGCAAGCGCAACATCGCCATGACCGAGGCAAGCCCGGATATCTGTATCGCGTTCTGGAACGGCAAGTCAAGCGGCACGTTCCACACGATGTACAACGCGGTCATTCGGGACATTCCGGTGGACGTAGTAATGGCGAAGCTGCCCATCATCGAATACCGCCATGCCTAACCGGAACTCCAAAGAGGCGCGGGAGAAGCGCCGCATCAAGCGGCAACAGACGGAGCAATCCTATAAGGATCACGTTCCGCCGCAGGTGCGGCAACTCCGCCAGGGCAGATGGTTTGCCAGGGTGAACCCAACGCCGCAGGCAATCCCGTATATCGGGCCGACGTTTGCTTGTCCCGATTGCGGCAAGGACGTCGTGAGTGCGGAGTACCTCCGCGTCCATATCACGAAGAAGCACTACCCGCACAAGGTTCCAGATGGGCGAGCTTCATAGCCTGCCCACGATCCACAAGCAGCAGATAGCACACCTAGGCACGGAGCATGACCCACGGACGCTCCAAAATGCCGTGTATATCCTGCGTGCGGGACAAGCGTGCTCCATGATAGGGCGAGGGCCGTCAATGGAGCCTGTGATTCACGATGGCGCACGTATGGTCATCGCGCCGTGGGAGAAGGGCAGACGGCCAAAGAAGTACGATATCCTGTTTTGTCGTGCAGGTAGGGGCGGTAGGGAGTTTACCACCCACTTGTGCTGGTGGATCGCGCGGCGCAAGTTCCTGATGATCGACACAGCGGGTAATGTCCTCGGGTATATCCCCTTCAAGTACATCCTGGGGGAGTACGTCGGAACCTGGGACACCGAGAAGCGGGAGATAATCCCGTACCACTACGCCGATTACATGAGAGGCTAACGTGGACGATCAAGGTACGAAGTTCGTGTACCAGGGTGTCTACAGCGAGTTCACAGCCCTCCCCGGAAGTGATGGGGTGGTGGTGCTACACAACGTGTGGTTAGCGCCTGAGCTTCGCGGCGAAGGTCGGGGTGGACGTGCTCATAAGGCACGTCTTGCTCATGTTACTGCTCTTGGGTATAGGTACGCCCTCTGCACCGTCAACAAGCAGAATCGTGCCGAGAGACATATCCTCGAACAGAACAACTGGCACAAGGTCAGCGCCTTCACGAATCCGTGGGACGACAAGAAGGCTGTCGTACTCATGGGTAGACACCTGACGGGGTAACAAACTAGGCAGCATCGAGGGTACGTCCCCGTGCCCTCCACGGTGCTTAGCACCCCACACCCAGCCGTATATTCCGGTTCTGATCCCGGGGCGTACGACCTGGTGCTTACCGTTTTACGGTCAGGTGGGGGCATCTCGTCCGGTAAGTCAAACGACTGAGCCGGGTGGTTGCCGCTCTATGGGAAGATCCAACGCGAACTGCGCGATGCGCGGGGCTGGTTGGTGTACGTGTCCCTATGGGCGGGAGCTAGAGAAGGGAGGAACATGAAGCTAGTCTCCGATACATGTACGTGCCGGAAGCACGGGTGGAACCCCACTTGTCCAAGGCACGGCAAGAATGGGTAGCGTTAGCCCGTTCCACGACGCGGACGTGATCCTTGAGTGGGACGACGGGTACGCTCTCTGTGAGGTAAAGACCCATGAGGATCTCAAGATCCTGAGTGCGAATGGGGGCGGGTGTGCGGAGCATCATGCGTTCCTGACCGAGATTGCACAACCTCAGTGTGATTTCATGTTCGTTATGGTACATGACGGGCAGGTGGGCACCATCATGTTCTGCAAGAACGCTGCCTTTAGGGGCAAGTTTCACCCCCAAGAGGCAGAGCGTACTGCATGGTGGAAGGCGACATATGGGGGCGGTCTTTACTCCCACCTTACCAGCATGTATTACGATTCGTTTCCTGACGGGATGGACAATTACGTCGCGTATTACCAGCGGCTAGTTGAGGACGCCAAGTCCCGTTACGCCAAGCTAAAGCGAGAGGCTATCAAGAAGGGGCCCCTCGGTAAGGCGCATCCGATGAAGGCTGACCTCGACGAAGCGAATAAAGAGGTTACCACCTGCGCCGGTATGTTGGCGAAAGAGGAAGCAAGGCTTCGTGTTAGTCCGGGTATGCATTTCACGTACCGGGACATGGAGGTTTTCATTCTCCAAATCACGGGGCGGGGCGTCGATTACACCGGGAGTAACTCTCGGTATACAGACAAGCTCGCGGAGTTTGTGAGCATGGGTAGGGAGGTGGCAATTGGCGCTGCCTAAGCTGATGCAGCCGCCTCGTGGGTTCACGTTTGAGGAACCCGAGGGCCGTCCATTTCGCGTATGTAGCGTGGAGACAGAACTGGACGGGGCTGGTCAGGCGCTATCGGATGACCTGTTTAGGCACGGGATCATCTGTGAACCAGTGGTACAGGCGTACAAGTGGAAGCCTGCTACATACCACGACAAGATCGCATTCCTCAAGTACGACGGGAGTGTGAGCGGGGGCGAGTTGGTGTTCGACCTTCTCGACCTCACCAATCCCTCGCACGCAGCAGCGATGATGCGTGCCCACGAGAGGCTCCGTGACCTGGAAAAGGGCGGAGATATCGCATACAACCCTAACTGTGGTGGTCACATTCACATGGACGCCACGGGCTACGGCTATTGGGATCTGGTACGCCTGATGACCGTGTTCGGGTTCTGCGAGGAACCGATCTTTCGGTTGGCGGGTGCTGGCAAGACTTACGGCCACCGCACACTCTACGCAGGGTACGACCGAGCGAACGGTGGAGCGGGTTACTCAGACCCAATCTCCAAGGGGCCCTTCGATAACGCGCAGGCAGCGTGGCAGACAATCAGCACGCAGAAGCGTATGTCCGGCCTCAACACGACCATCTACCTAGCACAGAAGGACGCCAATGGTTATAGCCACGGCGGTAGTTCGTGCAACGGTAGGTGCAAGGGCG
>Ga0193696_1000382_pt1 | contig 15735 bp, 22 predicted proteins | sample L3m1metaG_FD_145074 | JGI IMG/M metagenome (GOLD analysis project Ga0193696, IMG submission 145074) | Soil microbial communities from a riparian zone of the East river system, Colorado, United States - L3m1 | ecosystem: Environmental > Terrestrial > Soil > Riparian zone | place: USA: East River... | reverse complement strand
CCACCATTTCAGCCCGTGCCGGTGCGCATAGGCGATCCGCACGCACGCATCGACCAGCGACAGGCCCTCGAGGAGTTCGGCCTCCGTGGCGGGGTAGCGGTTGCGCGCATACGAGAACGTCGTGCACGTCGGCGCCGCGAGAATCCCCCAGACGCCGCGCTCCCGTTGCAGTAAGCGTGCATCGTGCCCGGTGAGGCGATCGATCACTTTCACCACATACCCCGCTTCGGCATAGGGGCGGGACCAGGCGCCGGTGCCGCCGCACACGTCGAGAATCACGATCATCTGCCGCAATCCGCGCACACTTGGCGATCGCCCTTATACACCCACGCATACGAGCCACACCGCGGGCAGCGGGGCGGCTCTTCCTTCGCGAAGGCTTCCACGATCAGGAGAAGCCGGTCTTGTTGCTCGCGCTGAGCTTTCGTCAATCGCGTCACCGCTTGATCCCCAGGCGCCGCAGTTGATCCTGCGGCGAGAGACTCGCGATCCGCCGCGCTTCGTCGGCCACACTCAGCCGCGCTTGCGCCGGTTCCGGCAACGTTTGCAACCAGTGCTGATCGATCAGCCACGTCAGCGTCGACGGAATGTAGATCGGATCCTGCCACTGCACCGATCGCTTGTGCTGCTCGAGCGCGTGTAGGAGCACCGCGAACGGCACGTGGTGCAGGGCCTCGTCGAAGGCGTGCCGCACACGGGGGCCACCTTTCCGTCTGGTGACGGGATACGCGGCGAGAAACTGCGCGAAATTTTCCATTTTCGATTTCGCTATCTATATACCTTGCTAGTTGCAACAAGCACCGAGAGCGACTGTCTTATGTGAGCGGCGTTTCTACGCGCTCTAGTTCTTCTACAGTCGCTACAACAAGCACACAGGGGCTTCTTTTTTTCCGGATCCGAAAATTTTCGGACGGAAAAAACCAAAACACGGATCGTGCACGACGGATCCGGACGCGGCGCGTAGAAGCCCCTGGAGAAGCGCACTTCCGCGATTTTGTCTTAGCCTGTCTTGACTCTTCCCCGTTACTCTTTGGGTTTTACCGCTTCCTTCCACCACGACGGTAGTCGGTCGCGTGATCCGGTCGGTAAACCCTTGTTATAAATTTCCACAATCGACGCGGCTATACATTGACTGCGCTGCGCGCCGGTATGTAGCTTTAATGCATTCGCTCGATGTGTAATCGCCTGAATCCCTTTCGGAAGCGCCGCCAGTTGCTCACTTAACCGCCGCTCGTTTGTTTTTCCGTTGAAGCGGTTGTAAATTAACCCTGTGCCCTCGATCAGTGACCCATCAAAGCCGCTGGGCTGAAAGTCATACGCACGTCCTAGCGTGCGTATGACTTGGCCGAGCACGGTATCGCCCGCCAGGTCGTAAATTTTTTCGCAGGCGCCGACCGCATTAACACAGCCGCTATCACGATAGCGACTAATCTTCGCGCCGTTCGATTCAACCACTCGGCGAATATTGTTTTCCCGTTCGTTCCCGCGCGTGCAGCGCACTAGGAATTTGTCGATCTTGTTGACGCCTTTGTGCGTGTTCCGGCCGTCAAAAATCGCAGCCATTTCGGCATCGGTAAGGTTTTCGTAAACTTCGCATTCCAGGTTGTCATTCGCGAAGCCGTTTTCCTTCAGGGCGTGAATCCGATGCTGGCCGTCGATGATCCAGAAAAACCGATCGCGGTGATTCAGAACGGGAATTCCCAATTCCTCGAGTTTGAGATTCTTCGCGAGATAATCGCCCCATGACGGAACAAACTCCCGCTGCGCCACCCCTGCTGGCGCCACGCGCATCTCAGGAATCGGCACCCAAAACCGTTTCGAGCTGCGGAGCACTTGCTTCGGGGGCGGGGCTGGATCCGCTTTTGGCGGCTTCGACATAACGCTGCTCCTTTGAAAGTTGCCGGATAAATTCCGTCAACAGCGACACGGAGGCTTTCATCACCACGGTCCACGCCACGAGGCGATCTCGATCGAGTTCTCGCACGTCCACGAGATTCAGATCCGTGGTGAGGTGTTCCAGATCCGTCGCAATGTGATCCATGATGCGATTCGAGTTTTGGCGTCTCGTTCCGCCCATGACTCGATCCCCTGGCACCAGCACATTCATCGCGTGTAAGTGTTTTCGAACGACCCCTTCGCCAACGCCAACGACTGCGGCAATCTGCTGGGACGTGTAGCCTTCCCCAGCCATTTGGCGCATGCGATTCTGGCGCTGTAGCACCGCCGCGCGGGATTTGGTCGGACCCACTCCGAGCTGTAACCGTGCCTTCGCGACCGTGGCGCAGCCGACGCCAGCCTCGACCTTGACTTGCCGCGCTGATCGCCCGAGTCGAAGTAACGCCACCGCGTGAGCGAATCGCGCTTCATTTGAAACCCGATGGCGATCGCCGCGCGGCTGTACCTCAACTTTCGGGGGGGGCTGTACCTGATCTTCCGCTTTCATCACAGCCCCACGCCCCGCCCGACATACATGCCGAAGACGAAGCGGCACCGATCGCCATAGCGCCCCCGCGCGATCAGTCCCGCGAGTAAGTGCTGCTGCGATCCCAACCAGCGCACGCACTCGACGGGCGCAAACTGCAGCAGCACGCCGAGCACGGCCTGCTCACCCTCGAGATCGGCGAGCATCCCGAGCTCCTCGAACCACGGATCGAACTCGGGCGGTTTCACGGCGCGCTCTTCAGTTTCAAAACGCCGCATCGACAGCCTCACTCAGCGTGACGATCTCGCCGCTCTCCAGCAACGTGACGGTGACGGGCGTCTGCGCGTCCTTGTAGGCCGTCACCGCCCGGGCCACATCGTGATCCGTCGTCCAGCCCTCGATCTCGACGCCGAGCTCCGCGCGGAGCGTGATCGTCGTTTTGCCGGTGCTCTTCGAGCGCTTGCCGGCGATGATGACGCCGGTCTGCGATTCGGTTTTGATGAACGGCTTCCAGGCGTCCGGGATCGATTCATTGAGATCCGCCGGGGCCGCCGCCGCTCCCACAGCGGGCTCGGGATGAGACACCGCGGCGGCAGTCCCCTCCGCAGCCGGCCCCGGCGAAGGCGTCAGACTCTTCGACAACCGCGGCGGTGTGACAGGTCTGGTCACGGGCGCCTTCGGTTCGGCCTGTTCCATCTCTTCCTTCACGTAGAGGCCGGTGAGCTGCTTCGGAAAGGCTTTCCGCAACGCGAGGGCCTCGGCGCACTTGCCGAGCATCGTGTGCGGCATCCGATCCCACATGAACGCCTGATCGGGTTTGTATTCCGCCCAGCGGGCCGTGGCGGTGAAGGCGTAGCGGCTGCCCTGCACCAGCCGCCACACCGTCACCGTCGCCGCGAAGGCGGCCGTCTTGGGCGCCCCGGTGAACACGGGCTCGTCGATGCCGGCACACTCGCCGGAGTCATGGGCGCGGGTGCGCAGAAAGTCGATCGACGTGACGGGCGTGTATTTATTCGATCGCTTCGTGAAGTGAATCAGGCGATCGAGCGGGTGCACGTTCTGCCGCGCGCAATCGTGGAGAAAGAGTTGCAGTTCGGCGTCGGTCGCGTCCTTCGCGATCGTCGCTTTGATCAGCGCCAGGCTGTCGGGCGTCACAGCGGGCGCCGTGTTCATCGGTGCGAGTGCGAGTCGATCCATATCAGCGGCCCCCTTCCGTAACTGCGCCAGTGCCCGGTTGACCCGTTCGTCCTTCCGCCGCATGCGCTGTTCGATCCAGCGCATATCGACGAAGCGATGCCCCCTCACGCTAGCCTGCCCGGCGCACGATGAGCTCCCCATCGAGCAGCGCCATGACGAGCTTCCGCGAGTAGCGCCGCCGCACGCCTTCGCCGAGATGAATCTCCAGGCGCCGGAACTTCCCCGCCTTCTGCCAGCGATAGAACGTCGGCCGATCGATGTGCAGGAGCTGCATCAGCTCATCGGCGAGGACCGCATCCGGGCGGGTGCGCACGTCCGCCAAGGGCGCCGGCCCCAGGATCCCCTCCGTCGCGGTATTGCCGTTCTGCTCCGCGCTAGCCTGTTCCTCTAGGCCGTCTTGGGTAGCGTCGTCTATTTGGTGCGTCATTCGGCGTGTCATAGTTCGTTATTTCGAGACAATAAACCGTTACTTGACGTAGCGCAACGATTTATTTTAGGCTTGCCGGTATGTTTGGTGCTGATAGCGCATTAGCACTAGTGATTACGAACGAGACAGCGGCGTATACTCAGCAGGTGTTGCAGCGGGCCGCCCGGCGCGTCCGCGAGTGGCGCCGCACGCACGGCGAAATGAGTCAGATCGAGTTCGCCGCGCTGGCGCGCGTGTCCGTAGGCTGTGTCCAGGGCTTTGAAAACGGCACCCGGAAAACTCGCGACGCCAACCTTCTTAAAATCGCCACCGCGATCGGCGTCACGCTCCAGGAGTTAATCCGGGAGGATGATCCCCCCGTCCGCCCGGACCCTCTCCTGGAAGATCTCAAGCGCGAAGATCTACTGATCGCGCACTACTACCACCACAGCGGCGCCGAGGCGAAGCTCGCCGTCAAGCGGTTCTATAGCACCTTGATTAGCGCTGAACGCCGCGAACGGATCGCCGCGGTAATGGTGCGTCTGCTCTCTGCCGATGAGGATGAGTTCGCGCGCATCGAAGTATTGTTGTTCGGCCCCCCCGGCCTCTCGCATAGCGTCGTCCCGCCCTATACCAGCACTCATACCACCACCAAAAAACGGCAATGACGCACGACGCATTCTCCGACGGGGGCTCGCATGGTTACACGGCGGCGGCGGCGATCGCTCACGATCATGACACCACGCGGATCCGCATGGCCGATTCCACATCCACCCACCGCAAAGGTGCGCACGCTCCCGATAACGACCCGCGCCTTCTTAGCCGAGCCGGCGATCTTCGAGCAGCATTTCGCCTACCTCGAAGCGCTGGCGCACGAACACCCTGGCGTGGCACACGCGATCATGAAACAGACCGCATGCCTAGCCGAGCGCTGTTCGCCTCTAATGGCGTCGGATAGAGCGGGATTGCGATGAGTCGCGCCTCCACATTGGCGTTGCCTGTTGGGATTACATGCCCCCACGGATACGAGACGACGTAGGTATAGCCAGTGCCCTGCCACCATGGAGACGCGGCCTCACTACTTGCCATCTTGCACCGAGTCACACCCAAACGCCCGAGCATCTTCAACGCTTCAAAGTCAAATGGCGTGCTCAAGAACTGCACCCCTTCGCGCTGACAGGCTCTCATCAGCCGCTCGGTCGCCTTCTCATCGAGGTGTGATTGCTCCAGCCATTCGCGCTGGGGATCGGCAGGGTTTAGTTTTGATAAAGTGAAATGCTGGAACTTCACGGTGTGGGCGCCGCTGTCAGCCGCCGCCGCGATCATGTCCTCGGCAAGTGCGACATTGCCACCGTGCGCTGTTGCCAGCTCCGCAATCAGCTCAGTCATTCCGGTGTCTCCGTGTGGGCAGCGGGAGAGGGGAGCCGAGCGAGCAGATCCGCAATGAGTGGCAGCGGCTTCGGATTCGGTAGTTCCGTTGTCGGCACGCTGTTCGCTAACCACAGTTGTGCGACTTCCAACACGTAGATCTGCTCCCGCAGGCCGGGAACGACGGGGGAGGATAATCGTGCCTCTCCGGCATCGTGAATCGCGCACGGATTCTGACACTTCAGCCAACTACAAACGAGGTAGCCTTGGCTCCCAAGTATCAGCGTCTGATTGCCGCACGCGGGACACCGTGAATTGATGCGCTCCTGCGCTGTCTCGACGGGAGCGGCGTGGAGGGCGGCATCGAGGCCACAGGTGCAAGCGAATCGTTGTTTAGGATCTCCGTCATACCTGTAGACGGCCTCGCACCCGGCGTAATGCCGCAGATACGCACGGAGTCGTAGTGCTTGTGCAGACGGATGGGGAGGCGTCATGATCGGACCTCCTTTGAAAACGGTTCATAGCGGCCCACCATCCGAGCCTTCTCGCTTCCTCCACACGTCGGACACGTTTGTCCCTTCAGCGACTCCCACTCGCATCGCCTCCTCGACGACTTGCCCATTCCAGACGGAACCGACTTCTGAAGCTCGCGCAGCACTTCCCGCGGGTCCCGCTTTGACTCGAACACGGTGCGAAGCAGCTGTCGCGCTTCCGGCGTCTCGGCGACCATCCGCTGCAGGTCCTGTTCGAGGGTCGTGCTCAGCGCGTCAAGTTCTTCGTAGGTCGTGCCAGGGAGCTGCTTGGCAATACGTCGTAGGACCGCCTCCGACGGCCGCCGGCGATCCCGCTCGATGTCGGATAGGAAGGCAGCAGAGATCTCAACTTTCAGGGCGAACCCGCGCAGAGTCAAGCCGGCCTCAGTTCTGAGGCTCTGGATCTTGCCGCCGAGGGTGTGGGCCGTCTTCATTGGTAAGCTATCATAGCGAACAGTCATGGTGTTGTCAAACCTACACCGACTTTCGCTTTTGAACGAAAGCGGCCTCCAGCATGTATAAGAGCAAGGAGGTTTGCATGCGACGCCTTGAGAGCTACTAGGAAGTTTCGCAAGCATGGCAAAACTCACTCGCATTGCCGTTGAGCCGGGCATCTACCGCTATCCCGACGGCCGCTATGAAGTGTTGATGACCGTGAACGGGGAGCGACTCCCCGCGAAACGGTTTCCCGCCGACACGAAGCGCGAGCACGTCCGCGCGTGGATGCAGCAGCGGCGCAACGTTCTCGGCACCGAGCGTCGCGCGTATGGTGAATCGACGCGCGTCGAGTTGGTGCAGCGAGCAGGCACCCTCGAAGGCGACGCGCCCGAGTATTGGGCCCAGATTGCGGGCCGTGCGAGCTTCGCCGCTGATCGCTCGCATACCCGGGCGTGGTTCGACGTGGTGATCGACGGGCAGCGTCTCGGCGCCCTTCCGCGTGTGGCCTGGACGACGGCCCATGTGAACAAGGCAATCGCCCACTGGCTCGCAAAGCCGAGTGCCCATGCGATCCGCAAGGTGCGCGTTAAGGGGTATGCGCGCAAGGAAATGATCATCGGTGAGCACGTGATCGCCGGGACTGCGGTGCGCGCGCACGAGCGCCTCGGGGATAGCTACGGCACGATCCGCGGCTACACGCGGAAGGGCTCTACCATCCGCACGCACACCGCGAAAGCGGCGACGGTGCCCGATTACGTGCGCACCGCGCCAGCCACCAGTGGCGCGATCGTCTCAGCGTTGACGATTCGCCATCGCTGTCGCGTGCTGGGCGAGTTGTGGACGACACTCGACGGTGAAGGTGCCGACACCCCCATCGATGCGGCGAAAATCCCCGCGCGCACAAAGACGCCCCCGTCGACGGTGCCGCCGGCCGTCATGCAATCGGTGATCGAGAAACTCGCGTTAATCGACGCGAAGGATTTCGCCCGGTTTTTCGTGCATGCCGTGACGGGGCAGCGGCCCTGTCAGATTGGGCGGGCCCGGCCCGATGACGTGCAACTCGAGCACGGGATCTGGCTCGTGCGGAATGCGAAGGGCGAACCCGCCCATACCATCGCGTTGAACGCGCAGCAAGTCAGCGCCTGGCGGCTCTTCATCGCTGCCGACGCATTCGGCGAGTTCGACACGTCCAAGTATGGGAAGCGCATTCACGCCGCGGGCTGGCCGAAGGGGATCCGCCCGTATGCGGCCAGGCACTCGCTCGCCGCCGATGCGATCCGCCGCGGGATCTCGCTGGGCGATCTCCAAGGATTACTGGGCCATGCCTCCCCCGAAACCACACGCCGCTTCTATGCGCCGTTCCAAATACAACAGCAGCGCGCCGTCAGTGAGAAGATGAGCCCCTATCTCGCGGATGTCCTCAAACCACGGCTCGTGAAGGAACCGCAATGACGCAGTTAGAACATCTGATTCAGGAGTCCGTTTCCAGATCCGTCGTCAACACGTTGCACCGTGCAACCGAAACGATCGCCGAGGAGCTCGCTCACGAGATTCTGAAGGATCCGAATTTTCGGCAACAGATGCGCCTGCTCGTTCAGCACGCCTTCGCGAGAACTTTCGCTGAACTCGCGACGGATGAACCGCCGCAACCACCCCAATGAGAATCGCTGGGGGCCAAGATAGGGGCCACGATGGATCGCCGCGCCCTCACGGATCTCTTCCTCGCCATCGGCGTCTTCGTGCTCGCCATCGGGCAGATTTACACCACGATTACTTTGCAGCGCTTGATCCGTCTGCTCGCTGCGCACCCGGCGTTGAGCGGGGGCCAAGATGGGGGCAAAACGGGGGGCAAAGGGCGAAAGGCGAACGGCGTATTTTATTAATGAATTATGATAGTTCGCGAGACTGGTTTCTTTGCCCCCACGCGACACCCCAGGCGGCGCGTATTCGCTGTTTTGTTAGGATTTATTGGTGTTTTGAGTGGTTGCGGGGGGGGGATTTGAACCCCCGACCTTTGGGTTATGAGGCCACAGCCGCCGGATACAATCCGCGATTTCGTTAGGAAAACATCCCTGTTTTAGCCATCTCGAAAAATCTTTGCCCCCGCGGCTAAGTCTTCGCCTAAAAATTCGCCCCTTCTTCGCTCCCGAATTCGGGCCCGTAAACGAGTCGTTCTGACTCATGTGTGAGCACCGCCCTGCGGAGGCGGGCCGTGTGTCCTTCGGCACTGACAAGATTGCGGCGGTGTGGTTTCCTAGAGGCATGGACGCGCGCAACACCCTGCTCCTCGAGCTCCTGCTCGCCGCCGTCGAAGAGGGCCTGGTGCAGACGGACGCGGATCTCGTGCAGCTCTATGCGCACGCCCGCGTGCTTAGCCCGCCCGCGCCACGAGCAGCGACAGCATCCAAAAGGCCAGGCCGGCGGCCGTCAGATTCACCCGGGCTGGGACTTCGATCGTCGCGAACACGAAACAGAAAAACGCGATCAGTTGAATCAGCAGGACGATCGTGATCATCGGGGTCCTTTCGTTCCGGGTGTAGAATCGCGCCGTATGCCATATCCCGACGACGCCGCGGCGGTGATGGGCGTGGCCGTCGTCACGCTGGCCGCCTTCCTGATCCTCGTCGGCCTCGCTGGCCTCGTCGGCCTCGCCGTCTACGCGATGAGATAGACGCCCGAGAAGATTAGCTGCGCCCCGCTCAGCGTCGCATTCGTGACTTGTAGCCCCGAGGTCGGATGCACCACGAGCACCGAGGCACTCCCCGGCGCAATCAGCAAGCCGAAGGCGAGGTTGTCGCACTTGTAGAGGCCGCCATACGCCGCGCCGTTCGCCGCCGGCAAGCCCGCGATCGTGGCTTGCGCCGTGTTCGCCGTCGTCGGATAGATCACGCGGCCTTGCACCACGACGAGCTTGTCGAGCCGCCAGTAGCGCCCCGTCGCCGTTCCGAACGCCAGCCCGGCGCCGCTGGCATCCGTGGGCGTCCACGCCCCGCTGACGGGCGCCAAGATCGCGGCGTCCACGGGATCGAGCACGACCGTCTTGATCGCCGCCTTGTTCCAGATCGAGCCGACGAGGTTGGATCCGTCGTCGTCGACGAGCGCATTCCACGGGCCGCGATCAATCGCCATTACGCATCCGCCTTCCGTATCAACATCTGCAACACCGCCTCGAACGACTGCCGCACCGTGCTCGCCGTGACGGTGAACTTGGGCGCGAGCCCCCGGATCCCGAGTTCGCTGATCACGAGGCGCCCGCTTTTCGTTGTGAGATCCCGCGTCGCATACGTGACTGTCACGAGCGGCCGGCTGTAGAGCGCGAGCTGCGCATCGCACACTTGCCGCAAGCTGGCTTCTGCGCGGCGCTCGTCGCTCCAAATGTGCTCGTAGATCCCATCGCCGCCGCCGTCATAGGCCACCATCGCCGCCTGGGCGGCGAGATCGTCCCGCTGCACCCAGATCTGAATCCGGCTGTTGCGGATGATCGCCGTCGCGATCCCCGTGACGCCGACCAGCGCCGGCGCCGCCGTGATCGTCGAGTTGTAGCTGACACTCGCCACCAGCGCCCCCGGCCCCGTCGCGGGAATCCCCGTCAGCGTCGTCGCCGTTTTCGTGGTGTAGCGGATCACCTGATCGCCGTTCCCAACAACCGCCCAGCCGCCTTCGAGCAGGAACGCCGCCGTGTTCGCCACAATGATCGATGTCGCGCCCGCCGGGACTTGCCCCGACGGCTGCGTGAGGCCCGAGCTATCCGTCACGGGCGGCGCGGCGCCGAGTGTCGCATCGGCGGCGGCATCGGTGACACTCGCCGTCACGTTGTCCGCGATCGTCGTCAGGAGTTGCAACGCCGTCAGCCCGGCTTTCGAGCGGTAGAGTTTGCGCGCCGTCGTGCCGGCGCCGCCGATCGCGACGGTCACGCGCACTTGATTCGTGGCGGCCGTATTCAAGCCCGGATAATCCCCCCCGAGGCTGCCCGTGGGCGTCGTGTCGGTGTAGGTCGTGGCGGTATTGTTCGGGATCGTCGCGAGGTATTTGTAGCCGGCGCCGTTGGATTGGCGATACAGCTTCCGCGCGGTCACGTTCGCCGGGCCGATCGGAATCCCCGTGAGCGGGACGGTTTTGTAATGTGTCGTCGTGCCTGATGATCCCGTGGTGTTCACCGTCGGGATCGTCGTGCCGCCCAGGCCGGTATCCGCGATCGTGTCGAGATATTCGGTGTCGACGTTATTCGCCAGCGTGCCGAGCAGGCGAAACGCCGACGCCTGGGTATAGAGCGTCGAATTCACGACCGTCCGATAGATCCGCCGGGCCGTCACGCCCGCCGGCCCGATCGGCAGAAAATGGAGATGCACGGCCGTCGCCCCGTTCGCATTGACGCCGATAAAATGCGCCACGTCGCCCCATCCCGTGCTCCCGAGCGCCGTGACGAATTCCACGCGGTAGTAATACGTGCCCGGCACCAGCGCCCCGCCGAGCGCCAGCGTCGCGCTGATGCCCGCATGGGACGGCGGCGTGATCGCGGCCGTGGCCCCTGTCGTGTCGGAGTGCGTCACCGCGGCGGCCCCGCCCGGGCCGTTCGTGGTTTCGCCCACGGCCGTCACGAACGTGGACGTGTAGTTATGGGTGCCCACGTCCACGGATCCGCCGGTCTGCACCGCGCCCGGCGTCGGCGCCGTCACGGGCGGGGCCACGACGCCGACGGCGATCACGCTGGCGGGACTCGGTAACGATTCGCCCGCCGCCGTCGCGAACGTGTAGGCGTAACTGTGAGACCCCGACTCGATACCCGCCCCATCGAGGGGCGCGAGTGTGGGCGGGCCGCCTGGCGCGGCGCCCGGGCCGACCAGCCCGCCCCCGCCCCCGAGCTGCAGGCTCGCATACGTCACGCGCTGATACGTCGCGCCGTCCGGCACGACGGCCGCGATCGCCTGGCCCCCGGCCGGATTGAACATCTCCGCGTTCTCGATCGGCACGAGGTCCGCGCCGACGTCGAGCGCCGCGAGGATCTGCGTGCCGGCGCCCTTCCCATAGACGCGCGTCCGCACCTGGGACTTGTCCATCGTCCAGGTGATCGCGGGATCGTGGAGAAACCGCCCCGGCGTGTCGTCGATCGGATCCGGCCGTGTCAGCGGCGCCGTGATGAACAGATACAGGATCTTGTTTTCAAAATACCAGTAGCCGCCAATGATCTTCGCGAGCGCCGTCAGGCACCCTTTCATCCCGGCTTCGGATCCGTCGAACGTGATCGAGACGGGCGGCAACCCGAGCTCCACGCCCGCGCTCGAGAAGCCCGGCGCATACGTCGCGACGAGCTCCTGGGCGATCGTCGTCGCCGAGACGTTCACATAGCGCCCGAGCGGCCGGCGCCGGTTCGCCCGCGCCGTATCGTCGATCGCCGTCACCGGATGCAGGATCGTCGTCGGCTGCCCCTTGTAGGTTGTTTCGACGGTTTGGATCTCGCCGCTAAAGAGCAGCACCGCCGCGTTACTGTTCACCCAGACTTCGATCGGCTGCCCCACCAGCGGCGCCCCGCCGTAGGTCGTCAAGCTGCACGTGTTCGGCGCATCAAAGAGCGCGTCCCGAATCTGCAGCGACTTGTAAATCACCCGCATGGGCGCCGTCGGCGTCGTCACGTCGATCCCGCCGATCACGATCCGCAGATGCGTCGGGCGCTCCGCGGCTTGCGCGGCCGTGAGGTAGTTCAGCCGGAAGTTATTCAGGCGGAGATTCGGTCCGAGGATCGCGGGCTGGAGCGGCATTAGTTCAGCATCGAGCCCTGTTGAATCTGCCCGGTGATCGTGTCGCCGACGCGCCGGGCGATCCCGCTTTCCGTGTCGACGATGTTGAACGTGTTCGTCACCGTCGGCCCGCGCTGCGCGAGGCCCATCGAGAGCGCCCAGGTGAGAAAGTCGGCCGGCGGCCCGCCGCCGATCGCGCCGCCCAGGGCCCCTCCGCTGGGGTGCCGCTTCGCATATTCCGCAAACGTGGCTTCAAAGCTGCCGAGCGTGCCGTAGGTAATCGGCCCCGTGTTGATCGGAATACTCGCGCCCGGCGACATCTGCGTCATCCCCGGCGGCGTGGCGGCCGCTTGCGCCGCGCCGAGCTGTTGCACTGCACTCGCCGCGGCCTCGAGCTTCGGCGGGAGTTCGCCGATCACCTCCGACGTGAACACGAGGCCGCTATTCCAAACTTCCGTTTCTTTCTGCGCCTCGCGAATAAACGCGGTGAGCGATCCAAGTCGGGGTTCGGTGAGCGCGATCGCTGCCGGGGCTTTCACCAGCGTCGCGTTCATATACGCGATCTCGGCCTCCGCTTGGGCGGCGTTCAGGGCCACGGGCTTCAGGGCCGTCGTCGCGAAGGTATTCACGGGCGGCGTAATCGTCGCCACCATCGCGCCGAGATCGGATCCCGCCTGCGTGGCGGCGTCGGCCGTCAGCGAGAAGTCTTGGAGGGCTTTCGGAATCGCGACGAACGGGTTCGCCGCTTCGGCGAGTAACTCGGAGGCTTTCTGCCAGGCGCCAAAGAAGCGCGACATGCCGCCGATCGCTTCGCCGGAATACACCGTGACGCTGTTCCCAAACCGCGACCAGGCGTCTTGTGCCGCTTTCAGCCGCTCCACCGTGTCATCGCTCATCACTTTCGTCGCGGCGCCGACCTGTTCGATCCCGGCAAGGAAGGTCGGGATTAACTCCTGCCCGGCTTTCCCGAAGAGTTCCGTGGCGACTTGCGCCCGCGTCATCGGATCTTCAATCCCCGCCACGGCATCGCCGATCGCGACAAACGCATCCTCGGGCGCCATGCGGCGAATATTGTCGAATTCCAGGCCGGCCGCGGTGAGCGCCGCGATCGTGCTGGTGCTGCCTTGCGCCAGGTTCTCGTTCATCGCCTTGATCGCCCGGTCGACTGTCTGGATAGAGGCGCCACTTTGATCGGCGGCATAGCCGAAGCGTTGCACCGCTTCGGCACTGATCCCGAGCTTCTGCGCCATGTCGCCGACCGCCGCGCCCGTCTCGATGACCCCGATCGCAAAGTTCTTGATCGAGTTGACGGAAAACGCGATCCCAAAGGCGCCCGCCAGGCCGACGAGCGCCGATCCCCACTGGCCCGTGGCCGTCTCGGCGGATTTGAAGGCGCTGGTCGTCGTGCCGGCGGCGCCTTCCATCGTGCGGAGTTTGCCAACGGCCTCATCGGCCGCCGATTTAAACTCGGAGAAGTCCGCCTTCAGGACGCCCGTCAGCACCGCCATTAGACCGGCACCTCGTCTTTCGCCGCGTGCGCCGCGAGATCCTCGACGAGCACCTCATACACGACACGCGGGAGGGTCTGAATGTCGTCGTAACTGAGCCCCATGATCTTGCACAGCGCGAGATCGGTTCTCATGCGGGCACGGGTTCCGGGATCGTTTTTTTTTCCTGAATCGCGCGTTCGTTCGCCGCCTGGTGCGCATCGAGGGCGGCGACGATCTCGACGATCGTCGGCACGTCCAGCGATCCCAATACGTCGCGCCGCTCGTCGCCCGATTGCGTGAGACTGTAGGCGATGGGCTGATCGCCGAGGCCGACGAGGGACCAGCCCACGAGATACGCGATCACCACGGCGAACGGTTTTCCGGCCGCCCCCTCGGTGACGAGCGCGTGATACTCGCCCGCGTTCAATTCTTTTTTGACGGTGAGAAAGTCGCCGTCGGATAACGGCAACCGCACCGATTCGGGTGTGACAATCCGACAGCGCCCCATGTGATCCCCTTTACCGCTCCGGCGGTCCCAAGTGTGCCCGTAGACTCGTCTCCCCGATCTCGATCGCGTCGATCGGCCACATCCAGAACCCGCCGGCCTTCGGCGCCGTAAACAACAGGGGCGCTTGTCGCGCCTGAAACTTATCCACGCGCGCGATCGTCGCCGTCAGGATCCAGTCGCCGCCGTCGGCTTTCACGCGCACGATCCGCCACGCGGTGAGTTCCACGGCGACGCGGTAGCCCCAGAGCACGGAGCCCGCGCCGCCGGTAATCGTCAGCGAGTCGAACACGATCCGCTAGGCGGCCTTCGGCGCCCGCGATCCGAACCGTCGCGCCCGATTCGCCGCCGCCAACGCACTCAGCGCGCCGCCCTCGAGCAGGAACGGCCCCGCCGCCTTCCACGAGCCCGACAGCTTCGGTGCCGACAACGAGGCATCGATCGAGGCGTCCATGTAGGCCGGCCCCGTCCAGAACACGAGCGGCTCCGTCGTGCTGGGGATCAGCTTCAGGAGGCCCGGCGTATCCTGTTCGGCCGCCTCGAACACCGCGAGCTCCGCGGAGTTGAAGAACCCGCCGATCGTCCCGCCGGCGTCCTTCATGCCCGGGATATACACCCGGTTCACGTCGCCAAAGCACGTCACGTCTTCGTATTCCGTTTTGAAGTCCGCCGTCCAGGCGTTGAGCGAAATGATTTCAACTGGCGTCGTGCCCGCGGGATCCCACAGCACCGACCCATTGCGCCCTGAAATGATTGCCATGATCTCGTCTCCTTTTGCGGTTTACGCCGCGGTGTGACTCATCTGCACGAAATACCGGCCGCCGCGCCGGAACCAGCGAATCGACGGATCCTGATCGTCGCGTTCGGTGAGTGCGATCGGCTCTTCCCGATACGTCGCGCTCCACGTAAACCCGGCGACGGTGAGCGGGGCATCCTCGAGCAGCGCATCGATCCGCGCCGCCGCCGCTTTGATGTTCGCGCCCGGCACCGTCGAGAGCATGCGCGCCTCGACCAGATACACGGCGTCCTCGAGCGCCCGCCGGCCAAACACGCCGTGATCCTCGCCCGCCATCAGCGACACGATCACAAACCGTGTCGCCCCGGGCGGCGCCTCGTCGCGATAGACGCCATTCGGGCAGAGGGCCAGCAAGGCCGCATCACTCCCGAGTTTCGCGATCAGCGCGTTCGCAATGTCGGAGGTATCCGCCATGCGATCAGCCCCAGACGGCCGTCAACCCGTGCGCCGTGATCACCACATCGGCCAGCCGCACATACATGGCTTTCCGCGATCGCACCATCGTCGGGATCAGCACCGGGTGCGGCGGCATCGCGCCGACGGATTTGCGCACGCCGTTCTTGGTGACGTAATGCCGGGCTTGCGACCCGTGCTCGAACAACCACGCATGGTGGGCCGTGCTCCGCACTTGCGCGGCGACGCCATACGGGCCGATCTCTTTCACGATCACCTTCGCGCCCTTTTTCAAATTGCCGGACGTAATCGGTTCCCCCTTGCGCAAGCGGCCGGGCGGCCCCAGGGGATACGCGGCTTCAATGGCGGCCCGGGCCCCGTGCGCCGCATCGAGCACGACCGTCGTCGCCTCGCTTTTTTGTTCGCCAGGCAATGCGAGAAAGGCGGCCTTT
>Ga0193696_1000380_pt1 | contig 15741 bp, 17 predicted proteins | sample L3m1metaG_FD_145074 | JGI IMG/M metagenome (GOLD analysis project Ga0193696, IMG submission 145074) | Soil microbial communities from a riparian zone of the East river system, Colorado, United States - L3m1 | ecosystem: Environmental > Terrestrial > Soil > Riparian zone | place: USA: East River... | reverse complement strand
CGACCTTGATGCCGTCGAGACTGACTGGTCTCTCCAGGCTGTTGACCACGTGCGCCACATAGGTCTCGACCAGTGACTCCTCAACAGTGACGCGACCGACTCCGGCGCCAGTAGGCCGGTCCCAGACTTCGGTGAGGCGAGCTTCGATGCTGTCCTCCAGCGCATCGTCGAGCTTGTTGCCGCCCCGCGCGAAGAACTTGATGCCGTTGTCGGGCATCGGGTTGTGGCTCGCCGACAGCATTACTCCGAGATCGGCATCGCAGGCCTCGGTCAAGAACGCGACTCCAGGAGTGGGCAGCATGCCGAGTCGTACCACGCTGACGCCGGCACTGGCCAAACCAGCTACCACGGCCGCCTCGAGAAACTCGCCTGAAGCGCGCGGATCACGCCCAACCACCGCCAATGGCGGGTGGTGTCCGCTGAATTCACCAGTCTCAGCGAGAACGTGGGCGGCCGCGACAGAAAGACTCAGCGCCAGCTCCGCGGTGAGTGCCTCGTTGGCCTTGCCGCGTACGCCGTCGGTTCCGAAGAGTTGCCCCACTGCCTTTACCCCCGCGCGACTACCTCTTGCTGTACTGGGGAGCCTTCCGGGCCTTCTTCAGGCCCGCCTTCTTACGTTCCTTGATCCGCGCGTCACGGGTCAGCAGGCCGGCCTTCTTGAGAGCAGCGCGGCTGGCTTCCGCATCGACGGCGTTCAGAGCGCGCGCGATACCTAGCCGCAGAGCTCCGGCCTGGCCAGTCACGCCCCCGCCATGAATACGCGCAATGACGTCGTATGAGTCCGGGACCAAAGCCGCAACGAAAGGCTCGGAAACGAGCTGTTGATGCACCTTGTTCGGGAAATAGTCGTCGAGCGTGCGGCCGTTGATCGTCCACTGCCCGTTGCCAGGGGCGATACGGACTCGGGCCACCGCCTCTTTACGGCGCCCGGTCGCCGCGGCCGGCGCCACGACAGCAGGTCGCCCTGCGGAGCCGTGCGAAACCTGGGGTGTCGCCTCCGAACGGTACGCGATCTCGCGGTCATCCTCGAGGAACGGGGTGGCCCCGTCCTGCTCGACCTTTTCGGTGGCGGTATCAGTCACTGCGATGGTTCCTTGCTTCCTTTTGACGTGCGGGTCGTCGCGGCGGGCTACTGCGCGATCTGGGTGATCTGGTACGGCTTCGGCTGCTGAGCGCTATGTGGATGCTCGGGGCCGGCATACACCTTGAGCTTCCTGATCAGCCTGCGGCTGAGCTTGTTCTTGGGGAGCATTCCCCAGACGGCGAGTTCGACAGCCTTCCGCGGATCCCGGTCGAGCAGCTCACCGTACGGCACAGACTTCAGACCCCCGGGCCGACCGGAGTGGCGGCGGGCAAGCTTGTCGGTGCGCTTGTTCCCAGTCAGAGCGATCTTGGACGCGTTCACCACAACGACGAAGTCACCGCCGTCCATATGCGGCGCGTACGTCGGCTTGTGCTTGCCGCGGAGCAGCGTCGCAGCGGTCACCGCAAGCCGGCCCAGCACCACATCGTCGGCATCGATGACGTGCCACGACCGCGTGATGTCGCCAGGCTTGGGGCTGTACGTGGACATAACCAGCTTCCGTGTGTGACGCGAGCAAGCTCACTCTGTGTGAACGAATCTTGTCGCATCCACACCGAATCCGGGCACGCTGAAAGTGCTCGCGTAGACGCAACAGCGGCCCAGATTACCCGCGCGGGCAACCGCCGGTCAAAGCGGACGCGTCAGCGCCTGGTGGGAGCGTTGCGGACGGAGGTACCAGCAAGACGCACCCGGGCATTCGATACGCACCTGAAGGACACAAAGATAAGAGACACAAAGGTAAGAAAGGTCAGAGAGATAAGGGAAGGTCAGAGAAATAAGGAAGGACTTCAGATGCTGCGCGGACTCACCACAGTCAGCTTCTGGGCCGACGACGTCACGGCGGCACGCGATTGGTATGCCGAGGTGCTGGGGATCGAGCCCTATTTCCGACGCCCGGAAGAGGGGCCGCCGGCCTACATCGAGTTTCGGATCGGTGCCGACGAGGACGAGCTTGGTCTCATCGATCGCCGCTACGCTCCACCCGGCGCCTCGCGTGATCCCGGAGGAACGGTCATCTACTGGCAGGTCGACGATGTGGCGGCTGCCGTTGCCCGGCTGCTCGAAATGGGAGCCACGGAGTATCAACCGGTCACCGAACAAGGCACGGCTGGCTTCGTTACGGCCTCCGTTGTGGACCCGTTCGGCAACGTTTTGGGCTTGATGTACAACCCCCACTTCGTGGCGATGCAGACGCGCTAGCGATCGAGTGACCGCGGGTGCGCACCTGGTGAATCAGGGCGCACTCTTGGTACGCCGCTCTGCTTCGACCGCAGTTTCGGAAAGTCGCTCCCGATAGGCAGCCCACTCGGCTGCGGTCTGGTCCGGAAGGCTTCCGTCCTTGTTGCCAGCAGCGCCGTCAATGAGCTCACGGAGGATATCGGCATGGCCGGCGTGCCGAGCCATTTCCACACTCATGTGGATCATGATCAGTTGCAGAGTGACGTGCTGCCGCTCAGCTGGCCACCACGGGACGAGCCCAGGCGAGTCCAGGGTGAGAGCTTCAATGGTTGCGTCCGCATGGGTTGCCGCCTGCCGGTAGAGCTGGACGATTTCCTCCCGGGACTCCTCGGCCGTGGCCCACATGTCGGCGTTGATTTCAGCATCCTCGTCAGACCTTGGCAGTTGCACATTGGACGGCCGGTCGAACACTTCGCCGAAATAACCCAATTCGACGCTCGCCACATGCTTGATAAGCCCTAGCAGATTCGTGCCGGTTCGCGTCATCGGCCAGCGCACGTCGCGCTCGCCGAGCCCGTCGAGCTTTGCCAAAAGCGCGTCGCGCTGAATGGTGAGATACCGATGGATAACCTGCTTGTAATCCATGCCGTGAACCTAGTGCAGCCGTCCGACAAAATCATTTCCGACCGGCCCGGGCCAGTGGCCCAAATCATATGGCCCCCGACTATCCAGTCCAGCGGGCCGCGCGTAGGTTGTGCGCATGACGGATACGCCCACGGTTGATCCCCCCAAGGATTCCCTGAGCATTCGCGACAACCGCACCGGCCGCGAGTATGAGCTCGCGATCAGCGAGGGGACGATCCGCGCTACCGACCTCAAACAGATCGCGGTCGAAGGCGAGCCGGGACTCGCGACGTACGATCCAGGTTTTGTCAACACTGCTTCCTGCCGTAGTGCCATTACTTTCATAAACGGCGACGAGGGCATCCTCGAGTATCGCGGATATCCCATCGAGCAACTGGCCGAGCACTCCACTTTCCTCGAGGTCGCCTACCTGCTGCTGAACGGCGAACTGCCGACCCAGGCTCAGCTGGACGAATGGGTGCTCAGCGTCACCTACCACACCTTCATCCACGAGAACCTGAAGCAGTTCATCGAAGGCTTTCGATACAACGCGCATCCCATGGGCATGCTGATGGCCACGGTCAGCGCGCTGTCGACGTTCTATCCGGAGGCAAGCAAGATCGGCGATCCCGAGAATCGCATGCTGCAGATCACCCGGCTGATCGCCAAGATGCCCACCCTCGGAGCGTTCGCCTTCCGCCATCAGCTGGGCAAGCCGTACGTCTATCCGGACAACGGGTTGTCCTACACCGCCAACTTCTTGGCCATGCTGTTCAAGATGAGCGAGCCAACTTACGTCGCGGACGAGCGCTTGGTGCACGCGCTAGAGGTGCTGTTCATCCTGCATGCTGATCATGAGCAGAACTGCTCGACGAACGCCGTGCGCTCCGTCGGTTCCTCTCAAGTTGATCCGTATTCGGCCGTTGCGGGCGGCGTTGCCGCGCTCTATGGACCGCTACACGGCGGGGCGAACGAGGCTGTACTTGCCATGCTGAAACGAATCGGTACGACCGACAACATTGGCGACTTCATTGCCGGGGTGAAGGAGGGCAAGGAAAAGCTGATGGGCTTCGGCCACCGGGTCTACAAGAATTACGACCCACGCGCCAAGATCATCAAGAGGGCCTGCGACGACGTCTTCGAGGTGACCGGAGTCAATCCGCTGCTCAAGATCGCCCAGGAGCTGGAGAAGATCGCGTTGGAAGACGAGTACTTCGTCAAGCGCAAGTTGTATCCCAATGTCGACTTTTATTCGGGGCTGATCTATGAGGCCCTGCAGTTCCCGGCGGAGATGTTCACCGTCTTGTTCGCCATTGGGCGTACCCCGGGTTGGCTCGCCCAGTGGTCGGAGCTGGTGCAGGACAAGGAACAAAAGATCGCCCGGCCGAAGCAGATTTACACCGGAATGCGGACTCGAGACTTTGTCCCGATGAGCGAACGGTAGGGATGGGGCTGAGCCAGTCGAAGCCCGTGAATGGCTGCCCTTCGACAGGCTCAGGGCTCATATATGGACACGCTCAGGGCACATATGGACACGCTCAGGGCACAGACGTGGGGGCACGCCTGGGTTGCGGACCTAGACGCCAGCTGCGGACATGCTCCCAACGCATGTCCCGCCACCAACTGCCGGTCCAGGTGTTGTGGGCAAATCGATAGAGCATCACGGTGTCCGCGGTGAACGACGCCGGTGGAATGACACCGAGCCCGTTCACGTAGTCCTCAATCTCTTCCCGCAGATCGGCACGCACCCGCATCTCATGTGAGACCAACGAGATGTGAGGCATCCAGCGGTCGGGCTCGTACAGGTCGGGAGCCAGCTCGCCGCTGGGCCCGACCAGCGGGCGGACGACGGAGTCCACCGCTCCAGCAAGATCATTCAGCGATTTGTTCGGGGCACCGTCCAGCACCGACACGTCGTAGGCGATGGCAGCATCGGCGAGCCGCCGGATGCCGAGGTTCTGGACCGGAAGTGATCGAGTTCGCCGCAACACGAAGCCGATCAGTTGAATCAACTCGGCCAACGGCACAACGACCGGCAGGCTGCCGGCGAGAGTGACATGCGGGGGAAAAGCCCCGGCCGAGATCAACCCGTACTGTGCTCTGAGCTGGCCGGTGATCTGTGTGACAGCCGCACACGTCTTGGGGTCGGGCCTCAGAAATACCCCAAAGCGAAACTGGTTCTCCACCAGTGTTCGTCCTCTCTTCTTGCGCACGACGCAGTCAGCCCAGCAAGCTTCCGCATCTGCTGCCACCGTAGCCAAGCCAACACATGGGTAGCAATGGAACCCGCGGTACGCCCGGCCGGATTGATGTTGGATTCTGGGCCGTGATACTGAAGAGTCAGATCTTGACTGATCAACACACTATAAGGAAGTGATCATGGATTGGACCCTGGAAGTCGTGGTACTCCCGGTCAGCGACATCGACGGCTCGATTGCCTTTTATCGGGACAAGGTCGGCTTCACGCTCGACCACGACACGGTCACTCCGCAGATGCACGTCGTGCAACTAACACCGTCGGGCTCTGGGTGCTCCATCGTGTTTGGCGATGGGCCGGGAATGGATGCGATGGCACCCGGGTCGATGAAGGGCCTCCAGCTTGTCGTCGCAGACGCGTACGCGGCGCGCGAGGAGTTGATCAGCCGCGGGGTTGAAGCGAGTGAGATCACGACCTTCAGCGAGCAAGATGGTGGCACGTTCTTCGGTTTCACTGACCCCGATGGCAATACCTGGGCGGTGCAGCAGCTCAAGGCGCGGGCGGAAAAGCCGCTGATCCCGCAGGAGTCGCGCGGCCGCTTCGGCACCTGACGGAACGTGCCAGCCGGCCGTGAGCATTGAGATCCGACCCGCGACTTTGGCCCGGTTCGATGATGTCGCGATCATGCTCGGACCCAAGAACCCCAATTCTTCGGTGTGCTGGTGCCTCAGCCACCGGGTCGACTCGAAGACCAACCGCGAGCTCGTCGGTCGTGCTCGAGGTGAGTACGTGCGGAAGCTCTGCGGCCGCCGAGTCGCGCCGGGTGTGCTCGCATACGACGACGTCGAGGTAGTCGGTTGGGCCGCGGTCGCGCCGCGGTCCGAGCTGCCTTTCGCGCGGTCCACCATGATCCCCCACGTCGACGACCTGCCGGTGTGGTCCGTGTGGTGCATCCGGGTCCGCCCGGGGCATCGCGGCAAGGGCATCTCGCATGCTTTGCTCGAAGGCGCTGTGGCGTACGCGCGATCGCAGGGCGCGCCGGCCGTCGAGGGCTACCCCGTGGACAATCGCGGCAAGAAGGTCGATCTCACCATGGCCTACGTAGGCACCCGCAAGCTCTTCGCAGATGCCGGCTTCACCAAGGCTTCGGACACCCGCTCGGTCTCGGGTGGTTTCCCCCGGGTGGTGATGCGGCTAGACGTGCGCTGACCGGTTTTGGGCCCATCGTCGTCTGCCGCTTTAGCCGGACGGCGATGTAGCCACCATTCGACGATCAGCAGGTTCACGACCCAGCTCACCCAGCTCGTCACGCCGATTGCTTGGTCAAGCGCAGCTGTACCGACCTCGGCACCTGTATATATCTCCGGCACGAAGACGGCGAAGGAGATCACGAGCCAGACTCGGTGCGCCACGATCGAAAAGGCCAAGGCGACGCTGCGCAGCATCCACTGCCGGTGATCAGCAAAGCGGCGTCGTCGAATGGCGCGAAAGCCGGCCAGAGTCGTTCCGAACCACAGCACGGCCAACATCGTGTTGGCCACCTGCTGATTGGCACCATACAAGCCCATCGGAGAAATGATCAGAACGCAGAGGGAGGCGCTCAACGCGGCGGTGACATAGACACGACCGCTCCAGCGATGAACCAAAGGGTGCGAGCGGCGAAGCCACGGCCAGACCTGAAGACAGCCGGCGAGCAGCGCCACTGAACCGAGAAAGATGTGGGTGACCAGCAGCGGATAGTAGCTGGCGTGCGGCGGGATCGGCTGACTTCGAGCCTGCGCGGGATCGAGCGACAGGTAGGGCGGCACCGCGTATCCGAGAAAGATCACCGTCAGCACAGTGAGCGGCACGACCCAGGGCCGACGGAACAGCGGTGTGCGCTGCTCGGTGCGATGATCATCGGTCAGCGAAGTGGTCCGGCTCAGCTCGTCGGTGGACATGGCACTAGCTTGATGATCACTGTGGGCCCGCGCACTGGTGCTTGCCCGAGATCTACAGGTCGGGATAACCCCACTCGCGAGGTCGAGTGTGCCTGGTCACCGCGATCGTTCGACCCGTGCTTCGTCCCACACCGACTCTGGCGCCTCGTAGACACTGCCATCGGCACCGAAGATCAGGAATCGGTCGAAGCTGCGCGCAAACCACCTATCATGCGTGACGGCGATCACCGTGCCCTCGAAGGAATCAAGACCCAGCTCCAGCGCCTCGGCGGACTCCACGTCGAGGTTGTCGGTCGGCTCATCAAGCAGCAAGAGCGTTGCACCGCTCAGTTCCAAGAGCAGGATCTGAAAGCGCGCCTGCTGACCTCCCGACAATGACGAAAACCTCTGTTCGGCCGCCTTCGCCAGCTCATAGCGATCAAGCTTGCGCGAGGCCTCCTCGCGGCCCATACCGGCACGATGATCATCACCGCGATGCAAGATCTCCAACAACGTGCGACCCAGCAGTTCGGGATGATCATGGGTCTGTGCGAACCAGCCGGGTCGTACGCGGGCACCGAGCTTGGCCTTGCCGGTATGGGGAACTGACGCGATATCAAGATCGCTGACTGGCTGATGCTCACGATCAGGATCGGAGCCGCCGCGTGCCAGCAGGCGAAGGAAATGTGACTTGCCCGAGCCGTTGGATCCCAGCACGGCAACGCGATCACCGAACCAAATCTCAGCGTCGAATGGCCGCATCAGACCAGTCAGCTCAAGACTTTCGATCATGACCGCGCGCTTGCCGGTACGACCCCCACTCAGCCGCATCGACACTCTCTGTTCCAGCGGCACCGCCTGAGGCGGCCCAGCCTCCTCGAACTTCGCGAGCCGGGTCTGAGCGGCTTGATAGCGCGAGGCCATCCCTGAGTTGTAAGCGGCCTTGTTCTTGTACAGCAGCACGAGCTCTCGCAGCTTCTCGTGCTCCTCGTCCCAACGCCGCCGCAGCTCCTCAAGGCGCGCGAATCTGACACGTCGCGCAGCTGCGAGCGTCTCGAAGCCTGACCCGTGGATCCAGACTGAATTGCCAGCAGCGCCGAGCTCGAGGACGGCGATCGTCTTCGCCGCCTGAGCCAAGAGCTCACGATCATGGCTGACGAGTAGCACGGACTTTTGGGTGCTCTGGAGCTGATTTTCCAGCCAGCGCTTGGCCGGCACATCTAAGAAGTTGTCTGGCTCGTCGAGCAGGAGCACCTCTTCGGGACCACGCAACAAGGCCTCCAGGGCCAACCGCTTCTGCTCACCTCCAGACAGTGTGCTGACCTCGCGCCACTTGGCCTGGTCGTAGCTCACGCCAAGAGCCTGGGTGCAGCAAGCGTCGAAGAGGACTTCAGCCTCGTACCCACCCGCATCGGCGTAGTCGGCCAGGGCCTGCGCGTAGCGCAGCTGGGTCTGTTCGCTGTCGTCCTCCATCAGCCGGAGCTCCAGTCGATCGACTTCCGCGACGGCCCGGCGCAATGCCGGCAAGCAGAGGGAGAACAGCAGATCGCGTACTGACGAGGCGTCGCGAATGCTTCCGATGAACTGACGCATCACCCCCAGGCCACCGCTCCGCGAGACCGAACCAGCAGTCGGGGTCAGATCCCCGCCGATGATCTTGAGCAGGGTGGTCTTTCCCGCGCCGTTCGGGCCAACCAGGGCGACGATGGCACCCTCACCCACGCGAAAGGAGACGTCATCGAGCAGCACCCGGCCGTCGGGCAGGTGATACCCGATGCCGGCAAGGTCGACGTGCCCCATGGTCGGCCATGCTAGGCGCGACCCACAGCCCGAAGCGATTTCATTTCCTGCATGCGCCCTCAGTCTGAGTAATGCGCCCTGAGCTTGTCGAAGGGTCCATGTCAGTAGGCTTCGACAAACTCAGCCCACATCACGTCGTTGGCTGATGGATCCGTTCAGGCGGTGAGCAGCATGGCCAGCGCAGCGGTGTCGGCATTGACCTGGGGATCGATGCCCACCTTGCTGATCAACTGGGTCACGGTCCCGTCAACGTCCGCCTCGACCCAGGCGGCGCGATGATCGAGGCCGAGGTGCGGCAGACCCGGCAGGAAGACGCAACCCGACGCCACCTTGTATTCAGGGATACTAGCCAGCGTGCTCGACGGTGGGTGCAGCACGATCAACCCGGGCGGCTGTTGCCCGGCGAAGTGCCCGGGACGAAGGGGATGCTCACCAAGCAACTGCCCTTCGGCCACGACGAGACCGATCGCTCCGGGGTGTGGCTGCTCAGGCAGCTCCTCGCGTACGCGGAAGACCGTGCTACTCGGTAGCAATCCCGGAACGGCAGCCATTTGCACAGCGAGCACCAAGAATCGGGCCCATTCGACCGTGTCGTTTGGCCAGCGACCCAACAGCATGAAGCCGTAGAGCGAGCCGTCAGCCTGCAGCGGTGCAACCTCGATCGACGTTGGCCGAAAGCCATCCATGATGACCTCCCAACTCACTGCTCAGGCGCAGCGCCTCAGGTGGTTCGTCGTTGATCAGCAGCCGAACTTGGCTCAATCGTCCCCACGGAGCAGTTAGCAGACAAGGGGGTGGGAGTGCTAACGCGCCCGTGGGCGCCTAAAATCGCGCGCTGATCGATATCACTTCGTGATCGTGATCGGAGCCAGGGGAAGTCGCAACTCGGCGCGCACCGTCCACGGCGAGCTCGCCGCACTGAGCGCGACGGTACCCCCGGCACGCGTCACGAGCTCACGGACGATGGCCAAGCCGAGGCCGGCACCACCGGAGCTGCGCCCCCGCGAGTCATCGAGCCTGGTGAAGCGTTCGAAGACCCGCTCCCGGTCTGCTAGTGGGATGCCTGGTCCGTCGTCACTGACGCTGATCACAGCCTGATCATGATCGACCTCGGCCGCCACCTCCACCCGGGTCCGTGCGTGCCGTACCGCATTGTCGACCAGATTGCCGACCGCACGACGCAGCTCCTCTGGGTCGCCCATGATCATCATCGATCCATTCGCCGATAGGATCACCGGCACCCGGGCGTCCGGATATGTCGCGGTCATTTCGGTCACCAGATCGCGAGCGTCCACGGGGGTCAACCGTGCGGGCGGTCTGGTGTCGGCGTCGGCGCGTGCGAGCAGCAGCAGGTCTTCGACCAGGCCCGAAAGCCGCTTGAGGTCCATCATGAGGTCAGCAGGCAATGTTCCGCCCTCGCCGAGTCGCTCAGCAACCTCCAGCTGCGCCCGAATGCTGGCCAGTGGGCTGCGCAGCTCGTGAGCTGCGTCGGCGACGAAGGAGCGCTGCCGCTCACGAGCTTCAGCGAGGCGGTCGAGCATCTCGTTGAGGGTCACGGCCAAGGCGTGGATCTCGTCAGCGGCCGCTGGTACCGGGAGTCGCTCGTGGTCAGTCGGGCCGTTGATTCGGCGCGTTCTGCTGATCTGCTCGGCTCCGGCGCGCAGCTGTTCCACCGGCCGTAGCGTCCACCCGATCACCCGCCACGCGATCACGGCGAGCGCTCCGAGCAGCAGCGGAAACGTCAGGAGCAAGGCGTTCCGCAGCGCCGTACGCGCCGCAAGCACGTCCCCGTAAGGCAACCCGACGATGACGCTGACCGGAGCCGCAGCCGGTCCTGCCTGGATGGCTCGAACCCGCAGCGGCTCCGACATGCCGAGCCGTACGCCGTCGAGCACAACTGCCTCGCCACTGAGCGCCGCTGCAAGTTCGCCGGACCGGAGCAGCGGGGTCAATCGGTCTGCTGTCACGGAGCCGGCGAGGACCCGCTGCTCGGCGTCCACCACTTGTACGACCTGAGCACCGGAGACCGGAATGGGACTGGGCAGCCGGTTCTGGTTGACCATCGCAGCTACCTCTTCGGCGCTGCTGAGCGCCTCCTTGTCCAGCGTGCGGTTCACCGAGTAGGTCAGCGCGCCGAAGAACGCCAAGCCTCCCATGATCAACGCTGTGCCTACTCCGACCAGTCCGATGATCATGAGCCGAGCCCGCAGGCTCAATGTCCAGAATCGCTTCACGGGTCGATTCCGCGCTCACGCGGCTAGCCGGTAGCCAACACCGCGTACGGTGATCAACCGATCGTTGCCGATCTTGCGCCGCAGGTAGCCGACGTAAACTTCGACGGCGTTGGGGGCGACGTCAGCCGCGTTGTCCCACACATGATCCAGCAGCTCCGCCTTGCCGACCACCCGGCCGGCGTTGCGGAGCAGATACTCCAGCAGCACGAACTCGCGCGGCGTCAGGTTCGCCGGCACCCCCTTCACCCAGACTTCTCGACTTGCGGGATCCAGTTGCAGGTCTCCAGCGCTGAGCACCACCGGCCGGGCTCGAACGCCGCGTCGCAGTAGTGCTCTGATCCGGGCAAGCAATACAACGAAGGAGAAGGGCTTGGTCAGGTAGTCATCGGCCCCGTCATCCAGCGCGTCTGCCTGGTCGTACTCGCCGTCCTTCGCCGACAGCATGAGCACCGGAACCCAGTTGCCATCAGCGCGCAACCGGCGTACCACCTCATATCCCGACAGCCGTGGCAGCATCAGGTCAAGCACCACAGCATCGAAGTCGCCGTGCTGGGCGAGTAGCAGGCCTGCTGCGCCATCGGTCGCACTCTCCACGACGAATCCCTCGGCGGCGAGCCCACGACGCAAGGCGGCGACCATCCGCTCCTCATCGTCGACCAGCAGCACCCGCATACGCCAAGTATCGGCTCGGAGCGAAGCGAGCGTCAGCCAGCAATCAAACCCGGATCGCGCGCCGCCATGCTGCGGAGAAGTGAGCGGACATGTTTCGTCGGCGAGCGACGACAAAGTAGGCGGCATCCCGGCGCGATCCACGCCCGCGACGTTCGCGCCACGAGCAATCCAACACAGCGTTCTCACAGTGAGCAAGGGCAACAATTGGCACATGCGGATCTTTGACTCCAAACCGGCGCTGCGCCTGCTGGCGCCGCTAGCCTTCGTACTCGTCGTGGGGGGAACTGGCCTGATAGCCACCACCGCGAGCGCCGATAAGAAGCTGCCTACCCGGACCCCGCAGGAATTGCTGGTCGACGTTCAACAGGCGAAGACCGACGGGCTGTCCGGCACCGTTGTGGAGCGCGCCGATCTCGGCATCCCAGCCATTCCTGGCGCGAGCGGACAGGACGACCCAGAGCTCACATCGCTGGTTTCGGGCACCCACACGCTCCGGGTGCGCTATTCGTCGCCGGACAAGGCCCGCTTGGCGGTGCTCGGCACCTACAGCGAGTACGACGTCATCCGGAACGGCAAAGACGTCTGGACCTGGTCCAGCAAGGAGAACGCCGCCACTCACCGCACGCTGACCGCCGATCAGGCGGAGCAGCCGGGCGCCACCCCGTCGGGCACGCCGAGGACGCCAGAAGAAGCAGCCCAGATGGTGCTGAAGGCCCTGGAGCCGACCACGACGGTGACAACTGACAGTGCGGTCGAGGTTGCCGGCCGGCCGGCGTACGAGCTGGTACTGGACCCTAACGACTCCGGCACCTTGATCAGCCAAGCGCGACTCGCGATCGACGGTGACACGAAGCTGCCGCTACGCGTCCAGGTGTTCGGGCCCGACAACAAGATCGTCTTCGAGGTTGGCTACACCTCAGTGGACTTCACCCGGCCCGACGATGCAGAGTTCGTCTTCAATCCCCCGCCGGGAGCAAAGGTGACCGAAGTCCCGCCAGGTGATCAAAAGACACCCAGCCCGCAAGATCGCCAGCAGGCCGAAGCACGTAAGAAGGCGACGACCGTCGTCGGTACCGGGTGGACCGCGGTAGCGATCAACAAGACCGGCGATCTCTCGAGCAGCAAGAGTGATCAACAACTCAAGGCGTTCATCGACAAGCTGCAGCCGGTACGCGGCTCCTGGGGCTCGGGTCGGCTGCTGGCCGGCACGGCATTCTCAGCGGTGTGGACCGACGACGGCCGGCTAGCCATTGGCGCCGTACGCCCCGACGTGATCTATCAGGCACTCAACAAGTGACCTCGGCTCTCGCCGATACCGCCGCCGTCGCCACAACTGGTCTGACCAAGCGGTTTCGCCGCCAAATTGCCGTCGATCGCATCGACCTGGAGGTTCCAGGCGGTGCGGTCTACGGTTTCTTGGGTCCTAACGGCTCCGGCAAGACCACCACCATCCGCATGCTCCTCGGCCTGATCGCTCCCACGGCGGGCGAGATCTCGCTGTTGGGCTCGCCGATGCCGGCCGCATCCCGCAGGGTGCTCCGGCGTGTCGGCTCCCTGGTGGAAGGTCCGGCGTTCCATCCCTACCTGTCCGGACGCGCGAACCTGGCCAGGCTCGATGCGGCTGATCGCTACAGCGATCCGCGCACCTCCCGGATGCGGATCGACAGCGCTTTGGATCGAGTCGGCTTGCTTGCGGCCGCGAACAAGCGATACCGGGCGTATTCACTCGGCATGCGCCAGCGGCTCGCCATCGCCAACTCGTTGCTGATGCCCCGCGATCTGCTGGTGCTGGACGAGCCGACCAATGGGCTCGATCCGCAGGGCACCCGGGAGGTTCGGCATCTCATCGGCGAGCTGGCCCGGGACGGCGCCACCGTGTTGGTCTCCAGTCATCTGCTTGCCGAGGTGGAGCAGATCTGTAGCCATGTCGGGGTGATGTATGAGGGGCGACTGGTTGCGCAAGCGCCCGTGACTGAGCTCCGCGCTGGTACCGCGCAGATCGTACGCGTCGACACCGACCGGACCGAGGACGCGGCGCGGGTGCTGAACGAGCTTGGTCTGAGCGAGATTGCTACCTCAGCCGGCTACGTCACGGCGACGCTCGGTGAGGTTGCGGTCGAGAAGATCGTGCCCAACCTGGTCAATGCGTGCGTGCCGGTGCTGGGGTTCGCGGTGCAGCGGCCCAGCCTGGAAGATGTGTTCGTGTCCTTGACCGGAGAGGGATTCGATGTCAGCGGCTGAGCTTGTGGCGGTGAGCAGCGCACCGCGCGCTCGTGTCTCGACTCGATTCCTCCGCTCCGAGCTCAAGATCATCTTTGGTCGCCGCCGCAATCTCGCCGGGCTGGCGGTGCTCGCAGCGGTTCCGGTGATCTTGGCGATAGCCGTACGCGTCTCATCACCCAGCCAAGGCGACGGTCCCGACTTCATCAGCGCAATCGTGGGCAACGGATTGTTCGTAGCTTTTGCGGCGCTCACCTTGGAACTGCCGCTGTTCTTGCCGCTGGCGGTCAGCGCCATCTCCGGTGATTCGGTCGCTGGCGAGGCCAACCTCGGCACGCTGCGTTACCTGTTGGCGATCCCGGCCGGCCGTACCCGATTGCTGGCGATCAAGTACGCCGCGATCGTGATCTTCGCTTTGGTGGCGACAGCTCTGGTATCCCTCGTTGGGGCGATCATCGGGCTCGCACTCTTCGGCGGCGGCGACATGACGCTGCTGTCCGGTACTCAGACCTCGATGGCCGACGGGGTGTGGCGGCTGGCCCTGAGCACGCTTTACCTCGCGGCACAGCTCTCAGCGCTTGGCGCCATCGGACTCTTCATCTCGACGCTCACTGAGCAACCCATCGGAGCGACTATCGCGGTTGTCCTGGTGAATGTGATGATGTTCATCCTCAACTCGATCCCTCAGCTGGATTGGCTGCATCCGTGGCTGCTGCCGCACTGGTGGACCGCGTTCGGTGACCTGCTGCGCGACCCGATTGCCACCGAGTCGATCTCCCGGGGACTCATCACTGCCGTGGTCTACGCCGGCACCTTCTGGCTCGCTGCCTGGGCGAGGCTGTCAACCAAGGACATCTCGAGCTAGTCCCAACCTCGTCGTCGAGTTACTCCCTATCCGCCGCGTCGGCAACCTGCGTGCACCTAGCTAACCAGCAGCGGGGGACGTACTAGATTAGCCAAGATCATGATGGAGTCGGCTGTGGAGCGTACGGATCTGCGTACCCGGCGAGAGGTTGTCTCGTTCGTGCGGCGCAGTAACCGCATGCGCCCCAACCAGCGTCGCGCATGGGAAATCTACCGGGACCGATTCGTCCTCGAGGTGCCTCGATCGGGGACCTCCACGTCCATTCACCCTGACGCCTCGCTGGATCTCGTTGCAGCGTTCGGGCGCGATGCCGAGCTGATCATCGAGATCGGTCCCGGCACGGGCGAGTCACTGATCCCGATGGCTGAGGCGAGGCCCGAGTCAAACGTGCTTGCCTTCGAGGTTTACCGGCCGGCCATTGCTCGGATACTCGGCAGCCTGGTAAGGCAGGGTGTCGAAAACGTTCGGATCGTGGAGGCGGACGCCGTGGCTGGCATCGAGCGTTTGCTGCCCGCTGGATCGGTCGACGCGATCTGGATGTTCTTCCCCGATCCCTGGCCGAAGTCACGCCATCATAAGCGGCGGCTGCTGACACCAGCGTTTGCGGCCCTGGCAGCTTCTCGGCTGAAACCGAGCGGATTATTTCGGCTCGCGACCGACTGCGCCGACTACGCGTACTGGATACGCGAGGTGCTCGACAACGATCCGCGCTTCTGCAACGAACAGCCCCACGGCGCTGCCTCGCGCTGGGAAGCCCGGCCGGTCACCCAGTTCGAGCGGCGCGCACTGGACGCGGGACGGCAGATCTTCGACCTTGCTTATCGCCGTGCCGAGTGACGGAGCTGAAGCGGCACAAGTCCGGTGGCGCCTCGACATCGCGTACGACGGAACGAACTTCTCCGGATGGGCTGCTCAGACCGGCCGGCGCACCGTACAGGGCGAACTCG
>Ga0193696_1000379_pt1 | contig 15778 bp, 25 predicted proteins | sample L3m1metaG_FD_145074 | JGI IMG/M metagenome (GOLD analysis project Ga0193696, IMG submission 145074) | Soil microbial communities from a riparian zone of the East river system, Colorado, United States - L3m1 | ecosystem: Environmental > Terrestrial > Soil > Riparian zone | place: USA: East River... | reverse complement strand
GGGCAACGATGGGACAGCCTAGTTCCGGCACGGCCTTTAGCGGTGGGTGGGGAGGTTTTGGCCTAGGCGCGCAAGGCGTACCGGGCCTTAACGCCACGCCCGGCCTAGGGATGAACCCCGGCTGGGGCGGCCTCAACGGACAGGCGCTGGCGGCGGCAATTGCGGCCAATCCCGGTCTGATGATGTCCATGAACATGGACCTTGGCTTCGACGCCGCCAGTGCCGGACTGGGCGGCGGCGGCTTCGGCGGCGGTGCCGGTAGTTCTGGTGACCCCGGCGGCGGCTATGGCTTCGGCATCGGCCCCGGTCCCGGCGGCGAGAACAGCGTCGGACCCAACGGTGAGGCTGGCCCGTACTGATGCTCGACTATGTCTACGGCTACGATGAGATCGTTGGAAAGTTTGTCGCCGATCTGATCCCACACTGCCGTGAGCGTGGTCTACCAGCAGCATCGAAGACGATCGGCGTCATCGACGGCGAGGGTCGCCTGATCGCGGGCTTGGTCTATCACGGCTACCAGCCAGAGGCTGGTGTGATTGAAATTTCGGCGGCGGCGCTGCCCGGCAAATACTGGCTCACGCGCGAAACCATCCGGCGCATGTATCAATATCCGTTCCTGCAATGCCAATGTCAGATGGTCGTGCAGCGTGTGGCCGCCACCGATGAGCGGCAACTACGCCAACTCGCTGCCTATAATTTTGCGTTCATCCGCATACCGCGCCTGTTGGGGCGCGACCAAGATGCCGTTCTGTGTTTGCTGACCTACGAAGATTGGGCCGCCAATAAGTTTAATAAGCGGTACAAACACCACCTTCCACAATTTGAAGAGGCTGCATGATGTATGGCCCGCAAGCAAACGACCAGCGCGACAGTATCACGCGGGCGCTGATGAATATTGCCAGCCCGCCACCGCAACCGCAGATGCCGCCAATGCCGCAGATGCCGCCGCAGCAGGCCGCGCCGCAAGCGATGCCGCCTGCGCAAGGCATGCCGCCAGCACAAGGCATGCCGCAGCAGCCAATGCCGCAGGCGGGCGCGCCGCAGGCAATGCCACAACAGATGCCACAGCAAATGCCACAACAGCCTCAACAGATGCCACAGCAACAGCAGCCGATGCCGCAAGGGTACTGATATGAAACCCGACGCACCCACACCTCCTAATCCAGCCGCGACCGCTGCCGCTCAGACCGGCACCAATGTCTCGACCGCTGTCGCCAACTCGTTTTTGAACAACACCAACCAGTACACGCCTGACGGTTCACTGCGTTACGATGTGACCGGCAACTACGACTGGACGGACCCATCGACCGGAAGCAAGTACAGCATTCCGACGTTCACGGCGACGCAGCAGCTGTCCGATCAGCAGAGGGCGATCAAGGGACAGACCGACGCCGCCAAGATGAACATGGCGGGCATGGGCAACGCGCTGTCGGGTAATGTTGCCAACGTGATTTCCAAGCCGATGGACATCGGCCAAGCGCCCGCCGCTGGCGACGCTTCCACGATCACGGGCGTGGGGCAGGCCGCGACATCGTTTGATCCCGGCGGTCAAATCCAGACATCGCTGGGCGACTACGGTCAGCAGCAGTCCACTTTTGGTGATGCGGGCGACATCACGCGCTCCTACGGCCCGGAGGATAATTTTTCCGCCGACCGACAGCGGGTCGAAGATAGTTTGATGCAGCGGATGAACCCGCAGCTGGCGCGGGAGCGCGGCAACATCGAACAGCGGCTCGCCGATCAGGGCATTCGCTACGGCTCGCAGGCCTATGCCAGCGCGATGGACGATTACAACCGGCAGGCCAACGACGCGCGTTTCGGTGCCATCGGTCAGGCTGGTAGTGAACAGCAGCGCATGAACCAGATGGCGGCGCAACAGGCGCAGTTCCAGAACACGGCGCAGGGGCAGGCCTACGCGCAGGCACAAGGTCGCGGCGAGTTCGCCAATCAGGCGCAGAACCAGAATTACAATCAGGCACTGGGCGCAGGTTCGTTTGCCAACCAAGCGGTGGGCCAGCAGTTTCAGCAGAATGCCGCGCTTGGTTCGTTCCAAAATGCAGGCCTCGCGCAGCAACTGGCGCAGGCGCAATCCGGCTTCAATGCGTCGAACGCTTCGCGCAATCAATACATGCAGGAGCAGTACGCCGCCAGAAATCAGCCGATCAACGAAATCACCTCGCTGTTGTCTGGCTCGCAGGTGAACAACCCGAATTTTGTCAACACGCCCGGCTCGCAGATACCGACCACCGACTATGCTGGAATTGTGAACAATAATTTCAGCCAGCAGATGGGGATTTACCAGCAGCAAAATCAGAATTTCCAAAGCACGATCGGCGGCATCTTGGGGCTGGGCGCGGGCGCATTGAAGGGCGGCTATATTTCTGACCGGCGGATGAAGAAGGATATCGATCGCGTCGGCACCGTGTTTGCGGCGAGCGACAGCGGCAAGAAGAAACTGCCGATCTATCAGTATGCGTACAAGGACGACCCGGCATCGATGAAGCACATCGGCCCGATGGCGCAAGATGTCGAGCGGGTCAACCCTGACGCGGTGTTTGAGCGCGGCGGGGTCAAGCATATCGATCCCGATGAAATGATGGGTTCAATCTTGAGGGCTGGGTGATGCCGGGCGTCGTCGTTCCACAGGAAGTAGCCGCACTGGGTTATCAGCAATTGCAGATGCGCAAGAAGATCGCGTTGCAGATGATGATGCAAAAACAGAAGCAGGCTGCGCCGCCGCAGAATGTCGGTCAGGGACTGTCGGCGGTTGGCAACTCAATGGGTGAAGTCGCCATGATGCAGGCGTTGCAGCGTCAAGAAGAAGAGCAGCAGGCTGCGCGCCTGCGGGCCTCACAGCTTGCCGAAGCCGGGGGTGTGTGATGGGTCTGTTTGATTTCAATGCCAATGCCGTGCCCGGCGCACCCGACAGCTTTGCGGCGCAACAGATGCGCCAGAAGATCGCGATGGCGATGATATCGCAGCGCCGGGGCTATCCGAAAAATCTGGGTGAAGGCCTCACCTCGATCGGCGACGCGCTGGGCGATCGTGGCATCATGAGCATGCTGGAGCGCCAGATTGCCACGCAACAGGCGGCCCGTGGCGAAGCAGAAAAAAGTTCGCAGGCTAACGAGCCGCAGGCCGAGAACACGGTCACCGACGCCCCGCGCACAAGGACGGCCAGCCTTACCCCTACCGAGGAAGAACCAGACGCTGCCGCGCCGATCTTGCGTCCGCAGCCGACAGCGCAGCCGACACAGCAGCCTATTCAGCCCAATGTTGCCACGATGCCGCGACAGGCACCGCAGGTGAATATCGCCACGCCCAATATCCCGGCCTCGCAGGGGTTCCCTAGGTCGATGCAGGCGCGCCTCGACCCGACCGTGACCGTCGGCACCGATCCCAACTACACGCCAGCACCGAGCAGTGGACCCACCACGCAAGCCGAGGCCGCGCCGTGGCTCAGAGACGCGCAGGCGGTCACGAACGGCTACAGGCCGACACCCCCACCCGGCCCAACCTCACAGGGGCCAGCGAACGACGCACAGGCGTCGCAGCTGTCGATGCTCACTGGACGGCCACAACAGCCGCCCCTCGCATCAGGCCCGCCCACTGCCTCGCTGGGCGGCAGCGTACAGTCCGACGCGCCGCCGGTTGGCATGCCGAGGGACGCCATCACCAATACGCTGATGCAGCGGCAGCAGCCGCAGGTGTTCCCGCCACCGGACCAGCCGACGCCGGTCAACCCGGCGATGCTGCAATCGCCGCCGGAAGCGGCGGGCAACCGGCCCATCACGCTGCGGGATGTGACGGCGCAGCCTGTTCCGGTGCCGGGCGCTCAGATGGCGCAGAACGCCCAGCCGGTGCCGAGGGCCGCCCCCGCGCCGCTGCCGCAGGAAACCCCGGCGACAGCCGCGCCGATCGACCCCTCGATCACCCGCATGCCAAAGCCGCCGGTACAGCCGCCTGCCGTGCCGTTAAGCCCGCGCGAGCAATACTGGAAAGACTTGGCCGACAAAAACGACAGACTGGGCGGCGACCCCATCATTTCGCAGGGCTACCGGGCCAAGGAAAAAGTATTCACGGATCAGCGCGCCAAGGAAGACGCGCGAAACACCATGCAATTCCAGAGCGAGCGCACGCTTTACGATCAAGACCTGATGGCGTGGAAACAGCGCAATTCGCCCAAGGGGCAGGCCGAGACGACAGAGGCGCAGGCGAAGGCTGCCGCAGCGGCAGATGCTGCCTACCTCACGCAAAAGACCGGACTGCCCGCCGAGACGGTGATCAGCAAGTTTAGCGAGTTGAAGAAGGGCGCGGAGAAAGACGCCTATGCCTTGCAGCAACTCAGGATCGCGCAAGAGGCACTCAATAACGGCATCGTCTCCGGTATCGGCGGCGAGTTCAGGGTCAATCTGGAGCGGGCGAAGGCGCTCTTCGGCAACAAGTCGGCGGCAGAACTCGCGGCCCGCAGTGAGCAATATCTGACGGCGGTGAAGTCCACGGTTGGTAACCAGTTGCAGAACATCCAGCCCGGCGACCCCCGCGTCACCAACGCCGACCTCAACATGGCGTCGGGCATGATTGGTGCTGATCTCAAGCTGCAAAAGGAAACGCAGCAGAAGCTGCTCAGGGTGCAGTTGGAGGATGTCCACAAGCGCATCAATCAGTATGAAGGCCTCAAGGATCACTACCTTGGCGGCAGTAAGGCCGAGCGCATGTTCGATGTGCAATTCGATCCGATCGACAAAAACGCCGATGTGATGGACAAATGGGTCAAGCCTCTGCTTGAGCACAAAGCCGATCGCGCGGTGCGCGCGGAGTTTGATGCACGGTTTGGCCCAGGTTCTGCCGATCTCGAAATTGCGCGGGCTGATCGCGCAAGTCGTCGGAGGCAATAATGGCGAGCGTCTTTGATGAGGCCCGCGCCTACGAACAACAGTCGACGCCGCCGACGCCAGCCGTCAACCCGCACCCTGAAGGGTCCGAGTTGTGGAGCTGGTACAACGATCAGCTGGCGAGCAAGGGTGCGCCGCAAGTTGCATCCACGGGCGTGTTCAAGGATGCGCCGCCTGCGGGCTTCACGCCGCCAGCGCCCGAGCCAAAGCCCGAGTATCGCGGCGCAATCCTGCCGCTGACGCGCGACAGCACTGGCAACGTCAGCTTTACGCCGATGACGGCGGGGCCAATCGGCTCGATGGTCGAGGCCGCGCAACTGCCGGGCCGCGTCAAGAGCGGGGAGATCAAGGTCGATCCCAGCAACCCCAGCTTCATGGGGTCAGTGCTGAACATGGCGGGCACGTTTGGCGGCGTAAACCCGATGGTGCGCTCCGGTGAGAGCGCAGTCCCCGGCGCTGCGATGTACCACAAGTACAATCCCAAGAATTATGCGGCGGCAGCAACGCCACCGGGGCCGGAATTGGTGGAGCGCGGCGGCGCGCAACATGCCGCTTTCCGAGAACTACCGATTGACTATAATCCCCAGCACATGCCTGTCCTTGCGCAGCAGATGGAGCAGGCACTGATCAATCACGGGGTGTTTCCTGAAGATGCCAAAGGGCTATACAAGACCATCAACCGGCTGCGCACCAGCAGCATGCCCGACCCCACCGACCCCACTTCGGTCGTCAGGATCACACCCGCCAGCATTATGTCCATCAGGGACAACATCACCAACAAGTTCTCCAGCATCAAAGAGAACCGCAAAGGCGTGGGTGAGGCGCTCCGCATCTTTGACGATTTCGTGGAGAAACCTCCTCAGGGCGCTGTTCTGGCTGGACCCGCTGAGTTCGGAGGTAAAATCTACGCCGAAGGACGCGCAAATATGGCTGCTGGGTACCGCGATGCTGATCTCGCGGCAATCCAAAAAGAAAGTGGATTGCGCACCGGCTCCGCAAATTCTGGCCTCAACCTCGACAATACCCTTCGATCTAAAATCACCAGCGCGGTCCTTAACGCCAAAAGAATGATGGGCTTCACGCCTCTTGAAGAGGCGATGCTGGAGAAAGTCCCCGAGGGCACTTTCAGGAGCAATGCGCAGCGGCGGCTGGGCAACTCGCTGGGCGGCGGCGGTGGCATTGGTGGTCATGCCGTTGGCTGGAGTGCGGCGGGTCTTGCCAGCTTTATGGGCCTGCCTGCGGAGTTCGCGGCCCCGATCGGGTTCGCCGCGCCAGCCATTGGTGAGGCCTTCAAGCGATCGGCGGGCAAAAGCACCAACGAGGCGATCAACGACATCCGCACGGTGACCAGACAACGCTCGCCCGTGTTTGAGCAGACACCTTTCAAGGATTACGTCCCTGAACCCGGCGTTGCGCTATCGCCGCGCGATCGTATGGCCCGCGAAGTGGCGCGCACGATAGCGTCGGGCGGGCGCGGCGTACCGATACCCGACGAAGACCCGCAACGCCTTCAGATCGACACGACCAATTGGAAGTAGGAGAGTGCAATGCCGCGTGACGGTTCTACGACCTACCATCTGCCGCCGGGCACGGCGGGTATTCCCGACACCACCATTGAGAGCGCAAAATATAACACGTTCATCAACGACATTGCGCTGGACCTCAATACGGCGCGCCCGATCCTCTATGGCGGCACCGGAGCCATCAACGCACACGACGCGATGGTGGCGCTGGGCGGCGAGATCGCAAAGCAGGGGCCGGTAACCAATTTTGACAGTTTCCCATTTGCCAGCGGCACTTGGTATAGCAACGCAGGCGCGACCGCCGCGCCGACAGCTAACCGTTTTGCTGGCATGTACTACGCCAACGCCGACGATAGTTATGCCGCCATAGAGGCGCGCGATCAGACCACCGGCACCTTGTATGTAAAGAAGAAGGTCGCGGGCGTCTGGGACGCAACGTGGTCGCAGCAGGTAGGAAGCGCCGCCGACATTGACGCGCGTTATGTAAACACAGCCGGGGATGTGATGACCGGCTACCTTGGCGTCAACTCACCCATCCACAACTGGCCGTTTATCGTGAAGGCCGGGCCGAATATCAACTTGGGCGTTGTTGACGCTGGCAGCGGCACGGCTCAATTAGGCAATCTCAACGATGCCGGTAATGCTTGGTTGCCGATGAGCATCCCAAGCGCGGTCAGCATGGGAAGCAGCCTTGCTGTTGCTGGCGCGCTCACGGCAGGCGCGATTACGACAGGCGGCGCGATCACGGCGAGCGGCGCGGTTACCGCTAATCCGGCTTACCTGAACGGCACCAATTACGCGATCACTGACGGCACCAACTATATAATCCGCAGCAACGGCGCAAATTACATGCAGCGCCACGACGGCTACACGCGGGCCTATTTCGCTGACGCTGGCCTTAACGTAACCGGGACCATCACGGCAAGCGGCGCACTGACCCTTAGCGGTCCCGGCATAGCGGTTGGCGGGGCTGTTTCGACCGGCTTCTACAGCGACGGCAGCAACGTCGCGATCAGGACGTTTGGGGCCAACGGCATCTACATGCAAGCTGCTGGTGGCGGGGCCAACTACGCCGTGATCTCGAACGGTTCAGCAACCTTCAACGGCACACTCTCCGCTGCCTCGACAATCACCGCGCCATCCCTCACCATCAACTCAGGTGCGGTCACCCTTTTTCAAGGCGGTGGCGTCATCGGGCAGGGCAGTGGCGGCACCGTCATGGTGCAGAGCGCGGGCGGCGGCAATCAGGCCTTCATCACCTTCCACAATGCGGGAGCCTTCGCTGGCAATTTCGGCCTTGGCTCAGACGGCAATATGTACATGGGCGGTTGGTCGTGGGGCGCGGGCAACGCCTATCGGTTCTGGACGACGAAGGATTTCGCCGCCCTGCCTGCCGCACCGACTGCGCCATCGCTGGGTGCCGTCAGCAACGCCCAGTGGGTTTTAGCGGGAACCCAAAGTTCGCAATCTGGCAGCGTCATTGAGCCATACACGGGTGCGGCTGTGACGGGCTTTGCGGGTCAAGCGGGGGACTTCAACATCTTCATGCTGAAGTTCCGCTATTTGCAGCTTTATACATCGGGTTGGTTCACTGTGGGCTATGTCGGATGACACACATCGATCACGGCAGTTGGGTTCTCTACAAACCGGCGCAGGCGCGGGCTGATGCGCCGAGCGGCGCGATGTTTTGCAAGCGCGAGAACGACGGCGTGGATTGGTACGAATACGTTCACCCCGGCACCAACTTTGCGGCAGGCAGCGTCAAGTTTGCCGCGCGCTGGGTCGAACACGGCAGCGGCGGCTATCTGGTTGGTCCCGTGGTCACCGACGCAAACCAGTTGTTCCCCGCCGGTCATATCGTCGTGGAGATTTCCGACTACGCGGGCAGCGATGCGTTCGCCGATTTCAACGGCAAAATCTATGACCCCGCGACCGACACCTTCAGCGATGTCCCGCCGCCAGCCAAGACACCGTCGCTGGATGAGATCATGGCGCGGCTCGACAAACTGGAAAGCAAATAGGAGGTCACGATGGGCGCAAATATCTGGTTCTGGTTGATCTACGTCATCACGTTGATCTTCGGCGGATGGGGCATGAACCCTTGGCGACCGGCAGGAGCGCCGTGGGCACCATTCGGAAGCTGGTTGGTCCTGTTCATCCTGATTGGCCTTCTGGGGCTGCACACATTCGGCTCGCCAGTGCGCTGATGCTGCCGATCAAGGATTGGTGGATCGCCGTGGTTGCGGTCATTGTTGCGGCGCTGTTGGCGCTATTGGCGCAGATACTGTTCGCGGATAAGGCGCAGCCATCCGAGGCGCAATGTATGGACGCCGAGACCCGCGAGGTGGTGCGCAATCTTGCGCTCGACGGCCTTGCGGCGGGCTTCAAGCAGAACGTCACGCATCTGTACGACATCTGGGTGAAGAACCCGGATGACCAGCCAAAACGCGCGATCGTTGGCCTGCACAATGCCATCGACGCCTACGTTCGCGCCCGCCGCGACGCACAAAAGTATAACCCACCTGTCTGCAAGGAGGACAGACTATGAAGATGCTCTTGCTGGGAATGCTTGCGGTCGCGCTATCCGGCTGCATGATCACCGACGACCGCGATTATGATAGCCGGTTTTTGGCGCGCTTCTATTCGCGCTCCGAGGTCGATGCGATCAATACGCAGATCGTTTGTAAGCAGGCAGCGCGCAGCTTGCTACAGGTCGCCCGCTGTGAGGTGAGACGCTAAAAGGGGGAGGGCATTCTTGGGGGAAAGGTACCCTCCCCGAGTTTACCAACGAATATCCCACCCGTTGGAGTTCGACGCGCCCAAGGCTTAGGCCTTGGGCGCTATTTCTGTGTCTGGCTCAAGGTCAGCGACTAGCACCTTGAGGCGACCCAGCGGCAGGCCCGGCGGCAACTTGATCACTGCCGACTTCCGGCCTTCGGGGGTTTCCTCAAACCCAAGCACCTCGCAGTTGGCGACGCCCATCGGCCATACCCGCGCGGTGATCTTCGGGTTTGATCTGCCGTGACGCCAAGTCACGATGTCGCCGACCTTGATCATAGTTCTTCCTCCGCAAATTTGAGCAAGGCGTTGTGCGCGGCGACCATCCGCTGAAGCGGCGAAAGGTCTTTGCGGCGCTCCTCGACCGACAGTGTGTCAATCGCCCGCTGGGCGTCACGCCATTCACGGACCAATCGATTGAGGATGAGATATTTGTTGACCATGTTGGGCTACCTTGGGTGCGGCTCGCGGGTTGGGCTTCAATAGTCCACCCCAGCCGCTCTGCATGCATCGCGTGCTAGGCATGCAGCAACGATCTATTTCCCGTTTTTCTTCGCCGCTTTTTCGCGGGCCTTCTTCAGCGCCGCCAAGTGTTCCTTGAACTCATCACGCGCCTTGGGAATTTCAGCGGCGTAGTCCACCTTGTGATCGGGGGCCAGCACATACTTATGCCCCATCGCCGTCGCCATCTTTTGATAGGTCAAAAACTGGGGCCGCTTGGTCTGACCGTCGAACATTTTGTGGACCGTCTGCGGACTAAGGCCCGCGAGTACGGCGAAGTCTTTTTCCTTGAGGCGTTCCTGCTGCCACAGGGTTTTCATGGTATCGATCTGGGGATCGTGGTCGAGATCGCGGCGCGAGCGCTTGAGCCAGCCTCTGATGACAGCCATGTGCTACGCTCCCTGCGCCGGGGTTTCGACGACGGCAGCGCCGTTGGTCTTCCGCTCAGTTTTTTTTGGTGCGAGTTCATAAAGACCATCGCCGAGAGATTTGATCTTCTTGGTGACGACCAGCTTGCGCAGCACCGGGCCGACGCCAGTCGGGACGCGGCCCGCTTTCTCAAAGTGCCCCCTCAACGTGGGGACGGATATCTTGCCGTGGTTGCGGGACATCAGGCGCAGCGTGAAGTCACTGGCGGAAACGTCATGGAAGACCTTGGTGTGCTTCGCGGGCTTGGCCTTCGGCTTCGGCAGCGCCTTGACGCCGGGCAGCGAGTACATGCCCTCGCCGAGTTTTTTCAGGCGACCATCGCCACTCATGACGCGGAGCGCGGTGTAGCATGCGCCGTCGGTGCGGCCATCGGCGCGGAAGATTTTGACGGCTTCCTTGGCGCGGAAGGTGGGGTGGTCTTTGATCCAGTCGGCGAGGAAGTCTTCGGCCTTGATGTCGCGGTGGTCATGCGGCTTGTTGGTCTTGTAGGTCGCCACAGCGCTGATCAGGTTGAAGCTGACATCGGTGAGGCCGCGCCGGGAAAGATCGCCCACGACCTCGCCCAGCGCTTCCTTGGGGCATCGTAGCGTGACTTCGAAATATTCGAGCGGTGGTGCTTTCGGCATTTGGTCGTCCCCTGTTGTCGCAATAAGTGCGACAATCAAACCAGAACGCCGGATCGTCAAGGGGGTTGCATGTTCCCCAAAACGAAACCGGCCCCGCGAGGGGGCCGGGTTAAGTCAGAGGGACTGACGTTTAGGCGACCAGATGCAGCTTGGCGCGGCTCCCGCGCATTTCATCGATGCGATCGGCCCACAGCTGCATCAGTTCGCAGCGTTCCTTCCAGCGCCCGCCGCGATCGTAGATCGCCTGCACAGAGGCGTCGTTATGATCGAGTTGCAGTTCGATCAAGGGTTTCTGGTCAGTCCAACGCGGCACTTCGTGACCCTCGATGATGACGCGCTCTTGGTTCATGATGGTCGAAAACGACGACCGGAAACCGTGCGGGCAATGGATGCCCTGATACTCCGCGCGATCGAGTGCCCGGTGCAGGCGGTAGCCGCGCATGTATGGGGTCGCGCTGTCGGTGGAGAGCGCCGGGAACAGGTAGCGCCCCTCGCCGGTCGTCTTGAATAGCACCTTGAGTTCAGCCAGTGCCTGACGCGACAGCGGCACCTCAAGGTTACGGTTGTCGGCATCGCCGCCCTTACGCTTGGTCCGCATCTTCAGATTGGCGAACGGCACGATCAGCCGGTTGCGCTTCCAGTCGATGTTCTTCCATTCGGTCTGGAGCAGTTCGCCGGGGCGCAGCCCGGTCAGGGCCAGAAGGCGTAGCGCGGTCCCTGTGCGCGTCGGCATCCGGTCGATGTCACCAAGCAGGCGGCCAAAGCCGACCGCATCAGTGACCGCCGGGCGCGGCTGGCTGACCGCTCCGGGGGTGGTGTAGGACTTGAAGGTGACGCCCGCAAAGTGGTTGACCTCGACGTAGCTGCGGTCATGCGCCATTTCCATGATCGCCAGCGCATCGACCTGAATGCGGCGGCGGGTTTCGTGGTTGTTCTGGTTCTCAAAGGCAAGCAGCACCTGGGTGAGGTGAGACTTGCGAACGTCGGCAATCCCGACGCGGCCAAAGGCCTCGCTCAAAACCTTGACGTTGTAGACGTAGCGCCGGGTGGTGTTGTGCGCCTTGCCGAGCTTCATCTGGCCCGCGAGCCATTCGTCGGCGACTTCAGCGAAAGGGCGCTTGGCGCTCCGCTCGACCTTCTGGGCGACCACGACCTCGCGCTTGGCCTCGACCGGGTGCTTGCCTGCTGCGACCAGCTTGCGGGCATCGCGGTGCAGATCGCGGGCTTCCTCCAGCGTCACCTCCGGGTAGATGCCGATGGCGTGGCGGCCTTCCTTGCCCGCGACGCGATACTTGTAGCGCCAGTACTTGCCACCCTTCGGGGTGACCAGAAGGTAGAGGCCGCCGCTGTCGGACAGGATGTAATTCTTGGCAGTCGGCTTGGCGGTGCGGCACTTGGTGTCGGTGAGCATGGTGGAACCCCTTTGATTGAGGCCCCAATATACGCCGCCCAAGCTGGGTATCCCAGCAAAATAGATACCCAGAGAGATACCCAATTGTTCTGGCTTTGGGCGACCGGCGGCGACCGATGGCGAAGGGCAATAGGTGAGGAAGTGCCTGCGCCGCAGTGACTTTCTGAACTCTGGCGAACGCTGGCGGGGATTGGCGAAGGCCCCATGTTGATCCTGAACCAGTATCACACTTTGTTACAAAACCCCCTATTTTCCTAGTATTTGGTGCTGGGTAGCTTTCCAGAGATACCCAGAAAGATACCCATTTTTGGTCCGCTAAAATGTGCCTAATATTGCGGACTACAAATAGGCGTCGCCGACGCAAATAGGCGGCGACCATTTCCGTCGCCGCCTATTACGCCGCCTATTACGCCGCCTATTTGCCGCGTATTACTTGGCCCGCTAATTCCGCGAATTGCCGGGCCACGGCACCAACTCGTTGGCGAGCATGGCATCGACGCTGTCGAGATCGATCAGCGTCTTGTGGTCGTGCTTGTACGCGATGACGATCCCGGCGTGGATTTTTTCATACAGTCTGGTCTGCCCCATCTTCGCGTAGGCGCAGACCTCCTTGATCGTGGCGAGCCGCTTGGTCATTAGGCATGCCCCGTTTTGTCAAAGGGGTTGTCCTCCATCAGGGCCATCCGCGCCCGGCGCTCTTGATTGGCTTGGTCGAAGCGCGCCTGCGCCAACTCATGCGAGGCGGCGAGGCGGTTGATCGCTTGGGCGACCGCCAGCACCGCCTCAGTGATGTTGGTGGTCACGGTGCCGAAGTCCTCATGGAACTCGCGGCTGACCAGCATGCGGTCGACCAGATCGTGCAGCGGGTTATTCTGGGATGACTTCTTGGAAGGCTCTGTCATGGGTGGCATCCCTACAGGTGTGGTTCACAAGGTTAATTTCGTAGACGGCCTCGACGTTGGGATATTGGCGGTCACGGATGTCGATCAGGACGCGCTCAAAGCCCATGCGATCGACATCGGTCTCTGAAACGTAAGACCCCTTCGGGTGGGCAACGATCACCATGTAGAGAACGTCAGGCGTCACGGGTGTCGCGCTCCAGATCGGCAACCACTTCGCTCATGTGCTTGATCTCATCCGACACGCGCTCACAGACGCTAACGTGATCCTGCAACGCGGCCCGCGAACGCTCCGCGCTGGTAAGCACCTGCTGCTCGATGCGCTTGAGCGTGGTTTGCAATGTCCCGATCTGCGTCGTCAACGCGGTCGCGAGGTTGTCCACCAATGAGACGATTGCCGTGCGGTGGTTCTCTTCCACGGTCTTCGGAGCGAGAACCTTGGTGCCGTGGTCGATCGACTTGATGGCGTTGTCGAGTTCTTGCAGCGACTGATCGAGATCACGCGGTGAATGCTGGATATTCATTTGGGCGTTCCCCTTTTGTGAGAGACGCCAACAATTAGTCTCAATAGATCGGACAGTCACTACTCAAAAAGTGAGAATTAGGTCAGCCATTCGGTCCCACTGATCTGGATCAAAAGTGCATAGCCGTGGTTCTTGCTTTTGGTATTATCCACAGTCTCAAATTGCCGGGTCCAAACGTCGCAGGAAAGGGAACTTTGCAGATGGCTTACCGGAACAATGACGACGATATCAACGTCGAAGGCACAGTCGCCGAGCAGATGGGCATCATGCCGTGGAACCACCCCCATGCCATCCGCGACATTCAACGGTTCTACAATGAGCAGGTGGAAGTCTATTTGCAAAATCGCGCCGACCGCATCGCGCGCGATGATCGTGAGCAGGAGGAAGCCAACGCTAGGGAAGAAGGCGAATAAGCCTACTTCTTTGGCCGCTTACCGAAGGTCTTTTGGACCTTACTAATCGGCAGAGATTTGCCTATTTTAAAGCGTCCCTTGCGCTCTGCCGCTTCGGCGGCGCGCAATTGATCCATGATGCCGCCGGATAGCGCGCGGGTGTCGCCGTGCCATAACCAGTCCGAACTAAACCAGTAGATTTTTTCCTTCAGGATAAAGGCGGTCTCCCGGCTGATCGGGTAGCCGTTCTCATAGTGGTTCCACTTCTTGTAGGCCAGTCCGACAAACGCCGCGAACTCTGTCTGGTTCATATCGAGAACCCGCCTCATTAGCTGGATGCGCTTGATGTAGCCGTCCTTATCCCAATTCCCAGTTTCCACGACCGCTCACCTCCTCCCAAAAGCCTCAAGTATCGGGAACCTATAACACGGCTTTGGGAATTTGCGATTTTTCACTGAAAATATTTTCTCACTTTTCGGGTAGTGACTTACAAAGTGGGAAGAGTACGTTGTCCGACATTACCCAATGAATGAGAATTTTCATTGGGGGGTTTCTCATCTTTATCGGACAATCAGCATGCGCAATCTCACCTCCGCGCGTGAGGTCATCACTGTGCTTGGCGGCATCCCCGCCGTGGCGAAAAAGGCGCAGGCCGATGTCAAGTCGGTCTACCGCTGGATCGATCTCAACGCTTTCCCGGCGCGCAACTTCGACCAGATGATTAAGGCCCTGAAGAAGAAGGGCTGCACCGCGCCCGCGTCGATGTGGGGCCAGATCGGGGCTGAAAAGAAGACTGCCTAACAGGGGAACGTCGTGCATTCAGGACAGATCGCTGAAATCGCACCGCAGGCGCTCAAGGACGCCATCGACCGCTATCGAGCCGTCAGCGCTGAAGACCACGCTGTGCTGATGCGGTTTTATCATCAGCTGAAGACGACGCGCCCGATGCTGATTGAGATCATGGATGCGGTTGTGCGGCACTATCGTGTCGAGACCGCCACCATCACCGGCGATGATCGCCTATACGAGACGGTGCTGGCGCGCCACGTTTTCATGTACATGGCGCACAAGTACACAAGGTTTTCGTTGCCCGCAATCGGCAAGTATTGTGGCGGTCGCGACCACACCACCATCCTGCATGCAATTCACAAGATCGAAAAATACACAATCACCCGCCCGCTGATAGCCAAGGACATCGAGACGTTGCAGCTGCGGATTTCCGAGAAAGTCCTGAGGCGGATTGTCGAGGGGAGGGCGTGATGCTGAAGGTCGTGGCAAGCAATCCCAAGCCGGAAACCAAGCAGCTGATTATCCGTATGGTCAGGGACAGCGATCAGCTGCGCCTGCTGACCAAGGCCGAACTGCGCACCGTCTATTGCTTCCTTGAGGGCGTGCGCGATGAAATCTCTCACAATCTGGACAGGGTCGATGGCAAGATTTGATGTTGATCAGCTGCGCCTCGCTATCGATGCGCTCAATCGCGCGTATCCCGATTTTGCGGAAGACGAACATCTGCGCGCCGATATGATCGAGGCCGAGACTGACATTAACGGCGTTCTTACTCTCCTGCTCCAAGAGATCGACAACAGCACGATGATGGTCGCCGGGATCACGGCGCGGCAGAATGCGCTGGAGGAACGGGCTGCGCGTCACGCTCACCGCATCGATGTGCTGCGCGACCTTGTTCTGCAAGTCATGCAGGCTGCCGACTTAAAGAAGGTCCAGCTGCCCGACGCCACCATCACGCAGGCGGCGTCGAAACCGTACCTCGTTGGCAATGCCGACCCCGCCGAACTGCCG
>Ga0193696_1000378_pt1 | contig 15859 bp, 11 predicted proteins | sample L3m1metaG_FD_145074 | JGI IMG/M metagenome (GOLD analysis project Ga0193696, IMG submission 145074) | Soil microbial communities from a riparian zone of the East river system, Colorado, United States - L3m1 | ecosystem: Environmental > Terrestrial > Soil > Riparian zone | place: USA: East River... | reverse complement strand
GGTGAAGACATTCATCGCCCGTCAATTGAAGGCACAGTCATGAGCCGCATCACATTGAAAGTGAACGGCACGGCGCACACCGTGGACGTCGAGCCTCTGACGCCCCTGCTCTACGTGCTGCGTAACGATCTCGGGCTGCAGGGCCCGCGCTTCGGATGCGGGCTTGGTCAGTGCGGCGCCTGCGCGGTGATCATCAACGGCGTCGCGACCCGCTCGTGCGTGACGCCATGTTCCAACGTGAGGAGCGAGATCACTACGCTCGAAGGCCTGGCCAGCAACGGCACGCTGCACCCGGTCCAGCAGGCCTGGATCGACGAGCAGGTGCCGCAATGCGGCTTCTGTCAGAACGGCCAGATCATCACGGCGAAAGTCCTGCTCGACAAGACCCCGAATCCGACCGACGCGCAGATTCGCGAAGGCATGGCCGGCGCGCTCTGCCGGTGCATGACCTACTACCGCGTGCAGGCCGCCGTCAAAAGGGCTGCGGTGACGATCAAGGCGGGGGGTGCCGCATGAAGGCGCCTTCAAACATTCCGCGACGCGATTTCCTCAAGGGTTCGGGGATGCTGATCGTCGGAATCAGCGCCGCGGCGGCCGCCGGCCCGTTGGCGGCGGGCTTGCCTCGCCAAAGCGCCGCAGGCGCGACCGTGGGACCCTATCCCGACCCCAACTTCCGCCAGCTCGACGCGTGGATCGTCATTCACGAAAACAACACCGCCACGTTCTACGTCGGCAAGACCGACTGCGGCCAAGGTACCGGTACCGCCTTTCGCCAGATGATGTCCGACGAGCTCGACATCGCGTACGACAAGACCAGCTGCGTGATGGGCAGCACTGACGTGACCGTTGACCAGGGCGGATCGGGCGGGTCGGACGCGATCCAGACCGACGGCTGGCCGATGCGGCGCGTGGCCGCGGAGGCTCGGCGTGTGCTGCTCGAAATGGCCTCGACCAAGTTTGCAGTGCCCGTGGCGGAGCTCGCCGTCAGCGACGCACTCGTCACCGTCACGTCCGATCCCTCGAAGAAGGTCACCTACGGCGAGCTGATCGGCGGAAAGCGATTCAACGTCACGCTGACCGGCAACAACGTCGACGCCACGACCGGCACGGCCAAGGTCAAGGCCGTGCAGGATCTCAGGATCGTCGGCCAGTCGCCGCAGCGTTACGACATCCCCGCGAAGGTGAACGGTTCGTTGAAATGGGCCGTCGACGTCAAGCTTCCGGGCATGGTGCACGCCCGCAACGTCAAACCGCCGGTGGCCGGCGCGACGCTGGTCAGCATCGACGAGTCGGCGGTCCGGAATCTTCCCGGCTTCATCAAGGTCGTCAGCAAGGGCAACTACGTCGCCGTCGTGTGCGAGCGGGAAGAACAGGCGATCGCCGCGTCCAGGCAGCTCAAGGTTCAGTGGCAGAAACCGGCCGCGTCGCCATTCCCGACGTCGGACGATCTCTACGCGTACATGCGCAGTGCCACGCCAACCTCGAAGCAGGGCCCGACGGTGAAGGGCGATCCCGACGCCGCGCTTGCGGGTGCCGCCACCGTGGTTGAATCCGAATACGACATGCCGTTTCAGGGGCATACCGCCTTCGCGCCAGCGCATGCACTTGCGGACCCGTCGAACGGTCAGATGACGGTCTACTCGAACGACATGAAGTCCTACGGGATGCGAAACGGGATCGCACAGTTCCTCGGCATGCCTCGCGAACAGGTCCGCGTCGTGTGGATGGAAGGGCCGCAGGGCTACGGCCGCACGGCGGCGGACGACGCCGGATTCGAGGCGGCGTATCTCGCCAGGGAGATCGGCCGGCCGGTGCGGGTGCAGTGGATGCGCCACGAAGAAACGGCGTGGGACACAAAAGGGCCGGCGTTCACCTTCAAGATGCGCGGCGGGCTCGACGCCCAGGGCCGGGTCGTGGCGCTCGACTACAACGCCCAGGCGGCGGACTACTGTCACGTGGGCTACAATGAGGCCGACACGGTGTTGATCGCGCAACTGATGGGACGACGGCGCGCGACGCCGGCCGCCGGCAGCGCCGGCACGCCGTCGGACATGTACGAGATCCCGAACAAGCGGACGGCGTCTCAAGTCGTGAGCCTGCCGCTCGTCTGGGAGACGCCGATCCGGACCGGCAACCTTCGCGATCCCAACGGTCCGCAGATTACCTTCGCCGCCGAATCGTTCATCGACGAGCTCGCGGCCGCCGCCAAAGCCGACCCGGTCGAGTTCCGCATGCGCCTGCTCACGGGCGCCACGACCGACGACAGCGGCTTCAAGCGCGCGCGTTCGATCGCCGTCGTCAAGGCGGCGGCAGAAGCGTACGGCTGGGATCCCCGTCCGTCACCGAAGAAGATCGACAACGGCACGATCCTCAGCGGCCGCGGCATCGGCTACTCGTACCGCGGTCAAACCGTCGTCGCCGAAATCGCGGAAGTCGAAGTGAACCGCCGCACCGGGCACGTGTGGGTCAAACGACTCGTGTGCGCGCACGACTGCGGCCTCGTGATCAATCCGGAGGCGCTGCGCCGCACTATCGAGTGCGGGATGCTCCACTCATTGAGCCGCGCGCTGCACGAAGAAGTGCGGTTCGACGGCGAGAAGCCGACCGGTGTCGACTGGATCACCCATCCGTCGTTGAGGCACACCGACACGCCGGCGAGAATCGACGTCGTGCTGGTCAACGGCGACCCCAACCCGAAGCGGCCGGATCTGCCGCACTATGGCGCCGGCGAAACCATCTGCAAGCCGCTCATCGCGGCCGTCGCAAACGCGATTTTCGATGCGACCGGTGTGCGGCTGCGGCGGGTCCCGTTCCGTGATGCCCGCGTCCTCGAGGCGCTCAAGGCCGCGCGCGTGTAACTACTTGAGCTTCGCCAGCAGCCGTTCGAACCGCAGTGATGATCGCCGCCGGCGTCACACCGCCGAGGGTGGTGACGGCAAAGACGCTGCAGATCTACTAGCAACGAACGCCACGAAAACACGAAAACACGAAGAAGATCTGATCTTGTTTCATGCTTTCGTGATTTCGTGGCTATCGACGTTCAATTAGTCGGGCACCAGCACCCGAATCATCCCGTCCTGCCGCGACGTCAGCAGCAGCTCGCCATCGCGCGTACGACTGAGTTGAAGATCGGCGCGGGTTGCGGTCGTCCCGTTGACGGACTCGACGAGCTCGCGGAACGTGACGTAGGTGCGGCCGCCGTGTGCGCCGTTCACATACAGCTGAATCTCCTCGACAGGCGCGACTGTCTCGGGGACACCATCGTCCGCTTTTTTGATCGCCGCGAGATCGGCCGCGAACAGGCGGCCGCGGACGATGTCGCCGAAGACGAACTTGTCGCGGAGCGCGGGAATGCGGCCTCGATACGCGAATCCTCCGGTCACCGCCTGCCCTTGCGTGTGGTCGTACATCGCGACCGGATAGCTGAACTCGTCCTTCGTCCGCCCCTGGAGGATCTCGGCCGACAGCGGGAACAGTTGATCGAGCCGGCCCCCGGGCCGCGAGATGCCGTTCTCGAACAGTCCTTCGCGCTTCATCCACCCGTAGTTCCTGCCCTCGTGGACGATGTTGATCTCTTCGATGTTGTTCATCCCGATGTCCGCCGCGAACATCGTTCCGTCGGTCTGGTCCCAGCTCAGGCGATGCGCGTTGCGGAATCCGTACGCGTAGATCTCGCCGAGCGTCTTCGCATCGTTGTCGGCGGCAAACTGGTTGACCGCCGGAATCGTGTAGTCGCCGAGCCCTTTCGTCCCCCGCGACGCGGACGGGGCGCGCGGGTCGATGCGGAGGATCGCGCCGATCACCGTGTCGAGCCGCTGTGTCTGGCCCGGGTTGTTCGCATGCGGACCGCCGCCGTTGCTGAACCCGAGGTCGCTGGCGCTGGTGTAGAGCAGCCCGTAATCGGCGTCGCCGGGCTTCGCCGTTGGATTGAATTCGACATCGCCGTACGGATGCGTCAGGTTCGCAACGATGTGAGCGACTCTGAGCAACTCGCGCCTCGTTCCGTCGAACGTGCTCGCCGCCGGGTTCGTCGCGTGCCATTCCGTGATGATGTTGTGATACGTGACGTCGGATGGCGCGAAGCCTGGCGGGATGAAATTCGGCGTCGCCGGGTTGCCCGGCGCCCGTTCGGCGTGCACGGTGTAGAACAGGCCGTTCCGCGAGAACTCCGGGTGAAACGTAAATGCGATGAACCCGCTTTCGAGCCTGTTGTAGATCGCGAGTGGAAATGTCGTGGCGACGTTCGTGTAGACGGTCGGCCGGTTGCCGCTGTCGAGGAGGTACAGAATCCCGCGCGAGTCGTTGACGAACCGCCGTCCGTCAGGCAGTTCGCGCACGAAATTGATGCGCGCCCAGCCGGCCGGCGTGACGTCCTGATCCAGCGGCCGCATGCCGCGCGTGTCCGGCAGCCGGACGAGGTCGCGGATCTGGACCGTCAGGCCGCGTTTCACGACTGGCGCCGGCGTTGGGCTGCTGACGATCGGTGCTCCGCCCTGCCAGCCGCGGGCGCCGGCGGACCAGACGGTAAGAAGGAGAACGGTTACGAGCCGCAACGGTGATGGCATGTCGTCCCTCGCTCGCGACATTCTCGCATCGACGAGCATCCCGCGTGACATGTCTAGCGAGGGACGACCTTCAAATCAGTTCGACCCGGCCCCTGCGGCCGCCGGCGCCTCGTACAGCTGCCGCAGTTCGCACTCGCCTTCCCCGACGACGTTCAGGAAGCGTTTGACGAACTCAAGGGCCTCTTCCTTCGACTTCGCCTGGATCAGGGCAAAGCCGCCGACGACCTCCTTGGATTCCGCGAACGGCCCGTCTTTGACGGCGAACTGGCCGTTCGTAATCCGGATCCGCGCGCCCAGCGGTGTCGGCAGGCACCCCTCGGTGCCGAGGAGGTAGCCTTCGCGCATGCCCTCCTCGATGAGCTTCCCCATCGCCGCCATGTGCTCGGGGCTAGGGGGCCGGTTCGATTCTTTCGCGGTGTAAATCGACAGAAATCGCATGTCCTATCTCCTTTTCGGCTCAGCCGACGTATGTCCACCCATTCATACGTCGAACGACGGCGCCGGAAATCGACAAGGCGATTCAGTGAGGTCGGCCTGAAAACCCGGCCGCGCCTCGCAGGACGTCCGCGTCCAGCAGTTTTCCGTCGAGCATCACGAGCCGCGTCTGACGCAGGTCCCCGATCTTCGTGGACGGATCGCCGTCAACCAGTACCAGATCGGCGGCCTTGCCGACTTTGATCGACCCGGTCTTCCGCTCCTGACCGACGAGCCGGGCAGGCACGATGGTCGCGGCAGCCAGCGCCTCTGCCGGGGTGAAGCCCGCTTGCACGTAGATTTCCAGCTCGTGCACGAGCTCGATTCCGGCGCCATCGGTGCCGGCGACGATCGGGACGCCGGCCTTGTGCATCCGGCCGAGCAGGTCGACCATCTTGGCCCAGCTCGCGCGATAGTCCACGCGAGTCAGATCCTTCGGCACCGCGAAGCCGCCGCTCCTGAAGCCGCGCTCGGTCGTCGGCGGCAGTGTACCGACGAACGGAGCGTAGGACGGCGACAGGTCGCCGTTCTCGGGCACGTAGAGACTCTCGAACGCCACCATCGTCGGATCGCTATAGATCTGCTTGCTCGCCATCGTGCCGATCATCGTCTTCATCGCGGCGCCTTCGAGGTTCACGTCTTTGGCATAGCGTCCCGGCCCCTCGAAGCGGAGAATGCCGTTGGACTCGCGGATGACGCTGTCCGGCATCGCCTGCATCATGATCCAGTTGATGTGCGTGACCTCGTCGTACCCGGCGTTGATCGCGTCGAGGGGCCGGATGCCAGCCGGAATGTGGCCGTGGACGTGGAGCCCGAGCTTGTGGGCTTCCGCGATGCTGCGCGGCAGCCACGCCGGGTTCAGCGTGCCGTAGAACTTCACACCGGTGAAGCCGTTCGCCTTGGCTTTGTCGACGAGCGCGACCGCCTCGGCCTCACTCGTCGCCACATTGGCCACCTGCGCGGTGTAGGTCCCTTTGCCGTCGATGAGCGACGACGGGTAGACGTGCGGCATCAGGAGCGAACCTGCCGCCGCACGGGTCCGGCGATCGATCGTGCGCACGTCGTCGTTTCCCGGGTCGCGGATCGACGTGACACCCATCGACAGTTCCTGCAGCCCCGTGTAATCGTCGCCGACGTGCATGTGGCAATCCCACAAACCGGGCACGAGCGTCTTGCCGCGGCCGTCGATCACCTCTGCACCTGCCGGCACCGTCACGGACGCGGCAGCGCCGGTCGCAGTGATGATTCCCTTGTCGACGATCACTGTCTGGTCGGACAAGAACCTTGCGCCTTCCGCGTCGAAGAGACGGACGCCAGTAAATGCCACCGGCCCTGCCGGCACCTTGACGAGTGACTTGACGAGTGCCGGGGCCTGCGCCGCCATCGCGTTCGCCTGAGCATCCTGAATCTTCGACTGTTCGCCCGCGTACGCCTCGGGCAACCAGGCGAGGCCGAAGGCGACACCGAAGAACTTGTTGTTCGCGTCCGCCCACACCGGCAAAGGTGACGTGCTGATGCCGGAGATCGCCCACAACGTGATGGTCTGCCGCGCCGCGCCGCTGCCGACTTCCAGGTCGGCCAGCTTGACGGCGCGCGCGCTTCCACCCGGCAACAGGTTCATCGTCTTGTCGGGGCGAGCGAGCAGGGTTTCCAGCAGCCACGCGTTCGTATCGATCGGTCCCGCCTGCGACACGTAAAAGGCCGCCGCGGAATAGCTGGCGCTGCCGGCATCGATCGGACTCTTCCATCGCGCCGTGCCGGCGTTGATGGCGAAGGTCTCGCCCGCGTCGCCCGTCGGCGTCACGCCGCGAATCGAAATCGTCGATGGCATCCCGTCGGGCCCGGCTTTGCCGCTCGAGTCGAGCTCGAACACCTGGCCCCGGAGGTTCATGCTCTCGCGCCCCATACGTGTGCCGTCGGCGGTCACCCAACTCCAGGAGTCGCCGTGCTTGCCGCCGGTCGATTGGATGACGAAGTGCCGGGCGTTGGCCGGCGGCTTCGCGAGCTCCGACGCCGGTACCTGTGCCAACGCTACCGATGACGCAACCGCCGTAATGGTGGCCAGAAGGATTGATCGATCGATTCTCATACGAAATCATTATCTGTCACGCAGCGTAAGATCAGATCGGCGTCATTCACGCGAATCGCGAAGGGAGAGGACAGCTCGATGAATCCAAACCAGGCGTTGTGGGAAAAGGGTGACTTTACGCAAATCGCGGACACGATGCGTGAGAGCGGCGAGGCGTTCGCGAAAGGACTCGGGATCACGAAGAGCCTCAAGGTCCTGGATCTCGGCTGCGGCGATGGGACGACGGCCGTGCCGGAGGCGAAGCTCGGAGCAGATGTCCTGGGTGTCGATATCGCGAGCAATCTGGTGGAGGCCGGGAACCGGCGCGCCAGGGCCGCGGGCCTCACGAACTGCAGGTTTCAACAAGGGGACGCGTCCAATCTGCACGAACTGAACAATCAGACGTTCGACCTCGTCGTCAGCGTCTTTGGCGCGATGTTCGCGCCCAAGCCGTTTGACGTGGCGAAGGAGATGGTGCGCGTGACCCGGGCCGGCGGTCGAGTCGTCATGGGAAACTGGATTCCCAACGATCCGACGTTGGTCGCCCAGATTCTGAAGATCAGCTCCTCGTACTCGCCGCCGCCGCCGGAAGGCTTCATCAGCCCGATGACGTGGGGAATCGAGAACAACGTGATCGAGCGGTTTGCCGGCGCGGGAGTCCCGGCGGAGAGAATCTCGTTCGTCAAAGACACGTTTACCTTCAACTCCAGTGGCACGCCGTCGGAGTTCGTCACCCGCTTCCGGAAGTACTACGGCCCGACGATGAACGCATTCGATGCTGCGGAAAAGAACGGACGCGCGGACGATCTGCAGAGGGAGCTGGAAGCGCTGTTCAGCAGCCAGAACAGGAGCCCACGTCCGGATGCGACCTCCATCCCGGCGACGTTCCTGCGTGTGAGCGTGGCCGTTTAAGCTCGTCTTGCATTCGCCAGCCGTTTCCCTTATCACAGGGCTGTGAAGGCGGCAGCGAAGCACCCACGAGCTGGCGATCGTCGCGATACCGGCCGGTCTTGGCAGGTCGCCGACCAGATGTTTTCGCGCGCGTCGGGAGCGCGGCTGCGCGAAGGCAACCGCGTCCGGCTCCTGAAAGACGCCGCACAGAACTATCCTGCCTGGCTCGACGCGATCGGTGCCGCGCGGCACACGATTCACTTCGAGATGTACATCATTCACGAGGACGATCAGGGCCGGCTGTTCGCCGACGCCCTGATTGAGAAGGCGCGACAGGGCGTTCATGTCCGGCTGCTCTACGACTGGATGGGCGGATTCGGAAAGACGTCGCGGGCGTTCTGGAAGCGATTGAGCGCCGGTGGCGTCGAGGTCCGCTGCTACAACCCCCCTCGCTTCGACAGCCCGCTCGGCTGGGTCAGTCGCGACCATCGCAAGATGATCTCCGTGGATCGCACGATTGCGTTCGTGACCGGACTGTGCGTCGGCCAGCTGTGGGTCGGCGATCCAGCGCGGCATGTGGATCCCTGGCGCGATACCGGCGTCGAAGTGCGCGGTCCGGCGGTCGCCGACATCGAAAGTGCGTTCGCTGATGCCTGGGCGGCGGCGGGCCGGCCGCTCGAGGACGATACCTCGCCGCCCGAGGTGTCGACGGCATCTCATTACGCCGCCAAAGAGGATGGGACCGATGTTGCCGCGATGCGGGTTGTGGCCACCGTGCCGAATACCGCCGGCATGTTCCGGGTCGATCAACTGGTCGCTGCGCTGGCCCGCAAGACACTCTGGCTCACCGACGCCTACTACGCCGGGACCACGCCATACGTGCAGGCGCTGCGGTCCGCCGCCGCTGACGGCGTTGACGTCAGGCTGCTCGTGCCGGGTGTGAGCGATATCGCGGTGCTGCAGCCGCTATCGCGAGCCGGTTATCGGCCGCTCCTCGAAGCCGGGATCCGGGTGTTCGAGTGGAACGGATCGATGCTGCACGCCAAGACCGCCGTCGCCGATGGCAAATGGGCGCGGGTCGGATCGACGAACCTGAACCTGGCCAGCTGGTTGGGCAATCGCGAGCTCGACGTGATCATCGAGGAAGAGCCGTTCGTGAGACGGATGGAAGAGATGTATCTCACCGATCTGGCCAACTCGACGGAAGTCGTGCTGGATGCGCGCAACCGGGTGCGCGCGCCTGGTGCCCCCGCTCGCCCGCACAAGGCGGCGGCGACGAGCAGTGGGGGCCGGGCGGCGGCCGGGGTGATGCGGATTGGCAGCACCGTGTCGGCCGCTGTGAGCAACCGCCGAGTGCTCGAGCCGATCGAAGCGCACATCGCGCTCCTCGCGGGCGCGGCACTCGCGGCGCTCGCCTTTCTCGCCTTCACCTATCCCCGCGGCATCGCCTTTCCTCTAGCCACGATTGCCGTCTGGATGGCGGCCGCCCTTCTATTCCGGGGGCTCAGTCTGCTTCGCGCTCGAACGCGGCAAGACCGCGACCGAATTGGTCAGCGGGAGAGCGTGTCCATCCCCAACCCGCCTGTACAGCACAAAGGCCCCAAACACCGAATCTGACGTTCCCAGCACAGCGTCTGCGATCCGCTGGGCGATCGGCGCCTCGAAGACGGCCTCAGTTGCCCTGTCCGAATGACCTGCGGAACGTCCCCGTCGGTATCCGCCTTGCTCTTTCCAGTCACGTGATGGCTGTCACATCGGTTGCCGGGCAATGGATACCCAGTAAACACGTTCAGCCGGGGATGTCGTCGCCACGTACCGTGATCCCTCACCGGGTTTGGTGATGTCACGGTGGCGCGATCGCCGCTGGAACCGCATTGAACAGGAAGGCAATCATGTCTCGCACCAGGCACGGAACAGCACACGCGGCGCACCTCCTCGAAATTGCGACCCTCGTCGTTGTCCTCGGGGCTGGTTGGTCGTGCGCGCCCCGCGACACGGCGCCTGCGACGAACGCGGCCGCTGCGGACACGACTGCGAGCCCGCAGGACATCCCGGTGAAGACGACCGGACAGGCGCAAACCGATACCGGAGTGACGCGAACCGAAAAGGATCTCCTCGGAGAAAAACAGATCCCGGCGGATGCCTACTACGGCGTGCAGACGGCCCGGGCACTCGAGAATTTCCAGATCTCGGGAATTCCGATTAACCACTACCCCGGATTCGTCGAAGCCTGGGCCATCGTCAAGCTGGCGGCGGCGCAAGCGAACACTGACGTGGGTGCGATGAACAAGGACAAACTCGCGGCCATCGAGAAGGCCACGCAAGCCGTGCGAAACGGCGAATACCACGATCAGTTTCTGGTCGACTGGTACCAGGGCGGCGCCGGCACCTCCACCAACATGAACGCCAACGAAGTGCTGGCCAACATCGCCCTGGAGAAGACGGGACACCAAAAAGGCGAGTACTCGATCGTCGAGCCGCACGACGACTTGAACATGTCGCAATCGACGAACGACTCGTACCCGACGGCCATCAAAGTGGCTCTCGTTCTGCGCAACGACAAGTTGGTCGCAGAGCTTCAGATGCTGTCCGACTCGTTTCGCGCGAAAGGCAACGAGTACATCGACCTGCTGAAGATGGGACGCACCGAGCTTCAGGATGCCGTGCCCATGACCCTCGGACAGGAATTCCACGCCTTCGCGGCGTCGCTGGGCAGTGAGATCGCGGTGCTGCGAGAAGCCGAGAAGCAGCTCTACGCCGTCAACATGGGCGCCACGGCCATCGGGACGGGGATCAACGCGCCCAAGGGCTACGCCGAGAAGTGCGCCAGGCGTCTTGCGACCCTGACCGGCAAACCCTTCGCGCCGGCGTCGGACATGCTGGCGGCCACCTGGGACCAGCAGGGCTTCGTGGCCTATTCCGCGGCCCTGAACAGTGTCGCGGTGAAGCTGTCCAAGATCGCCAGCGACTTGATTCTGCTCACCTCGGGGCCGCGTGCTGGCCTTGCCGAGATCAACCTGCCGGCGCTGCAACCAGGCTCGTCGATCATGCCGGGCAAAGTGAATCCGGTGATTCCCGAACTCGTCAACCTCGTGGCGTTCCGAGTGATGGGCAACAACTACACCGTCACGCTGGCAGCGCATTCGGGGCAGCTGCAGCTCAATGCTTACGAACCTGTCGAGGGCCTGGTGATGCTGGAATCGCAGCATCTGCTTTACAACACGTCACGAGCGTTTCGGACGAAGTGCGTGGACGGTATCACCGTCAACCAGAAGGTGCTGACGCACTACATGGACACCACTGTGGGAATCGTGACCGCGCTCAATCCGGTGCTCGGTTACGAGAAGACATCGGAGCTGGCGGCGGAAGCCTACAGGAGCGGGAAGGGCGTGCTCGAAATCATCCGGGAGCAACACCTGCTCACCGAGCAGCAGATTGCAGACGTGCTCGACCCCGCGAAACTGACAAATCTCGACAGGAGCGCACACCCCGACAAGAACGCGTCCGTTCGGAAAGCGAAGTAGGAGGTCCTTTATGACGCTCTCTTCAAAGACTCAGGTTGCGGTGGCGATCGTCGGACTGATGGCCATTGCGCAGCCGATCGCCGCAAACGGCAAGCGGAACGTCGTCATCCTCGCGACCGGTGGCACGATCGCGGGCGCGGCCGCGACCGGTACGCAGGCCGGCTACCAGTCCGGCGCCGTGACCATCGACGCGATGGTTGCCTCCGTTCCTGGAATCTCCGACCTTGCCACCGTCAAAGGCGAGCAGATCTCGAACGTCGGCTCGCAGGATATGAGCTTCGACATCATGCGCAAGCTCGCGAAGCGCATCAACGAGCTCGCAGCGTCGCCTAACGTGGATGGGATCGTGATCACCCACGGGACCGACACGATGGAAGAGACGGCATTCTTCCTCAACCTCACGGCAAAGACCGACAAACCGATCGTGCTCGTGGGGTCGATGCGTCCCTCGACCGCGGTCAGCGCTGACGGTCCGCTGAATCTCTACAACGCGGTGGCGGTGGCCGCGGATCCCAAAGCGGCCGGACGCGGCGTGCTCGTCGTGATGAACGACTGGATTCACGGCGCCCATTCGTTGACGAAAACCAGCACGACCGCGCTGCAGACCTTCATGTCTCCAGTGCGAGGCCTGGTTGGCATCACGGCGTACGGGAAGAACGACTTCTTCACGTCGCCGTCATGGAAGCACACGACGCAGACCGAGTTCGACATTACCGGGGTCACCCAGCTCCCGCGTGTGGACATCATCTTCGCGGCGGCCGACATGTCGCCAGATTTGATTGACTGCGCGGTGACGAACGGCGCCAAGGGCATCGTGATCGCGGGCGTCGGAAACGGCAACATGAACAAGAGCTCGGTGGACGCGGCGGCTCGTGCGGTGCAGAAGGGCGTTGTGGTCGTGCGGAGCTCGCGCGTGCCAACGGGAATGGTCGGCCGGAACGTCGAGCTCGACGATGACAAACTCGGCTTCATCGCGTCGGACGAACTGAACCCGCAGAAGGCGCGGATACTCCTGGCGCTGGCCCTGCTGAAACCTCAGCGGAGCCCGCAGGATCTGCAGGCTCTGTTCAGCACGTATTGACGCGGATCGCGTTCGAATTGGAAGGTCATGTTGAAGCGAGCCGCTGTCGTCGTCGCAATGCCGGTGCTTGTTGCCCTCATCGCGGCGCCGCGAGCCGCCATGGCGCAACAGCCACCGGCGAACACCAACCAGTCTGGAGGGTCGCAGCCGGCCGCGCCGCCTGCGACCCAGACCCAGACCCAGACCCAGACCCCGCCACAGACGCTCGACAATGAACTCCAGGCCGGTGACGAAGAACTCTCAACGCCCAAGCGCAATCTGATCAAATGGAACCATTACGATGGAGATTTCTTCACGATCCGCGCGGGAGGCGGCTTCTTGGAGGATTTCGCGGCCTACTCACAGGATGAGGCCAGCAAGGAACAATTCCAGCTGTTTCCCGAGTTCAGGGTCAGGGATGCCAGGGTCCTCTTCAGTGGCGCGTTCAAGTTCGAGCGCCACCCTATCAGCTGGAGCAGCGGCATCATGTACGACCCCCCGACCGAGAAATTTCTTGTGCGTCAAACCGGGGTTATGTTCACCGTTCCGGAAATCTCTGGGTACATCTGGGTCGGACGACAAAAGGAAGGTATTTCTCTCAATAAGATCATGGCCGGCTACGACGGCTGGACCATGGAACGAACGGAGATCGGCGACGCGACCATTCCGATTCTGGCCGATGGCATCAAGTGGATAGGCTATTCTCAGGAAAAACATCTCGTGTGGAACCTGGCTGCCTTTGGGGACACCTTCTCGGAAGGCCAGACGTTCTCGACCTACAGCCACCAGTTCGTCGGCCGGATCGCCTGGCTGCCGATCGAGAACGATGAAACCGTTCTCCACCTGGGTGCCGCCACACGGTACGGCGCTCCCCTCGACGGCATGTTGCAGCTTCGTTCAAGGCCCGAGGCATTTGAGGCCCCGTACTTCATCGACACCGGAAAGTTTCCAGCCAAGAGCACTCAAACATCGCAATTCGAGGCTTACTACCGTCCTCGATCGTTCCTGATCGGGACCGAGTATTTCGTGCAGTCGGTCGATTCTCGGGAGACGGGCAATCCGTTCTTCCAGGGTGGGCAGGTGGTCATGAGTTGGCTGGCCACCGGCGAGATCCGACCCTACAACACCATCGGCGGGTTCTTTGATGGGATCTCTCCTGCTCGGCCGGTTTTTCAGGGTGGACCCGGAGCGTGGGAGTTGGTGGCGAACCTTTCCTACGCCGACTTGAACAGTGGGCCGATACAAGGCGGAAAGTTCTGGAGATTCACGCCGATGGTCAACTGGCATGTCTCGGACAATGTGCGGCTCGAGATCGCGTACGGCTATGGCTCGCTCCGTCGCTTCGGCCTTGTCGGGACAACGCAGTTTTTTCAGAGCCGGCTTCAACTGCAGCTGTGATCCAACCAATCGCCTCCAAGAACCGCACCAGTTTCCGGGCAAAAAACAGCCGGTCGAGGTGACCGGCTGTTTCGCATCGGTGTAAGTCCCTAAGACCGCGGTAACACTCCGGCTCCTGTCTTTGGGTGTCTGTCCGTTCAGCCCCCCTGCGGCCGACCGTCATTGTAGTAGTCCTCCCACTCCCGCAGTTTCTCGTTTGAAATCCATGTAAAGAGGCTCGGCCGACACTACGGAATCGTAGCTTTGTCGGCCTTTGCGGGGTTTGAGCCGCGGTGTCGCGTTAAGGGAACAGACAGCACGGCTTCAAACAAGAGGATCTGTATGGACCGAACAACCAAACGGAGTTTTCTGCTCGTCACGATCGTGGGACTTCTCATTGCAGGCGTCGGGTTTGTCACCGTCATGGGTCGGGCCCAGGAATCGGCTGCGAACCGGGCGCACGACGATGGCGTTCGCAGGGGTGAGTATCTGGTCAAGATCATGGGGTGCAACGACTGCCACACCCCGTGGAAGATGGGACCGGAAGGGCCCGAGCCCGATATGACGCGCTTTCTCTCGGGTCATCCAGAACAGATCGGTCCGCTGCCGACTGTCAAGGCAGCGGAGCCATTTCTCTGGTCCGCCTTCCCGACAAACACGGCGTTCAGCGGGCCGTGGGGTGTGAGTTACACCTTCAACCTCACGCCGGACCAGAACACCGGGCTTGGCATCTGGACTGAGGACATGTTCGTCAAGGCGATCCGTACCGGCAGACACATGGGCGTTTCACGGCCCATCAATCCGCCGATGCCGTGGCCAGCCTACCGGAACGCGACCGACGAGGACTTGAAGGCGGTGTATGCGTACCTGCGCACCATTAAACCGATCGTGAACCATGTGCCGGACTACGAGCCGCGGACGACGGACGTTGATTCAGCCCCACGGACTACGAGGCGCGAAATACCGTCACAATGACGAAGGCTCGTGACGATCGCGCTCGCGCTGTGGCGGGCACGAGCCTGTTCGTTGCCGGAAATCACGCCGGCGACGGGTCTACTGTTTGCATCGAGTCGGCGGGGCTCCCTGGGCCTCGATGATGACGATCCGTCTTTCACTGCTTGCAGCCGGGCTGGCAAGTGCGGTGTGGCTTGCCGGATGCTCTGCGGATTTTCCCGTTGCCGTTGGCAACCGGACGGCCAGCACGGTGACGGTCTTTGCGAACGGTGCAAAGCTCGGAGAGGTCGGCTCGAATCAGACCGCTGCCTTCACGATCAATCTTTCCCCGACTGGAAAAACCACAGCCGACGCCATCGGCAGCCCCATCTCTCCTGCGTCTATCGCTCAAGCCACGTTCTCTGCTCAAGACATGGCGACCGGCATTCTGTCGGCTGGAGCGGCCACCACACTGATTCACGACGTGACGGCCTATGTCGATGTCGCGCCGTGCGGCCTCTTCGGCGGAGGGTCCACCGGGCCGATTTGCGTCTCTGTTGCCAACACAAGTTCGGGCAGTTCACAGGCCTGCAGCGTCTCGATATCCCCGTCCAGTCAGTCGTTCGATGCCGCGGGCGGGACCGGGAGCGTGTCAGTGCAGGCCTCCAGCGGTTGCTCGTGGAGCGCGGCGAGCAGCGCCAGCTGGATCAGCGTGGTCAGCGGGGCCTCCGGTACGGGCAACAGTACTGTCGTCTACCAGGTCCAAGCCAATACCACCGGTCAGGCGCGGACCGCGTCGCTGTCCATCGGCGGCGAGACGTTCACGGTCAATCAGGCTCGCTAGAACTCATCTCATAAATGCGGCGCAGCACCGAGGGCGGCGAGGCGCCCGGCTGGCAAGGCGCGACGACCGAGAATATCGGCAATATGCGAGGAAGGAGCAACGCCGCCAGGCGGGATGCATCGT
>Ga0193696_1000377_pt1 | contig 15936 bp, 13 predicted proteins | sample L3m1metaG_FD_145074 | JGI IMG/M metagenome (GOLD analysis project Ga0193696, IMG submission 145074) | Soil microbial communities from a riparian zone of the East river system, Colorado, United States - L3m1 | ecosystem: Environmental > Terrestrial > Soil > Riparian zone | place: USA: East River... | reverse complement strand
CTGTCGCGGCCACAGTTCACATTTCGAACCACGCCGGGCACGCTGCCGAACCTCGAGCACGCCGAGACCTATCAGCACCAGCCGACGCCGGCGACAGAAGTACGGAAGGCCGGAGCGCAGCTCGCGCTGACACCGACGCAGGGACCAGTCGGCACGCGCGCGGCGCTGAGAGGCAGCGGCTTCGCGCCAGGCGCGACCATGCGGCTCGTGTGGGAGACATCGGTCGGCAGCCGCGTGTCTGGTGACGGGTTTACCGCTCAGGAGAGCGAGATCGGCGAACTCAAAGCCGACGCCGAAGGACGCGTCGATCTGGCGGTCGCGATTCCCGACGACGTCGGCGGCCTGCACGGACTGGTGCTGCGCAGCGGTGACGAGCCCGTCGCCAAGGTCTACTTCGTCATCGAAACCAGCCTCGTCGGGATGTCACCGCGGTCGGGACCGGTGGGCACCCCCGTGACGATTCACTTGAAAGGCGTCGGCTGGACCGAGTACGACAACATCTACGTCGCGACCTATGACAACGCCTACATGGGCTACGCCTGCGGATTCAACAGCCGCGGAGACGTCGTCATCAATTTCACGGCGACTGGTGAACCGGGGACACACCTGATCGATCTGTACCCCGGCATCTACCAGGGTCCGCCAACGGAACCGCAACAGCTGTATCGCCTGCCGCAGTTGACGTACGCGGACGACCATCCCGGCAACCGGATTCCGGCGCTGCGCTTCGCGTTCGAGGTCACGCCAGCCCGGAGCGGGCCGGCGCCCACCTCGACTCGCGACTAGATACGGCCGGTCAGCGCGAGCACAAGCAGGATGATCAGCAGCAGGCCCAGCGTGCTGCTCGGAGCGTAGCCCCAGCTGCGGCTGTGCGGCCAGGCGGGTACGGCGCCAATCAGCATCAATACGAGAATCACAAGAAGTATCGTGATCACAATCAGCTCCTCCGTTCAGAGAGGAGGCAAGATGGCGGCCAAGCCGGGCGTTATCGAAATCCTGAGAGAAGTCCGTGCTGTTGTACCTCAGCTGCTGCCAGTGGGTAAGAGGCTACACACGAGGTGCGCAGCCAACTTCCCTACTGGTGAAGCACCTGATGGACGAAGGCGACGGCAATCGATCCTTCGCCGACGGCTGATGCGACGCGCTTGACGTTGCCGCCGCGTACGTCGCCCACCGCGAAGACGCCGGGACGACTGGTCTCGAGCAGATACGGCGGGCGCGACAGCGGCCATCGCGCCGCAGACAAATCGTCCGGTGACAGTTCGGGCCCGGTCTTGATGAATCCCTTGTCGTCGAGCGCGATGCAGTGTTCGAGCCAGCGCGTGTTGGGCACGGCGCCGGTCATCATGAACACGTGCCGGATCGCTGTGGTCTCGAGAGCGCCGGTGCGGTCGTCCCGCCACGTCACGCGCTCGAGATGCCCGTTTCCCTCGAGGGCGACGATCTGCGTGCGTGTCCGGAGCACGATCGCGGGGTTGTCTTCGATGCGCCGAATCAGGTAGCGCGACATCGTGTCGGCCAATCCTTCGGCGCGCACCAGCATGTGCACGCGTCTCGCGGTTTGCGCGAGGAACACTGCCGCCTGCCCCGCGGAATTACCACCGCCGACGACGATGACTTCCTCGCTGAGACAGAGCTGGGCCTCCATCGGCGTCGCGCCGTAGTACACGCCGGCGCCTTCGAACTGCGAGACGTTGGCGAGCGCCGGCTTCCGGTACTCCGCGCCCGTGGCAATGATCACCGCGCGCGCCGTCACGGGCGGCCCGCCGTCAATGCGAACGCCGTACGGCTGGCGATCGCAGGCCAGCCCGGTCGCGCCTTTGGCGATCATGATCTGGGCGCCGAACTTCTGCGCCTGGGCGTAGGCGCGGCCGGTGAGGTCGAGTCCGGAGATGCCGGTTGGAAAGCCGAGGTAATTCTCGATCCTAGAGCTCGATCCCGCCTGGCCGCCCGGCGAGCCCGATTCGAGGACGAGCACGGCGAGGCCTTCCGACGCGCCGTAGACAGCAGCCGCGAGTCCCGCCGGTCCCGCGCCGACGATCACGAGGTCGTTCACGCGGCTCTGATCGACGGCGTCGTTGAAGCCGAGGCAGTCCGCAATCTGCGCGTTGGTCGGATTCCGCAGCACAGCGTCGCCGCGGCAGATCAGGACCGGCACGTCCCCCTCGCTGACTTTAAAGTGATCGAGCATCTCCTGCGCCTCGGCGTCGCGGTCGAGGTCGATGTAGTGAAACGGGTGGCCGTTCCGAATCAGGAATTCCCGTACGCGCAAGGTGCCCGAGCAGTGAGTCGATCCAAGCACAACGACATCGCCGATGTTGTGCGCGATCAGCTCGATGCGACGAAGCATGAACGCCCGCATGAGGATCTCGCTCAACTCGGCGTCGGTCTGCACCAGCGCCAGCAGCTGCTCGCGCGTCAGCTCGATCGCCTCGCCGGCTGCGACCGCACGCAGTCGCCCCATCGCGCGGCGGCCGGTGATCATCGTCGCCTCGCCGGAAAACTGACTCGCCCGATGCGTGACGATGAGTGTGCCAGCGGAGTCGGATACTTCGATCTCGCCGCTGAGGACGACGAAGAAACCGGCGGTCCTGTCCCCTATTTCGACCAGGACGTCGCCGCGAGCGATCGGCCGGCGCCTTCCGCGCGCCGCAATCCGCGCGACTTGCGCATCGGTCAATGTCGGGAACAGCCGGTCGCTGTGGGACGGCGCGGCGGAGTCCAACGGTGCGGACTTATCGGTCATGGCATTCCATTGGTTCTAGCCTACCCGGACCGATTCGCCGAAGCCAATCGCCTTAAAGGTAGACGGGGCCACATGCTGTGCGAGGCGCGCCTGCTCGAGCGCGCGGACCGGTTCGTCGATCCCCTCGGTGGTCAGCTGAAACGTCCCGAAGTGCATCGCGACGCTCGCCGCCGCCTCCAGGTCGAGGTGGGCCTGCACCGCCTCCGCCGGATTCATGTGAACCGACTGCATGAACCACCGCGGCTCGTAGGCGCCGATAGGGAGCAGCGCCAGGTCGATGGGGCCGAGCCGCCGGCGCACCTCACGAAAAAACGGAGCGTAGGCGCTATCGCCGGCGAAGTAGATGCGCCGGTCTGCAACGTCGATCGTGAATCCACCCCACAGCGCCCGATTGCGATCGAACGGGGTGCGCGCGGAGAAATGATGCGCCGGCGTCAGCGTCAGTGGGAGCGGCAATGTCTTCGCATCCTGCCACCAATCGAGCTCCTCGACCTTGCGGAGACCGGTCGATTTCACCAGCGCTCCGTTCCCGAGAGGCGTGATGACCGTCGGGTCGAAACGCTTCGCGAGCCGTGCGAGCGTCGGCCGATCGCAGTGATCGTAATGGTTGTGACTCAGCAGCACCGTCGAGATTGGCGGCAAGTCGTCGAATCGCACGGCCGGCTGCCGGACCCGCCGCGGTCCGAGCAGACCGAACGGCCCGGCCCGATCGGAGTACATCGGGTCGGTGAGGATGTTGCCGGTGGCCGTCTGGATCAGAAACGTCGCGTGGCCGATGAACGTGACGACAGCGACGGCGCCATCCAGCGGAGGCGGCCGCCGCGGCGCTTCATCGATGCGAGCCGGCCATGCCGTGCGCCGTTCCCGCAGCATCCGCGGGACCGCCGTGAACGGCTGGGCCGCGGGCCCAGTCGGATTGACGAACCGTCGGCCGTCAAAGTGGTCGCTTGCCAAGAGTCGCGCGTGCCCGGAGCACCTTCGGTTCAGGCTGTCGTAGAAGGAGGCACGCGGAAGGTCTTCTTCACGTACTCGATGTTGGCCCGGGTATCGGCGATGATGTCCTTCGTCGGCGAGTCGGTCTCGAGAACGTACCAGCCACGGTAGCCGATGTCGTAGAACTCGTTCGCCATCCGCGGCCAATCCACTCGACCGCCCGGCGTGGACAACAGCATGTTGGCATTCTTCACATGTATCTGGTGGATGCGCGTGCCCAGCAGTTTCGGCTCCGCGTAGATGTCCTTCACGCGTGGCACGATGTTGTGCGCGTCGTAGTAGACGGCGACGTGATCCGATCCGATGGCATCCAGCAGCCGGACGTTGTCCTCGGCCGAGATCCAGTCTTCCACGGCGACGACCACACCAAACCTCTCCGCGTAGCGCGCCACTTCCTTCATCGTGGCGACAAACGTGTCGACCTGGGTTTGGTTCGTCATGTCGATGTGGCTGTCGCCCAGAATGGGCAGCAGGATGTTGTTGGTGCCCAGATTGTGGGCGACTTCGACGGCTTCCGTGAGAAGAATCGCCGCAGCCGGACTGGTGTGCAGCGGCAGCCGCGATTTGCCGGGCGAGCCAATGGCGAGCGAGCAAATCTGGATGCCATTGTCGAGCGCGGCGCGCCGAAAGGCTTCCTGGGTCTTCGGATCCCGCAGTGTTGGCGTCTTGCCATCGGTCGGGAATTGCAGGCTGACCTGAATGCCGTCGAGGCCGATCTCGCGCGCGAGCGCAACCTTGGCGATGTCCCCGCGTTGTCCCAGGTTCCAGTCGGTCATCCCGACTCGCACGGGCACCGGGTTGACGGCTGCCTTCGCCGGTGCGCCTGGACGCTGCGCACGGGCCATCGCCGGCACCGTTGCGGACGCGGCGCCGGCTGCCCTCAGGAATTCCCGTCGGGTCATCGCCATGCGAACCCTCTGTCTCAGACCTTCAGGATGTCGAGCTACCCTTCAGGATGTCGCGCCACCCCTTGCGGTACTCGGGTCTCTTGATGAATGGGGCCGCTTCCGGCGCATTACGGGCGCGCAGGGTCTGGTAGTCCCACTCGATCTTCTTGCCGGTCCGGTAGGCCACGTTGCCCAAGTGGTTCGCTTCGGTCGTCCAGCCGGAATATTGGAAATTCGAGCCCGGGACCGGCCCGAGACCCTTGGCATAGTTGACCCACTCGACCCAGTGGCCGGGCGATCGCGGCAGCGTCTCGGGCGGCATCTCGAAGTCCTTGAATGTTTCCTCGGGCAGCAGCTTGCCGTTGCCAAGCAACATGCCCTTGTCGCCGATGAACAGCTGCGACCGGCCGCCCCACGCCGGCACCCAGCCTGGCGGTTTGCTGTCGCCCTGGTGCCACACCAGCTTGACCGGCGGCGCACCGGTCGGCGACGCCGGGAACTCATATGTCGCCGTCATCGTCGCCGGCGCGAGCTCCCGATGCGCGGGTCCGTTCGGAGATGTCGCTTCGATCGTCAGCGGCTGCCGGATGTCCAGGACCGTGTACGGCACGTCGTTATCGTGGCTGCCGAGGTCGCTCATCGTGCCGTTGCCGACGTCCCACCAGCGGTACCACCGCGGCCCGGGGAAATACGTCTCGTGGAACGGCCGCGCCGGCGCCGGTCCGAGCCACAGATCGAAGTGGTTGGTTGCCGGAATCGGCATCACGTCCTTGAACCGTTCGACGATCTGGATCCCGTTGTAGAACCCGTGCGCCTTGTCGAACTTCTCCGCCGACGCCGCATCCTGGAGGCCCCACGCGCGGTCCACCCAGACGTGCACCTCGCGAACCGGACCGATCACACCGGTCATCAGGATTTCTTTGATCGTCCGGCGCGCGACCGACGCATGTCCCTGATTGCCCATCTGCGTCGACAGATTCGGGTACTTCGCAGCCGTCTCGCGAATGAGTCGCGCTTCCCAGATGTTGTAGGTGAGTGGCTTCTCGCAGTAGACGTGCTTGCCGTGCGTCAGCGCCAGATAGGTCGCAAATGCGTGTGTCTGCTCGGCGGTGGAGACGACGACGGCGTCGAAGTCGTTCGGACGGTCGAAGACCTTGCGGAGGTCGTTGAACGTCTTGGCCTTTGGAAACCGCTCCGACGCGGCGTCGAGCGCGTTCTGATTCACGTCGCACAGGGCGACGACGTTCTCGTCGGGATGCGCGGCCGCCGCCGCGGCACCAACTCGGCCGGCACCGACACCCGATTCCGGCGTGATGATGAGTTCTTTGATGTTGTCTTTGGCGCGGCCGCCGCAGGCGATGAACGCGATGTCCAGCTTGTTGTTCAGGTTCCGGCCGCGCAGCAGCGCCGGCGCGCCGGCGACCACTCCGGCCGCCGTCAGGGCGCCACCGACAAACTCCCGCCGCGTCATCCCGCGCTGCCAGGTCTTCCTCGTCACCTTGTGTTTCATACAGGCTCCTGCGTGACGGTTCGTTACGGGTTGGAGTGTACCCTACGACGCAAGCGAGGCGGACTGCGGAGTGCGACCGGCAAACTGACTGTGATACAGCGCCGCGTACGGGCCCTTCGCGGCAAGCAGTTCCTGATGCGTGCCCCGCTCGACGATCCGGCCGTGTTCCATCATCAGAATAGCGTCCGCGTTGCGAATCGTCGACAACCGGTGCGCGATCACGAACGTCGTCCTTCCCCGCATCAGCTGGCCCATCGCGCGCTGAATGAGGATTTCGGTGCGCGTGTCGACACTGCTGGTGGCTTCGTCGAGAATCAGAATCGCTGGATCCGCGAGGAACGCGCGCGCGATGGTCAGCAGCTGCTTCTGGCCTTGCGACAGGTTGCTGGCCTCCTCGTTGATCGGCGTGTCGTAGTTGTCGGGGAGGGTCCGGATGAAGTGATCGGCCTGCGCCGCCTTCGCCGCGTGCACGATCGCGTCCTCGCTGGCGTTGTCGCGTCCGTAGGCGATGTTCTCGCGAATCGTGCCGGAGAAGAGCCAGGTGTCCTGCAGGACCATCCCGAACATGCGCCGCAGCGCGCCGCGCTGCAGTTGCCGGACGTCCACGCCATCCACCCGGATGGCGCCACTGTCAACATCGTAGAATCGCATCAGCAGGTTGACGAGGGTCGTCTTGCCCGCGCCGGTCGGGCCGACGATCGCGATCATCCGGCCCGGCGCAATCTCCAGCGACATGTGTTCGATGAGCGGCTCAGCCTCCTTGTAGCGGAAACTCACGTCGTCCAGCTGCACGGCGCCCCGCGGGCTGGCAATCACCGTGGCGCTGTCTGAATCCGGCGTTTCTTCAGGCTCGTCCAGCAATTCGAACACGCGCTCCGCCGACACCACCGTCAGCTGAATCATGTTTGCGATGCCGCTCAACTGCGCGATCGGCATCGAGAACTGGCGGTTATACGCAATGAAGGCCTGGACGTCGCCGATCGGGATCGACCCGCGGGTAACGAGCACGCCGCCGATTACCGCGACGAACACGTAGCCGAGGTTACCGACGAACATCATCGTCGGCCAGATGATGCCACTGACGAACTGCGCGCGCCACGCCCCGTCGTAGTACGTCTCGTTCAAGGTCTCGAAAGTCGCCACCGACTTCTTCTGGTGACCGAACGCCGTGACGATGGTGTGGCCGCCGTACATCTCGGCCACGTGACCGTTCAGCGCGCCGAGCGCCATCTGCTGCTTCATGAAGAACTTCTGCGACCGCTTCGCGATGCGAGCGACGATCACGATGCTGAGCGGCAGCGTGAAGACCGTGACGAGCGTCAGAATCCAGCTGATCGTCAGCATCATGACGATGACGCCGACGAGCGTCAGCACCGACGTCAGCAGCTGCGTGAGGTTCTGCTGCAGCGTGCCGCTGATGCTGTCCAGATCGTTGACCGCGCGGCTCATCACCTCTCCGCGCGTCCTTCTGTCAAAGAACTTCAACGGCAAGCGATCGAATTTCGCCTCGACCTCCTTCCGCATCGCGTACACGGTACGCTGCGCGATGGTCGCCATCAGATACTGCATCAGGTATTGGAAGGCGTTGCCGATGATGTAGAGGGCAATCAGCCAGATCAGGATGCGGCCGACGTAGTTGAAATCGACAGCGGCGCCCGGGACACCTCTCGCCTTCGCGACAAATCCTTCGAACACCTTGGTCGTCGCCTTGCCGAGAAGTTTTGGCCCCAGCACGCTGAAGACGGTGCCGATCGCGCCCGCCAGAATGACGACGGCGAACCCGGTGCGATGCGGGCGCAGATACCCCAGCAACCGCGCGGTCGTCCCCTTGAAGTTCTTCGCTTTCTGGGTCGGCACGCCGAGGCCGCCGATGGGACGGCCGCCGAACATGTCTCGCGGCGGTGCCGTTCGCGGTTGCTCGGTCTGCGCCTTGGGCTTGCCCTGATTGGCCTCGCTCATGCGACCTCCTCGAGCGATACCTGCGACGCCACGATTTCGCGGTAGATCTCGTTGTTCTCGAGCAGTTCCGCATGCGTGCCGACACCGGCCACTCGTCCGTTGTCGAGGACGATGATGCGGTCGGCGCTGATGACGGTGCTGATGCGCTGGGCGACGACGAACACGGTGGCGTTGCCGGTTTCGTCCCTGAGCGCCGCCCGCAGCCTCGCGTCGGTGGCGAAGTCGAGGGCGGAAAAGCTGTCGTCAAAGACATAGACGTCGGGCTTGCGCACGATCGCGCGCGCAATCGAGAGCCGCTGCTTCTGACCGCCCGAGAGATTGATACCGCCCTGCGAGATCGGCGCCGCGAACTTCTCCGGCATGGCGTCGACGAACTCGATCGCCTGCGCCACGGCGGCGGCGCGCTGGACCTCATCGTCCGAGGCGTTCTCGCGGCCGTAGCGGATGTTGGCAGCCACGGTGCCCGTGAACAGCACGGCCTTCTGCGGAACGAAACCGATCCGGCCGCGGAGGTCGGCCTGCGTCATCTCTCGTACGTCGACACCGTCCACCAGCACGCGCCCGTGGTTGACGTCGTAAAAGCGCGGAATCAGCCCGGCGAGCGTCGACTTCCCCGAGCCGGTGCCGCCGATGATCGCCGTCATTTCGCCGGGATGGGCCGTGAACGACACGCCGGAGAGCGCCGGTTCCTCGGCGCCCGGATACTGAAAGGTGACGTTCTCGAATTCGACGTGTCCGCGTTGTGCCGCGCGCGGCGGTTCCGCCGGGCCGGCGGGATCGACGATCTCCGGCACCACGTCCAGCACCTCGTTGATCCGCGCGGCCGACGCGGCGGCGCGGGGCAGCATCACGAACATGGCGGTGACCATGAACACGGCGAACAGGATCTGCATCGCGTACTGCAGCGACGCGATCATCGCGCCCACCTGCATCACGCCGGCCTCGATCCGGTGGCTGCCGACCCAGATGATCGCCAGGCTCGTGAGGTTCAGCATCACGATGAGCGCCGGCATCAGGAACGCCATGAGCCGATTCAGCGCGATCGCGGTGTTCGTCAAATCGAGATTGGCCTGGTCGAACCGCTCGCGCTGGCGCGCGCCGCGATCGAAGGCGCGGATCACGCGGACGCCGCTCAATCCTTCGGCGATGATCAGGTTGAGCCGGTCGATCTTTGCCTGCATCGCCTGCGACAGCGGGACCGCGCCGCGCAGGATGACCGCGAAGACCAGCGCCATCACCGGCATCACGGCGATCAGCACCCACGCCAGCTGCGTGTCCTGGGAGAGCGCCAGAATCACGCCGCCGGTCGCCATCATCGGTGCGGTAATCACCATCGTCAGCATCATGGTCAGCATCTGCTGCACCTGCGTCGTGTCGTTGGTCGTCCGCGTGACCAACGACGCCGAGCCGAAGCCCTCGAACTGATGGATCGAGAAGTGTTCGACGCGCGAGAAGATCGCGCCGCGCAGGATCCGGCCGAATCCGGTCGCCACCTTCGACGCGTAGAAACTGCCGAGAATCGCGCAGAACGTGCCGGCGGTGGACATCAACAGCATGAGGCCGCCGATTCGAAAGATCGCGCGCTGATCGCCCTTTACGATTCCCTTATCCACGATGTCCGACATCAATCGGGGCAGCAGGAGAAAGCCGATCGACTGGGCCAGCGCCAGCACCAGCACGATCGCGATGTATCCCCGATAAGGCGCAAGCAGACGGAACAGTTTCAGCATGGTGGTGTCACCCGGCTCTGCGAACGAGGGACTGGACGAGGCGTGGGAGCGAAATGTAGCGAAAGACGGAGTCTAAAACCAGTCTCGTCAGCGGCGAGAGGCTCTAGTACAATAGAGGCACGGTCGACAACGCCCCGCCACTTCTCACAGATCCCTGCAGCGATTCAGTCTGATCTTCGGCTCGGCGGCAGCACGTTGGCGCTGAGGAGCGTGATGTCGTCCGGCTGGGGCCGGCCCTGCAGTTGCCGATAAACGTCCGCGAGAATCGCGTCGAGCAGCGCCGCGCCGCCTTCGGGCGCACGAGCAATCGCCGCCTCCATTCGTTCTTCAGCGCGGCCGTCGTCGTCGGCCAACGTGTCCCAGACGCCGTCCGTGTAGAGCAGAACCCGATCGCCGGCGTCGATGCTGACCACCGGTGCGTCCCAGGTTGACCCGGTGAGTGCCGGAGAAACCAGCGGCCCGGTGCTTTCGAGCCAGCGCACCGCGCCCGTGCGTCCCCACACCGCCATCGGAGGATGGCCCGCATTCACGTATCGCATCTCACTCTCGTCTGACGATATCAGCGCAGCCACCATCGTCACGAATCGTTCGGGACTGAAGGGCGCGAGTCCCCGCGACACGCGCCGCACGACCGCGCCGGGCTCGAAGCCGTCGACGTGCGACGCCTGGAACGAGCTCTTCACGATTCCCGTGAGCATCGCCGCCGACACGCCGTGGCCCGACACGTCCGCCATCAGCAAGGCGGTGCGTCCGCCAGTCGCGCCGGCGTAGTCGTAGAGATCGCCTCCCAGGTCCGAACACGGCGTGTACCGTGAACAGATCGCCACGCGACTCAGCAACGCCTCGGACGGCGGCAGCAGACTCTGCTGAAAGGCGCGCGCTTCGGCCATTTCGGTTTCGAGGCGCTTCAGGTTCTGCCGGTGTTCCTCGCGCCGCCAGCGCAGCTCGACGCAGCGCTCGACGAGCGTCCTGAGCACCTCGCGGTCGAACGGTTTCTGAATGAAATAGAAGGCCGGGCTGCGGATGGCCCGGATGAGTTTCTCGTCGAGATCGTCGATGCTCCCGGTCATCAGGATCACGTCGATGGCCGGAAACCGCGACTTCAACTGCGCCATCAGCTCGAAGCCGTCGAGGTCCGGCATCCGGATGTCGACAATCGCGAGCTCCGGGTGGAACTCGGTCGCCGTCGCCAGCGCTTCGCGCGACAGCCGCGTGCCGACGACGTCGTGCTGTTCGCTGAGGACGCGTTCGACGGCGCGGAGCATTCCCGGTTCGTCGTCGACGATCAGGATGCGCGCGCGTCTCATGCCGGCTGTCCGTGCGACGGGACCGCCGCCTGCGGGACGAGGACGCGGACGTGCGTGCCGTTTCCGGGCTCGCTCCGAATCGTCAGCGTGCCTTCGACCTCCCACAAGACGGTGCGGCAGATCGACAGGCCGAGCCCGTTGCCATGCGGTTTGGTGGTGAAGAACGGCTCCAGCACGCGCGAGAGATTCTCGGGGGCGATGCCGCAGCCGTTGTCGGCAATCGAGATTTCGACCGCGCGCTCGGTCGGATGGGCGGCGACCTGAATCCGCCCGCCATGCGGCGTGGCCTCGCGCGCGTTGGTGAGCAGGTTGAGGAACAGCTGCTCGAGATCGCTCTGACTGCACGCGACCTCCGGAATGTCGTCCGCCATGTGGACGTGCAGCTCGATCGCGCTGCGGCTCATGCCGTACTTCAGGATCGCCGAGGCCGTTTCCAGCGCGCGGCGAACCTGTCCGTACCGGCTGCGCCGCGCGGCGTTGCGCGAGAAGGTCAGCATCCCGCCGAAGATCCGCCGGCATACCTGCAGCGACTTCTGCACGTGCTCGAGGTCCTCGGCAAACACGGCGGGCTTGAGCACGCCGCCGCGCAGGTCCGACTGCATCTGCTGGATCAGGGGCAGCATCGCCCCGAGCGCGTTGTTGACGTCGTGCGAGACGCTTCGCGCCAGGTCGGCCATCGCATGCTTGCGCTCCGCGGTAACGACGCGGGCGCGCAGCGATTCGGTGCGGTGCAGGTTCTGGATGGCAATCGCGGCCTGGGATCGGAAGTGCTCGACGAGTTCGGCGTCGAACGGCTTGAGCTGCTCAGGATACCGCGCCGCGATTTTCAGGACGCCGACCAGGCTGTCGCGCGTGACCAGCGGCACGCAGAGCATCGACGCTTCGCGAACGTTCGCCACGTCCCCGCCGTCGCCGGTGTTGTAGTCGAGCAGCGACGCCAACCCGGCCGCCGGCTGGCCTTTCCACTCCCGCCACGTCTCGCCGTGCCGATCGAAGCCGTAGACCTGCGCCGATTGCAGCAGCGCCGCGGCATCGTCCGTGATTGGAATCCGCAAGCCGACCCGCTCGCTGCGCGCCTTCGTCCACGCGATCTGCTCGGCCACCACGCGCAGCGACGCTTGGTCGTCCTCGCGGATGAGGAGCGCCGACGAATGGTCGTAGAGGGTGAGCGATCGGATGCCGTCGAGGATCTGGTAGAAGAGATCCTTCGGGTGGATCTGTTCCATGATCTTCCGATCGATGCGGTCGCGTACGCCCAGCAGCCGATCGCGATCGATCCGGTGTACCGCCGCCGACAGCGCCTCGGCGATGCGCGCGATCAGCCGCCGATCCTCGCGATCGAAGACGTGTCCAGGACGAACCAGCGCCATCGCACCCCAGGCGCCGCCGCGCCGTTTGACCGATGCGATCAACATGGCGCGCTCAACCGGCGGATAGGTGTGACGGATGTAGCGCGTCAGCACGCTCAAATCCCAATCGGTCTGCTTCGGGAGCGTGAACAACAGATTGGCCTCGGATCGGCCGGCGCGCAGCGTGGCGATACAGCCGTGGGCCGCCTGAAAGTACTCGCGCGTGTCGCGCAAGGCGTGACGCAGCGCCTTGTGCGGTTCGCGGACGTCTCTCAGGTGGGCGGACAGGCCGTCGATGAACTTGAGGGCGGCGAGTTCGCGCTCGACCGGGTGCATGGCGCTTCAGGATGGTTCCCGACACCTCGCGGGGTCAAGAGCAACTACACGCCGTGAAACGATCGAGCGATGAGCCTTGACGAGTTGTCCGCGACGACATCGCCTCGCCGGGAATCATTCGACGTTCATCGAGACGTCGACTGGCGGCGACGATTTCAGCGTCTGATACACCACGCAGTATCGCTCCGTCAGCTCGCGAAGCTTCGTGCACTGTTCCGCGCTGGCGCTGGTGTCGACGTCGAACCGCAGGCGGATGCGCGAGAAGCCGACCGGAGCATCGCGGGACACGCCGAGCGTGCCGCGGAAATCGAGGTCGCCTTCCGCGGAGATGCTGCCGCCGCGCAACTCGATCCCCAGCGCCGTCGCGACCGCATTCATCGTCACGCCCGCGCATGCGACGAGCGCTTGCAGCAGCATGTCGCCGGAGCAGACGGCGACTCCGGCCCCACCCGTGGCTGGATGCAAGCCTGCCTGCACGAGCGCGCGCGCCGTCTCGACATTACACGTCAGATCGTCTGCGAGCGTGCCTCGGGCCCGAAGCGTCACGACGGCCGCCGACGGTTCGCTGCGATACCGTTCCTTCAGCGGTGCCTGCAGATCGCGAAGCGATTGCTGATCCATCCGTCGATTATGTCAGAGCGGCAGATGATCGGTGGCGACACTCTAAGACTTGCCGTTGTAGATCACGCGCCAGGTCTTCCCATTGACGCTCTCGGTGATGTAGAGCGAGCCATCGGGACCCTGGGCCGTGCCGTTCGGGCGCGCCGCGGCGTCTGTGGGGGCCATCAGCGGATCACGTCCTTTGAACCCGTCCGCGAACACTTCGAACTTGCCGGACGCCTTTCCGTTGACGAACGGCTGAAACAGGATGTTGTAGCCGGCCATTGGCGCCGGCGCGCGATTCCACGAACCGTGAGACGTCATGAACGCGCCGCCGCGGTAGTGTGCCGGAAACAGGCTTCCCGTATAGAACAACAGATCGACCGGGGCGTAGTGCGCCGGAAAGTTCGCCACCGGCGCCTCGAACTGCGCGCAGCGTCCCACTTCCTTGCCGTCGCCGCCGTACTCCGGCGCCAGGATCATCCTGTTGGTCTTCCCGTCGAAGAAGCAGTAGGGCCAGCCGAAGACCGAGCCGGACTTGACCAGCAGCAGCGGCTCGAGCGGCCGGTTGACGTTGTCCTCGACGGTGAAGTGCTCGGGATACAGCGTGTCCAGTGAATCGCGGCTGTTCATCGCAACGTAGAGATTGCCGTCGTGCCAGTCGAGCGCGACCGGCTGCCGCATGCCGGTGGCATAGCGGTTGGCCTTCGAGAACTTTTGTCCGGGCGTGTCGGCGTTGAACTTCCAGATGCCGCCGTGCTCTTCGAGCTGCGGACAGGGATCGACACCCTTCGCCCCCTTCTGGCGATCGGGCTCCGCGCATGCGTTCGACGGCAACCCGACGTTGACGTAGACGTTGCCCGCGGTGTCGAAGGCGATGTCCTTGTCCCGATGTCCACGCTGGTTGGTGCCGCTCGGAAAGTCGCCGACGATGACCTCCGCCGGGTCCGATGGTTTGAGTTGACCGGGCGTCAACTTGAAACGCTCGATCGAGGTCGGCGTCGCGTAGTACAGGTATCCGTTACGGAGCCGGATGCCGGTTGCGCCCTGCGTCCCGAATTTCTCCTGCAGGTCGATTTTGCCGTCGCCGTCCGTATCCCGGAGACCGAGGATGAATCCCGGTTGCGGCGGCTGTCCCTGCACACTCGGGCCGCTGCGAACGGAGACGAAAATGTCTCCGTTCGGCGCGACGACGAGATTGCGGGCCGTACCGAGATTGTCGGCGATGACGCCGGCGCAGAAGGCGGTTGGCAGCGTCAGTCCGCCGTTGTCCTTGTCGCAGGCGAAGCCCTTCTTCTGCCCGTGCATCGTCGCCGCCCCGGCGACACAGCCGACGATCGAGGCGGCGATGGACAGACGTCTCACGGAAACCGACAGGGACGCTCGCGCTGCGCTCATGGTGTTCTCCTCGCGTCGATTGTAGGAGAGCACGCCTGCGCGGCGCCAGCGCTCTTCAATCGTCCCGAAGAGCCAGGGCCTCCGAGGGTTCTTAGGCCGCGAACGGGTTTTCGTCGGCGGTCGGACCGTACACCGACGGCACGGACTGATTGAGCAGCCGCAGATAGACGAGCAGCTGGCCGCGGTGGTGGTACCAGTGGTTCAGCATGATCGCGCGCACGAATGCGACGCGCGGCATCGCCAAGATGTCCCGGCCGCGGCTCTGCAGTCGCCAGGTCGCGCCCATCCTCGCATCGTCGAATCCGCCGAGCGCTCGTTTTGCCTTTGCGACGCTCTCTGTCAGCGCGGGCACCAGTTCCGACGCGGTGGCGGCCTCGGCCTGCACGAACACCGGCGGCTCGGGAACCGTATCCAACGCCGCCAGCTCAGCGACGTTGCCGGGCACGGTGGCGACGTGCAGCGCGAGCTGGCCGAGCGACATCGATTTGGGGTGCGGCTTCCACGACAGGTGCGCCTGCGGTATTCGCTCGAGCACACGACGCGTCGTTTCAGCTTCCTGTTCGAGCTCTGCGAGCAGTCCGTCGATCATCTTCATCAGATCCTCCTATCTTGTGGCTTCGGCGGCCTTGCGGACGCGGGCGTGCAATGCGGTCCATCCCGATCCGAGCCGGGATCGATGCTCCTCGGGGAACGGCCCGACGAGCGTGTGCGTGAACTTGATGAGGGTGCCTTCCGGGGTTTCGCTCAACCGGTACAGCAGGTTCGACGTCGCGGCCGTCGACATGAACAACGGGCCCCAGATCTCCAAGAGAACCGGCCGCTTGATGCTCTGAACGAAACCCCAGAGGTGCCCGTTGTCGCCGCCCAGGTCGCGATACCAGCGGCCACCGGGATGTGTTTCCAGAATCATCGGCAACGGGGTACCGTCCGGTGCTTCGTTGAGCCGGCCCATCTGCGCCACGAGCGACTGAAAGGTCCGCTCGAGCGACGCGCTCACGGCGATGTCTTCGGTGATGGTGAACGTCTGATGCTCTCCGACAGGTGCTGTAGTCGTCATCGCTTCTCCTCCGCATGCGCTTTGATGCGCCGAAGTTGCCCGCGCCAATGCTGGGCAAACATGC
>Ga0193696_1000376_pt1 | contig 15983 bp, 12 predicted proteins | sample L3m1metaG_FD_145074 | JGI IMG/M metagenome (GOLD analysis project Ga0193696, IMG submission 145074) | Soil microbial communities from a riparian zone of the East river system, Colorado, United States - L3m1 | ecosystem: Environmental > Terrestrial > Soil > Riparian zone | place: USA: East River... | reverse complement strand
ACAGGTTGCCGTTGCTCGACGAGGAATACACCTTCCGCCAATCGCCCTTGTCGACGGCTTTTCCCGTGCCGTCGCTGAACCCGATCTCGAGCCAGTCCTGATTCAGGATGCCGAGCCAGTGGCGGGTCGCGCTCGGGCCCATCCAGGAATGGTTGTCCTGCAGACCGGCGTAGACCCAGTACGGATCGCGGCTATCGACCGCGATTCTGTACACCTGCGCGACGGGGATGTTGTTCACGCGGATGTACGTCTTTCCCATGTCGAAGCTCTCGTGCAGCCCGCCGTCGCCGACGACCTTCGAGGAGGAGCCGACATCGCCGACGACGTAGATGTGGCTCGAGTTCGCCGGATCGACGCGAAGCACGTGGTGATCGGTTTTCAGACCGACGTCGTAGGTTGGCGATGTCGGCTCCTCCTCGAAGGTCGTGCCGCCATCCTCGCTCTTGACGATGTAAGTGCCCGGAAGCCAGATGCGCTTGTCGTTGTTGGGATCGATGGTCGGCTTGCTGTAGTACATCGGCCGCGGATTGGTCGCGCTCATCCGCTTCCAGGTGGCGCCGGCATCTTCGGTCCGATACGTGCCGCCCGTGGCGGCGTGCTCGATGGTGGCGATGAGGACGTCGGGCTTCGAGCGCGCCAGCGCCAGGCCGATGCGTCCTTTGTCCCCGGCCGGGATGCCGTTCTCGAGCTTCTTCCAGGTGGCACCGGCATCGACGCTCTTGTAGATGGCGCTGCCCGGACCGCCGCCGTTGAACCCTAACGCCTTGCGCAGACGCTGATAGGTCGCGGCATAGAGCACCTTGGGATCGCGTGGATCCATCACGAGATCGGTCGCGCCGGTGAACGCATCCACGAAGAGCAGCTTGGACCACGTGCGACCCGCATCCGTCGTCTTGAAGACACCGCGCTCGGGGTTTTCGGTCCAGAGGTTTCCGACGGCCGCAACGTAGGCCACGTTGGGGTCCACGGGATCGAGCACGACACGGCCGATCGCACGCGTATCGTGCAAACCGAGATACGTCCACGTGTCGCCGCCGTCAGTGGAGCGGTACACGCCGCCGCCCCAGGACGAGCTCTGACGATTGTTGTTCTCGCCGGTGCCGGCCCAGACGATCTTCGTATCGCGCTCGAAGATCGCGAGCGCGCCGAAGGTGTTGTCAGGCTGGGTGCCGAACACATCCATCCAGGTGACGCCGTTGTTGGTCGACTTCCAGATGCCGCCGCTCGCCGTTCCGACATAGAGGACGGCCGGATTCTTCGGATCGATCTGGAGATCGTGGATGCGTCCGCCGGTGGCGGCGGGCCCGATGTCGCGGAATCGAAGGGCATCGAAGGGCCCGCCGGCCGGACGACCGGCCTGAGCCAGCATCCGCGCCGGCGCGAACGAAAACGCCACGGCGACGCCGATGAATCCAATGACGGCCACAAGGCGGTATGCGATGCGCATGATGGCGGGAGCGTATGCGAGCGTCCGCTCCTCTGCAACCCAAAGAGTGTCTACACAGTACATCGGCGGCCTCTCGTAGCGCAGGCCTTTCCACCTCCGCTCGCGCTAAACCGTGAGCGAGCTACGGTGGACGCGCCGAAGCGCATCAGCGCGAAGGCGGGCAGGCCTGCCTTGGGCCGCCGGCAGCCCTAAAGGGCTGCGCTACGTTCACTTCTGAAACGCGTTGGCGCCGGCCGCTGTCGCGCGAAACGCGTGCACAGTGGATACATCGTCAGCACAATGCCTGCCCAGATCAGATAGACCATCGGCAGGCTGAATCCCCACCCCGGCGGCCGCGTGAACGGAAACTGGTCGAGGCGCGGCGACTCGAACATCCAGTGCGCGTCGCCGTAACGCAGATAGCAGACGACCACGGCGAGAAGATGAATCAACGTCAGGTGCACGAGGTAGTAGAACAGGGGCACCCGGCCCAACGTCAGCAGCGGCCGCAGAACCGCCGGCGTGCGTCCATCCAATGCGGCGAGGATGCACAGCGCGGGACCGAGCGTCATCAGGAGGAACAGGAGCGACGGCGGGTACTTTGTCGTATTCAGAAATGACAGGGCCGTCCGCGTCGCGGATAGTTGTTCGGCCCATGGCACAGGGTCGCCGTAGATATTGAGCGCACGCAACACGATGAACGCGGCCGCGCATCCGAGGCCAAGGCGCCAGAGCGCAGCGACGCGTCTCGGCGCAGGCCAGTTGAACATCCCGGCGAGCGCATAGCCCGCCGCGGCGACGCCGATCCACGGAATCAACGGATAGGCGGCGAAGACGACGACCCGCGGGCCCGGCAGGATGACGCCGGGGCCGTGAAGCACCGTCCAGAGTGGCGCGAACATCCCGAACGTCGAGGCCCGCACTCCGTCAAAGAGGTTGTGCGCCACGATCGTGGCGACGCCGGCCATCCCGACGGCCACGGCCGGCAGATGCACGAGACCGGCGAGCGCGATCATCGACCAGCCCAGCGCCCACAGCACGGTCAGCATCGTCGTGCGATAGTCGACGTTGAACTGCAGTCCCAGACAGCGGACGACGACAATCTCCAGCGCGATCAGCCAGACGCCGCGCAACAGCAGATAGCGGGACAGCTCTCCAGCCGGCTTCGTCCGGCCAGCGAGAAAAGCGCCCGCGCCCATCAACAGGAAGAACGTCGGCGCACAGATGTGGGTCATCCAGCGCGTGAAGAACATGGCGACCGTGGTCGTCGCCGGATCGGTCGGATTGCCCGCACTGCCGAAGAAATCGCGGACGTGATCGAGCGCCATCACCACCATCACGCCGCCGCGAAGCACGTCGACCGATTCGAGACGCTTCACGCGTGGCGTTCGACGGCCTTGCGGATTCTGGCGAGCTGCCGCAGGTGCAGCAGATCGTGACCGGCGTACAGGCGGACCATGAGCGCGACGCTTTCTTCACCGCGCTCGGCGTGCACGCCCACGCGTTGCAGATCGTCCGGCTTCGCGTTGGCGAGCAGCCGGAGATTCGATCGGCGAAGCACCGCGAAGCGATCCAGGGCCTCGTCCATCGGCAGTTTGTCGTAGTGAAGACGCTCGGACCACAGGTCCTGGTCGTAGCCGGTCAGCGGCGGGCGATCCTGCGCGAGCACGAGCCGGACGCGGTAGCCCCACACGAGATCGGAGTCCGCCAGGTGCTGGACGACGTGGCCTATCGACCACTTGCCCGGAGACTCCGGCTCAGAAAGCCGAGCGGGCGAGAGGCCGGCGATCGCGCCACGGACCGCGTCCGGGGTGCGTTCCAGCACGTCGATCGGATCGCGCGCACCGAGCAGATCCAGAATCGCTGCCGTGTATTCCCGCGCCTGCTCGGCCGAGCGCGACGCGGCGTTCGTGAAGACTGACATCTCCGGAATTATATCGACGCGCCCACCAACCCTTCCGGCGGGGCGCTCGTCCAACCCTATCTATGGACAGCATCATGCGCGACGTCAAGTACGCCCTGCGATCGGTGGCGGCTTCGAAAAAGTTCGCTGCCATCGTGATCGCCACGCTCGCACTCGGCATCGGCGCCAACACAGCCGTTTTCGGCGTGTTGAACGCCGTCGTCCTGCGGCCGCTGCCATACGACCACCCGGAGCGGCTGGTCCGCGTGTATCACTCGGCGGGTGGCGACGACAACAGTTATCTGACGGGGCTGGCGGCGGTCGCCTACCGGGAGCAGAGCAAGACCCTGGATTTCGCGATTCTGTACACCTATAGCGTCGAGGGCGCGGACCTGACGGATCGGCCCGTACCCGAGCGCGTCAGGGCCCTGCCAGTCAGCGCCGACTATTTCCGCGTCCTTGGCGTGCGCCCGGTTGTCGGCCAGCTCTTCGCGCGCGCGGACGAGCGTCCAAACCAACGCCTCGCTGTCGTGAGCACGCGCATCTGGCGCAAGTACCTGGACGGCGCTTCTGACGCGACCGGGCGACTCCTGCAGATCAACGGGACGCCGTACCAGGTCGTGGCGGTCCTGCCCGACGGGTTCGACGATCCGCTGGAATCGGGTGTGGATGTGTGGGTGCCCCTCAATACGCAGCCCGGCGGCCCCAACTCGTTCGACAACTACTACCTCAGTGCGATCGGTCGGTTGAAGCCCGGCGCGAGCGTGGAACAGGCGAAAGCCGAGCTGGCAACTATCGCGGCAGGGATGCAAACAAATCGCCCGGCGGGGACGAGCCTCTGGTTCGCGAACGTCGTCGCGCTGCAGACCGACACGATTGGCAGCGCCGGGCCGATGCTGTGGATCCTCCTTGGCGCGGTTGGCCTCCTGCTGATCATCGCGTGCGTTAACGTCGCCAGCCTCTTTCTCGCGCGCGGCGCGGCACGGGAAACGGAGCTTGCCGTGCGCGCGGCGCTCGGCTGCTCGGGGTGGCGACTGGTGCGGCAACTGCTGGTCGAGAGCGTGCTGCTCTCGCTGACGGGCGGTGTCGCCGGCTTGTTGCTGGCCAGGATCGTCAGCGGGGCGCTGGTGGCCGCAGCGCCCGCAGCCGTCGCTCGCGCCGGCAGCGAAGCGCTCGAACAATCGGTCCTGGCCTTCAGCTTCGGTGTCGCGGTTCTTGCCGGCATTGCGTTCGGCGTCGCACCGGCCATACAGGCGACCCGGCCCGACCTCGAAGGGATGCTGCGCGAATCGGGACGGAGCAGCAGTGGAAGCCGCCGCCAGACGCGCGCACGAAACGTGCTGGTGGTCTGTCAGGTGGCGCTGGCCCTTGTCCTGCTGATCGGGGCCGGGCTGTTGCTGCGCACGTTCGATCGGCTGCGATCCGTTGACCTGGGCGTGCGGACCTCACACGTCCTCACGTTCGCCGTACATCTGCCGATGGGTCGCTACGGGGACCCTGAGCAGCGCGCCAGGTTCCATCGCGACTTCCAGGCGCGACTCGAAAAGCTGCCAGGCGTCCGCGCCGCTGCCGCTATCTCTCGCCTGCCGGTCACAGGGACGTATCACAGCTGGGGCGCGCAGCGAGCCGAACTTCCCCGCGAGACGCGCTTCACCCCGTCACAACAGCGCGTGGTCGAAGGCCCGTACTTCAAAGCGGTCGGCATTCCCCTGCTGCGCGGACGCACCTTCGGTCCCGAGGACGATGCCAAAGCACCGCGCCGTGTGGTGATCAGCCAGGAACTGGCTCGCCAGCTGTTCCCATCTGACGATCCGATAGGCAAACGGCTGCGTATTGCAGGAGGGCAACCCGAGATCATCGGAGTGGTCGGGGACGTGGCGCTCGGTCCGCGGGCAGCGCTTCGGCCCTATGTGTATCACTCTCATTCGCAGTTCGCCGGCGATCGCAACTGGGCGCTGACGCAGGTCGTCGCGCTCGACGCCGATCCATCGCAGTCCGTGCTCGCCGAGGCGCGGCGCGAGCTGGCGCAGATCGATCCGTCGCTCGTGCTGTACGAACCGAAGATGCTCGACGACGTGATCGGTGCGGGCGTCGCGCAGGAGCGGTTCGCGCTGCTGCTCGTTGCGAGCTTCGCGGTGCTCGCGCTGGTGCTGGCAGCGGTGGGTATCTATGGCGTGCTGAGCTACTCGGTCAGCCGGCGGTCGCGTGAAATGGGCATCCGCATGGCGCTGGGCGCGCCGGCCTCGTCGGTGCGGACCCTGATCGTCCGCGACGGCGGGCAGCTCGCGGTTCTGGGGATCGTCCTCGGTTGTGTCGGTGCTTACGCGGCGACACGAGTGCTGCGTTCGTTGTTGTTCGAGGTGAGTGCGACCGAGCCGCTGGTGTTCGTGTCAGCGGCGGCGGTGCTGGGCCTGGTGGCCATGGCGGCGAGCTGGATCCCGGCGCGTGCCGCGACGAAAGCGGATCCGCTCCAGGCGGTGAGGGACTGATTACCGCTGAATCGCTTGAAGCTGGGCCAGCGCCGCGATCTCCTGACGGACCACCACGAGCTCCGCGTCGCCGATCTTGAAGGGGTCGAGCCAGTCTCCGACGAGCTCGGCGGCCACGTACCTGCGGCGCATCAACCCACGGTCGTGATGTCCCGCATGCTGGAGCAGGTAGTGGCCCAGCTCGTGAGCGGCGACGCGCCCGATCGCCTGCGCGATCAGACGGTCTCGAAGCCCGCGCGGGAGTCGCTTCACAGGCATGTCAAATGCCTCGGTAGCCACCACCGCCTCGGTCACCGCCGGCAGGGAGATCAACAGCAACGGGGCTGACCGCCCGTCCGCGCCGGTCGTGACCCAGCCAAGGGTTCGTTGTGCATCGTCCTTGACCGGCAGGAGCGTCAGCAGAATTCGCAGTGATATGGCGGCCTCGTCCGGCGCGTTCGGCTCGCCGTACTCGCCCGATGTGACGGCCACATGGGCATCGCTCCAGATCTTGCGCACTTCGTCGACCATCAGCTGCAGTTGCACCGCGGAGAGTCCGCCACCCTGGTCGATGCTCAGATGAACGGTCAGCCGCGGCTCGACCGGTCCGTTCAACAACAGGGCAAGCGCCAGCGTCGCAACCATCCCACCACCCTTCGAAGCGTCGGGGCGGATGGTGGCAGCGAGCGAGCTGCTGCGTCAGGTCTTTACGGTGGTTTACCTCGGTAATCAGCGGAAGTTGTCGGCAACGAGGATGTCGCGGTCCCAGCGATCGATGTGAGCCGCCAACGCCCATCGCCCATCGCGCGAGACGGTCAGAACGCGCGGGACGCCGTAACGCGCCACCGAGAAGGGCAGCTGGGCGAGTCGCTGTATGCGGCGGTCGGCGAAGCTAAAGAGATCCAGCGCGTCTGGAGGGCCGGACGAGCCTGCCACTCCAGCGACGCCACTGACGAAGACAATGCCGCGATCGGTCACGTCCCATGCGCCGGGAGGGACGCCGTTGAACACGACCGTTTCAGGACCGCCGGCAGAGGACACCTGTTTGAGCGCAGCGGCAACGCCCAGGCCGTTCCGCGGTCCCGCCTCGACGAAATAGATGACACGGCCATCGGACGACTCGCGCGGCTCGAAGCCACCGCCGGTCGTGAGACGCACGGGCGTGCCTCCGGCGGCGAGCACTTTCCAGATCTCGGAGCGTCCGGATGCGTTCGAGGTGTAGTAGATCCAGCGACCATCGCCTGACCACTCCGGATCGCTGTCGATCGCCGGGGCCTCCGTCAAACGTCTGGATGATCCGCCTTCGACGCTGACGACAAAGATGTCCGTGTTCCCGTGCACGGCGCCACTGACAGCGACAAAGCGTCCATCAGGTGACCACGAACCCGCGTTCTCGAATCCATCGGCAAGGCCCGACACGCTGCGAAGTCCCGACTCGTCGCGGTCGGCGACCCAGATCTGCGGCTCTCCGTTTCGATCGGATGCGAACGCCACGTGGCGGCCGTCGCGGGAGAGGCGGCCGGGCATGTCGATCCGCGTCGCGTCGCAGAACGGCGTGGCCAACGCGAACACGCCAGCCGGCGTCACAGCATCCAGGTCGACCAGACGAAGGCCGACATCAGATTGGCCCCACCCGAGCGCCACACGGAAGGTCTGTCCAGTCCGCATCGCCGACACGGACAGCATGTTGACGCCGATCGGGATGTCGGGCACGGCGGTCGCCCTCTGGCCTGGCGAGGCGACGATGCGAAACACACGGAGGCCGCTCGTGTCCACCTGCGGATAGAGAATCTCTCGTCCATCGGGCGTCCAATCGAAGCGGCCGACCCCCACATCGTCCGTCAGCCGAACCGGCTCGCCTCCGCTCATGGGCATGACGAACAGCGCGTTCTTTTTCAGGCCGGACGAGCGCCCGAAGGCGAGTGTCTTTCCATCCGGAGATACCTTCGGGTAACTATCGAGAAATCCCATCGGGGGGCGCGTCAACAGTCGTCGTGTGCTGCCCTCGAGACGCTGCACGAAGATTCCCCTGTCTTCTCCCTCGCGATTGGTGGCGATCACGAGCGACTGACCATCAGGCGTCCATGCCGGATCGATGCCTCCGCTTGCTACTTTTCGCAGCGGCCCTCCGAGCGACGAGACGAGGAATACGCCGCTGCTGGTACCGCCCTCTGTCGTGTAGAAGGCGATCTGCCGTCCGTCCGGCGACCAGGCCGGCATCGCTTCGTGAAGTTGCGGTGTGTCGGTCAGGCGCCGCAGCGCGTCGCCATCGACGGCCTTCACCCACAGGTCGTTGGTCTCGTTCGGGTCTGGCCCCCTCCTGATGAAAACGACGAAGTTCCCGTCAGGCGAGAAACTGGGCATGCCTTCTCCGCCAGGAAAAGACGTCACGGTCAGAAGCCGAGAGGCGGGCAATTCTGGTCGCGCACGCCATCGGCCGACGCCGACCACGGCAAGAGTGGTCGTGACGATGATTGCCGCGCCGACTGTCCACGCGCGCGGCAGTGTCGTCCGGGGCGCTTCCAGCGCGGGCACGACGACGGTCCCGTTCATTTCAAAGATCGGCGCATAGCTGCCCTTGGGAACAGAGATGACCACAGGGTCGTGAGGCGCGGAGGCGTAGTACTCGCGCAGCTTGTCCCGCAATCGCCGCGCATCGACGCGCACGATGGGATCGACGGCGGCGCCGAAGTCCGCGCCCTTGCCGTACACCTCCATCGCCAGCACGTGCTCTTTGAGGGCAGCGCCGTGTCCGTCCAATGTCTGTTCGACGATGTATGTCAGGAACGCGGTGAGACGATCCGAACGCGAGAAGATCTCGCTCGTCAGAATGCGGGTCAGCTCAGCCCGCACGACGTCAGCCGAGGGGGATCCAGCAGCCAATCAGGCAGCGTATGCCTGGCGTCGGCCCCGATCAATCACGAAATCGCGCTTCGCGGCGGACGAGCACGGATTACCCGCGCCGGCTCAGGAAGACATGTGTCGCGCGTTCGCCCGCGACGGACCTGGCACATTCATAGCCGAGCGATCGCATGTCGATGCCGTGCAGGAGATGCTCGCCCGAACCGAGCAGGACGGGCCGGATCGCCAGGCTCAGATCGTCAATCAGGCCGGCCTGCAGGTACTGCCTGATGGTCGCGACACCGCCGCCCACGCGAACGTCGCGCGCGCCCGCCGCGGCGCGCGCCTGCTCCAGCGCCGAGTGAATGCCGTCGGTGACGAACCGAAACTCCGTGCCGCCGGCCATCTTGAGCGGTGGCCGCGGATGATGGGTCAGCACGAAGACCGGCGTGTGATACGGCGGCTCGTCACCCCACCAGCCCTTCCAGCTTTCATCTGGCCACGGCCCGCGCACGGGACCGAACATGTTTCGCCCGAGAATCCACGCGCCGATGCCGGCGAAGGCCTGCTCCGCAATGTCGTTGTCGATACCCGTCTCGCCGTCAGGCAGTCCATGCATCTGCCGCCAGACGCGCGTGTGAAAGAACCACTCCATCAGTTCGGGGCCGTGGACGCCGAGCGGATTCTGAAGGTCCTGGTTCGGACCGGCACTGTAACCGTCGATCGATGTGGCGAAGCTTAGGACGCGGACTCTCGACGCGACTCCCTCGCTGCCTGTCATATGTACATTTCCTTGGCCGTCTCCCACTCCATGTGGAATTTCCGCATGACGAGGCCGCAGTCGAACGCGATCGAACCCCCGGCATCCCACGCCGTCTGGCCGGATATGTAGAGCGTTCTCGTTCCGCTGGCAACGACGGCCTGCGAGAAGCCATGTTCGAGGCTCCGGAAAAGCGCTGCCGGATTGATCGCCTGCTTCGTCACACGCGATGCCTTCTCCGCACGCCGTACTCAGGTCGACGCCATCCATCAGAGATCCGCCGCGAGTTCCTGGGTCAGGGCACCGGCTGATATCTCTCTGCATCCACGATTATTCTGGCCGGACCAGAGGGGCGAGAAATCGTCGGAGCCTCGGCTTTCGGCTTGTGCGCGCAACGGAGCCATCGCAGAAGCGGCCAGCGGAAACGCGGGCACTGCGGCGCTGATGGGGCCGAGGTCTCTCATGATGCGGTTCACGATTCCCCGTGCTGGGCGGCCTGTGAAGAGGTTCGTCACGGCCGTGTGGCGGTCGGCCACACTCTTGAGCGCCGCGCGGTGTAGCGCACTGGTCGCCACTTCCGGGCACAGCAGATAGGCCGTCCCCACCTGCACCCCAGCTGCGCCGAGCGTCATCGCTGCGGCAACACCTTTCGAATCGGCAATACCGCCGGCGGCGATGACGGGAATTCGCACCTTCTGAACAATCTGCGGCACCAGCGCGAAGGTGCCAACCTGGGTCGTCAGGTCGTTCGACAGGAACATGCCGCGGTGTCCGCCGGCCTCGAGACCCTGCGCGATGATGGCGTCCGCTCCATGGGCTTCGAGCCACAGCGCCTCGTCCACGGTCGTCGCCGACGAGAGGATCTTCGAACCGGCTTTCTTCACCAGTGTCAGTAGTTCCGGCGAGGGCAAACCAAAATGAAAGCTCACCACGGCGGGCTTGAATTCGGACAGCAGTTCCGCAGCCTCGGCATCGAACGGTGCTCGGCCCGGCGCGGCGGGAATACTTTCCGGATCGATGCCGAAGGCCCGGTAGTACGGGGAAAGCGCCGCTTTCCAGATGGCGTCGCGCTCCGCATCGAATGCGGGTGGCGTGTGGCAGAAGAAGTTGACGTTAATCGGATTCGCCGTCTGCGCGGCGATCGCCGCCAGCTCGCCGCGCATCGTGTCGCGACTGAGCATGGCGCAGGGCAGAGAACCCAGCCCGCCGGCCTTGGATACGGCGACGGCAAGCGCGCTGCCTTGCACGCCGGCCATCGGCGCCTGAATGATCGGCAACGCCGTGCCCAGGAGTTGTTGCAGCGTCATTTGTTCGAAGAGGGTGAAGCCCTCCGGAGATGCTCGTCGAACCACTTCACCATGGCCGCCTTGTAGTCGGGCGGATTCTTGGCTCCCGGAAACGTGGGGCCATGGTCGCCGCCCTCGATACGGATCAACTGCACCGGCACGCCCGCCTTTCGCAGGGCGGCGTCCATCAGTTCGGATTGATTGAACGGCACGGTGCGATCGGCATCGCCATGGACGAGGAGCGTGGGTGGATCATCCTTCGACACGTAGTTGATGGGCGACGCCGCCCAGGCCGCCTTGTACTCGGCAGAAGTCTTCGGCGTTGCCTCAGTCACGTTGGCGCCAAGTAACAGCGCCAACGCGGCGGCGCCGCCACTGGGGTTCATCCGAAGGAGATCGATCGGAGCGGCTCGTGCAACAACGCACTGGAGCTTGGCGCCCTCCCGGTTCACCGGATCAGCATCGGCTGGATCGCCCGTGCCGTCCATGGTGGCCAGCATGCTTATGAGGTGGGCACCAGAGGATCCGCCGGAGCCACCGATACGGGCGGCATCGATTCCGTACTTCGCGGCATTGTGTCTGATGAAACGAACGGCACGCTGCGCGTCCTCGAGGGGAACCGGATACCGGAACGCGGGTGTCGCGCGATGCGTCACGGCGAAGACTGTGTACCCTGCCTGCGTGAGCGAGGGGGCGTACATCTCCACTTGGGGTGATTCCTTCAGCGGGGCGGCGCCGTAGCCCAACGAAGCATTCCAGCCGCTGCCGGCAATGAAGACGATGCCGAATCCGTTCGGCTGCGCGGGATAGTGGACGTCCAACAGCAGCGCCGAACCTGAGTACATCCCATAGACGACATTCTTTTCGACGCGGCCCTGAGCGGCAGCTGTGACGCTGAGACCGAGCAACACCAGCCCTGCCATTGACGTGCGTCCAAGGAAGTTCGTGTTATGCATGCTGCCTCCTGCTAACGGCTCGACTTGAGCGACGCGTCGGCCAGCTGATACACACCGCGCTCGAAGACGTCGTAGATCGCGAGCGCCTTGGTATCCGCAAAGGGAAGAAACTGCATCAGGATCACACCGGCGACACCGCGCGCCGGGTCGATCCAGAAGTAGGTGTTGTTGATGCCGCCCCAGCTGAGGCTGCCCGCTGACCGCTTTCCCGGCACCTGACGCGTCGTGCGGAGGAATCCCAGTCCCCACTTGTCCTTCCCGTCGTCGACGAACGTGAAGTCCATGCTCAAACCCGGCTGTGCTGTCTTGAGAGCGGCCACGCCCACGTCGCCGATCTGGTTCTTGCCCATGAGAGCCACCGAGTCGCTGGAAAGAATCCGCGCGCCATCGAGGCTGCCGCCGTTCAAGATCATCCGCTCGAAGCGCATGTAGTCGTTCGCGGTCGACGACAGCCCGCCGCCGCCGTTGAAGGACGTGGCCGGGCGCGGCGGCTGATTGGGCTGCTCGACGAGTGGCGCCTCAGCGCGACCATCCGGACGCCGGTGGACCGTCACGAGCCGCGCCTGCTTGGTCTCGGGGACGTTGTAGAACGTGTCGGACATCTTCAGCGGTGTGAAGATGCGCTCGCGGAAGTACTCCTCGAGGTTTTTTCCGGAGAGCTTCTCGACCAGCCGCCCGAGCCAATCGACGCTCGTCCCATAGATCCACTGCGTCCCTGGCTCGAAGAGCAGCGGGCCCGCGGGATAGGTTTCGCCCTCGCGCGGCTTGAAGTCGCGAAGGGTCGGACTCGTGAATCCGTATCCAAGGCCGGAAGTGTGTGTGAAGAGATGCCGGATCGTGACCTTCCTGGCGGCGGGCCTGACCTTGTAAGCGCCGTTGGCCTGGTCGAATGACTCGAACACCATCAGGTTGGCCAGCTCCGGCAGGTACCGGTCGGCCGGATCGTCGAGTGTGAAGCGGCCCTGTTCGTACAGCTGCATCGCGGCAACTGAGGTGACCGCCTTCGTCATCGACGCGATTCGGAAAAGGGCATCCGCCGTCATCGGACGTCCGCCGGCGACGTCCGCCTTTCCGAACACTCCCTGATAGAGAATGCGATCGCGCGTGGCGGCGACCGCGACGATCCCGGGCACATCGCCTCGAGTCACCGCCGCCGACAGTTTTTCATCGAGCGACGCAGCCGGGGTCGTGCGCGGCGGCGCCTGAGCAAGCGGCGTGGCGCCGATTGCGACGGTGAGCAGAAGGGCCGCAGCCGCGGCGCTGGACTTGACGTTTCGCATTCGCATTCCCGACGCTCCTTGATGCTTCCTCAGGCTGCCTTCGGCGACATTGCGATCACGCTGCGTACCACAGTACCGCAAAGAAGTGACACACCGTCCCCATCAGAACGAACACGTGCCAGACGAAGTGGCCGTACCTCACGCGTTCCGCCGCATAGAACACAATGCCCGAGGTGTACGCCAATCCGCCGGCAATGAGCCACAGCCAGCCCGCGACCGGCACATGAACCCACAGCGGTCGAATCGCGATCAGCGCAAGCCATCCCATGCCGATGTAGAGAGCCGTTGACAGCCTCGGGTATCCGATTCCACCAACGGACTTGAGCACAATCCCGAGAACCGCCAGGCTCCAGACCAGGCCGAACAGCGTCCAGCCCCAGGCACCACGCAGCACGCCGAGCGTGAAGGGCGTATAGGTGCCGGCGATCAGCAGGAAGATCGCGCTGTGATCGATGACCCGGAACAGACGCTTCGCCTTGTTCTGTGGCAAGGCGTGATAGAGAGTCGAGGCCAGATACAAGACGGCCGTCGTTCCAGCGAAGACACTCGCGCCAACGATCGCGGCTGACCCACCTCGTCGAGCAGCCGCCACCACGAGGAACGGCGTTGCCACCAGAGCGGCTAGGAAACCAACCCCGTGACTGACGCTATTCGCAATCTCCTCCCCCAGAGAGGGCACGCGACTCGTGGTTGACCTATCGTCAGCCATGACGCACACGAACGATCGCCGGCGTACGGTGGGCTTCAATCCATCGCGCCCAGGCGCTGGCGCCGAGCGCAACGGCTAGATGTCCGACGAGCATGCGTTGACCTCGAGACCGAAGGGCATCCTAGCACGCACCTCCGCGCTCGGCGATTCGCGCTCGATCGCCTGCTCCGCCCAGCGATGGACGACCTCGCCACGGATCAAACCGAACAGCAGCGCGGTCCGGTAGTACGTCGCTTCTAGCGAGTAATCCACCGAAGCCTCGTTTCAGAGTGCAGGCCTGAAGGCCTGCGCTACGAGTGACGGATCAGCGCCCGCGATCTGAGCATGAAATCGCGTAATCGCACGATCGCGGTCGCGAGCGTCTGCTCCAGCGTCCCGGGTGCCGACTGCGAACAATCAGCCTTATAAAGTCAGAACCTCGGTCCGGAATCTCGCGTAGTCGAGCGCACGACCACGATTGCGGAGTTTGGCGTACCGTTCTCGAGCGCGGCGATCCTCCGAAACGAAGAGATCGGCGTCATAGTCAGCGCTGTCAACAATCACGGCATCAGAAATCTGTTGGGACTCACCCCGGTGAGCCGTGAAGACATCGCCTTCGCCCAGCCGCGCAAAGCCAAGTCGCGAGTGGTCGAGAACGAAGACGCTGTCTGGAATTACATCGGTCGGAAACCAGTCGGGGACCCCGCCAAAGGGACTCACCTCCAGCTGCCGCAAAAGCGTGTCCGGAATGATGATCTCAAGTGATGAAACCTCACAGAGAGATCGAATTCGCTCGCGCGCGGGTTCGTCGACGGCGAGCTTGTCCCAGATGTTAGCGTCCAGCACGATCTTGGTGATCATTTTAGTGAGTATCGACGCTAGTCCCCATCTCACCGCCAGCCGAAGATAAACCGGCCACCGCGGTGTCAGGGACCCGTATCCGCTAAAACTCCTCCTGCCGCGAGACAAAACTGTTCCACTCTCGCGCGTGGGACAACCTTCGACACGAAAAGCGGATCGTCGAAGGCGTCGAACCACTGAACAAGAGGTTCCGAATCGCGATAGATGTGCAGGTGAAAACAGATCTCCGGCTCGGCGTGTTGCGCCGCCGCCTCAGACAATCGCGCAAACAGCGCGGACGATGCGGCGAGTACAAATCGCTGATTCCGTTGCGGCCACGACCACACCGTCCCGATCGGCGCCGCGTACTCTCTTTGGTCGGCATGGGTCAAAATGATTGCCATGATATCGGGTGCGGGCGCGCCTTCCAGAAACAAGTGCGTCGCTTCGGGAATCAACTGCGGCACCGACTGAAAAAACGCCTCCGCATTTCTGACACCGGAAATGCGCCAGCATTCTGTTTCCGCGATTTTAAGAGGCGTCGTCATGCGCCCGGTCGCTCATGCTGGCTTCGACGCCCGAGCCGGATCACCGACGCAAGCTCACCACAAACGCGCGTATCTCGCGCAGCACCTCCGATTCCCTGGTAAGGAACGCATAGCGACCGGCTCCTGGTAGCTCGACCAGTCGTACGTCTGCGACGCTCCGCTTCACCTTGTCGATCCATCGGTTCATGAGCACCCGACCGCGCGCCAGGAATGCATCGATGGCCGCGCGTTCGCTGTCGTTGTTTGGCTGCCTGAAGTCCGGACGCAAGGCCGGGAATTCGAGCATCGCGAGGACGGGCACACGAATACTGGAATAGTCGCGGCGGAACACCTGTCCTTGACCGATCGCGCGACTGACCCAATCAGGCGCCGTCACGCTACCCACGCGATCGTCGTCGACATCAAACTGGTTGCGTAACTCCGATTCCGGAATCGGCACGACAAACCCGAGCCGGCAGGCTTGGGACACGCGAAAGGCAGCAAATGTCGTCCGGTCCTCTGCTGGACAGACCGGCACCGGCCGCAAGTCAGGCGGCACCTTTTGCGCGAGCGTGGCCCACTCTGGATCGGCAGGCGGTTCGTCCTCGAGATCGCCCAAGGCGTCGAGATAGACGAGTCCTGACACGCGATCCGAGTGCTGCCGCCCGAGTGTCGTCATCTCGCCACCGGCCATCGAATGCCCCACAAGCACCGGTGATGGAATTCTTGCCTCCTCGAGTGCGCGGAACAGATCATCGGCAAGACGCTGGTCGTCATAGCCAGAGGCTGGCCTACTGGAGGCGCCGTAGCCACGCCGGGTGATGCCGTAGACGTGGCAACAATCGGTCAACTTCGGGGCAAAGTCGTCGTAGACGTGAGCCGTGTGGCCCGAGCCAGTGAGTAAGACGAGGGCTGGACCCAATCCACCCCAGTCGAGTACTTCGAGCGTCACACCCTGATCGACTGTGACGAACCGAACGTTATGCTTGGACGGATCGCGCCACCCCT
>Ga0193696_1000375_pt1 | contig 15983 bp, 9 predicted proteins | sample L3m1metaG_FD_145074 | JGI IMG/M metagenome (GOLD analysis project Ga0193696, IMG submission 145074) | Soil microbial communities from a riparian zone of the East river system, Colorado, United States - L3m1 | ecosystem: Environmental > Terrestrial > Soil > Riparian zone | place: USA: East River... | reverse complement strand
TGTCCCACACGCGCGGCATGTCGAGCGCCGCCATGTTCCACTGGCGCTGGGCGAACCCTGGATCGTTCGGCGTCGCGCTCGTGCGATACAGGTAATTCGGTTCGGCGCTGGCCACTTCGGGCTGGCTGTTCAATTGAGCAGCCAGGATGGTGGCGTCGAGCTCCCTAGGATCCGACAGAACGGCGACATCGCCCACCCACCGCAGGCTGCTCGGAGCCGGCTTGCTGCGCAGCGCCATCATCGCGTGCTGTTGACCGGCGGCGCTCACGCCCTCGCGAAATTTGACGAGGACTTCGCCCGGCACGTAGTCGAGTTTGCGATCCTTGGCGAGTACCATCGCCAACGCGCGTTCGGGCGTCAGCAGCATCCGGTGCGGAGGTGTCCAGCTCTCGGCCTGTGCGCTGATCGATACGCGCGACGAGAGCGCCAGCACGAACGCCCCCACCGCGACACAGCCACCGGCAATCTTTCCAATCGTTCGCATGCGCAGCATCTGGCACCCCACATACGGTTTGCGCAGCACGTACACCGATTCGTAATTCGTCAGGCGGACGTCGGCAACGGTCCGCTTTTGCCAACTGACTGACTGGCAAACGCTTAACCAGCGCGACCACGTGGGTCGAGACGCCCGTCCGGGGCGTACGCGATCACCTTGCGTGCCGCGTTGTTGTTGTTCGCAGTGATTTGTCGGCTGGAGGAGAGATCTAGATTGTGGTGGGGCGTGCGACGACCGCGGCCCGATGCCGTCGCACGCCCCTATCCGTCAGTTGTCGTCGTCCGATTCACCGGCCGGACAGCAGCGGTATTCCTGGGATTTCTCGAGCAGTTCGATCTGCTTCGCCAATAGCTTGTTCTGCAGCTCCATCCGCTGCAGCTCGAGGTCGATCTTCTTCTCGAGCTCGGGCTCGCACGCGCTGCAGTCATCCAGGCATGCCTTGACGATGACGCCGGCGGTGGGGATGGAGGTCCGTCGCTCGTACCCGACTTCGGTCTTGGCCTGAGGACTTGCGACGCCGCCGACCTTGTCCAGCAACCCCTGCTTCACGAGCTGTTCGTCGACAAACGCCGCGGCTTTGTCGCGGAGCGCGTCCGCCAGAGGCGTCTGATCGCCGAGCCCAGCGGCGGCCGCGCCGAACCCGGGGACCACGAAGACACCGGCGACGTTGCCGGCGCGCGGCAGCGCCGCAAGCGCCTGCGCCTGGACCTTTCGATCGCTTTCGATGCTGCGGTCGATCGCCGCGACGCGCTGGAGATTCGTCGCCGGAACCTCCTGCGGGACCGTTGCCACCTGGCCCAGCGGGCGGAACGGGTTCGCCGGCACCGGCATCGGCGTCACCGGGTCGAGGACGCGACGCTCGATCGACACGAGCTCGAACTTGATCGTCTCGGTCTTGTTGATGCGATAGAAGAGAAACGTCACGGCGTGGCACTGATTGTGATTTGTGAACTCGCGAGACGAGGCCTCGAAGTGGTCCTCGCTTTCGCCTTGGGTATGCGTCCGCGACGACACTTCGCCGATGCTCACCGAGTGCGCCCGGCGAGTGGCTTCCACCGACTGGTTGTCCGACGTCTCGGCGTGGGCCCGGTGCTCACGAAGATAGTCGTGCGCGCTCGAGCCGCTGTGGCTGCCTCGCGCGTTCGCATCGGCACCCGCGGAAAAGAACCCGATCGATCCGCTCGCATCGCCGTGGAAGTCCCATTTCCCCTGCTCGGTGAAGTTGTCATTCCCCCGATCGACGACATTCTCGTCGCTCATGAACGAACGTAGCGCGCGCAGGCGGTACTGCTCCTCGCTGATCTGCTCGCTCCGATAGCTCAACTTCGATTCGGAGTCGAAGCTGAATCGGCTACGGCGATCGGTGGTCGCCAGCCGGACGGTCTCGCCCGGCAGCAGCGTCGTGGAGTACGCGATGTCACCGAGGGCAAGCGGTCCGGAGCATCGGGTGAAGCGCGTGTGAAACACGACTTCGACCTTGACCGGCTGTTCCTGCGGACCGCGGACGGGTGTTGGAAAAACCAGACGTCGGCGGAAATCCAACACGTCGCAGATCGGCTGCGTATCGAGCTCCGGACAACAGGGGATGTCCTCGAACTTCGTGAGAGTACTGGCCGGCATCGTTCTGCCTCCTGTTCGTGGTGATGTCCACCGGGGCATCAACGTTCGTGCCAGGCGATTTGTGCTGGAAAATGCCGCTGGAGAGCCGTGGTCGGCGGGATGCGCGCTAGCCGATTGGATAGCGGCACGCCGTTCGGATAGACGCGCGTGATCGACGACGCGCCGCAGAAATGTAATCGAGCCGGCGCGCCGTCAGATGGTTGCCACGATGGCGTCGGATACTTCGCGCGTCGACGAGGTGCCGCCGAGGTCCGGCGTGCGCGCGGTTCCGGCTGCGACGACGCCTTCGATGGCGGCGACGATGCGGTCGTGCAGATCGCGCCGGCCGAGATGATCGAGCATCAGCGCGCCGGCCCAGATCGCCCCAATCGGGTTGGCGATCCCTTTGCCGGCGATGTCGGGCGCCGAGCCGTGGATGGGCTCGAACATCGACGGAAACGTCCGCGCCGGATTGATGTTGGCGCCCGGCGCGATCCCGAGGCTTCCCGAAATCGCCGAGCCGATGTCGGTAAGGATGTCGCCGAAGAGATTCGACGTGACGAGCACGTCGAGCGTCTGCGGGTGCGTGATCATCCGGGCCGCCAGCGCGTCGACGTGATACTTCCGGTAGTCGACCGAGGGATAGTCCTTGCGCACGATCTCCGCGACCTCGTCCCACAGCACCATCGAGTGCGTGAGGGCGTTCGACTTGGTCGCGCTCGCCAGCATGTTTCGCGGCCGCGTCGCGGCAAGCTCGAAGCCGTAGCGCAGGATCCGCTCGATGCCCTGCCGCGTGAACACGCCGACCTGCTGCGCCACCTCGTGCGGCGTGCCGCGATGGATGCGTCCACCGACGCCCGAGTACTCGCCCTCCGAGTTCTCGCGGACGCAGACCATGTCGATCTCGCTCGCGCCGCGGTTCGCGAGCGGCGAGGCGAGTCCGGCCAGGAGCCGCATCGGGCGGAGGTTGACGTACTGATCGAAGCGCTGCCGGATGGCGAGTATCAGCGCGGCAGAAATGCCGTCCGGCACGCCAGGCGCCCCGATCGCGCCGAGGTAGATGGCGTCGAATCCCGCCAGCCGCTCGAACCCGTCGTCGTCGAGCATGCGGCCGTGCTCCTTGTAGAACTCGCAGCCCCACGGGAATTCGGTGAACGTCAGCTTGAAATCCGTATCGCGAACGGCGGCGGCGATCGCCGCCATGCCGGCGGGAATGACTTCACGACCGATGCCGTCACCGGCGATGACAGCGACTCTGCACGTAGACATGAGGTCCTTACTTTATATCGCGCGCCGCGGGAATGCCCGCGACCACGGTCGCTTGTTTCACGGCGCGGACAATGGCTTCCGCCAGGACGTCGGCGGCAAGGGCACCGATCTCATCCAGATCGGCGCGCCCGCGCCAGCGGCCGGTCGCGAGTGCGAAGACCGTGTCGCCGTCGGCCGTCGTGTGCGCGGGCGTCACCGCCCGCGCGATCCCTGCATCTGCCATCAGCGCGACGCGATTCGCTTCCGCCTTCGTCAGATGCGCATTCGTCGCCACCACTGCGAGCGTCGTGTTCTCGGCGACGCGCGTGCGTTGCAGCGGGGCGCCGGTTCGCAGCAGTGTCCGTACGTCCCTCAGCGAGCCATCATCCGCTCTGGCGCCGGCGACGACCGCACCGCTCGCTGGATCGATGACGTCGCCGAGCGCGTTGACCGCGGCGAGCGCCGCCACCCGAAGGCCGTCGGGCAGCGTCACCGCCGCCGAGCCGATGCCGCCCTTCATCGCGCGATCGAGCCCGGTCAGTTTACCGACCGTCGCGCCGGCGCCCGCGCCGACGCTGCCTTCGCCGACCCGCGCCCGGCTCGCGGCCGCCGCGGCGCGATAGCCGCAATCCGCACCGGGCCGGATCGACGGCTTGCCGCCCACCCACAGATCGATCAGCACCGCCGCCGGCACGATCGGGACGTCGGTCGGGCGGAGCGCCCACGGGCCATTGCCTTCGTCGATCCAGCGCATCACACCGGTCGCGACATCCAGACCGAACGCGCTCCCGCCTGACAGGACCACCGCGTCGATGCGATCGGCGCCGTTGACCGGTTCGAGCAGATCGGTGTCGCGTGTACCCGGCGCGGACCCGCGTTGCGAGACGCCGGCGACAACCAGGCCGTCAGCGAGGATGACCGTGCACCCGGTCGGACGCTCGGCCAGCGTGTGGTGTCCGACCAGGAGGCCCTCGACGGCGGTCAGCGTCGGGTTGTCAGCCGGGACGCGCGCGCAGGCGGGCACGGCCGCGAGCAACAGCACGGCCATCGCGCGAGACATCTACTTCCGGAGATCGCGCGCCGCGGGGATGCCCGCGACGCCCGTCGCCTGGGTCGCCGCGCGAACGATGGCGTCGGCCACGGCCTCGGCGGCGAGCGCGCCGATGACCGTGATGTCGGCGTTGCCGTCCCACCGGCCGGTCGCGAGCGAGAAAATCGTGTCGCCGTCGCCGCTGGTGTGCGACGGGCTGATCGCACGCGCGTAACCATCGTTTGCCATCAGCGCCATGCGTGCAGCGAGCGACTTCGACAGCTTCGCGTTCGTCGCGACCACGCCAATCGTGGTGTTTTCGCCGGCTCGTGGCGGCTGACGGGTCCCGCCGTCCCGCAGGATCTTTCGCGCATCCGCGAAGGTGCCGTCGGGGTTCCGTACGCCGGCGACAACCTTGCCGGTGGCGGGATCGATGATGTCGCCGACGGCATTGACCGCCACGATGGCGGCGACGATAAGGCCGCTCGGCAGGACAATCGCCGCGCTGCCGATGCCCGCTTTCATCGACCGGCCGGGTCCGCCGAACTTGCCGACGGTCGCCCCGGCGCCGGCGCCGATCGTTCCTTCAGGCACTGGTGCGGTCGTCGCCGCGGCGGCGGCCTTGTAGCCGCAGTCGGCCGTCGGCCGCACTTTCGGGTTTCCGCCAACGCCGAGATCGAACAGGATCGCCGCCGGGACGATGGGCACTTTCGAGGCGCCCGCGGGCCAGCCGATGTTGTGTTCTTCGAGCCAGCGGACCGTACCCGTCGCCGCCTCGAGACCGAACGCGCTTCCGCCGGCCAGGACGATGGCGTTGACCTTGTCGACCATGTTGAGCGGGTTCAGGAGATCCGTTTCGCGCGTGCCGGGTGCGCCGCCCTGCTGCGATACGCTGCCGACCGCGTCGCCGTCGACGAGAATCACGGTGCAGCCGGTCGGGCGTTCGGCGAGCGTGAAGTGGCCGACCTTGATGCCGGGGACCGCGGTGATCGTCGCGTTGCTCTCGGCAGCCCCAGTTGTGCGTTGCGAGATCGCCTGCGGCCTCTCGTAGCGCAGGCCTCCAGGCCTGCCAACGGCCGCTCGGGCAGCCCTCCCGCCTTCGCGCTGTTGGCGCTTCGGCGCGTCCGCCGTAGCTCGCGGGAATTGCTCGCGAGCGGAGGTGGAAAAGGGCTGCGCTACGAGTACGGACACGGTGATCGTCGCCAGGGCCGCCACGAAGACCGTCTTGATGCCCATGGCGGTATTCTAGACCGCTCAACGCATGGCCACTATCGACCGCATTCTGGCGGAAGTCGATCGCGCCGCCGACGAGATCGTGCAGTTCACGGTGGATCTCGTGCGGATTCCGACAATCAATCCACCGGGCGACGAGTACGAGACGTGCGCCCGTTTTCTCGGGGATCACCTGCGGCAGCGCCAGTTCGACGTCGAGTACATCGTCGCCGACAGCCGGCCCGAGCATACGGCCCGTCACCCCCGTGTGAACGTCGTCGCGTCGCGCCGGGGCGGCGGCGGCCCGGTCGTCCACCTGAACGGGCACGTCGATGTCGTGCCGCCCGGCGATGGGTGGACGCTCGATCCATTCGCCGGCGTGGTGCGTGATGGCCGGATCTTCGGCCGCGGCGTGTGCGACATGAAAGCGGGCCTCGCCGCGGCCGTGTACGCGGCCGAAGCGATCGCGCGCGCGGGCGTGACGCTGCCGGGGACGCTCGAGATCAGCGGCACGGTGGACGAAGAGAGCGGCGGCTTTGCCGGTGTGGCGTGGCTCGCGGAGCAGGGCCGCATCGCGAAGGCGCGGACCGACTACGTCATCATTCCGGAGCCGCTGAACGTCGACCGCATCTCGGTCGGCCATCGCGGTGTGTACTGGTTCGAGTTGACGCTTGTCGGGCGGATGGCGCACGGCAGCATGCCGTTTCTCGGTGTCAGCGCCATTGATGGCATGACCGAGGTGCTGGCGGCCATTCGCCGGGAGCTCGAGCCGGCCCTGGCCGGCCGTCTCACGTCGATGCCGGTGGTGCCGGAGGCCGCCCGCCACGCCACTATCAACGTCAACGCGATCGAAGGCGGACAACCGATCGCCGGTATTCAAACGCCGTGCGTCGCCGATCGCTGCCGGGCCATCTTCGATCGCCGGTTCCTCATCGAAGAGACGTTCGGTCTGGCGAAAGCGGAAATCGACGCGCTTGTGAAGCGCGCGCTGTCGAGAGTGCCTGGTGTCGAACACGAGCTGCGCGACCTGATGGTGGTCGAACCGGTGCAGACGCCGCGCGACTCGCCGGTCGTGAGCGCCGTGGAGCGGGCGATCGGACGTGTGCTCGATCGTCAGGCGACGCTGGTCGCCAGTCCCGGCACTTACGATCACAAGCACGTTGCCCGCATTGCCGGCATCCCGCACTGCATCGCGTACGGCCCGGGCCAGCTCGAGCTCGCGCATCAGCCGGACGAGTCCTGCCGGATCGACGACCTCGTCAACGCGACCAAGGTGCTGGCGCTGGCGACGCTCGACCTGATGGGCGCCGGGAGATAGACTGAAAACGCCATGAAACGCTACCTCTTTCTTTTCCTGTTGACGTCCGCGTGCTCAGGCTCCGGCGGTGTCGGTGCCGTGTCCTGTGGTTCCAGCACCCCAACCGCCTATGCGCCGGCGCCGTCGACATCCACGCACCTCCCGATCGGCCAGCTGCCGGCGATCGATCTGGACGCGTTGCTCGCGCACACGAAAACGCTGTCGTCGGACGAGTTCGAAGGCCGCGCGCCCGGCACGAAGGGCGAAGAGCTGGCGGTGACCTACCTGGCCGATCAGTTCAAGAAAGCTGGCCTGAAGCCGGGCAACACCGACGGGACGTATTTCCAGAGCGTGCCGCTTGTCGGCATCACGCCGACGCCCGCGACGCTCGTGTTCAAGAAAGGCGCGCAGCAGCAGACGCTGAAGTGGAAAGACGACGTGGTGGCGTGGACCAAGCATGTGGCGCCATCGGCGAGCATCGAGAACTCCGAGCTGGTCTTCGTCGGCTACGGTGTCGTCGCCCCCGAGTTCAACTGGGACGACTACAAAGGCGTCGATCTGAAGGGCAAGACGCTGGTGATGCTCGTGAACGATCCGCCGGTGCCCGATCCGAGCAACGCCAGCGAGCTCGATGCGAAAACATTCGGCGGCAAAGCGATGACCTACTACGGCCGCTGGACCTACAAGTACGAGATCGGCGCGCAGAAGGGCGCCGCCGGCGTGCTCATCGTTCACGAGACCGGTCCGGCCGGCTATGGCTTCAACGTCATTCAAGGCAAGACGGGCGAACAGTTCGATCTCGTGACGCCCGACAAGAACATGGGCCGCGTGGCCGTGGAAGCCTGGATCACGCTCGATCAGACCAAGGCGCTCCTTCAGTCCGCGGGGCAGAACTTCGACACGTTGAAAGCGCAGGCCGCCACGCGCGAGTTCAAGCCGGTCCCGCTCGGCGTGACCGCGTCGATGACCGTCAAGAATTCCCTCCGCACCATCGCCTCCCGCAACGTCGTCGCGAAGCTCGAAGGCTCCGATCCGAAGCTGAAGGACGAGTACGTCGTCTACACGGCGCACTGGGATCATTTCGGCAAAACCGCGGACGGTATCTTCCACGGGGCGGAGGACGACGCGCTCGGCTGTGCCGCGCTGATCGAGGTGGGGCGGGCGTTCACGAAGCTGCCGACGCCGCCGCGGCGCTCGGTTCTGTTTCTTGCGGTGACGGCCGAGGAGCAGGGCCTGCTGGGATCCCAGTACTATTCGGTGACCCCGATCTATCCACTGGCGAAGACGGTGGCCGACATCAACATGGACAGCTGGAACGTTCACGGCCGGACGAAGGATCTGACGCTGGTCGGGTTCGGGGCGTCGGACCTCGACGACTACGCGCGCGACGCGGCGGCGGAACAGGGACGCGTGGTCCACGGCGACGCGGAGCCGGAGAAGGGGTTCTTCTATCGATCGGATCACTTCAACTTCGCGAAGCAGGGCGTGCCGGCGCTCAACCCGGACGCCGGGGTCGACTACGTCGGCAAACCGCCGGAGTACGCGAAGCAGGTACGCGATGAGTGGAACGAGAAGCGGTACCACACGCCGAAAGACGTCGTGTATCCCGACTGGGATCTCTCGGGCACGAACGAAGATCTCAAGGTGTTGTTCGCGGTCGGCTATCGCATCGCGCAGGCGGATAAGATTCCCGAGTGGAAGCCCGGGAACGAGTTCAAGGCAAAAAGAGACGCGATGCTGAAGCGATAGGTGGATAGCCACGAAAGCGCGAAAGCACGAAAAAGAATTGGTCTAGTTTTCGTGTTTTCGTGTCTTCGTGGCCGATAAGAGGATGACGATGGCCATAGAAACGTCGAAGCGTCCGATGACCGGCGAAGAGATGATCGCGCTGTCGAAGAAGCACACGCTCTTCGAGTGGGCGGCGCAGTCGAAAGTGGATCCGATTCCGGTCGCGCGCGCGAAGGGGATCTACTTCTGGACCCCCGAAGGCAAGCGATTCATCGACTTCAACAGCCAGCTGATGTGCGTGAACATCGGTCACGGCGACGAGCGGGTCCTGCGCGCGATTCGGGAGCAGTCGGAAGTGCTCGCCTACGCGAACCCGTTCATGGCCACCGAACCGCGCGCCCGGCTGGGCGCGAAGCTGGCGGAGATCACGCCTGGCGATATCGACGTCTTCTTCTTCACGAACGGCGGCGCCGAGGCGAACGAGAACGCGATCAAGCTCGCGCGACTGGCGACCGGCCGGCACAAGATTCTGGCGCGCTATCGCTCGTACCACGGCGCGACCGCGGGGGCGATGACATTGACCGGCGATCCGCGACGCTGGGCGTCCGAGCCCGGCCTGCCGGGCGTCGTGCACGTCCTGGATCCGTATCACGGCCTTGCGCGCGGCTGGGACTCGGCGGAGGCATCGCTCGCCATGCTGGAAGAAGTGATCCAGCTTGAAGGGCCGCAGACGATCGCGGCGTTCATCCTCGAGACCGTGACCGGCACCAACGGCGTGCTCGTTCCGCCTGACGGCTACATGCAGGGTGTGCGCGACCTGTGCACGAAGCACGGCATCCTGATGATCTGTGATGAAGTCATGGCCGGTTTCGGCCGGACCGGCGAGTGGTTCGCGATCGATCACTGGAAAGTCGTGCCGGACATCATCACCATGGCGAAAGGCCTCACCGCCGCCTACGTGCAGCTGGGCGCGGTCGGGATGCGGCGCGGCGTCGCCGATCAGTTCAAGGACAAGGTGTTCTACGGCGGCCTGACCTACAACAGTCACACGCTGGCGTGCGCGGCCGCGCTCGCCGCCATCCAGGTCTACGAAGAAGACAAGCTGCTCGAGAACGCGCGCCGCATGGGCGCCGTGATGAAGAACCTGATGGCCGACCTGGCGAGCCGCCATCCCTCGGTCGGCGCCGTTCGCTCGATTGGTCTCTTCGGTCTCTTCGAGCTGGTGCGCGACAAGGCGAAGAAGACGCCGCTCGCGCCATTCAACGGCACCTCCGACGAGATGGCCGCGCTCGGCAAGTTCTTCAGGCAGGAAGGGCTGTACACCTTCGTCCGGTGGAACACGTTCTTCACGAACCCGCCGCTCTGCATCACCGAGGCGGAGCTCCGCGAAGCGTTCGCGATCATCGACCGGGGTCTGGAGATTACCGACCGAGCGGTTGGATGAAAGTTAAAAGTTAAAAGTTAAAAGTTAGAAGTTAAAAGTTAGAAGCCGACGCCATTGCTCTTTTTGTACGTCCTGCTGCAGGAGGATTCGATGACCCGTCGTATCGCTTCCGCATCCATCGGGTGCGTTCCACTGCTCACGTTCCTGCTGCTGGCGCCGCGGGCCGCGACCCCCAACGGCGCGCCCACCCGGCTGCTGCGCATGCCGACCGTGAGCGCGAATGCCATCGCGTTCACCTATGCGAACAACATCTGGATCGTCGAGCGCGCCGGCGGTTCGGCGCGCCGGCTCACCAGCTTCCAGGGCGAATCGTCGAACCCGCACTTCTCGCCCGACGGCAAGTCGATCGCGTTCAGCGCGGAGTACGGCGGGAACGTCGATGTCTACGTCGTGTCGGCCGAGGGCGGCGAGCCGAAGCGGCTGACGTGGCATCCGGGCAACGACTTCGTGCAGGGATGGACGCCCGACGGCAAGACGATCATGTTTTCGTCGTCGCGCGCGAGCTGGGCGCCGAGCGGCGCGCCGCGCTTCTGGACCGTGGCGGCCGAGGGCGGCGTCGAGCAGCCGATGGCGCTGCCGCGCGGCTACCAGGGCAAGATCTCCTCCGACGGCACCCGCATCGCCTACCGCATGAACAACTCGTGGGACGAGGAACGCCGCAACTATCGCGGCGGCCAGAATCGTCCGATCTGGATCGTCGACCTCAAGAGCTACGACCTCGTGTCGCCGCCCTGGACCGACTCGAAGGACGTCGATCCGGTGTGGCTGGGCGACACCGTGTACTTCCTGTCCGATCGTGACGGCGTCGCCAACGTCTGGGCGTTTGACACCCGATCGAAAAAGCTCGCGCAGGTCACGTCGTTCGTCGATTTCGACGTGAAGTCGATCGACGCCGGCGCCGGCGCGATCGTGTTCGAACAGGCCGGCGACGTGCACGAGCTCGATCCGAAGAGCGGTAGGTCGCGCGTCGTCACGATCACGGCGGCCGGCGATTTCCCCTGGATGATGCCGCGGTGGGAAGACGTGACCGCGCGTCTGGCGAACCTGAGCCTGTCGCCGACCGGCAAGCGGATTCTCGCGGAGGCCCGCGGCGAGATCTTCACCATCCCGGCGGAGAAGGGCGACGTCCGCAACATCAGCCACTCGAGCGGATCGGCCGAGCGCGATCCAGCCTGGTCGCCGGACGGCAAGTACATCTCGTACTTCAGCGACAAGTCCGGGGAGTACAAGCTGGTCATCGAGGAACAGGACGGCCTCAAGCCGCCGCGCGAGATTGCGCTGGAGAAGCCGACGCATTACTACACGCCAGCCTGGTCACCCGACTCGACGAAAATTCTGTTCACCGACACGAACCTTCACGTTTGGGTGCTGGATGTCGCCACCGGCAAGGCCAAGATCGTCGGCAACGATCCGTGGATGGTGCCGCAGCGGACGCTCAACCCCGTCTGGAGCCCCGATTCGAAGTGGGTCGCGTATGCGAGCCGGCTGAAGTCGCTCTATCACGCGATTTTCATCAGCAACGTGGACACCGGCGAAACCAGGCAGGTCACCGATGGCCTGGCTGACTCCGTGTCGCCGGCGTGGGACGCGAACGGCAAATACCTCTGGTTCCTCGCGTCGACAGATTTCGGATTGCGGTCGCAGTGGCTCGACATGACCTCGTACGACCGCGAGGAGAACTTCGCGCTGTACTTCGCGGTGCTGAAGAAAAGCGAGCCGAGCCCGCTGCTGCCCGAAAGCGACGAGGATCAAGGCGTCGGTAGTGCCGCCCCGGCTGGCGGGCGGGGCGGCCGAGGCGCGACGGCCGACGCCGACCGGTCGAATGACGATCAGCCCGCGCCGCGCGCGCCGCGCACGCCGGTGACGGTGCAGATCGATTTTGCCGGTCTTCAGCAGCGCATCCTCTCGGTGCCCGGAGTTCCCGAGCGCCCGTACTCGCAACTCCGAGCCGGCCTCGCTGGCACGGTGTATTACCTGGAAGCCGGCGCCGGCGGTGGCCGCGGCGGCCGCGGCGGGGACGGGGAGGGCGGCGGTGGATCGATCCTGCACCGGTATCGGCTGACCGATCGACGCGCCACGAGTTTCATCACCGGTGCCGCCGACTACAGCATCAGCGCCGACGGCCGGAAGCTGCTCTATCGCGTGAACCCTGCCGGTGGTGGCCGCGGCCGCGGCGGTGCCGCGCCCAGCGGTCCGCCGCCGTTGCCGAGCCTCTTCATCGTCGATGCGGATCGTAATCCGCCGGCGGCGGGTCAGGGCCGGGTCAGCGCGACGCTTCGCATGTATCTCGAGCCGAGGCAGGAGTTCGCTCAGATTTTCAACGAGGGGTGGCGCAATCAGCGCGATTACCTGTACGTACCGAACCTGCACGGCGTCGAATGGCAGAAGATGAAGGAGATGTACGGCCAACTCCTGCCGTACGTGAATCACCGCGCCGATCTCAACTACCTGCTCGACAACATGGGCGCCGAGATCTCGATCGGCCATTCGTACGTGCGCGGCGGCGCGATGCCTGAAGTCCCGCTGTCGACCGCGGGACTGCTGGGCGCCGATTTCACGATCGATGGCGGCCGCTACAAGATCGCCCGCATTTACGACAACGAGAGCTGGAACCCGGACCTGCGGGCGCCGCTCGCCGCGCCGGGCGTCGATGTATCGGTCGGCGACTACGTGCTGGCGATCAACGGGATGGAGCTCAGAGCGCCCGACAACATCCATCGATTGCTGGATGGAACCGCGAATCGTCAGACGGTCCTCACGGTGAACAATCGGCCGGCAATCGACGGCGGGCGGCAGATCACCGTCATTCCGGTCGCCACCGAGCAGACCCTGCGTACGCGCGCGTGGGTCGAGGAGAATCGTCGCACGGTCGAAAAGCTCTCCAACGGCCAGCTCGCCTATGTCTACCTGCCGAACACCGGGCAGCCGGGCTATGCGAGCTTCAACCGGTACTACTTCTCGCAGCAGGACAAGAAGGGTGTCGTCGTCGACGAACGCTACAACGGCGGTGGATCGGCCGCCGATTACATCATCGATGTCCTGCAGCGCGACTTCGACGGCTACTTCAACAATGTCGCCGGCGACCGTATGCCGTTCACGAGCCCGTCGGCCGGCATCTGGGGTCCGAAGGTGATGATCATCAACGAGATGGCCGGCTCGGGCGGCGATTTGATGCCCTACATGTTCCGCTTCCGAAAGCTCGGTCTGCTCGTCGGCAAGCGGACCTGGGGTGGCCTCGTCCATACCGCCGATACGCCGACCTTCATCGACGGCGGCTCGATGATCGCGCCGCGGGGGGGCTTCTTCTCGAAGGACGGCAAGTGGGCGGTCGAGAACGAAGGCGTCGCGCCAGACGTCGACGTGGAGAACTGGCCGAAGGACGTCATTGCCGGAAAAGATCCACAGCTGGAACGGGCCGTCGAGGAAGCCATGCGGATGCTGAAGGAGAAGCCACCCGCCCGCATGACGACCGAGCCGGCGCCGCCGACCTGGGGTAAACGGAAGAAAAGTTAAAACTTAAAAGTTAGAAGTGAAAAGTTAAAGTTAAAAGGTAAAAGGTCGAACTCGTGGACGGCATATCATCGGCCGTCCATGAGTGTCATCATCTCGCTGCTCGCACTCGGCTTTCTCATCCTCGTCGCCTACCGCGGATATAGCGTCATTCTGTTCGCCCCGGTCGCGGCGCTGGGCGCCGTGCTGCTGACGATCCCCGGCTCGGTGCTGCCCGCCTACAGCGCGCTGTTCATGGACAGCATGGCCACGTTCCTGCGGAACTACTTTCCGGTGTTCATGCTGGGCGCGCTGTTCGGCAAGCTGATCGAGGTCTCCGGGTTCGCGAAGGCGATCGCCGCCGGCATCAGCCATCTCACCGGACGCGGCCGCGCGATGCTCGGCATCGTGACGATCTGCGCGCTGATGGTCTACGGCGGCGTGTCGGTCATCGTCATCGCGTTTGCGGTCTATCCGTTCGCCGCCGAGCTGTTTCGCGCCGCGAACATCCCGAAGCGCCTCATTCCCGCCACCATTGCGCTCGGCTCGTATACATTCGCCATGGACGCCGTGCCCGGCAGTCCGCAGATTCAGAACATCATCCCGACGACCTTCTTCGGCACGACGACGATGGCGGCGCCTTTGCTGGGACCGATCGGCGGCGCCTTCATTCTCGTCTTCGGGATGGCGTATCTCGAATGGCGGCGGCGCGGCGCCGCAACAACGAGCGAAGGCTACGGCACCGGGCATCTCAACGAGCCAGAGGCCGAAAACGTGTTCGCGCGCGTGTCGCCGTGGCTCGCCTTCCTCCCGCTCGTCGTCGTGGCAGCCACGAACATCGTGTTCACAATCTACATTCCGAAGTGGTACGGCGACACGACGACGCTCGCGCTGAACCCCGCAGCGAAGCCGCTCGCGATCGATGTGTCGAAACAGATCGGGATCTGGGCGGTCGAGGGCGCCCTCGTGCTCGGCATCGCGACCGTCGTCGTGTCCGCGTGGACGCGGGTGACTGCGTCGTTCGTCAAAGGAAGTCAGACCGCCGTGTCCGGATCTCTACTGGCCGCGATGAACACGGCATCGGAGTATGGGTTCGGCGCCATCATCGCTGCTCTGCCCGGATTCGTGGCGGTCCAGTCGGCGCTCAAGAACATTTCGAATCCGCTGGTGAACGAGGCGATCACGGTCACCACGCTCGCCGGCATGACTGGATCCGCGTCCGGCGGCATGAGCCTGGCGCTCGCGGCGATGGCCGATCAGTTCAAGGCATCCGCGCTGGCGGCGAATATCCCGTTCGAAGTGCTCCATCGCGTCGCGGCGATGGCCTCGGGCGGCATGGACACGCTGCCGCACAACGGCGCCATCATCACCCTGCTGGCGATCACCGGTCTGACGCATCGCCAGTCGTATCCCGACATCTTCGCGATCACGTGCATCAAGACCACCGCCGTCTTTTTCATGATCGCCATCTACTACGTGACGAGGATCGTTTAGAGGTCTCGAAGTTTGAAGCTTGAAGTCTGAAGCCTGATGGCCTGGTTCGAAAAGTACCGGACACCCGCGAGTCGCTCGACGGCGACCACCCTAGGTCAGAAATAACTCGTAGCGCAGGCCTTTAGAGTGGGTTGCGAAATTAGGAATTGGGAATTTGGGATTAGGAATTCAAGTCCCACATTCTGAATTCCTAATACAAACCGCATAGTCGTCGGCATCCGTGGGATCAACGGATCACCTCCGCGGACATGACGTCGTGTCGATGGGTTCCACCAACTGGCATAGTCGAGATCGCGTTCCGTGGATGGGGGGTGACACGATTTGCTGCGCGACGCCCGATTTCTCGGCCTGCGCGACGACAAGGCTGCACACGCGGTGCAGCGAGAGGTGTATAGTTCGATAGACGAGAACGACCACGGGTTGGCGCCCGTGGTCGTATCCCGTGCTCGCCACGACCCACTCTGCTGGGGACTTTGGGATCCGTCAGAGTGGGTCTTCGTGTTTCTGCCCGTCACGCTTGCGAGCATCCGGCGTGAGGGCTCGCGCTTGTTGCGTCATACCCGTCCTTTCTTCAATGCGACCACCGGTATTAGTGCTGGCCGATCATCGCCTCGACCGCACTCTTCCCGGCGAGGGTCAGCTTGTACGTCTTCCGTGCCTGCTTCGTCGTGCCCGCCTTCTTGAGCTGCATCACTGGCGCAGGTTTGCGCGCCTTCAGCGTGTCGAACGCCGTCGTGATGTTCTTGACCGAGTGGCCGAGGTTTTTCAGCACAGTATTGATTTCCTGCGCCCCGAACTCGGCTTTCCCTTCTCGGAACTGCGTCCAGTAGCCGACGACTAGCGCTTTGTCCGCTTCGCTCTCGGGAGACACTGCTGAATACAGCTCGGCCAACTCAGTGAACTCCGGAATGCCGTTCGCTCCGTTGCCGTTCACCTCCACGGGGTT
>Ga0193696_1000374_pt1 | contig 15993 bp, 16 predicted proteins | sample L3m1metaG_FD_145074 | JGI IMG/M metagenome (GOLD analysis project Ga0193696, IMG submission 145074) | Soil microbial communities from a riparian zone of the East river system, Colorado, United States - L3m1 | ecosystem: Environmental > Terrestrial > Soil > Riparian zone | place: USA: East River... | reverse complement strand
GCGTCGGCGAGCCACACGAACGAACGCGCGTCGCGATGGAGATCCTTGGCAAGCGCAACGCCGCCGAACGCGCGCTTCGCGGCGAACCGCGCTTCCTCTGGCGTCATCCCGCGCCGGACGAAGTCGGCCTCCAGCAGCGCGAGGTGCGAGGCCATTTCGCGCGTCAGGTCTGGCTCGGCTTCAGCCGGGTGGACCGCATTGCGAAGTCGGAGGAACGTGCGCCTCAGCGACATCGCAAGCTATGACTCGTGGAGCAGCAGCTTGTCGACCAGGCCGGCGAGACGGCGCCAGCGCTCGGTCTGATTCTCGAGCGCCCGCGCCCCCGCGCGGGTGATCGTGTAGTACTTCGCCTCGCGGTTGTTCTCGGTCGTCTGCCAGGCGCCCTTGATCCAGCCCTTCTGCTCCAGGCGCACGAGCGCCGGATAGAGCGTCCCCTGGTTGAGGTTCAACGGATGGTCCGCCACCTGCTCGAGGCGGGCGGCGAGGCCGTAGGCGTGCTGCGGGCCCATGGTGGACAAGGCGCGCAGGACGATGAGGTCCAGGGTGCCCTGCAGCAGCTCGACTTTGCGCTCTTTATTGGCGCTCTCTTTGTTGGCGCTCTCTTTATTGGCCATCTTTACTTGGCATCCAAGTGCAGTATTCCCGCTTCTCTACTTGAATGTCAAGTGATGGCGGTCGGGGAGCAACGGGGGCGGGTACAATCTGCCGCCATGACTCCCGAAGAGTTTCGCGCCGCCGGCCACCGCCTCATCGACTGGATCGCCGACTATCGCGCGCGCGCCGGCTCGCTGCCCGTGATGGCCCGCACGGAACCCGGCGACGTCAAGCGTCAGCTTCCGGCATCGCCACCGACCGAGGCCGAAGCCTTCGAGGCGATCGTCGCGGACCTTGATCGAATCGTGGTGCCTGCCCTCTCGCACTGGCAGCACCCGAGCTTCTTCGGATACTTCCCGAGCAACGGCCTGCTCGCCAGCGTGCTGGGCGACTACGTCAGCACGGGTCTCGGCGTACTCGGCCTGTCGTGGCAGTCGAGTCCTGCGCTCACCGAGGTCGAGGAAGTCGTCACCGACTGGCTGCGACAGATGCTCGGACTGTCGCACGAGTGGACGGGCGTCATTCAGGACACGGCGTCGACCAGCACCCTGGTCGCGCTGATCTCCGCGCGCGAGAAGATCAGCCAGCACGGCGCGAGCCGCGGCGGCTTGCAGGGCGAGTCGCGGCCGCTCGTCGTCTATGTATCCTCGCAGGCCCACAGTTCCGTGGGCAAGGCGGCGCTGCTGGCTGGATTCGGGCGGCACAACGTTCACGTCGTGCCGACCGATGCGTCGCACGCGATGATCGCCGACGCCGTCGATGCGATGATCGAGCGCGACCGCGAGGCCGGCGCGACACCCTGCGCGGTCGTCGCGACGATCGGAACGACGACGTCCACTGCCGTCGATCCGGTTGCCGCGCTGGCGCGAGTCGCCCGCAAGCACCAGATCTGGCTGCACGTCGACGCGGCGATGGCGGGCTCCGCGATGATCCTTCCCGAGTGCCGCCATCTGTGGGAGGGAATCGATGGGGCCGATTCGCTCGTCGTGAACCCGCACAAGTGGCTCGGTGCGGCGTTCGACTGCACGACGTACTACGTCCGCGACGCCGAGCACCTCGTGCGCGTGATGTCCACGAATCCCAGCTACCTGCAGTCCGCGGCCGACGGGCGCGTCAAGAACCTTCGCGACTGGGGCGTGCCGCTCGGCCGGCGCTTTCGCGCGCTGAAACTCTGGTTCCTGATTCGGGAACAGGGCGTCGCCGGCCTGCAGGCGCGACTGCGCCGCGACCTGGCAAACGCGCAGTGGTTTGCCGGACAGGTGCGCGGCACGCCGGACTGGTCGGTGCTGGCGCCCGTACCGCTACAGACGGTCTGTGTGAGACATCAACCGCCGGGGCTCGACGGCGAGGCGCTGGATCGGCATACGCTGGCGTGGGTCGATCGCGTGAATCGCTCGGGCGACGCCTACCTCACACCCGCCATGCTGGACGGCCGGTGGATGGTCCGCGTCTCGATCGGCGCGGAAGGGACGGAGCGCCGCCATGTCGAAGAATTGTGGAGGGTGATGCAGTTGAAAGTTAAAACTTAAAAGTTAAAAGTTAAAAGTCAGAAGTTAAAACTACTTCACCGCCACTTTCAGTAGCGCCGTCGACCAGCAGCAGCCGAAGCCGCCACCGCCATCGCCCGAATAGTCGTTGGCGATGACGTGGAGCACGTAGTCGCCGGCCTCGCTGAATTTGACGGTGGTCGTCGCCTTTGCGCCGAACGGCACGGTCGCGCCTTCGCCGGCGGGAAGCTTCTCAACCGCGGGTTTGGCCTTGTCGAAGGCAACCGCACCGGGACCTCGGTATTTCGAGAACGACAGGCTCACGGGATTGCGGCTGGCGCTCGGCGGCGTGCTGCTGCCGCTCGTGTATTTCAAGTCGTCGGTGACCCATACGGTGAGAGGGAACGGTGTCGCGAGCGCCGCGGTTCGCGCCGGCGCGGTCGCAAGGTTCGCCTGCGGTCCCTGCACCCTGGCACTCCCGCCTTGCTCGAACCGGATGACCGGCGGCGTGTTGCCGACGGCGATCTCCGTGAACGGGCTCATCACGTAGTCGGGGTTCAGCCGCAGCGGAATGGTGGTGGTCTGTCCGTTCGCAACGATCGTCCAGACGTAGGAATCGGTTGGCTTGAACTCCTTCGGTGCGGGGATGGTAAACATGCCCCACTGCCGTCCAGGCAGGAAGTGCGTCGGCTGTCCCATGTCGGGTCCGCCCGGCTCGATCCGGTTGTTGGGCCCGATCGGGATGTCGAGGGTCTGCTGCGAATTGCGATTGTAGTAGCCGACGAGAAAACTGCGGCTGCCGTCGGGATTGTAGTACCAGCCCTCGAACGCCCCCGTCACGCTGGCGCCTGACCCGCGCCGCGGCTCGGGGATCTGCGTCGTCTGGGCAGACAACAGAATGGCGCCGGCTATTGTTCCGACGACTGTTCCGACGACCGCGCCGGCGGCACACCAGACGCCGACTCGGTTCACTGCTGCTTCTCTGCGTCGTTCGTCGTCTTCACTGTCTTCGCCTTGCGTTCCGCCTGCAGCGCCTTGTACTCGACGTCGTTGAAGTAGACGACGTTCATCCAGGCGTGCGCCATCTCGTCGACGGTTCGATCGCCGTAGCCGACCCACTGATCCGAATCGGGGTTGTTCTTGTTCGCCTTCGTGTTGTCGTACCACGCCGTGACGTGAATCACGGTCCCCTTCGGCAGCAGCGGCGCCGCGTCGTCGTCGTAGATGTAGTTCGTCATCCAGTTGAAGTTGAAGTTGCCGACGTAGCTGAGCACCTGCTTGGCGCCGTCCGGAAGAATGGCTTCGACCTGCATCGACTTGCCGCGCAGGTGGAAGTGCGGCTGGAAGTTTTCGATGAGCGCGTTTTCCTTGAGAACGGTAAAGCCCTCGGTCATCGCCATCGAATTCGGCGGGATGTCGAGCATCTTGGTGCGATCGATGCCGGTGAAGCCGATGAGATAGCTGCGCTTCTTCGGCTCCTCGCCCTTTTTGTAGAACCAGATGCCGATTTCGGATCCGCCCGTGACTTCCTCACCAACGGCGTGGATGTGCTGATCCCACGAAATCTTCTCGCCGGGGACGAGCAGCTTGCCGGTGCCTGGACGGAAGAGGTCGTAGCCCTTGCCAATCGCCCATTCCATGAGCTGTGGGCGACGGTTGACGAGATCGTCGCCGCCAAAGCGATCCGGACCATTGGCCGTCCCGGTATTCACGGCCTCGGGATCGTTGTTGAGGATGAGATAGGCGATCGAGTGATGGATGATCTTGCGCGACTTGAGGTTGGTCGGACGAATCTCGACCAGCTTCACCCAGCGCGGCTCGTTCAGCGGGATGTCCGACATCGGCCGGTACCAGACGTCCTGGTGCTCGGCGGGCATCGTGTACTCGGACGACTTCACGACGAGATCCGGCTTCCCGAATCCATCGCGTACCGCTTGCCACTCGTTGTCCGTCACGAGCGGCTTGGCCGGCGGCAGGTCTTTCGGATCGCCCTGCAGCGACCCGCCGTCTACCCAGCGGACGATGGTGTCGACCTGCTCGTCCGTGAGCGACAAGTCGTTCTTGAACTTCTGGACGCCGACGCTCCGGTCGATGTGCCAGGGCGGCATCTGCCGGGTGGCGACGCGCTCCTTGATCGAACGGGCCCACGGCCGGGCGTCCTGGTACGTGATGAGCGACATCGGCGCGATCGAGTTCGGCTGATGGCACTCCTGACACTTCGCCTGGAAGATGGGTGCGACGTCCTTGGAAAACGTCGGCTTCGCCGGCGTATCGGCCGCGAGCGCCGGTGCCGCGAACGAAAGGCACGCGCTGACCGCCAACGCAACGCGAACACTCGAGCCACGCGGGAACGATCCAGCCGTCATGAATGCCTCCTGCGATCCTTCCAGAAACCCTGTTATTTTACCTGAACCTATAAGGCCTCCCCAATGTCTTTGCTTGTCACCCCGGAACGGCGGCGCCTTCCTCAGCGTCTACAAAGAAGTAGTGAGTGTCCTCCTTCGATACGGCAAGATCGCAGGCGGTTTTCTGCTGCTCGCGGCGGGCATCGCGATGATTGCCCTGCCTGGCCCGGGCTGGCTGACGATTTTTGCTGCGCTGGCGATCCTGGCTGGCGAATTCCTCTGGGCGCGTAAACTCCTCGATCGGCTGAAGAGCCAGGTCGACCGCCTGCGCCACCGCGGCACGTCCTGAGCCCCACGTCACTTCGGGAGATGTTCGAGGAACCAGGCGGCGGCGAGATGGCCGACCTTGTCCAACGCCCCCGGCTCTTCGAAGAGATGCGTGGCGCCCTCCACGATCTCCAAATCGCGCACACTCCGTAAGCGGTCGTACGCCTCGCGATTCACGTCGAGGACCGCATCGTCGCGGCCGCCGACGATCAACAGCGTCGGCGCGACCACCCGATCCAGCGCCGGTCCCGCAAGATCCGGCCGTCCCCCGCGCGAGACGACCGCGCGCACGAGCTGGCTTCGATCCGCTGCGGCGATGAGCGCGGCCGCCGCTCCGGTGCTGGCGCCAAAGAGGCCGAGCGGAAGCGACCGCAGCAGCGGCGAGACCCCCATCCAATCCACAACGCCTGTGGTTCGGTCGGCCAGCAGCGGGATGTCGAACCTGAACTCGGCGGTGACCGCGTCGGTGCGCTCCTCCGGTTCAGTCAACAAGTCCAACAGCAACGTCCCCAGCTGAGCGTGCAAGAGGCAATCAGCCACCGCCCGGTTGCGCTGACTGAAACGACTGCTGCCACTGCCGTGCACGAACACAACGAGACCTTGTGCGCCTTCCGGCACCGTCACGTCGCCGTTCAGGGACGCGCCAGTCACTTCGATTCTTACTGGACGTGACACTGGGACCGCGGTTATTGATGGCATGTCAACACATCGTGCAAGCGGACTGCCCAACTCCCATTGGATCGGTGGTTGCACTTCATCAACAACGGAGCCGAGCGGTTTGCCGAGTATGCGCTACAAGGATCGGCGGGAAGCTGGGCAAGACCTCGCCGGACATTTGTCACAATTCGCGAAGCGAGACGACGTCGTCGTACTCGCTCTTCCGCGAGGTGGCGTTCCCGTCGCCTTCGAGGTCGCCCGAGCGCTCGACGCGCCGCTGGACGTGTTCCTGGTCCGAAAGCTCGGCGCCCCAGGACATCCGGAATTCGCGATCGGCGCCATCGCCTCGGGCGGCGTGCAGGTCGTCAACCACGACGCCGTTGCCGATCTTCGAATTTCCTCAGACCTCATCGAGCGGCTCGCGGAACGTGAGCGCGGGGAGCTCGAACGGCGCGACAAGGCCTACCATGTCGGGCGTCCGCAGCTCCCGCTCCAAGGTAAAACGGCCATCGTCGTCGACGATGGCCTCGCGACCGGATCGACGATGGAAGCGGCCGTGCTCGCGCTTCGCCAGCATCATCCGGCGAGAATCGTCGTGGCCTCGCCGGTGGGGGCCGTCGAGAGCTGTCAGCGGCTGCGCGCCATTGCCGACGAGGTCGTCTGCGCGCACACGCCCGAGCCATTCAACGCCGTCGGGCTCTGGTATCAGATATTCGATCAGACGAGCGACAACGAAGTCATCGAGCTTCTTCGTCAGGCGAACGCGCGCCAACCAGGGGCCATAGAGCCTTCGACACCCGGCAACCCGCCGGCGAGATCTGGCAACACTTCGGGGAACGACATCAGCGGGGTTCGTCGTGGTGCGAAAGAAATTACCGACGAATTCCGGACGTACGACGAGCTGGTCAGGGCGATCGGATCGGCGCGTCTGGTCCTCATCGGCGAGGCGTCGCATGGCACGCACGAGTTCTATCGGGAACGGGCGTTCATCACCGAGCGGCTCATTTCCGAGGCGGGCTTCTCGGCGGTGGCGGTCGAAGCCGATTGGCCTGACGCGTATCGGGTGAACCGCTACGTCCGCGGTGCCTCCGACGACGCCAGCGCCGTCCAGGCGCTGAGCGACTTCAGCCGCTTTCCAGCCTGGATGTGGCGCAACACCGACGTGGTGGCGTTCGTCGAATGGCTGCGCGCCCACAACGATACGCAGCCGTTCGAGCGGCGGGCCGGGTTCTATGGCATCGACCTGTACAGCTTGCGCACATCGATGCAAGCGGTCCTCGCCTACTTGTCGAGGGTCGATCCCGAAGCCGCGAAGATCGCGCGGGCACGGTACGCCTGCTTCGACCACTTCGGTGACGAGCCGCAGTCTTACGGTCTGGCGACGACGTCCGGGTGGGCGCCGGCGTGCGAGCAAGAGGTCGTCATGCAGCTCGTCGATCTGCAACGCCTTCGAGCGAACTATGCATCACGCGACGGCCGGCTCGCACGAGACGACTATTTCTACGCGGAACAGAATGCGCGCCTCGTCCGGAACGCCGAGCTGTACTACCGGGCCATGTTTCGAGGACGCACCGAATCGTGGAACCTGCGCGACCGGCACATGGGGGATACCATCGAGGAGTTGCTGCGATTCCTGGAGCAACCGTGGGCGCCCGCGAAGATCGTGATATGGGCGCACAACTCGCATCTGGGCGATGCCCGGGCGACCGAAATGGGCGAATACGGGGAGCTGAACGTCGGTCAGCTGATGCGCGAGCGGCACGGGGCCGACAGCGTCTCGATTGGCTTCACTACCTACGGCGGGACGGTCACGGCCGCGTCGGACTGGGATGCGCCGGCCGAACGGAAAACGGTCCGGCCGGCCCTGCCACACAGCTACGAGCAACTGTTTCATGAAACCGGCACGCCCCGTTTCGTGCTGCCGCTGCGCGACGACAAGGCGCTGGCGGACGCGTTGACACCGCCGCGTCTCGAGCGGGCGATTGGCGTCGTTTACAAGCCGGAAACCGAGCGCGACAGTCACTATTTCCAGGCGCACCTCGCGCGGCAGTTCGACTACGTGCTGCATTTCGACGAAACCACCGCGCTCGAGCCGCTCGAGCGAACGGCGGCGTGGACGGCCGGGGAACCGGCCGAAACCTATCCGTCCGGGTTGTGAGCGGCGCGCACACGGTCCCGAGCCTCGCGGACACAGGCGGCGAAACGCGCGGCGCGCGCGCGCCGAGCGCACCATCAGTAGGCGAGCGATTCATTCTTCGTTGAGCCGTCGCATCGCCGCCTCGATCCGGGCCGCCATTTCGGTCGGCATGTCGACGAAGCGGACCGCGTAGCCGAAATCCGGCTTGGCGTACAGTGTCTCGCCGGTGAGTTTGATGCGCCCCTCGCCCGGGAGCTCGATTTCGAGGACGACGCGGATGCCCGGCTTCTGTTCGTTGAGGGAGTTGACGAAGCAGCCGCCCGGACTCAGATCGTAAATCTGGACGGGAGTCGGCAGGACGCTGATCCGCCAACCGTCGAACGGTCCTGGCACGCGGACGTGCTGACGGCGATTCGCGCCGCCGGGCTCGTCTGTCGCCGCCATGGCCTACAGTATAGTGTCCGGCTCGTCAGGTCTTTCCCACAGCCGAGTCACCACGGACCAATGACCTCGACTTTGGGCGCGAAGGTCCGCTCGCAGTGGCGGATGATTTCCTTCAGACGGCGCACGTCCCACGTCTCGAACGCGAGACCGATGCGGTAGATCGCCTCGCGCTGGGCCTCATCGGATTCGAGACTGACCCAGCGGACGCGGGCGATGGCAGCGCACGCTTCCCGGTCCTGCGGCCAGCCGATCTTGAAGATCAACGGCTGATCGCGCGAGGCGTGAAGAGCCCCGCGGACCTGCGCGCCCGACATCGACAGATTGACGAGCGTGACGTGGCGATCCTCGATCACGACGCGGTATCCCGATCCGCACATGCCGACGCGCTCGGCGCGGGCACGTGGGCGCCGGCGGCGCGGTTCACCGTCAACCACAACCGGCGCCGGGCGCTCGACGACCACGCTCTCCGGTTCCGAATCCCACAACGGAATGGCCATCGGCAGGATGAGGGTGTTGGACATGGGTGGCTCGTTCGCTATTCGTCGTACGGCGCGCGGTCCTGCAACTGCCCGAGCGCATCCTCGAGCCGGCCCGCCGTCTCTTCATTCATGTCGACGAACTGCATGGCGTAACCAAACGCGGGACGCAGATATTGGTGCCTGGTGGCTGCCTTACAGGCTGTTAGTGTCATATAAAATACCTATTTGTTCTTTACAATGCAAGCGAAATTGCGCGTCGAGCTCTCGACTGCTTCCGCTTGACACGGATCGCTGCCGTCGTGTATAAAACCAATTAGTTAATTAACTGATTGGTTTTATACAGATGGCTGCCGAACAACCCGATCAACTCAGCGCCACCTTCGCCGCCCTCGCCGACCCCACGCGTCGCGCCATCCTGGCTCGCCTGCTCGCGGGCGAATGCTCGGTCACCGATCTGGCCGAGCCGTTCGACATGAGCATGCCCGCGGTCTCCAAGCACCTGCAGGTGCTGGAACGGGCCGGGCTGATCGCGCGGCGCCGGGAGGCCCAGTGGCGGCACTGCCGGATCGAAGGCGGGCCATTGAAAGACGTCGCCGAGTGGGCCGAGCGCTATCGGCACGTCTGGGAAGAGCGGCTCGACCGGCTGGATTCGTACCTGAAACGCGTCAACACCAAGGAGGGTCAGAGACATGGTCGTAGGAAGCGCGGCAAATAGCGACAGCTTCAAGGTCACGACGCCGTCGGATCAGGAGATCGTCCTGACGCGTCTGTTCGATGCGCCACCGCGCCTCGTGTTCGAGGCGATGACGAAACCCGAGCACGTCAAGCAGTGGTGGGGACGCCTCGGCGACGGCTATTCCGTCCCGGTCTGCGAGATCGATCTGCGGGTCGGTGGCCGGTGGCGCTTCGTGAATCGCCATCCGAAGGGCGAGGCCGCGTTCCACGGCGAGTACCGCGAGATCACGCCGCACAGCCGGCTGGTCTTCACCGAAATCTTCGAGGCGTTTCCCGACACCGTCTCGGTCGTGACTTCCGAGTTCGTGGATGAAGGCGGCAAGACCCGATTCACTGCGACCGTCCGTTACCCATCGCTGGAAGTGCGCGACATGGTGATCGCATCCGGCATGGCGCGCGGCGCCGGCATCAGCTACGACCGTCTCGAGGATCTGGTGGCGCAGCTGCAGCGCTGAGCGCAACTCAGGGAAGGGCGAGCGCGATCCACTCGGCCGGCTCGTCCCGTCCGCCGATCGGCACGACGATGTACTGCTTGCCTTTGGCCAGGTAGGTCATCGGTCCGCTGGTGGTGCCAGCAGGCAGATCGGTTTCCCAGATCACCGTGCCGTTCGCCTTGTCGTACGCCCGGAACTTCCGGCTCCACATCGACGGGTGCGTGCCGCCGAAGACATTGCTGCCGTCGCCGATGAAGAGCAACGTCCTGGTGACGAGCGCGGTCGGCCGGCTGGCGGTGCCGAGCGGCGGCAGATGGAGATCCTTGAGCAGCGGGTGCTCGCGCGGGCCATCGCCGTTGACCGCGCTCCACACGTGCTCGCCGCGATTGAGGTCGATGGCGACGATGCGCCCGTAGGGCGGCTTGATGATCGGCAGGCCGTCGATGTACGGCGCGTCGCGATTGGGGCTCCAGTAGTCCATCTCCGCGTCGGCGCTGGTTGCTTTCGCGAGCCGGTAGACGCGCGGGATGTCGTGGGAAAAGGCGTAGTACACCCCGGTGTCGGGATCGAACGCGCCGGTGTTCCAGTTGCCGGCGCCCCACGACCCGGGCACCATCAGCGTGCCCTGTTTACCGCCCGGTTCGTCGCTCACCAGTGACGGCGGCGTGAAGATGGGTCCGAGCACGAATGTCTTCGCAAGCTCGCGTGCTCGCGCGCGCAGCGCCGGCGTGAAGTCGATCAAATCTTCGTCGGTCAGGCCGATGCGCGCAAACGGCGCGGGCTTCGTCGGAAATGGCTGCGTGCGCGCCGTGTGCTCGCCCGGGATCGTGGATTGCGGGACCGGCCGCTCTTCGATCGGCCACACCGGCTGTCCGGTGACGCGATCGAACACGTACAGGAAGCCGGTCTTGCTCGGCTGCATGACGGCCTTGATCCGTCTGCCGTCGACCGTGATGTCGCCGAGCGTCGCCGGGCCGACCGTGTCGTACTCCCAGAGGTCGTGGTGGACCATCTGAAAGTGCCAGATGCGACGCCCCGTCTTGGCGTCGAGCGCCACCAGCGCGTTCGAGAACAGGTTGTCGCCGGGCCGGAATCCGCCGAAGTACGCCGCGGTCGGCGCCGTGAGCGGGATGTACACGTAACCGAGCTGCTCGTCGGCCGAGATGCAGCACCACGACCCGAGGTCGCCCGACAGCGCTCCCGAACCGTTGCCCCACGTGTCCGCGCCGAACTCGCCGTCGCGAGGCACGACATGAAACGTCCACAACAACCTGCCGCTACGCGCATCGAACCCGCGCACGTCTTCCGGCGGAGCGTTCTTCCACTTCTGACCTTCGTCGCCGGCGCCGTCCAGATTGCCGGCGATGACGACCACGTCGCCGACGACGATCGGACCGGAGGTCCAGCCGAAGCGGTGAGCACCCGCCGGCAGCAGATTCACGCGACCGCCGGTTCCGAAGGCGCCGATCGCGCGGCCGCGGAGGTCGAGCGCGTACAAGTAGCCATTCCGGACGTTGAACAACCGGTGATCCGAGCCGCCCTTCCAGAAGTCGACGCCACGCGTGCTCGAGGCGCTGGCCTCGTCCGCCATATCCGGCACGGCCGCCTGACGCCAGATCAGCTGGCCGGTGGTGGCATCGAAGGCCTGGACGAGGCCGGTCGCGTCCGGTGCGTAGAGGACGCCGCCGATCATGGTGGGCGTCGCGCGGAGGTAGTTGTTCGTCCGGAGCTTCGGAAATTGCGCCTTCAACGCCGGGTCGAGCGCCGGGCGCCGCCAGACCACGCGAAGGTTCTTCACGTTGTCGCGGGTGATCTGAGCGAGCGGTGAATAGCGTTTATAAGTCGAGTCTCCGCCCGATGAGCGCCACTCGCCCGCGCGCGTTTCATCCTGCGCGCGAATCAGCCAGCCGCCGCACATCGCGAGCGCGGCCACCAGCGCTCCGGCGATACGTGATTTCGCGTGTGACATGTCGAGTCCTCGCAGGTTCAGGGCAGCGCCAGCGCCACGTATTCGGCCGGCTCGTTTCTCGAGCCGACGGGCACGACAATGTACTGCTTCCCTTTCAGCATGTAGGTCATCGGTCCGCCGGTCGTGCCGGATGGCAGCAGCGTTTCCCAAATCACGGCACCGGTGGCTTTGTCGTACGCGCGGAACGTCCGCCCCCATCCCCAGTCGGTTTGCGGCGTGCCGCTGACGGCGTTGCTACCTTCCCCGAGGAATAGCAGCATCTTCGTCAGCAGGGGCGCCGGGCGGTTCGGGACACCGAGCGCCGGCAGGTTGAGGTCTTTCAACAACGGGTGATATCTGGGGCCGTCGCCGTTGGCGACCATCCAGACCTGAGTGCCGGTCTTGAGATCCATCGCGGTGATGCGCCCATACGGTCCTTTGATGATCGGCAGGCCCTCGATGTCAGGAGCGGTGCCCACGCTCGCGTACTCCATCGTCGCTTCCGGATTGGTCATCTTCTTGATGGCGCGATTCGACGGCCCCGGAAGCGATGCCGAGACCGCGTAGTAAAAACCGGTTTCCGGATCGAACGCACCCGTGTTCCAGTTCGCCGCGCCCCAGGAACCGGGCAGCATCAGCGTGCCGCGATTGGTGCCTGGTTCGTCCGTAGTGATCGACGGCGGCGTGAACAGCGGACCGGTGACGAACTCCTTGGCGATCTCGCGCGCACGCGCCTTCAGCGCCGGCGTGTAGTCGATCAGGTCGGTATCGGCGACGCCCTGGCGATCGAAAGCGGGCGGCCTGGTCGGGAACGGCTGCGTCGGCGACGTTCGCTCCCCCGGCACATTCGACTGCGGCACGGGCCGCTCTTCGATCGGCCAGACGGGCTTGCCGTTCGTGCGATCGAGGACGAACAGGAAACCGTTCTTGTTCGGCTGCATCACCGCTTTGATGCGCCGGCCGTCCACCGTGATATCGCCGAGCATCGCCGGACCGACGTTCTCCCATTCCCAGAGGTTGTGATGCACCGTCTGGAAATGCCAGACACGCTTGCCGGTCTTCGCATCGAGCGCGACGAGCGAATCCGCGAACAGGTTGTCGCCGGGTCGCCACACGCCCCAGGCGGACGCGGTTGGCGCGGTCAGCGGGATGTACACGTAGCCCAGATCCTCGTCCGCGGTCATCGGGTTCCACGCGCCAAGATCTCCGGCGATCTTCCAGGACTCGTTGCCCCAGGTCTCGACGCCGTATTCCCCCGGACGCGGAACCACATGAAACGTCCAGAGCAGCTTGCCGCTCCGCGCGTCGAAGCCCCGGACATCCTCGGGCGCCGCCTCTTTCTTGAACGTGCCCGTGTCGCCCGCGCCAGCCGTGTTACCGGTCACGACCACGACATTGCCGACAACGAGCGGGCCGGTACTGTCGTTGAAGCGTGCGGCGAGCGGCTGGTTCTCCTGGAAATGAAGGCTCGCGCGCCCCTCGGCGCCGAATCCCGGGATCGGTTTGCCCGTCTGAGCGTTCAGCGCGTACAGGTATTCGCCGCGAATGGCAAAGATTCGCTGGTCGGCGTTGCCGCCGCCGCCCCGCCAGTAGTCCACGCCGCGAGTCGACGATCCGGCGGCCTCCTCGCGCGTTCGCGCGAAGAGCTCCTGTTCCCACACGGTCTTGCCGGTCTCGCCGTCGAAGGCGACGACCAGGCCGTGCACGTTCTGCGCATAGAGCACGCCGTCGATGACGATCGGCGTCGATCGCAGGTAGTTGTTCGGCCGCAGCTCGGGAAAGGCCTGCGTCAATTGATCGCTAACAGCAGGGCGGCGCCAAGCAATCCGCAGATTCTTGACGTTGTCGCGGTTGATCAACGTAAGGGGCGAGTAACGCGTGAAGGCTTTGTTGCCGCCGAAATAACGCCACTCGCTCGAGGGCGCGCGGTCCTGCGATCGGATGACGACCGCCTCAAAGACGATGAGGCCCAGGCAAAAGCTGCCAGTCGCGACGACAGCGCCGATCGACCGCATGTACCGCGGCGGATTCTATCATCGCCAAGGCACCGCGCTTGTCGATCGTCCTGGATTGGCCGGCCGAACGACGAGGTTTATCGCGACGGAACCCGGACACTGTCCTTCAGCAGTCCGAGCCGCACCAGGCTTTCAGCGGTGGCGACGATGGCCTCCTCGTTCGAGCGCGGGGTCCAGCCGAGGACACGCCGGGCTTTTTCGCTGGTGGCGTTCTTCATCTTGCCAAGCTCGGGCACGATCTGTTTCACTGCCGGATCCCGTATCGCGGCGAGGCGCACCACCCAGTTCGGCAGCTGAAACGTGGGTACTCGGCTCGCGGACACGCCCATCCGCCGCTTCAACACCTTGGCAATGTCGAGCACCGGCATGAAATCGCCAGCGACGGCGAGGAAGCGTTCGCTGTTGGCCGCTGAATGCGTCATGGCGCGGATGTGCAAGTCCGCGACGTCGCGCACGTCGACCACGCCGAAAGTGAGCCGTGGCAAACCGGGCAGCGCACCGTCCATCAGCCGCTGCACCAGGAGGATCGAGGTCGAGTAGTCCGGACCCAGCACGGGACCGAAGACGACGACGGGATTGATGACGGAAAGCTCGACACCTCCGCCTTCGCGCGCCACGAAATCCCACGCCGCGCGTTCGGCCAGCACCTTCGATTTTGCGTAGGGAGGCACGTCGTCGCCATCGGGATTGGTCCACATCGTCTCGTCAAAGGGGATGGCCCAGAGCGCCGCGTGACCGTAGCCGATCGCGGCGAACGAGGAAGTGAGCACCACCCGCTTGATGCCGGCGTCACGCGCAGCGCGCAGCACGCGGAGCGCACCTTCACGCGCCGGCACGATCAGCTCGTTCTCGTCTTTCGGGACATTCGAAGGAAACGGCGACGCGACGTGCAGTACGTAGTCACACCCTGCGACGGCTTCCTGCCAGCCGGAGTCGCGCTCGAGATCCGCGGTGACGAACGACAGCCGATCGCCCTCCGCCGCGCTACCCTCCTTCAGCATCGCCCGCACGTCTTCTTCGCGCTTCGGGTTTCGCACCGTCGTACGCACACGATGCCCCGCCGCGAGGAGCTGGAGGATGCAGTGACTGCCGATGAATCCCGACCCACCGGTCACCAGAACCGTGCTCATCGGTGCATTGTGCCGTACGGCTGTTCTTTCACGTGGACAGACCCGCGCGATTCGGTTACTTTGAGCGCGTGAAACACCTGTTCCGACTCGCGGTCCTGATGCTTGTCGCAGCGTTGGCCCCTTCGCCTCTCTCTGGCCAGTCCGGCAGCGATCGCCTGATTCTCTTCGGCGACGTGGTCTATTTCTATCCGCCGGGTCACCCACGCAACTGTCTCCTGAACAACCAGTTCAAGCGGGGCGAGCCGGTCGGGTTCCGGATGAACGCGCTCAATCCGGCCACCGGCAAGCGCGATCGCGCGACGGAGCTCGTCGTCCACGTCGCCTACGCCGGCAAGACCGTCGACGTACCGATGCGCGACCGCCAGAACGAACGGCAACCGGAGCGCGACTTCTGGGTCGCCAAGTGGATGGTGCCGGACGATGCGCCGATGGGAGTCGTGCGCTACACCGTGACGGCGAAAGATCCGCAGGGACGCACCGGCGAGTTCAAGCCGTTCGAAGTGCAGGCCTCGCAGATCACCATCATTCCCTGATCGCCGGGCCGGTCCGTGCGCTTCCTGAGACTGGGACTACGCGGCCGCCTGTGGGTAGCCATCGGCGGCTCCGCCGCGCTGGCGGCCTGTTCGACCTCACCCTCTGCGACAACTCGGGCCGCCACGCCGTCGTCCAGCCAGACGCTCGCGACACTCGATCTCTCCTATGACAAGCCGGCCGTCGTCGGCACTGCGGCTCGCGCGACCGCCAGTGGTTTGCCGCCCGGACAGCACGTCGATCTCAGCTGGGGTTCGGTAACCGGCGGCTGGGTCATCGAGGACTACTACCACTTCCGCGGCAAGAAGTACTCGGAGACGACGACGTCGCTCGGACAGTTTCCCGTCGACTCGAGCGGACGGCTCGATGCGCGCTTCGTCATCCCGGAAGACTATGGCGGCGTCCACGAAGTGATCGCGCGCATCGACGGCAAGACCGTCGCGCAGAACGCCGTCAACGTCACCCAGACGTTCGCACTGAGCCCGACGTCGGGCCCGGTCGGCACACCCATCGAGTTGAAGGTCACGGGCCTCGGCTGGCGGACGATGGAAAGCACCTGGGTGGCCAACTGGGACAACCAGGAGCTCGGGTTCGTGTCGGCCGCCAGCACACGCGGGTCGTCGGTGGCCCGGTTCCGCGCAACCGGTCCGGCCGGCGATCACATCGTCACAATGTACACAGGCTGGCAGGGTCAGGGTTACCTGAATTACGAGCAGTCGCCCGTCGCGGA
>Ga0193696_1000373_pt1 | contig 16019 bp, 18 predicted proteins | sample L3m1metaG_FD_145074 | JGI IMG/M metagenome (GOLD analysis project Ga0193696, IMG submission 145074) | Soil microbial communities from a riparian zone of the East river system, Colorado, United States - L3m1 | ecosystem: Environmental > Terrestrial > Soil > Riparian zone | place: USA: East River... | reverse complement strand
CTCAAGATGATCCGCGGCAAGTCGCTGCCGTGGATCAAGTCGCGGGTCCTCAACCAAATCGCGCTGGTCATCGATGGCGATCCGGTGTGGCCGTGGTTCAAGCGCGAGACCTACGTGGCTTTACGGGTGATCGAGCCCGTCAAGGGCCACGATCTGTGGGTGTCCTTGGACTTCGGGCGTAAGCCCGCGGCGCTGATCGGCCAATTCATCAACAATCGCGTGGTAATTCTTGACGAATTACAGCGATACAACATGGGCGCAGTGACGTTTGCGCCGATCGTCAAGGCATATCTCACCCAAAAATATCCCGGTTTCAATGTCCGCTTCTGCGGCGACCCGAAAGGTCAGGACAAAACGCAGACAGATGATCGCTCTGCCTACGAAGTCTGGGAATCGCTCGGGATGAAAGTTCAACCCGCGCCGATCAAACAGAATCTGCTGCAAACCAGGATTGAGGTAGTCGAACATCTTGGACGCGAGATGTACGACGGCAAGCCGCGGTTGCTAATCAGCCCGATCTGCCGCACGCTCGTCGTTGGCTGCGAAGGCCGCTACTGCTACGAGAAGAAGGCCAATTCGGATGGCACCCGCACCGAGCCAGCGGACACCCCCCACACCCACATATGCGACTGCCTGCAATACCTCGTGTTGACCATGGGCGAGGGCCGCCGGATGATCGGGTTGGAGCCGGTCGGAAACCTCAAACCCGTCAGGGCTTTCCGGCCGAAGACGATGCGGAGGAACGTGGGATGGTAGAAACCGATTGGTCGTGCATCGTGGCCACTGGCACCGAGTTGCTGGAGAAGTGCGACTTACGAAAACTTGCCGCTGGTGAGGAGCGCCGGATGAAAAAGATACCTCGGGAACTCCAATTGTCCAAAGCCATGACGGACCTTAATGCTCCGAAAGGAGTGCTGATCAGATCAAAGGGAAATCTGGCTAGATATAGATTTTTGAACCGAACCTTGGACAGCCGATCAGAACAACAGAAGAAAAAAGTCAAGGTTACTCTCGCGAAGCACGCATGATCGCCGCCATCACCGGCCCGCTAGTGGTGCAACCACAATGCTGGCAGGTCGTGTTTTCACGTGAGCTTTCTTCTCGGCGATGGGTCAATTGGCTCGCTTGGGGCGAGTTCAAGCACGTCTCGGCCTATGCCTACGTCCCATTCCTGCACGTTTGGGTGTTTTTTGACCCACATTTCCGCGGAACGGACATCATCGTTGCCGCGGAAGGCGATCCGGCGCTCGCGATGATCTCCTCGCGGATTCGGGATGCGGCTGTCATCAGCGTCCGGCGCCGCCCTAATCCGGTCGTGACCCAGGGGTCCCTGCCGCTCCTCGGATATTGCGTGCCCACGGTTCGCCGCCTCGTCGGTGTTCCCGGCAGGACGTTGAGCGTTTCCGGGTTCTACCTAGATTGCCTCGCGTGCGGGGGTATCCCGCTCGTCGAGGCCAATGATGGGCGCCCCAAAATATAATCAGCCGCAGATTGACCCGATGCTGGCGCCGTTGATGGCGCAAGGCCAGCAGCAGGACATCGAGGCAATCCAACAGCAATTGCGCGGCGATACGGCCTCGCTGCTCGCCCGTTACGGCGCGCAACTCACCGCTGCCCAAAGCCCCGGCGCGCCGGGGACCGCGCCACTTACGGCGACCCCGACCTATGGCAAGAAGGTCGCCTAGGCGATGGCGTCGAGCGAGATCGAACAGGAAGCCAACGACCGCCTCAAGCTGGCGAAGCGGCAGAAGACCTATCGGATCAGGGAATATCGCGAATGCTATTTCTACGCTTGTCCGACCCGGCGGCGGGTATTGGTCTCGGGCGCGGCGCCGGCGATGGGGCCTATCCTCGACGCCGACGAGCTTCACACGGATACCCCTTCGATCCTGGTCGATGACTTCGTCACCGAGTTGTTCAATACATTCATGCCGCCCGAGCAGAAATGGTGCGAGCGCGGTCCCGGCATCGGCGTCCCCAAGGAAGCGTTCGATGGCGTCAAGGACCAAGTCGATAAGGACGACCGCACGATCTTCGATGCGATGAAAGCCTCGAATCTCTACGCCGTCATCCCGATGATGGCGACCCCCGATCTCGCCATCGCCGGCTGCGGCCTCTGGATCGATCAGCCTCGCGGCTACGAGCCGATCAAGGCGATGGCCGTCCCGATGGAGAACATCGAGGTCAATCTCGGCCCCGATGGCGAGATCGACGACAAATTTGTCGTCCGCTACGTGCGCAATTGCTACGTCCGCAGCGTCCTAGGCGCAGCCCTTTCCGCCAAGCTCGACAAGGAATGCCCCGATGTGGCGAAAGCCCTCGACGAATCCAAGGGGGACAAATTCACCGAAATAACCTGGGGCTATTGGCGCCTGTGGGATAACGACAATGTCGTTTACCAATACACCGTGTTGGTCGGCGACAAGCTCATCCATCAGGATGAACTGGTCGGTGAGGGAAGTTGTCCCTTCATCTTCATGCGCTTCAAGGCCACCGCCGACTGGCCATGGGCGGTCGGGCCGCTGATGCAGGGCCTCCCCACGGTGCGCCAATGCGACGAATGGGAACGGCAAATCCCGGAAGCGATCGAGCGCTACAGCAACAGCCCGCTTTCGTATCCGGACGATAGTTTTGCCAACATTCCCCCGGATGGGTTCGAGCCAGGCGAAGCGTATGCAGTTCGGCCGGGCTCGGAGAATGCCATCAAGCGCATCTATGACCAGCCGCCGGTCGATCCCGAACTTGGGGACCTCGATCGCAAGGAGCATCGGCTTCGCAAAATCTTCTATATCGATCATCCCGAGCAGAGCGGCGACACGCCGCCGACGCTCGGCCAATGGCTCGACGAACTCGCACGCGCCCAACGCCGCATCGGGACACCAGGTCAACCGTTCTGGCGCGAGGGGCCGCGCGCTATCTTCCTGCGGTTCAAATATCTACTGACGAAATCCGGCGCGATCCAAAAGCTCGAAGACAAAGAAGGCCGCGCCATCGCCACGCTGCCGTACAACCCGGCGCAAAGGGCCGCCGAACAGCAAGAAATCGCGACCGCGTTCCAGTGCGCACAAGCCTTGAGCCAGATGTTCCCTGAGGAATGGCGCGTCTGGATCGATGGCAAGGCCACGATGAAAGCGATCATCGATAAGATGCGCACCTCGGGACTGCTCAAGGAGCGATCGGAAAAAGATGTGGCGACAGCCCTTGGGCATATTCAGCAACTCGTTGGCCAAGGCGGGCTTCGGCAACGAGCCGGTGCCCCCGTTCCGGAAGGGGCCGGTGCTCCGGCCGCAGCGGCATGATGGCCGATCTTTCGATCTCCGACGACGACGTGGCCAAAGCACTCGACGCCATCGCGCGAACGCCCGCCGGATATGCCTTTTATTGCGGATTGCACAAGACCGCGCTCGGGTTTCCGAGCGATGCCGACCCCTCTGACGGGACGTTGAGAGCAAATTTTGCGCGGCGCAAGTTCGCCCGCGAATTGATGGACCTAATGGCTAAAGGAATTGACGAAAGTCATGGACGCGCCGACCCAACCGACAAGCCCAGCGCCCGCCCCGTCGTCTTCCGCCCCCGCGAGCCCGCCGCCGTCTCCAAGCGCGCCAGCATCTCCGAGCGCCTCCGCGCCGAGTTCCCCGACGACACCGGCAACGCCGGCTAGCGGCGCGCCAGCGCCCAGCGCGCCAGCGCCCGACGCCGCTCCTGCTGCCGCCGAATACAAGCGGCCGGGATGGTTCCCGGAAACGGTCAAGAGCGCAGCCGACGAAGAGACGTTCGTCCGCGAGCACGTCGCGTTCAGGGCCGCCGAGGAATCGAGAAAGCTAACGCTACCGAAGACGCTGGAAGAATACCCATTCGAATTGCCAGCCGACTTCAAAGCGCCGCAGGGCATGGAATTCCAACTCAAACCCGATGACCCGCTTCTGCCGCACGCCAAAGCTTTTGCGCTCAAGCATGGTTTGAGCAAGGACGCTTTCAAGGAACTCGTCGGGCTGCACGCTTCCGGCCAGCTTGCCTTCCAGCAGTCGCTTGCGGCGTTTGAAGCCAACGAAGTGAAAAATCTCGGGGTCAACGGCCCGCAGCGCAAGACCGCCGCCGACACTTGGTTGGTTGCAACGCTCGGTGAAGACATCGGCAAGCACTGGGCGGCAACGATGAAGACCGTCAAGCACGTCGAAGGCGTCGAGAGGCTGATGGCTCGCGATCTCGGTTCCGAAGGCCGCTTTTCCCATCAGCATCGTGAGCCGCCCGCCGACGCCGGCACCATCCCAGGCTACGCCAACATGAGTTTTGAGCAGCGGCGTTTTGCGCAAGACCAACTGCGCGCTCGCGCTAACGCTCGCTAAAGGAGGGGTAAATGGTTTCCATCACGCCGACGATCTCGACCCCGATCAGCCTCATCGAGTTTTATAAAAATCTCGCGGAGAAAGACCCGACGCGCACCATGGTCGAAAACATGGTGGAAACGTCCGATCTGTTGGCGGCCACTCCGACCCTGCCGGCGCAGTACGGCAAGCGCGCATTCATGGACATCGGCGCGCTTCCTGCGGTCGGGTTCCGTGGATTCAACGAGGCTGGCAACCAGCTTACGGGCGCCTTCAACCTGCGCGAGGAAGACACATTCCCCATCGACGAATACATCCTCGTCGATCGCGCCATGATCGATCGCATCGGACCAGATCACAAATATCGGCAGGAAAAACTCAAGAGCATCGCGCTCGCGCAATACATCTCGCAGAATATCGTCAAGGGGGACAACAGCAGTAACCCGCGCACGCCGAATGGCATGCAAGTCCGGTGCAATACGGTTGGTATCAATCTGATCCATAACTCGGCCGCCGCCGGAGGCGCCGCGCTCTCGCTCGGCAACCTCGATCAGCTTTATTGGCTGGTGAACAAGCCGACCCACTGGATTTTCCCGCGCAGTCTGATGGCGTTCGTTGACATCGCGGCGCGCAACTCGACGCTGACCGGAAACCAGTTCACGGCCGACACAGACAATATCGGGCGGAAGGTTCGCAGGTACAAGGATTTGCCAATCCTGTTCGGCTATGAGCCGGACGATTCACCCGATCTTCTGCCGTTCACGGAAGTGGGTTCCGGCGGCGGCGGCGCGGTCACATCGTCGATCTATTGCGCGTCCCTTCGCGATGGCGGCTTCTACATCATCGAACAGACGCCGATGTCGGTCATGGCCGAAGGTACCGTCCCAGGAGCGCCGTTCGACTCCACGCACATCAAATGGGATTTGGGGTTCGCGAAGGAACATCCGCGCGCCGTCGCCCGCCTGACCTCGCTCACAGCCGCCACCATCGTCGCGTAAAGCGCGGGAACCGCATCGAATAGGAGATTCCAATGGCCCTGACCGCCAACTTGGTCCCCTCGCAAGTCCCGTTCTATGCGACGCCGTTCGATGCGCAAACCGCGTTCACGGCGGCGCAGACGCTCGTGGCGACCGGCTACCTGAACAACCTGAACTCCGGTCAGGTCGATCTCGGGGGCTCAAACCCATCGTCCGGCGCCGGCCGCACCAACGGCATGTGGGTGCTTGATATCACCGCCGTTGACTTCTCGTCGGTCGATGAAGTCTACACGTTTCACCTCGTCGCATCGAACGATGCGGCATTCGGCAACGGCAACGTCGAGCAGTTGGCTACCCATAACTTCGCCGCCACCGCGGCACTGCGCACGGTCGCTACGATCTGGGGAGCTACGCCGACGATCCCGCGGGCCGGCGTCGCCGGCACGATCCTCCAAATCCCGTTCACCAACCTGATGCAGTGCATCGTCTACCGCTACCTGCGCTGCTATCTGGTCGCGTCCGGAACGACGCCTTCGGTCACTGTCACGTCCTGGGTCACAATGGGCGGGACCGATTTCTAATCGAGGAGGGCTAACCGATGGCCGATTCCATGATGAAACGGGCCTATCACGTCGAGAGGGGCGCCACAGAAATGTATGTGGTGGACGCCGAGTCGGCTGTCGCATTGCATCCCCAGGAATGGTCCTGGGAGCCCTTCTCAGACTCCGCTCGCGATAACTATCGCGCCAAAATGCAGGCCGACTACAAAAAGGCGGTCGAGGACGCCAAAGCTGCCGGGTTGCCGCCGCCTCCACCTCCTCCGGAGCCGGTGGTCCCGACCCAGGCCGAGAGGCGGGAGCTTGACGAGGATGCCAGGTCGCGGGCACAGGCCGCCGAACTCGTGCGCGCCGCCGATGAGAAAGAGCGCAAGCAGCGCGAGGAAGACGAGAAGGTCGCCGCTGCTAGGGCGCTGCTGAAAAGTCCGCCGCCGCAGCTTGACCCGGATGCTCGCCGCCCCAATCCCGTGGGTCGCCCGAGCGCGGCAGCGCTGGCCGAACGCGCCGCCGCCGAGAAGGCCGCGGCGGACAAGGCCGCCGCCGAGAAGGCCGCCAAAGTTGAGCCGAAGAAATAACAATGTTCATATGCGACGGGTCCTCCCTGGACTAGCGCTACTCGCGGCCCTCGCTTGGGCCGCGCCTTCTTTTGCACAGACCGCGGCCCTGACCGTAAACGGGTCCGTCTCCATCACGACCGGGAATACGTTTCAGACGGTCCTCACCGCGGTTCCGGCTCTACCGGTAACGCGCCGTTCGTTGACAATCCAAAACAACAACGCAACCGACAACTGCTGGGTATATGTCGGCGCGGCCGTCGCAGCTAAGGGAACGTCAATCCTATTGCTCCCAGGCGGATCATACACCCGCTATTTCCCCTACGTTCCCGCAGATGCGATCCAAGCAACATGCGCGACGACGGGGAACACGCTCTATGTCGATACTCAATAAGCTCGTCCTCATCGCAATCTTCCTCATGCTGTCCGTTGCGGCCCGCGGGGATGGCATCTGGAACCCCGCCGGGACCATTGGGATGTGGGGATTTGACGGCATCAGCAACGGCCAGGCGATAGCAATCCCGCCGATCCCGCCATGCGGGACTGGCGTTATTGATCTGACGACCGGATGCACACAGGGCGTGTTCGGAGGACTTTAATGAAACGGTTTCTTCTAGCTTTCACCGCGCTTATCGGGATCGGAGTTGCGGCCGCCGTCGCCGACTATACTGCGACGCAGGGCGCTGGGACCACTTTTGGCTCGGCCGTCCAGGCCACTGTCCATTATGCCAAGTGGGTCCTGTGCGACCTGACTGCGCCGGCAACGCAGTGCGCGACGGTCAGTGCGGCAGGCGCACTCAAAATCGATGGGTCGGCGGTGACACAGCCGGTCTCTGGAACGGTCGCTGTTACCGGGTCTGTGACCGCCAATGCAGGGACCAACCTTAATACATCGGCGCTGGCTTTGGACGCCACTTTGGCGACGACCAATGCCGACCTCGGCGCTCCCGGTTCTACTGCCTGCGCAACCGATAACGGCTCATGTAATCTGAACGCTCTGACGCAGCGGAACAATCAGCGTCTGACAACGATCAATACGACGCTCGGCACGCCATTCCAGGCTGGCGGGTCGATCGGGAATACCTCGTTTGGGGCAACGCAATCGGGGACTTGGACGGTCCAGCCAGGGAATACGGCCAACACGACGGCGTGGCTGGTCACTGGAACCGGCGGCACGTTCCCAGTGACCGCGACGAACCTCTCGACGAATGTCAACCAGATCAACGGCATTACCCCCTTGATGGGTAACGGGAGTACCGGAACCGGCTCCCCGCGTGTCACTATCGCTTCCGACAACACCCCGTTCTCCGTCAATGCAACGCTCTCGGCCGAAACCACCAAGGTCATAGGGACGGTCAATCAGGGGACCTCGCCTTGGGTCGCTGCCGCGACGTTGTCGGCCGAAACCACCAAGGTGATCGGGACCGTCCGGAACCTTGGAAATGGCGGCGCCGTTCTCGACTTCGCCGGACAGAATGCAACGTCGCCTGCTAATTCTTACCTTATTGGCGGCCAGTTTAATACGACGCCAACTACCATCACGTCTGGCAACGCATCTCCGTTGCAGCTCGATAACGCCGGCAACCTGAAGGTCAACCTCGCCGCTGGAGCAGGGTCGGGGGGGACCTCGTCTACGTTCGGCGCCGCTTTCCCGGCGACGGGCACCGCGGTCGGCATGACGCAGGGCGGCAATATGGTCGCCTTGTCGGGGACCTCGGGGAACTTAAACGTTCAGTGCGCGAATTGCAGCGGCTCTGGTGTCAGCACCGCCGACGAGGCGGCATTTACCGCTGGCACATCCCTCTTTGCCGGTAGCGGTGGGTTCTTCCAAACGACGGCCACCAACAATGCCCTGACCAATGGTCAGCAGGGCCTGTGGCAGATGACCGCTAACCGGGCAGGCTTCGTCAATCTGCGAAATGCAGCGGGCGCCGAGGTTGGCACGGCGGGCGCTCCGGTCAGGACCGATCCGACCGGCACAACAACCCAGCCAGAGAACGTTGCGCAGATTAATGGCATAACCCCCTTGATGGGCAACGGTGCGACCGGCACCGGGGCACTGCGTGTCACCGTTGCCAACGACAATACGCTGCCGACTGGGTGGGCGAGTTCGGTTGCGATAGCGTCGACCACAGCGGGTCAGACCGGACCGCTCGTGCAGTGCGCGGTCACCACGGCGGCTCCAACCTACACAACGGCGCAGACCGATCCGCTCTCCTGCGATGTTGCCGGCAGCTTGCGCACGACTGTCGTCAACGCCAATGCTAACGGACAGGCGACGATGGCGAATTCGGCGCCGGTCGTCATCGCGAGCAACCAGTCGGCCGTCCCGGTCAGCGGGACGGTGGCCGCGACCCAGTCTGGGACATGGACTGTTCAACCGGGGAACACCGCCAACTCAACGGCATGGCTCGTTACGGGCAGTGGCGGGACATTCCCAGTGACGGCGACAAACCTGTCGACGAACGTCTCGCAGATTAACGGTGTCACGCCGTTGATGGGAAATGGAGCTAGCGGTACAGGTGCGCAGCGCGTCGCTATCGCCAACGACAATACCCTTCCAACGGGCTGGGCCAGTTCCGTTGCAATTGCATCGACGACCGCTGGACAGACTGGGCCGTTGGCTCAGTGCGCCGTTACCACGGCGGCTCCGACTTATACGACCGCTCAGACCGACCCGCTGTCATGCGACACCGCGGGCGGGTTGCGGGTCAATCCTGGAACTGTAACGGTCACCGCGACAAACCTGTCGACCAACATCGCCCAGATCGCCGGTACGACGATTCTTAATGGCGGTGTCGCTGGTTCCCAGTCGATCGGTGGTACGGTCGCGACCAACGTCGCAATCAACTCCAACCCAGTAAACCTGGGCGCCCAGGCTGTCTCTTCCGAAAACAGCGCTGTCACAACCGCGCGGCAGGTTCAGCTTGTCGCCGATCTCGTCGGCAAGCTCATCGTGCTGCCATATTCCAATCCCGAAAACTTCGTCTCGGGGACAATCACGTCGGCGATGACCGGGACGACCAGCACATCATTGGTCGCCGCTCCCGCGGCCGGCCTGCGCAACTACATCACTCAATGCACGGTGTCGAACTCGCACGCGACGGTTGGGACGGACATGATCCTTCAGGACGGCTCTGGAGGGACGACGCTATATGTGATTCCTGCCGCACCGGCATTCGGCGGAGCTACACTGACGTTTCCAACACCGTTACGCCAGCCTACAACGGCAACGGCGCTGTTCATCGCCAACGTCACGACTGGGAGCAACACGAAGGCTTCGTGCTCAGGATACAAGGGAGTCTAGCCATGAAAAAGATGCTCACGCTACTGATGCTGATGCTGCCAACATCAACGCTCGCTCTCGAAATTGGCGATGTCGTGTACATAAAGTCCGGTGGACGCGCCATGACGGTAACTTCCAAGCCTACGATCGGGGGAAGCGGGGTCCAAGAGGTGGTGGTTCAGTGGGACACCGGCTCGGGCATGACCAGCGCGACTTTGCCGGAGGATGCATTGGTTACAAACGATCCGAGGCCGTCTCTCGATAGGGCCGCAGCGACGAGGGCGGCAAGAGAAGCCCTGACGGCTGTCCCAGCGGATAAGTAGTGACCACTGTGGGCAAGGGTCTCGCGCTCGGATTCGCCCTGCTTCTGGCAGGGTTAACGTGCCTTGCGCAGGCGCAACTGCCCACGCTAGGGGCAGGTAAGGGATCGCGCCCGGTCGGTGGTGGTGGTGGTGGGACCGTCTTATTTGACACGGTTCGCGCTCCTTTTGACGCTGCTTCGACTACGTCATTTTCGTTGACGAATTTTATCAACATTGGAAGCGGCTCGAATGGGACAACGAATCGTGCCCTGGTTGTAATAATCTTTTTTGCCAACAACGTTCCGGGGACAGTGAGTGGGATTACCGTCACGTTCGATAGCGCGCCAATGACGAATTTAGGTCATGTCGGCATTAACTCAGATATTTATCTTTTCGGACTTGTTGCTCCAAATACTGGCTCGCATACTTTAGCGGCAAACTGGACAGGATCGGCAGGCTCCGATGCGGCGGGTGTTTCGTTTGTTGGCGTTGATCCAGTCGGTACGTTTCTCAATTTTACGCCAAACACCGGGAACTCCGCGACCGCGACCGTAACAGTGACGAGTGTTAGCGGACAAGCTGTTGTTGCTGCGCATGAGGTAGGAACGAGCTTTAGCACAGGGAATGGTACGGATATTGGCAAAGATAACGGCGGGGTCATCAGCGCGAAGGCGGCGAACTGGACGACGGCGGCAGGAGCAAGTACAAATTTGACTTACTCGTTAACCTCTGCGACTTGGGGGTCGGCTGGTGTTGCATTGAAGGCTTTTTGAAATGCCGTTAGTGCGTTGCCAGGATTTTTTACGGCGGGCACCTTCGCGCCATGCCTATGCAGTGGCCGGCCTCGAAAATCGACATAATCAACTCGGCGCTCCTGGCGACCAGGAACAACACGGTCGCCGTAGCTGACGATGGCTCGGCCGAGTGGAACGTCGCCTCAGCGGCTTACGAAGCCGCCATAAGCGTGCTGCTCGAAGATTATGGCTGGGGCTTCGGCACCAAGGTGGCCACCTTGACGCGTTCGCCGACTGCGCCGATCGACACCGATTGGGACACAGCTTATCCGCTGCCACAGGATTTGCTCCATCTGGTTTGGGTGAAGCAGGGGACCAATACGCAGTTCTCACAATTCATCACCAATTGGGACATCCAACTTGTCGGAGACCCCAACCCGGTGCCGATGCTGTTGTTGAATCTTCGGGGTAGCGCGGATGTCTGCACTATCAGGTATGCCAGCGTTGATGGAGCCGCGAGCGATGCGCAGAGCGGCACACCATTGTTCGTCCAAGCGCTGCGCGAATTCGTATTGTCGGGGGTCTATCGCGGTCTTGAGAAGAACAATGACGAGGCCGACAAAATATGGCTGAAGGCTGAGAATACTGCACAGCGCGCCCGAACTAAGTATGCCCAACAGAGGCCAAAACGCCGGCTTTTCAATTCACGCATAACCTCCGCGCGCCGCGGGCGCTTCACCGATTATTGGGGCGGTGGTGGCTGGCCAGGGTAGTGATGCATCATGGCGACTCTCAGTGCCACCACCTCGCAGCGCGATTTCTCTGCCGGTGAGGTCGATCCAGAGGTTAAGCGCGACGACACCAATCCTTTGATGAAGGCGGGCGCGCGCCAAATGAGCAATTGGCGCATCCTCAATAGCAAGGGCTTGAGCAACCGCCCCGGCCGCCGCGCGCTGTTCCTCGAAACCGGCCGGGTCGAGGAAGTGACCATGGCGCCGGGGGTCACGTTCTTCCTCGCATTCGGAAATCTCACTTTGCACGTCTATGACGCGAACGGCGCATTGGTCTTTAGTCAGGCCGGCATGCCCTGGAATCTATCAAGCAATCGGTCTGTGCGGTGGGCCGTTATCGGCCTGTCAATCTACATCACCTGTCTCGGCGTCCAACCGCTCGTATTGACCTGGGATGGCGTAGCCACATGGAGCACCGCGCTTTATGCCGAGACTGTCACTCCAGGCAATCAGAAGCGGACGTTCTTCTCTCGCCTTTCGCCGCTCGGCGTCACCATGCAGCCGTCCGCGCGTACTGGCTCGGTTACGCTCACGTTCTCCGCGGGGATGAACTTGACAGTGGCGCACATCGGCACCCGCATGCGCTATATCGGCCGGCAGCTATTGATTACCGCGGTCGCATCTGCGATTAGCGCCACCGCAACCGTACAAGAGTCGCTGACAGGCTCTCAGGTTTTGGGCGGGGCGCCAGACCCGGCGACTATTTTCGCGATTGGGGACGAGGTTCAAGGACTTACCACGAATGCTAAGGGGATCATCACTGCGTTTCCTGCGCCGGGCTCGATGACCGTACAACTGATCACCTCGCAAACGACTACTAATGTGTTTGGAATTTTTGCATTTCTAAATCCCGAAGTTGTTGTTGGCGTCGCTGGAACTGTTGTACTCTCATCGCAGAGCGTGATCGGCAATCCACAGCCGATGACAATTTGGGACGATGAGGTAATGAACGCATTGCGCGGCTGGCCCGCGTCGGTGTTCTCCGATCAAAACCGTCTCGGCTTCTGCAATTTCCCGAGCATCCCGCGCGGCATCGGATGGTCGGCGATCGGATTGCCGAATGATCTTTATGTTGATGCACAGCCCGACAATGCGATTTTCGAGTTGGCGCCGGAGAAATGCCAGGTCTTTGATACCGTACCGGGAGCGGAATCGTCTGAGTTCGTCTTCACCGACAAAGGTATATGGTACATCGCAATCTCGGCGACCAATCCTCTGAAGCCCGGTTCTGTTGGCTTCCAGCGCGTCTCGGGTGACGTTTGCGCTAACGTGCAGCCGCGCATCGTCCAAGACCTCATTCTCTATCTCACCGCGGGCCTCAATCAGGTGATGGCGGTCGTGCCCGTGGGTGCCACCAATCGGCCCTATACAACCCGCGACCTCACCGAGCAGCGCACGCATTTGTTCAATGGCCCGTTCGCTATCGCGGCGCCCACCTCGCCCGGTGGCGGCTTTGCCGAACGCTACATCTACGTGCTCAACGTAGATGGCACCCTCGTTGTCGGCAGGCTGCAAACCGTAGACGGTCAGGTCAACATCCAGGGCGTTGTCGGCTGGTTGCCATGGACCGGAGGCGCTTCGGCTTCAGTGAAGTGGGCCGCGGCGCTCGGGTCGAGCATGGTGTTTACGACCCAATACGCGCCCAACGCAATCGGGGCCGTTTCGATCGTCGAGCGTCTCGATAATACGCTCTATCTCGACGCCGGCGTGTTGGTGAATGCCATCCCGGCCGCGCTGACGCCTCCTGGCGGCAAAGGACCGCTGTGGTGGCTTCCCAATGGCGCCGTGGACTTGATGGACCACAGCACGCGGATGATGGGCACGTACCAGATCGACGCCGATGGCTTCATCATTCCGCAGTTCAACGGCGGCGAGGATTTGACCGCTCCGACATTGGTCGCCGGGATCGCATGGACAGCCACGCTCGAACCGTTCATTCCGCCGGTGCAGGCGGGTCAGGACATATCACAGCGCATGGACCCGCGAATGATCGAGAAGGTGCAAGTGTATGTGGGGAATTCAACAGGCTTCGCGATGGTCACGTATTACAGTGGGCAATCCGGCCCCAATCTTCCCGTTCCGGGAACGGTAATGGCAACGCGACGATGGTCGGCGTGGAACCAGGGCGAAGATGCCACCCAACCGCCGGCGCAGCGTGAGCAAAGCTATCACGACACACCAATCGGTCGCTACGATGACCCGCGCTGGGCTGTGGTCAAGGACACGCCCGGCCCTATCAAGGTGCTAGAAATCGCAACCAGGGTGACGGTGTAGCCATGGGCGAAGCAGCAGGCGGTGCAGGCGGCGCGGCATCTGGACTATCGATCGCATCGCTTGGCTTTGCGGCAGCGGGGTCGATTGCGAAGGGATATGGCACGCAGGCGGCCGATGAGTTTCAGGCCGACCGTGCCACGCGCGCCGCCGAGCTCGGACGAACCCAAGCTGCCCTCACCGACGTGACCTACCGTGAGAACCTAAACACGACGCTCGGCAACATCGATGCCATCCGGGCCGCGGTTCACATCGACCCGACCTCGCCGACGACGGTGGCGCTGCGCGATTACAATACGAAGATTTCGGATCGGCAGCGGATGGCGGCAGTAGGCTCGCTTCGCGAACAGGCATCCGCGGATGAAGCCGGTGCGACCTATCTGCGCGAGGCCGGCGACTACGCCGTGAAGATGGGCTACCTGGATGCGGCCGTGAAGATCGCCGGCGGTGTGGGGAAGGGTTTAGGTGCAGCCTGATGGTCGATCTCCCGCAGATCAAGAACGATATACCGCAGGTACGGGCGCCTACGTCTCCGGTTAGCGCGGCGCAAGTGGCGCAGCCTTATACCGAGATTTCATCCCTCCTCGAAAGCGCGGGCAAGGAATCCGAAGCGGTCGCCAAGCCGCTCGCGCGCGAGGCCGGCATCCAAGCCGTCACGCGCGATGCCGATGGAAACATGAAGGTCGAGAAGCTGCCGATCGTCGGGCCGGCGGCGGAAGACTTTAGCCGCGCGGTGAAATGGTCGGCATTTGCGCAAAGCGCCGGCGAGGCACGGCGCGCGGACCTCGTAATTGCGAGACAACATCAGTATGACCCGGACGCGTACCTGAGAGCGGCCGATGCTTTCCGGAAGGATTATGTCGCCAAGATCGCGAAGGGCGCCGGACGGGAAGTCGGCGTCGAACTCAGCCGGTCGATCGACGGGATCACCACGCAACAGTTCAACAGCATACTCGCGCAGCAGCAGGCGAAGATCAGGCGCGACTTCGACCACAACACCGCCGCGATGATCACGGGCGACACGGTCGATCTTCAAAACCTCATCAAGACCGGCGGCCTGGACACGCCGGCGGGGCAACAGGAGTTCAACCGTCTCACCAACAGGATCGTGCGCACATTTCACGAGCGCTCGGACAACCCGATCCTCGGCGCGCCCGCGGGCGAGACCGCGCTCAAGCTCAAGCAGTTCGATCAGCAGGTCGGCGCTTCGTTGTTCGCGGCCGGCATCAGGAAAATCCTCAACGACCCAGATGGCGGCGTCGAGAAGGCGCAGGCTGCGGTCGATGCCAATTTTGATGATCAATCCATCCCATCAACCCAGCGCGTCGAAAACCGGGCCGTGGCGCTCGATACGATCAAGGAGATTACGCAGGACCGCGTGCGCGCTGCTCGGATGGTTACTGATCATCAAAGGCAGATTGATGAGGCGGGCGAAGATGCGGCGCTGAGGTCAACCATCGTTGAAGGCGAGAAAGTCATCACAGAGGAGCAAATTGCGAAGAGCGATATGTCGGTAGCCGCCAAGAAGAGGGCCATTGCGATCCTCCGTCGAGAGGGGATGCCAGAGCCGTTGGCGAAGGTTTCGGAGCGGGCGACCGAGGATTTATTCCGTCGCATGAACCTGCCAGAGGGCAACCCAAATAAGATCACGAGTCCTAGTCAAATTCACGAGATGTACGCTCCTTCGGATGGCAGCCAAGGTGTGCTCAAGCGAAGCGATCACGATTGGCTGGAGAAGGTCTTCATGCAAGCCAAGTCGGCGTCTGGCGAGTCCCTTGCGAAGGCGCGCGCGGGATTTTTCAAGGATCATGAGCTTACACCGGGATTGATCCCGGGCACGGGCGTCCAATCCATCGCCATAAAGGAGGCCGAGCGGCAGGAGGAATTGCTGCGTGCTAAAGGCGATGACCCACAACTCGTATATGATCCGCGTTCTCCTTTCTACTTCGGGGACCCCAAAAACCTTAAGAGATATTCGCAGAAAAATGCGCTCGATACCATTCTCAAAGAGTATCGGGAAAACAGGAACATTACCGGGCCTGGCAAAGGAGAGATCACCAACATCGGCGTCGAGAACAAGTTCGCACCGCCGACTAACTGGCAATTCAGTCCGAGCCGCAAGCAGTACCGCGATCCGGCGACCGGGAAGGTCTACGACCTCAATGGCAAGGAAGTCCAGTGATGGCCGAGGCCGATGATTGGCAACCGGTGTCAGCCGGGAT